>ENA-OUOG01003723-OUOG01003723.1-marine-metagenome-genome-assembly--contig:-NODE-3723-length-13885-cov-5.602042_pt1 | contig 13885 bp, 9 predicted proteins | sample MGYA00248635_ERZ508505 | MGnify/ENA primary metagenome ERZ508505 (study PRJEB26176, sample SAMN06267871) | marine metagenome | isolation source: Saanich Inlet, British Columbia, Canada | place: Pacific...
CTCCGAGTCGTTCTCGGGCGCAGCTTTCTGCTTGCCCCTGGTGACCCAGCCGCGGAGGTCGGTCTGCCCCATGATGGCACGCCGTCGCCGCGACGACGTGCTCGTCGAGGAATTCGTCGCGGCACGCGTGTGCGAGCGATCCCGGGAGTGGATGCCGCGAAGCGCTTGCGCCGCATGGTGTTTAAACTACCGTGCTCGTCGTCGTCGTGCGTCGACCGACAGACCGAGTGGCAGCGCTTTTCACTCGCGAGACTCGAAAACTCGGTCTGAAACTCCGCTGCACGCGAGGGGCGTGCAGCGGAGTGACAACACAATCCCCTTCATGCTTCTCTTCTTCTTCCGCGGGAAAAAAAAGTGGACGGGTCGCGGGGGCGGACGTCCCACGTGGCAGGGAGCGAGTCGGCACCCTGGCACTTCCTCGGATACGACGACATGGGATGCCCCAAACCGTCCTGGGCTTCCGCGTCGCGGTTCTCGGCGCATTCCGAGAAGCGGTCGGCGTTTTTCTCGGCGCGAAACTTTTTGGGTATCAATTTTTTAAAATGTCGACCACCGGCGTCCTCGCTACAGAGATCGACCGATGTGAATGCATCGAAAATACCGGCACACAACCAAGTCAGTCAGGAAGAAGTTCCTGAATGGTAAGAGACGCGGTGGCCGAGTGGTTAAGGCGTTCGCCTGCTATGGGTATTTAGTCAGGACTTTCTGTAAATGAAAGTCCTTGACTAAAAAGTCATACGACAGAGCAGTCAGTGAATGGGCATTGCCCGCGCGAGTTCGAATCTCGTCCGCGTCGATCCGAGCGCTCGCGCTCGTACGCACCCTGCTGGATTCGTCCAGCCTCATTTTTTGTTTTTTTTTGTTTTTTTTTTTTTTGCCGAGCACATTGACGAGAACACTTTAAAACCTTTTCCAGCGACTCCAGCCGCGCCGCGTGCACGTACGCGCTAGCGTAGTATCAGCGAGGACCGCCACGAGAACGCGTACTCGCTCCTGGACGACATCTTCCGCTCGCTCGGGCCGCTGCGATTTCGAAGTAATCCGCCCGCCTGAACGATTGTTTTTATCAGAACAACACCTTCTCTAGAGCTAGCTCTCTCTCGCCCCCTCCCCCTTCCCCCCTCCCCCTTCCCCCGTCAGTCTCAACACCACCCCGACCGGCACGTGGTCGGATCCCCCCACGTCCCCCCGGATGTACGCGTCGTGCACGACGAGTTCCGGTGTGTCGCTGGCGAGCACGTAGTCTATCCGCCACCCGCGGTTTTTGTTTCGCGCGCCGCCGCGGTAGGAGAACCACGAGTACGCCGACGCGTTTGGGTGCGTTTTACGAAACGTGTCCACGAACGGTAGAGGGCTTTGAGAGTCGAGAACGTTGTTCTCATCGAGAACGTTCTCGTCGTTCTCAACTCCGCCCCCAACGTAGTGCCTCGCGAACGCCTCACGCTCCTCTTTCGTAAACCCCGCGCTCTTCGCGTTCGCGCGGTGGTTGCCCCACACGTCGACGTCGCGCGCCGCGACGTTGAGGTCGCCGCAGTACACCACCGGTTTCTTCGCCTCGAGCGCGCGCAGGTACCGCGCCGCGCTGGGGTCCCACGCGTTCGTGCGCGCCCCGAGCCGCGCGAGCTCCGCCCCGGAGTTTGGAACGTACGCGCCCACCACGAACACGCGCGGGAACTCAGCCACGACCACGCGACCCTCGTGTTTGAACGCGCACTCGTTTTTTTTTAGTTCGAGCTCCAATTTTTCGTCGTCGCGAGTTTTCTTCTCCGTCGCGACAAATCTCTTCTCCGTCGCGACAAACGGGTCGGTCCACGCGTTCAAGGGCGCTTCGCGCGAAAACAGCGCCGTCCCGCTGTACCCCAACCTCGCGGTGCTGCAGTTCCAGATCCTGTGCGGGTACTCCGCGAGCACGCGCGCGTCGATCTCGTCCACCTGCTTCGCCTGGATCTTGGTCTCCTGCAACACGAACACGTCGGCGTTTTCCTCGCGCGCCACGCGGTCCAAAACGTCGGGGTCCTTCTGAAGCAACGCGCGTATCCCGTTCACGTTCCAGGAGACCACGCGAAGCGCGGGCACGTCGCTCGCCAGCGGCGGCGCGCGAGGGGGGAGGGGGGGGTCCGTCACCTCCCAGCGCATAACGGGCGGGGGTTTCTTAGAGTTGTGCGATGATGATCTCCGGCGCGCCGGCGCCGCGCGAGGCTCGAGGCTCGTCGTCGCGCCCGCCGAAGACACGAGCGCGTCGGCGGTGACCGCTCCCCCCGCGGCGACGCGCGAAACGAGCTCGCTCTTGTTCCCGCCGACGCGCGCGCCGCGCGAACGCAGCACCGCCTTGAGCTGCGCCACGGTGAGCGACTCGACGCGGACCGAATCCGATCGGTCCGCGGACGTCGACGCGGCTCGCGACGACGACGAGACCTCCGACGGGTTGGCTTTTTTTCTGGTTCCGTCGTCGGCGGCATCCGACGCCGAGGTGGCTCGAGGGGACGCTCGTTTGGGGGTCGTCGGGAACGGCGCGAACCGCGCGAACCGGCGCGTCGGCGGCGACGCGCGCCGCGCGCGCGCGGGCGCCACGCCGCTTTCGCGCGCCGCGCACGGGGGCTGGTGACGGTCTCGACGGCGGTGGTGGGGGCAGCAGAGCAGGGGGTGATGACGATTGTGCGTCCTGCTCGGCGGTCCCGCGCCGCTTCCCGCGCCGAGTCGACCGGCGCTCAGCGCCCGCGCGGCGACGCGCGAGAGGGACATGGCAAAAAGTTGCAGCAGCGCTGACTCTTCACCTTCGCACCCGTCGGTCCGGCACGCGACGCGACGTCGCGGGACGTGTCCCGCTTAGTAACCAGAGGGCGACAGTCTTCGTCGCGCTGGTTGTGGTCGCGTCGCCCCTCGACCGCGGCGTGGTTGAAGGCGAAGCCTTTCAAGGTTCGATGGTTGATAGGCGGGAGTCGAGCCTTCATCTGTTGGGTCTTTGTTGTTTTGTTTTGAAAGGGGGGGGAAGGCCCTTCGAAACCGCCCCCCTCGATGAAATTTCAGCCTGTTGCGTTCAGGCGGGTCTGGAGGAACTAACTCTGTCGAGTTAACTCCACGCTCCTCGGTTTAGGGTTCACAGGCGCACGGAAGTGCGTCCTACGGGAGAGCTCTGCAGGGTCAAGCCCCTTGGTCGCGCACCAAAAACAGGCTGCGTGAAAACCGGGGCGGGCAGGCTGCGTTTTAATCCGTGCGATTTCCAAACCCGTCGCGCCTTATGGGTGAGAGACGACGCGGGGTCCACCGACGCGTAGCGCGCGCGTTTTTACGACCGGTGGGGTGCCCAGATCGCGTTCGCGCGCAGTCTCGGGCGCGCCGCGCGGACGCCGCGCGCGCGCTCGAGTCATGCCGCCCCGGGGCCCGCCTCCCGCGACGGGCCCTGACTCGTACAAGGTGTGGGAGATCAAGACGCAGGGGAAGAAGGGCACGTCCAAGGAGGATGACGCGCGCGCGCGCGAGTTGCTTGAGCGCACGGCGTGGCAGGTGCAGCCCATCATGCGCAAGCGCGGGTGGCGCGTCGGCGTGCTTCTGGAGATGCCCGCGAAGGTCAGGGACCGCCTGGGCGACAACTACAACCGCGGCGAGCGCGTGCGTTTGAAGCTGCGCCGGGACGACGGCGCGTGGGAGGCGTACGAGCAGGTCCTCGCCGTGATGCTGCACGAGCTCGTGCACAACGACATCGGGCCGCACGACGGCAAGTTTTTCGCGCTTCTCGCCGAGCTCGAGAAGGAGTGCGAGGACCTCATGGCCCGGGGGATCGGGGGCACGGGCGCCGGCTTCGACGCCAAGGGCACGCGATTGGGGCACAGGGGGGGGTGGGGGGGGATCGACACCAGGGACGCGAAGACCGCCGCCGTCGACGCCGCGCGAAGGCGCGCCGCGCAGCACGCGGCGATGGGACCGCCGGGCGGCCGGCGACTGGGCGGAGGCGCCGCCGCTCGGAAGTCGCCCCGCTCCGCCGCCGCGGAGGCTGCGGAGCGCCGCGCGAGGGCCGAGGCGTTCGCGAAAAAGCACGGGCTCATGGACGACGTCGTCGTCCTGTCGGACGACGAGGATGAGGACGAGGACGAATTAGGCGGCGCGAAGAGGCGCGACGACGAGAAGAAGGAGGGAAAAAAAAACCGACGCGAAGAGAAGACGCCGACATCGTCTTCGGGTCCGTTTTCGTTCCGGCGCGCGTGTCCTTGCTGCGCCGCGGCGCGCGCGGACGACGCGCACGTCGCGGCGTGCCGCGCGGAGGAGGCGAAGAGGGTGGCCGCCGCGACGGGGCGAAGGGAACGAGGCAAAGAGAACGCGACGGAAAAGAGCTTAAGCGCTTCGGTTTCGTCGCCCTCGAAGCGGTCGCGGCCGCCGGAGGACGTCATCGTCATCGACGACAGCGACGACGACGCGTCTGTTCGCGACGCCGCGCGACACGGTGCGTCCGCGCGGAGAAAACAACCGCCGCGGTCGCGGTCGCCCGCTCGCGCGTCCGCGAAGACGTGGCAGTGCGGCGCGTGTACTCTGCGGAACCCGGAGTCCGATTCGAACTGCGCGGCGTGCGACCGGTGGCGTTTTTCGCGGGGCGCGCCCGTCGCGTCGAGGCCGACGGGCTTCGGCGTGGACGACTGAACGCGTCGTCGCGTGTTTTGTGATATAGACTACTGTGCAGACTACGAGCGAGTCCGCCGTGTACTACAAAGCCGACGAGCGCCTTTCTTCACCACGATTCCGTGCGTTCCTTGACGGCGGCGACGAGCGCGACGCACGCGACGTCCGTGGCGAGCGTCCTGTTCCCGAGGGCCACCTCCTCGAACCCTCCCTCTGTCAAGACCTTAAGCTCGTGGTCGCTCCATCCCCCCTCCGGCCCGATCGCGAGCACGACGCGTTTCGGGCCGTAGCCCCACGCGTCCGACCCCGCGCCGCGAAGCGCGCGGCGCAGCGTCACCGACGATCCGGGCTGCGCCACCAGCATGAGCGGCGCGTCGAAATCGTCCCAGCGCGCGGCTTCGTCTTCCAGCGACGCCGTCAGCGCCTGCACGCTCTCCGGCTTGGGTTCACGACCCGTCACCCCGATGGCGTCCAGCGCGGCCGGGAAGCGCTTGACCAGCGTGACGCGCGGCACGAAGACGTCCCCGCTCTGCTCCAGGCCGCGGATCAGTTCCCGCTGCACCGTGTCGGTCGCGACCGAGGAGGCGTCGAAGTAACACTTCTCGACGCGCGCCGCGTTGGTCAGGTAGACGGCGCCCACGCCCAGCGACGCGAGCGGCGCCCACAGCCGCTTCAGGACCTTCGGCCGCGGAACCGCCAAGAGCAAGTCGATTCGAATCGAGGTGTCGTGGTGCGTGTGCTTCGCGATGCCGTCGTACGCGGTGCCGCGGAAACCATCCGCGGCGCCGTTCGCGCTCGGCACTCGAGACGACAGCGCGCGCCTCGCGGTGTCCGGGTCGTCGCGCTCCTCGCCGGAGCGCCACCGCAGGGTCAGGTCGGCGCTCGGGTCCGCGTCCGTGGGGCACGCGCGCACGTCCGCGGTCGCGGGCGCGTCGTTCAGCACGCCCACCCTGAGGGTGTCTCCCTTGCACACCTTGAGGACGTCCCGGGCGTGCACCGCGCGCGGGTCCGCGGATGAGAGCGAAACCGAAACATCGCCGTCGTCCCCGCGTTGCACCTCCCCCTCGCGGAACAGGATGCGGTTGCGGCAGGTGACGCTCAAACGCGGGGTTCTGCGTGCGCGGCACGCGCGCGCGCGCGGCGGCGCGGCGAAACCCACGCCGGTGAGCACGGCGCGCATGATTATGCGCCACCTCGTTGGCGTGAACTGTTTTTGCGACTGCCGGGGCCGGGGCGACTGCCCAGTCTCGGATCTGTCGAGGCCGAGTTTGAACGCGGTCGTTTTTCAAATGGCGGCATTCGCTGGGAGCGCCCTGGTGCGGGGTCCTCAGCGTTCCCGCCGCGCTCGCCGCCGCGGTCTCCCCGGCGACCTTCCTCGCGGGGCTCATAGGATGTACGCGCACCTGCTCTCCTCCGCGGGCGTGCGCGACGCCGACCTGTCGTTCTCGGGCGAAGACGAAAATGTGTCCGGTCGAGACGCGCTCGGCACCGGCACGCCCGAGATCTCGGGCGCGCGCGCCGAGCGTCGGTCGAGCGCCATCGGTGGCACGCCCCCCCCCCGCCGCGAGCCCACGGTCGCCACCGTCGACGCGCTGCGCGAGACCGTGCCCGCGCTGAACCGCGCGCTGGAGGACCTCGGGTACCCCTCGCCCCTGGAGCTCCTGCTGCCGGACGCCGCGGACCTCGCGCGCACGTGCGACGTGCTGTTCCTGCTGCTGCGCGACCGCCAGGAGGACCTCGCCGCGCGCGACGCGTGGGCGGACGAGCGCGCGCGAGCGCGCGCGGACGTCGCCGCGGCGGAGACCCGCGCGGAGCGGCTCAGGGTGTCCCGGGACGCGGAGGCGGCGGCGCGCGCGGCGGATGCGAATCGCCGCGACCGCGCCGACGACGACTCGCGCGCGCGCCTGGAGCGCGTGACGGCGGAACGCGACGCGGCGCGGCGGGAGCTACGCGCGTCGACGCAGAAGCTCGCCAGGCTCGAGCACGAGACTCGACGCCGCGAGCTGGAGAACGATCGACTGAAGGCTAGGCTGAGCGCGATCGTCGAGAGCCGGGAGACAAAAGCTTTTGTCCGGGACGTCGAAAAAAAAACCGCGCGCGGAGGCGTGACGCTCGTCGACAAAAATGTCGCGCGGCGCGGCGGCGAGAGTGACGGAAAAGGTCGCGAACGCGGCTTCGGTTCGGCCCGGGAGGGCCCGGGCCCGTCCCCCGCCGTCTCGCTCGCGCTGCACCACAGCATGATGTCCGCGTACGAGGCGAAGCTCCGCGCGTTCATGCACGACGCGAACGACCTGAGGGCGATGCTCCGCGACGCCGGCGTCGATCGCGAGACAAGTCTCCGCGCGGTTGTCGGTTCGGCCGCGCCGCGACCCGAAAACGTCGGAGAGAGAAGATCACCGCGACCGGCGGACGGCGCCGTCGCCGCGGTCGCCGATGGACGCGCCGAAGTCGACGGCTTCGACGTCGAAGACGGCTTCGACGATGAGAAAACCCACTTGGAAGACCCGACGAGCGCGTCGCGAAACGACGCGACGCTCGACGACGCCTTCGCGTTCAACCTCGCGTCCCTTCGCGATCGCCTCGGCGACGAGAAAGAGACGGAAGAGGGACGAGACGACGACGCGCGCGCCGCCGCCGCCGCCGCCGCCGAAGCCGCCGCGCCCGCGTCGCCGCTGGAGATCGCGCTGCGGTGGCACGAGCGCGAGCACGCGCGTCTGTCGAAGGAGGCGCGAGAGAAGGAGGCGCTCGAAGAGCCTGAGATTTCGTCGGGCTCGGGGTCGGCGCCGCGGTCGCCGAGCGCGCGCGCGCGATCGGACACGGAGTCTTCCGAGCGCCTCGCCTGGAACCAAAAGCGAGAAGAGCGACGCGACGACGCGCCGGCGCGGATCCGCGACGCGCGGCGCGCGGCGGCGTCGTCGGCGCCGCCGGACGCGCTCCTCACGGCGTCTCCCGAGGTTTCCTCCTCCGAGCCGGACGAGGACGAGGCGGGCGGGCGGGGCGGCGCGTTTGAGGCGGCGCGCGGACGGAGCGGCGACGGGTCATCCTCCGAGGAGGTTTTCGAGGAGGTTTCCGATCCGCCGGATCCGCCGCGCGCGACGAAACCCGAGCCCGAACGTCTCGCGCCGAGGCGCGAAAAGGTAAATGCGAGCGCGCGCCGCGACGCTGTCGCCGGCGCCGCGCCCTCCGGCGCGTCTGCTCCCGCGTCCCCCGCGTCCCCTCTGGACGCGCTTCTGGCGAGGCACCTGGGCACGTCGCGCGCGCCCGCCGCGGGCCCGCCGCGGGACCGGGGCGAGTGGCTGGAGCGGCGACGCCGACGCGCCAACCCCTTCGAAAACGCGGACGACGTTTCGGTCGACTAGTAGCTCGTTAGTTATTAGTCATCATCACACTACGGTATTAAACATCACGGCCTTGCGTCGCACAGGGCATTGAATCCTCTGGCTTTAGCCTCCGTCTGGCAGGAGGTGCATTCGGGCCCCTGCGCCATCGCGACCGAGGTCGGGATCGCGACTGGCGTCGAGCTCGCGTACGCGGCGCCCCTGCCGTTCGAGAACTGGCTCTGGTCGTTTCCTCCCCAGCACGACATCGAGCCATCCACGAGATGGGCGCAGGTGGTTTGCCACCCGCAGGCGATGTCCACCGCCGATTTGATGCCGATGACGTCCACGGGGACGTGGCTATCGAGCGTGCTGTTATTGCCAAGCTGGCCGTAAGTGTTCTGCCCCCAGCACTTCACGCCGCCGCCGCTCATCGTCGCGCAGGTGTACGCGTTCCCGACACACATGGACGACACGTGCGACACGCCGGGAACCGCGACCGCAGCGTGACTCATGGCAAGGTCGACTGTAGGCGATCCGAGCTGTCCCTTGTCGTTCTTTCCCCAACACATCGCGGCTCCAGTCTCCAGCGCCGCGCACGCGTGTCTCGAGCCGGCACCGGTCACAAGCAGTTTCACGCCCTGCAAGTTCCCTCCCGCGACGTCCTGCACGAAGGAAGGATACTTGACGCCTATTTCGCCATTTTGATTCGAGCCATGATCCACGATGTTGTTGGGGGGAAGGGGCGTGCCACACTGGCCGAAGGTGTTATAGCCCCAGCACTTTACCGTACCGTCTTCGAGCAGAGCGAGAGACACACGGTATCCAATCGCCACGGCAACCGCGGTGTCCGGCGCGGCCTCGCCGGCGCCGACGTTACCGCTGTACACCGCGGTGGGATCCTTTGCCCCGGTGTACCCCCCCGTGAGCTCGCTCTTAAAGTTACTTCCCCAGCACTTCACCGTGCCGTCCAACATAGCGGCGCAGGTATGCGTGTCCCCGGCACCGAGGCTGACCGCTCGCGTCGCGTCGGTCGCTCCGTCGATACTGAGCACGAACGTGTCGTTTATGAAGGTTCGTGTCAGCGCTTCACCGTTCCCGATCTGGCGTTGACTTCCTAAACCCCAGCACTTCGCCGCGCCGGTCTTCATCAACGCGCAGGTGAATTGTGACCCGCAAGTCACGCCGACGGCGGTGGTCGCATCGCTGGATCCGTTAATCCCGATGACCGAGGTCGCGTAAGGCAACCAATTTGCGTGCGCTTGGCCGCCTTGGCCATAATTATTGAAGCCCCAGCACTTCAGACCGCCGTCCGCCTGCACCGCGCAGACGCGTCTGTTGGTGACGCATAAGGTCTTGGCGGTGTCGGCGCGCGCGCCGACAGCGCACGCGTAAACGATCACGAGCACCAACGTGGCCTTCGCTCGTGCGCGAGACGCGCGCGGCATCGACCGAGTCCGCGTCTCCATCCGAGGATGTGACGTCACAAGCTGCTTCCCACCTTCGAAGGTAGGGTAAAGATCTCGCGAGATTCGCATGGCGCGGTCGGAGCGGTACCGATCGGAAGCACGGGCGTGTTGACGCGGGCGGTTCGATTGCCCCGATGAAGTCTCGCTCGGTGATGCGTGGTGGAGGTGGCGCGTTTGGCGTGGACCGCGCGATCGCTTTAGCCTCCCGCGTCGCGAACGATCGAAACTTTCACTTGTACCCGAAGGTGTACCCGAAGGTTCGGTTGTTGATGGGTGTTGATGACACAGACATGACAGAGACTTCGGGTGTTCGACTTCTTCACTTCCGGTTTTATGTGACACGGAAACGAAAAAGCAAAGCAACGCCGCGCCCGCCTTCCGCGCCGTTCAAGAGGGTCTTTCGGCGCTCGAACGTCGGTTTTTTGCACGTCATCGGCGTGATACATCGTAGACAAGCACTACACTAAGCCGGATCGCGATCCCGCGCTTCCGCGGGCTGAGACGGACGCGGAACTTATTCGCGCGTCGGCGTTTTGGACACTCGAACGTTTTCGACGCCGCGTCTGGATGTCGGTGCGCCGGGCTCCGTCCGGCGCCCGTACGATACAGTCACGCGTCCATCGTCTCGTCTCGCTTCGATTCTCTAACGAGATGGCTCTTACTGTGTACGGCAGCGGCCTCCCGATATCGGCCGCGCTTGATACGTTCCCGCCTTTGTTCCGTATTAATATCATACTCGCGTGGTCAGTACGGCTGCAGCGCGAGCAGCTCGACGTCGATCAAGACGTCGTCGTCCACGGGCGGGTTCTGACCGAACACGCGCCGCTTGAAGCAGAGCTCCGCCGGCACGACGAACCGCCTCTTCTCCCCGACGAACATCTCCGGCACGCCCCCCGCTTCGTCCTGGACCTCGTCCTTGACACCCGCCTGGAAGTTGTACGGGCGACGTGCCGCCTCCGAAGACGCGAACGCCTTGCCGGTGGACGCCGCGTACGCGGTGTACCGCACCTCCACGAACGGGTTGGGGATGTAGTACCGAACGGGATCGGTGATGCCCCGCTCGACGTTACCCACGCTCGCGCGCTCCACCACGAACCGCACGCCCGACTCGAGCGTACTCCAGTCGCTCGTGTCCACCGGCGCGATGTCCAGGTCGTCGCGCCCGGACACCGCGTACGCCGACAGGTCAACCGCACGCGCCGGGGGGGCCGAAGACAGCCCTGCGACGCCCGCGAGCAGCGCGAACGAGCCGCGCCGGGAAACGGTGGGAGCCGCGTCGGTGCCGCCGGTCGGGCCGGCGCGCGCGACCGGCCCCGCGCGTCGCGGACGCGCGCGGGCGGGGCGCGCGACCGCCGGGGAGACGAGCGGGGCGTGGCACGACATGGCGCGTCGAGATGTGATGGAAGTAGCGAAGTACCAATCTTTTCAGAAAAGTTCTTCGCCGAGTCCTTCAGTGCTCAAAAAGGGGTGACTGCCGCGATCGCTCAGTCTCGGGTGTGCGCGTGGAGGCGCGCCGCGCTATGCCGGTTTCGCCGGTTTCCCCCGCGTTCGCGCCGCGCACGTCGGTCGCGCCCCGCCGCGGCGCGAGACGCGCGCACCCCCGATGGTGTCTCGCGCGCGTTTCCTCCGCTCGCGCGATCGCCGAAAAAGCGCACGCGGAAAAGGTGGCGAACGGCCTCGTCGCGCGTTTCGGGAGCGGCCGCGCCGACCGCCGTGCGGTGACGCGCCGGAGCCAGGCGAACGAAGGCGCGAGCCCCTCCGGTGAGTCTGCCGCGGACGCGGCGGCTCGCCTGAACCGCGAAGCGCTGGAGGCGAAGACCCGAATCGCGCTGGCTGAGACGCGCGAGCGCATCGAGAAGCGGAGGGCCATCGAGGCGCGCGCGGAGGCTCTGGAGGAGGAGATGCGTCGTCGTGAAGAGGGCGCGCGCGTGGCCGAGGAGGTCGGGGGAAGACGCCCGACGCAGCGAAAGTGCCTGCCTATCGCGCTCGCGGGCGTGCAGTGCGCGCTCATGGGCGCCGGGGCGTTGGCGTTGACAAAGAAAGCAGCCGCAGCGTTGTCATACTCAAACGCCGCCGACGCGGCGACGGCAAAGACGCCACTCGCGAACCTCGCCGTCTCCGCCGGCGTGGGCGCGACGTGCCTGCTGACGATCAGCGCGTTGATCCTGTTCCTGGTGGCGTGGCGCGAGGGCGTGGGCGTGTTGCGGAACACGCCCGTGGTGTTCTACCGCTGCGACGGCTCGGGGCGCGACTGCTGCCGGAACGGCCCGCACAACCTCGGGTACGCGAAGAAGTTCACCTACCTGAACAACGGGCGCGGGTTCGAGACGCGGCAGAAAGACTCGATGGCGCGACACCTGCGGGTGTCGCGCGCCTGCCGCCCGCTGTCGCCGCTGGTCATCTACCCCGAAGAGGAGGGGTGGAAACTGTGGTGACGCGCGCGCGAGGGAACGAGCGGGAAACGCGGAAAACGCGACTCCTCTCTTTCGCCGCGCCGCGTCTCGTGGCGACTCTCGAGTCGGCGCGATTGTAGTCTGTAGTCTTTCACCGAAGGTACCTTGTGTTAATAGACTAGCTACGTTGTACGATCGTTTCGGTCTACAAAGACCTTCCGCTCGCGCTCCGCGACGGAAGCGCACGACGAAGTCGGGTGAGAGCGACAAAGACACGCGTCTTTTCGCGCAAAAAGTCACGCGCCGCGCTCGACGAAGAGCGCGCCTCCGCTCGCCGCCGCCGCGACAAACGCCTCGCACCCGCCCACGGTCTCGCGCGCGACGCCCTCCCCGCTCGGCTCGCGGATCACCGCGCGCGGGAACCGCGTGACGAGATCGAACGCCTCGCGCTCGCCCGCGCCGCCGAGCGCGCGCACGAAGGCGAACGCCGCGGCGAGCGGATCGCTCGCGCGGAAACGACGCGTCCGCGTCGTCCCGTCGGGTAACGCGAACCGCGCCCGCCAGACGTCGCCGACGTTCTTATCGGGATCGGGCTCGGGCTCGGGAGGAAGAGACGCGTGTTGGGCGGCTCGGAACGCCGCGGCGCGTGCCGAAGCCTCCCTTTCTTTCTCAGTCTGTTTTTTCTGTTTTTCCAGCGCCTCAGCCGCCGCGCGCGCGGCGTCGCGCGCGGCGTTCGCCTCGCGCGCCGCCGCCTCGGCGGCGGCGGCGAGGCGCGCCGCCTCCGCCTCCGCCATTCGCCGCATCGCCGCCTCGTAGTCCTCGCTCGGGGCGATGTCCACCTCCACGTCCGTCTCCATCAGCGACACAGCGCCCGCGTCGTCGGGCTGAACCTCGACGCAACGCAACGCGTACGATTTCAGTCCCGGAACGCTCCCGCCGAGAGACTCGGCGGAGACGACGACTTCGTCGCCGACGCTGAGCGTGCACCGACGGGTCATCGCCGTCTCCAGCAGCGCGCGCAGGTCGACGCCGGCTTCCGAGGCGAGTTCGCCCTGGAAGTCCTGCGACTTGGGCTGAAGTTTACAGTACGTGCCGCGCGGGAGGCGGCGGTACGACACGAGCACGTCCACGACGCTCGCGATTTCGTCTTCAAAGTCGCGCGCTTCTTTTTTTTCATCCTCCGCCATCCGCGAACCGGCGCGCCCCGTCGTGTCCGCGGTGCTCACCCCGAGCTGCCTGAGCACGGCGGGGGGCAAGCCCACCGTGCCCTCGACGCCATCGAACCCGAGGACGGCGACGTGCGTGCGGCGAGTCGTGTCCGCGCCCGTCCCGGAAGCCTCGCCGGCGCGGCGCGACACCTCGAAAAACATGTGCCCCCGGTCGGAAGACGCCGCGCCCGCGTTTTGCAGGGCTCGCCACGCGGACGGAGGGAGCACCACCTTGTCGTCCGCCCTGTTTCGGATGCCCTTCGCGACGGCGGCGTCGCTTCTCACGCCGGATAGACGCGTTTCCCACGAAATACCCTCGTTGTTCGCCAGGATGCGTTCTCGCGCCGCGCGTTCCTCCGCCTCGCGCATCCGCGTCTCGTGGCGTTCCTGCTTTTCGACATCGTCCCTCTCGCGACGATGCGCCTCGGCGACCGCCGCCGCACGCCGCTCCGCCGCCTGGCGCCGTTGCAGATCAGCCTTGCGCTTATCTTGCTCGCGTTTGAGCTTATCCGCGGCGCCTTGCAGGAACATCTCCCTGCCTCGCGCGACGAGATCTGACGAGATCTGAGTTGAAGGGAAAGGAGGAGCGAGCCGAAAAAGCGACTTTTCTTTCTTGCAAAATGCCGACTTCGCAAAAAAAAAAAAAAAGCTCGCGCTTCGGCTACCGTGTACGGGTACCGATCTTCGGATATCTTCGGATGTAACGCTTGTCCGCCTATGAAACTTCAGTCTGATTTTTTCCAAACTTGGAGACTCCGAACTTTACTGTAGTCCCCCTAGGCGCCGGCTCGCCGCTCCAGTCCGCGCGTCACGCACGAGTCGATCGACGCGCGCGTGATCGTGCCGATCATGACCGCCACGACGCGCGCCTCTGCCGCGGCGGGAGA
>ENA-OUOG01003726-OUOG01003726.1-marine-metagenome-genome-assembly--contig:-NODE-3726-length-13877-cov-5.834493_pt1 | contig 13877 bp, 6 predicted proteins | sample MGYA00248635_ERZ508505 | MGnify/ENA primary metagenome ERZ508505 (study PRJEB26176, sample SAMN06267871) | marine metagenome | isolation source: Saanich Inlet, British Columbia, Canada | place: Pacific...
CAGCTGTATTTCCGCTTGCCATGCGGGCAGGGGTTGCAGGCCGCGCAGTTGCATTTCACCTTGCCATGCGGGCAGGGCTTGCAGTCCGCGCACTTGTGTTTCAGCTTGCCATGCGGGCAGGGCTTGCACTCCACGCACTGGTACTTAAGCCTGCCATGCGAGCAGGGGTTGCAGTCCACGCAGGCGCGTTTCACCTTGCCATGCGGGCAGGGCTTGCACTCCGCGCAGTTGCTTTTCACCTTGCCATGCGGGCACGGGTTGCAGTCCACGCAGAAGTATTTCAGCTTGCCGTGCGAGCATCGCTTCCCCGCCATCGCCTCCCGGGCGACCCCGCACCCCTCACCTCATCGCCGACCGCGCCAAAGCGCGGTGCGATCTGACAGCGTGGCGCAAAATATTTCGCGAGGAGCCGAAACAACAACAAGAGCCAGTGACAACACGCCGCTTCCGACGGTTGGAGAAGCGCTGTTACTTTTTGACGCGCTTCGATGTGGTCGGCGGCGTCGACGCGCGGGGGGTGCGTGTGCGCGCGCCCGGGGGACGCGCGCGGCGGGTTCTGGCGCGTGCCATCTACTGCACACCGCCCCAGGCCCGTCGACGCGCGCGCGGCCGCGTCCGCGGCGTCCTCCAAGAGCGCCCCGCCTTCGTGGGGCGCGCCGGGCGAGCGCCGCGTTGACGTCGTCGGCGACGGGTCCATCCGAGTCAGCGAGGCGTGCGTCTCCGCGGAGTGCTGGGCGTCCACGCGCGCCCTGGACGAGCGCGTCGCGCACGACCGGTTATCCGCCGCGGTGGAGTCCGACGTGAACTTCGTGGACGCGGGCGTCCCCCCCCCGGACGTCCGCGGGGACGCGCGGTTCGCGCGGTGGCTCCGACGCAGGGGCGGGCGCAGGGAGGATCTCGTCGTGGGCGGCCATCTGTCGCGGGGCGCGTTCGCGCCGCGCGAGAGCGACGACGAGGCCGAGCGCACCGCCTCCGCGGTCGACCTGAAGCGCGCGTACAGAGACGTGGACGACGCCATCGACCGCCTGCTGTTGTCCACGGGCGCGGATTGGATCGACGTCTTGCACGTCCCGTGGCTCGCCGCGGCGCCCGAGTCGCTGCGGGGGCGTCGCCGCTTCGAGCGGATCGTCTCGTACCCTCTCGCGAAGGACGGATCTCGGACGAATGTTCATTCGCGGGTCGCGAACGAATTCACTAACGAAAAAGGCGTTCACGAAGAGGCGTTCACGACCGCGATGGACGCTCTGCGTTGGGTCCCGCTCGCGTCGGTCGACGCGGAAAAAAAACAAAACCAAAAACAAAACGCGCTCCTCGTTCCGACGCGCGTCTCGTCGTCGTCGTCGTCCGCGGCGGAGGCTCGTTTCGCGGCGATCCGCGAGGCGCACCGCCGCGCGCTCTGCGACGCCGTGCGTCGCGGCAAGGTGCGTACGCTGTGCGTCTCCTTCGAAACCCCGTGGGACGCGTGCGGCCTCGAGCTCGGCGACGCGGCGTTGTACGAGCCGAGCGAGCTCGCCGAGCTCTGGTCGGAAAACGCGGGGCCCGACGCGAATCAAAACGCGCATTCGTCTCAAAAAAAAACGCCGAAGCGCCGAGACGGCGCCGGGTCCCTGTTCCTCGGGGACGCCGTCGCGGGCGTTTCCCTTTCGCTGAGCGCGCTACGGGACCCGCGTCTGGAGAGCAGGGGAGACGACTACGAGGCGACGCTGGAGAGGTGGTGCAAGCCACCGGGTTTTGGCGAAGAAGACTCTTTCTCTTTCGAGAGACGCGAAAGACGTTTCCCCGTCGTCGCCGCGCGCGGCGTGTTTTTCCCAGACGCGTCGCCCTTGTTACCCGCCCAAAACGCAAACTCTACAGAGGCGAGAAGAGCTTCCGAAGCTCTTCTCGCCTCGTCGATGGTCCGCGCGGCTTCCGCGTTCGGCGATTTCACGCGCGAGGACGTCGCGCTCGGCCTCGCGCGCGCCCGAGGGTACGCCGCGTGCGTCGCGATGGGCGCCGTCTCCTCCGCGGCGGCGACGTCCGCGATGGACGACGAGACGTTCGCGGCGCGGCTCGCGTCCTTCGCTCTCCGCGAATTGGATGACGATTTGAACATGCACCTCGACGCCGCGTGCCTGGCGGCGGTGGACGCGGCGCGGCTCAGGCACTTCAAGGGCGCGTCCGACGCCGAGCGCGGCAAAGGCAGGGGCCGGGGGAGGGGACGCGACCCGTTCGAGGAGCTGGACGAGGACGAAAAAGCGTAGAGGAGATGAAAAAGCGCTTTTTTCGCAAGACGCGGAAGGGAGCGACCTGACGGATGACGATGACGGAGGCGGCGCGCGATGGCGGGCGTACGCGCGTTTCGCGGTGATTCACGAGTATGACTCGGAAAAAAGTAGCGCGAAATAGTCTAAGTGCTAGTACTCTAGTAGGGCACGAGGTGCCTCCTCACCGGCGACGGCGCCGTACCTCTCAGTCCCCCCTTCCCGCGAGGCGCGGGAGGCGGCGTGCCGGGCGCGAGAGACTCGGCGAGAGACTCGCTTTTTTCGTACGCCGTCAGAAGCGCGCGCAGGTTCGCCGCCCACAAATCGAGGCTCGGTTTCCCCCTCGCGTTCGCGCCCAAAAGCTCGTTCCCCGTCCCCTCCGCGCGCTCCGTCAGGATCCATCCCGGGACGTGTGCGTTCGCGACGTGCTCCGCGGCGACGAGCTTCACGCCGCCATCCGCGGATGTTTTCGTCGGAAGTTTCGTCTTGGGTCGGGTCTTCACCACGCGGACGACGTCGCCGCGACCGATGAACCACTCGCCGTCGCGTTTGACCACCTTCGGTGTGTTTTTAGGCTGGCGAGCAATCGGACGCCACTGGTACCGCAGCGAGAGCGGGTCTTGGACCGAACCAGGGGTCCCGCCCACCCAGAACGCGCACAGCTTTGTCTTCGTTCCCGGGAAGCCGCACTCGCGCACGAAAAACAAACGCTCGTCCCGCAGAAACGCCAGCGCGGAGGAGACGTGGTTGGAAAGGGGAGTCGTCCGCCTCTCGGCGGCGTCGGAGAGGAGCGCGTCTTTGGCGCCGTCGGCGCCGTTCACGCGTCTTCGCGCCGCGACCAGCGCGCGTTTGTCCACGGGCCCGACCGCGACGCTGTTCTCCACCGGGAAGTCCACCGTCCAGGGCACGCGCGCGAGCCCGGGAGCGTCGTTCTTGGTAGTGCGCAGACGACCCAAACTCGCCGCGCGTCGCGCGCGTTCGTCCGCGTCCGCATCCGCACCCACCGGTCCGTCCAGCACCGAAGGCGCGGCGGTGGCTCTCCACGTCTCCTCGCGCGTCTCCGGCGTGCGCAGCGCGGCGTACGCCTCCTCCACGCGGCACTCCGCCACGGCGGAGCCCAGGTCTCGAGACGCGCGCACCGCGCGCGCGCACCGGCGGTACGCGGAGCGCACCTCCTCGTCGGAGACATCCCGCGGGCGCAGGCTCCCGCCGTCGAAGCCCAGGACCTCGAAGTGCGTGCGCGCGAGGAGCATCCCGCGCACGGTGGGGATGCGCACGGGCGAGGTGGAGGGCGAATCGGAGTCCGAGTCCGTCATCGCGTGCAGTCCTCGCGCGCGCGCGCACGCGACTGATGTTAGATTCGCCGAGAAACGCGCACCTGCAACGGCACACGATTTTCTCGCGTTCATCGGCCGTTCCGATGAATTCGACCCATCCGTTAAGAGTTTTGATCGCGCTCACCGGCGGGCGATCGATGAGCACCACCGCGTTGCGTTTCGAAGCTCTTCATTGGGCGCCGTCGAACCTTCTCCGAACGCGTCGATTTCTCACCTTCACGAGCGCGGCCGCGACGGCCTCCTCACCTGCTGGCGCGTCACGCACGTGCACGCGCGCGTCCGTCGGCCGAGTCGCCCCCCCAGGGACGTCGGGAGCCGCCTCGCGCGCAGCGCGCCGACGGAGACGCGCGTGCGCCCGCGAGATTCGCGTCTGACGCAAACACCACCGAAAACCTCGTGAATCTGACACCGCCTCGGAGCGCGTGGTGTCGCTCGAGACGCGCGTGAGTCGTGAACCATGCCCGGCACGAGGAACGGCGGCACCCCCGCCGCGGGCGGCGCCGACGGCGACGCGCGCCGCACCCCCGCGGGCGCGAAGTCATCCCCCGCCACGGAGGACCTCGTGACCCCCGCGGACGCGAAGGCGGCGACCGTCGAATCCCCCGTTGACGCCCAGGCTGTGCGCTCGCTGCCGAGTTTCAGCCGCCTGGCCAGCGACGGGTTGGTGACGCGCGGGAGCGCCGGGAGCGACTTGAAGTCTGAGAACGGCAGCGACCGCGACCCCGGGACTGCGAGCGGCTCCGTGCGCCCCATCAAGCGCCAGCGTCGGACCAGCGACGGCGCGGCGACGAAGAACCTCCGCGCGGACGTGGACGTGGTGGCGTTTGAGAATGTCGACCTGGCGGGCATCTCGCGCGCGTTCCCCGAGGAGAAGCGCGTGGAGTTGGCGGCTCGGATCAACTCTAGGGCGGAGGAGGTGGCTGGCGCGTGGGCGGCTCTTCTTTTGGCGCAGACGGGCATGCGGTACGCGGAGTGGGCGCACACGCCGCAGCGCGTCGAGCAAACAAAACAAAACACGCTTCGCATCGTGAAAGCCGTCGTCGATTACCTCACCACGGCGAGCCAAGCGAAACTGCGAAGGACCATCTCGTACATCGTGGCGAAACGCCGGCGACAAGGGTTCGGGCACGAAGAGGTGATCACCTCCATGTTATTACTCAGACGGTCGTTCGAAAAAGGGTGCGGCCCGATCAACGGCGAGGCTGGGTTCCTGATCGACGCCGTGACGCGCGTGATGGTGGGCGAGGTGGCGACGTACCTGCACGCCATAAACCCGCACGAAGAGAGCGCGCCGGACGTGTGCTTGGCGGAGGAGGACGACGACGAGCTCGGGGTGGAACGACCTGAGGATGTCAACTTAGCGGACGACGGACAGATCAAGGCGCACGAAACACCGCACGTGGTGGAGGACGTGCGACCGCCCATGCATCTGTTCATCGTGCCCAACGTGCCGGCGCAATTCGTGCGCGCGCGGCAGGGCGGGTCGCCCGTGATGCTGGCGCCGCTCTGGAGCCGCGCCGCGCACGAGCCCGCGGGTCTGTGGACGTGGCCGAGGGGCACGGAGCCTTTAAACGGCGCCATCGTGAACAACCGCTTCGTGATCGAGAACTACGTCGCGTCCGGGTCGTACGGCCACGGCTGGAAAGCGATCGATCTGCAAGACAAGAAGGCTGTCTTTTTAAAAACGCCGCGCGCGTCGCACGATTACATGCCGAGCGCGATGATGGCGGAGTTGGCGCGCGAGCTCGGCACGATGCGCCGCATTCTGCACACCATCCCGAAACACAGGCGGTTGGTGAACGTGATCGAGGTCACGGCGCCGCACGCGCCCAAGCCGTGCACGTTGCCACACTCGCGCGGCGTCTCCGCGCCCATCCACTACTTCGTGTGCGACTTGTGCGAAGGCGGCGACCTCTTCGGGTACGTAAGCACGCAACCGCTCGAGCCGATGCGCGAACCCGTGGTGGCGCACATCTTCACGCAGCTGTGCGAAGCTTTAGAGTTTCTGCACGGCCGCAACCTGTTCCACCGCGACTTGAAGACGGAGAACATCTTAGTGAGCCGGGAAGGAGGGCGGTACGCGTTGAAGGTTGCTGATTTCGGGCGCACCGTCTTCGTCCCGCCGCAGCCGTCCGAAACCGGCGAGGGCCCCACGAACATCCACGAGCAGTTCGCGTACGATAACGGCATCTTCCCCGCCGAGGCGGTACGACAGGGACGCATCGGGAACGAGGTCGTCGCCGCTGAGGACGGCATGTACCGGCTGCCCGCGAGCGACATATGGGCCGCGGGGCTCGTGCTGTTACTGCTCACGGGCGTCGGCAGAATGGGCGCCATCAAGCACAACATCGCGGACGCGCTGCGGGGCCGAGGAGCAAAGTTCGCGCCGACGTCCGCGTCGGAGGAGCCCATCGACCGGCTGTACCGCCTGATCGGCGGGCCGTTTGTGTGGCAGGTGAGCCCGGAGCTCGACCAGCTGTTCCGCGCGATGGTACACAAAGACCCGATGATGCGGCCCAGCGCGAGTGACATCCTGCACTGCGACTGGATGCGACGCGCGGAGGAGGTGACGGAAGCTGAAGTCGTGGCGGCGTTTGAGCGCCGGCGGCCGGTTTCCGAGGAGGCGCACAACACGATGTCCGTTTCGTGCGCGCCGAGGCTGAAGGATACCACGAAGGCGTTCGAGGCGCTTCTCGAAGCGCTGCGCACGCTGGAGTGGCCTGGTGGTGTCGCGGAGAACGTCCCCCCGCCCGAGGTGCACGAGGACCGCGACCGGCTGACGGCGACGGCGGTGGTGGGCGAGACCCGCATTCGAGCCATCCTCACGCCGGTGGAGGGCCTGATCGCCAAAAACCCGACGACGCCGTTCAACCCAAACGCGTCCGACCCCGTTTTGGCGATGAAACAGAATGCCTTGATGGAGCGCGAGCGCGAGCAAAGCGCCACGCCGGTGGTGCGGCTGGTGTGGATCGGGGGGTCCGCGGGAGCCATGCAGCTCGTGAACGTGTACATGCACGTCTCGGCCATCCTCAGCACGTAGCGAGACGAGACGAGACGTTCGACGCGACGTTCGACGCGGAGAGAGGTGTTTTTTTACGTGTGTAGTAGTGAAAAATCCCTTGGATAACGAAACGGTACGCGACGGGCAGTCTCTATCGACCGAAACGAGTCGCGAGTCGCGAAAACGAACGTCGCCTCGATCACTTCCCCGCGTGCCATTGCTGTTGCGCGTACCCCCACTGCGCAGCGGAGTCCTCCACCCCCGACCCGCCCCACTGGGGCGGAGGCTGCTGCTGCTGGAACTGCTGGTACGGCGGCTGCGACGCCGCCGGATACTGCGCCTGCGCCGCGGCGTTGGGGTTGAAGAACGCGGGCGGCGCCGCCGCCGCGCCCCACGCCGGCGACGCCGGCACGGAACCTTGCTGAGACCCGCCGCCGTACTGCGAGCCGTGCTGAGAACCCGGCTGCGACGCGCCGGGGTCGTAAAACGCCGGCGCCGCCGGCTGCGAGTACTGTTGGGGCGTCGGGTACTCGTGCGTCTGCCGCTGCGCGGGGTACTCGGAGAAGGCGTTTCCGGCATCCGGCGCCGCCTCGGCCCACGCGTTCGGGGCGGCGGGGTACTCGACCGCCTGCCGCGGAGGAGGGGCGGGGGCAGGCTCAGCCGCGCCCGCGCCGTCGCCGTCGAGGCGCTCGAAGAACGCCGCGTCATCGTCCCCGGCGCCGCCGAAAGGCCCGCCCGCCGGCGCGGCGACGACCGCCGCGGCGAGCGGCGCCGGCGGAACGGCGGGATTTCCCTCGCCGCCGTCTTCGCCCTTCGCCTTCTCCGTCGCGCGTCCCGGAACGAAGACATCCGCGCGTCGCTCGAGGCTCTCGTTCTCCGCGAGGACGAGAGGCGAGTTCAGGTCCCAGCCTCCCGGCGAAAACGCCGACGCCTCGCCGTCGCGCGCAATCTCGCCGCTCATGTTCCACTCGTCGAAACGCGCCGTCGCCGCCGACGCGGCGCCGTCGCCGGCGTCGCCTCCGCCGGCGTCGCCTCCGCGCGCCTCCGCGGGCGCGTCCTCGTCGAAGGAGGGGATGTCCGGCAGGGATATGTCCTGCAGGACGCGCGCGCCTCCCGCGGTGGGCGTCTCCGGGTTCCTCTCGGCGTGCGCGCCGCCGCCGCGCCGCGCGCCCGCCGCTCCGCCGACGCCGTCCGCGGGCATCGCCGAGGCGTCCGCCATGAAGTGCACGGACGACGCGAACGACGTCTCGCCGGCGTCATCCTCCGACGCGTCTTCTTCGTCGTCCGGCAGTCCGGCAGTCGTCCGTCCACGAAAGTTCTCGCCGCCGTCATCCTCGCCAGCCTCGCCGCGAACGGACGCCAGCAGCGCGGCTTCGTTCTCCGCCTCGATCTCGTCCATCACCTTCTCCGTGTCCACGCCGCGCGCCTCGAGTAAAGCGCGGAGGCGCTCAATCTTGCGGTCCTCCTCGCCGAGGCACACCAGCAGATCGGCCATCTGCTCGTCGTGCTCCGCCTCGGCGGCGGAAGCAGCCTCACGCGTACCGTCCGCGTGGCCCGCGCGGTACCCAGCCGCGCGAGCCGCCTGCACGGCGTCGCCCGCGGCGTCGCCGGCGTCGCCGCCGGGCATGCCGTCGTCGCCGGAATCCTTCGAGGATTCCGGCGCCCCGCGGGCCCCGCGGGGCGCGCCGGCGTTCGCCTCGTTCGCTCGCACGCGCGCCTCCTCGGCGCGGCGCTCGGCGTCGCGCGCGCGGTTCTCCCACGCCGACGCCGAAGCCTCAGCGTTGGAAACCTCCACGCGAAGCGCCTCGAGTTGCGCGCGCAGAGACTCCGCGGATTCGCGAAAAACCGCGCTCTGCGCTTCGGAAGCCGCGAGCTCCGCCGCGAGCGACGACTCGCGATCCGACTCGCGCTCGGTGGCGTCCTCCGCCGCGCGCCTGAGCGCCTGCACCTCGGCTTCGCGGAGCATGAGCGCCTCGCGCGCCGCGCTTGCCTCAGCCTCCGCGCGCGCCTGCGCCACCTCGGCGTCGTTCGCCGCGGCGTACGCGGCGTCAAGAGCGGCTTGCCACTGCGCGTCGTAATCGACGTCGTCCTCGACGAGAGACGCGTCCGGAGGCGCCGTCTCCGCGCTCCGGTTTGTTCCGACGGCGCGCGGAGTTCCCGCCGCCGAAAACTCCGCCGCCTCTCCGTGAAACGCCGTCGCGGGATCCGCGCCCGCCGAGGCATACGGCTCGGTTCCCGCGTCGGTCGCGACGGTCGAGAACTCCGCCGCGGTCTCGGCGGAGGCGCCGGCGCCCGCGCCCGCGTCCCCGGTCCACGGCACGGGCTCGCCGCCGTCCGCGGGGTACCAGTACCAGTTCCCGTCATCCGCCTGCGCCCACGCGCCGCCGTCCTGGTACGCGTACGCCGAATCGGAAGCCGCCGCGTGCTGCTGCTGCTGCTGCTGCTGCTGCTGCTCGTGCGCCTCGTACGCCTGAGCGTGCGCCGAGCGTGAACTCCCGCCGCTGAGACGCGCGTGCGCCTCGCCCTGGTTCGAGCCCTGGCTCCGCCGCGGAAGCAGCGCGCCCGCGTCGTCGGCGCCGGTGCCGCCGCCGCGCGCGCCGCCGGCGCCGCCGAACCCGCCGCCGGGCGAGCGGAGCAGCGACGCCTCGCCGGCGTCCGCCGCGCCGTTTCGGCCCTCGGGGGCGTCGTCGCCCGGCGCGGGCACGAAGAAGCCGGGTCCCGGGGCGACGTCCGCTCCGCCCGCGCGCTTCTTGAACGAGTTATCCTGGTCCTCCTTACCAAGCGCGCGAGCCCACTGGCCGAGCGCCTCGTTGCCCGCGAGGCTCGGGGTCCCGGTCCCGCCGTTCGCGTCGGAGACGGTCTCCGACTCCTCGACGCGCACGTCCACCGGCGGCCTCGCCTTTTTCCCCTTGGGCGAAGCCGTCGCGCTGTCGCCCTTCAGGAGCACCGGCGCCGAATCGTCATCGGCGCCGCCGAGCAAGGAAAGCCCTCCGGTGGCGCCGGTAGCGACGCGCAGGCCGGACCGACCGACGCCGGTAGCGCCGCCGTACAGGGATCCCGAAATGTCGCCGGCGGTAACGCCAGTGTCTGTGTCCGTGTCCCCGTCCTGGGACGTGCCGCTGGTCATCGACTGCGCGCTGGGGACCATCGGCATGAAAAACTTGGGGGCGCCGCCCGCGCCGGCGCCCGGCGCGTTCGGCGCGAGCGCGCCCGAAGTGGGCACGCCCCCGGGGAGCACAGGCGCGAGCAGCGTGTTGCTCGAGCTGCTTTCGCCCGGGGCGTCGCCGTCGCCCGGCGCGGCGTTGGCGAAGACGTCGACGTACCGGTTGCGCACGTGCGACATGCTCGACGAGCGAGACATGGGGTTGGAGCCGGCGGTCCCCGCGGTGGAGTTCACGGACGACGGGCCGGACGGCGCGTCCGCGTCCCCGGCACCGGCGCCCGAGCGCGCGCTCGCGATGGGCACGGGCGCGGTCGGGGGGGCGCCCAAGGGGGGGCCGGTGGGTGGGGGTGGGAGACCTCCATCGTCCCCCGACGCCTGCGCATCCGATCCGCCCTTCTTGTCGACCCACGCCTTGAGCTTCTCGTCGTAGTAGAACGAGCTCTCGTCCCCGAGGTTCGCGCGCGTCGCCTTCTTGGCCTTCTCGCCAGCCGCGGCGGCGTTCTTGATGCCCAGCAGCTTGCGCATCGCGGGCGATCACGCGCGCACGGACGCGGATCCACCAGCCGACGTCGAAAAAAGAATGCGCAATGGACGCGGCCCTCGCGATCTCCCGATCTCGTCGCCGACGCGCGCCCCGCGAGCCCCCGAGCCCGCCTCCAGGCCCTCGGGATCGCGCGCGCACGCGAGCCCGCCGCCCGAACCGCGCTCCCTCTCGGCGCGGTGGTGTCCCGCTGCCGCCGGGGCGCCGTGTGCTATGCGGGCACGGAGGACGGTGGTAGAAACACGCGGCCGCGGCTCGCCGTCAAGCGCGCATCAACGCTGCCGCGCGCTGATCGTCTCGCGCGCAGACTGGGATGTGTTTCGGACGAGACTGCAAAGGTTGGCACTTTTCACTTTTCGCAAAAGCGAGCAGTCGGCGGGTGGTGCGTTCAGGTTCGGCGCCGCTCGGGACGCGCGCCGCTTCGCACGCACCCGAGTTCGCGCTCGCGCCGCGCGATGCATCCCGCCGGTATCCTCTCGCCCGTCGCGACGTGCGGCGGCGCGACCCGCCGCGGACCCGCGCGGGGATGCGTCCGCCAGGTTTCCGCGCGTTCGGCGGTGGGGTCGGCGGCTCCGCGCGCTCCCGTCGCGACCCGCGGTCGCTTCCGCGCGCTTCCTCGCGTTCGCCGCGCCCCCCCCTCGCGCGCCGCCTCGGCGGACGCCGAGCCGCCCGCGTCGGAGCCGGGCGCGTTCCCGGGCGCGATCTCCGTCGGCGCGGCTGAGGAGGAAGAAGACGCGCCCGTGGCGGACATTGAGATTCCCGAGAAACCGACGCACGTGCGGGTCGTGGACGACTTCTTGCCTCTCGCGAAAGAAACGCCCGGTTCGGCAAACGGTTTGCGCGCGGTGTTTGACGCGCACTTCGACGACCCGCGGCGCACGCACGAGTACCGCTTCGTGTGGGACTACTGGCACGTTCCTAACCAGTACACGCTACTGCGCACACCCGCGGCGGATTACTTCCCGAAACAAGACTTCGCCGCGCTCGAGAGACGTCTTCGTGTATACGCGGAAGACGAGCTCGGGTGCGCGGGGCTCACGCCGGTTTGGCTTTCGTGCTACGTGGAGGGCATGCGCCAGGAGCTCCACGCGGACGTCCCGCACGGCCCGTGGGCGTTCGTGCTGAGCCTTACGCACTGGGACGAGCGCACGTGGACGGGCGGCGAGACGCTGATTTTGAAACCGCAAACGCTGGACTACTGGTCAAACTTCGACGCCGACGCCGTCGTCGAGCGCGCGTCGCTCGCGTCGCTTAATCCGCCCAAGTTTAACCGCCTGTTGGTGTTCGACCCGCGTCTGCCGCACGGCGTGCCGGTGGTGGAGGGCGTGCGCGACCCGAAGCAAGGCAGGCTCGTGCTGCACGGCTGGTTCAACGAACCGGAGCCGAGCCTGCGGGGGGCGCTCGCGGACGCGGCGCGGCGCGACGACGACGACGACGACGACGACGGTGATGGCTCGAATGAAACGCGGAGATGGACGGCAAAAAAACGCGTGAAAAATTCCGGCGACGCGGCTTCGGAAGCGGAGACGTTTCGCGTTTTGGGCGACGAGGTTTTGCCCGACCTGTACGCGACGCTCGGGTCGCTTCCGCGCGCGCGCGGCACGGTGGTCATCGCGGCGACCATCGATTCAAACGGGATTTGCTCCGCGACGGAGTGGACCGCGGACGCGCTCGTCGCGGCGCCAAATCGCGCGGCCGATTCGGAATTCGACGCGCAGGAGACGCGCGACGCGATTTTGGTTGAAATCGCCGCCGCGTTTCTGAGCCACGAGTCGTGGCCAAAAAGCGACGGCGCGTCGCGCCTCGTCGTGCCCTTCATGTTCGACTGAACGCGCGGTCGTGGCCACGATCGCGGTGAGGAAGCGAAAGAAAGCGAAAGAAAGCGAAAGGCGACGAGTCAAAGAATGCGTCGATCGCGAGTAGTCTCCTTTCGGGAGTCGCGTAGCTCCGTGTAACAACGTAGTCCCGCGATCGTTTGTCTACGCTCTTTCCAGCGCGTCGAGCGCTCGGTTTGTCGCCGGGCGCGCGGCTTCGAGCTCGGCCATCGCTCTTAGCGTCAGACGCAGCGCGGCGCGCAGAGCCTGCGACGGCGCGGAGTCTGCGGCGGAGTCGCCTTCGTTCTTCTCCGCGTTTCGCTGACTGACGGCTCTCGCGAGCGCAGCCTCGGCGGCGTCGGCGCGCGCGCGCTGCGCCACAGCCTCGCGTCGCGTCTTGGCCAAAAGCGACTCCAGCGCGGCGACGCGCGGCGACGCTTCGTTTTCGTCGGGCTCGAATTCGTTTTCGTCATCGGACGGACCGCTCGGCGAGACGCTCCTTCGCCTGCGTTTGCGACGCTCGGACTCGTCGCGTCGGTCGTGCTCGTCGCGTCTCGTCGCGAGGAAATCGCGTCGGTCGGAGGCGCCGGCGACGTCCCCGCCGCGCCGGCGTTCGTCGGCGAGGTTACACCGCACGCGCCTCCCGTCCACGTTTCGTCCATCCATAGCCTCCGCGGCTCTTCTCGCGTCCGCCTCGCGCTCGAACGTGACGAACGCGAACCCGCGCGAGCGTCTCGTGTCGTGGTCGTAGATGATCTTCACGGAGTCCACCTCGCCGTGCGCCTCGCACGCGTCACGCAGGGTGGCCTCGTCCGTGGCGAAGTTCAGCCCGCCCACGAACAAGGTGGCGGGGGAGAAACGCCGGGGCGACGCGTCGCGTCGCGCGTCCATGCGATCGGAACGCATGCGCCCCTCCCGGAAGTCGTCCCGGGGGGGCGAGGGGGACGGATGCCCCCGCGCGCCGCCGACCATGGGGACGAGAGAGCTCCCTCGAACGCGCGCGAGGGTCCCGAACGCCCGCGACGCGCGACGCGGAGGCGCGGCGACGTGACGCGCGCGCGAATGGAAAAGTGCTCCCGAGCGGTGCAAAGTCTGTGCTCCGTGAAGCGGCGCGTTCTCTTCGCGCGAGAACTTTTTCGCGTCGTCGTTTCGATAGTGATAGTGTCATCATCACATCACCGCTCTATCACCGCTACCGCGGTATCACCATGCATAGTAAACTACCGTAGGGACCCTTTCGGACTACTCTACGCGTCGCTCATTCGCTCGAGCGTCGCTCGCACGGCGTCGAGCGCCGCGCGCAACAAACGCACCTCCTCGTCCAGTTCCTTCACCGCGGCGAGCGCGTACACGCCGAGCCGCTCGTACGCGACGCCCTTGAACCCGCGGTCATCTTTTGAGACCAAGTCGGGAAGCACGGCTTCGAGTTCATGCGCCAACACCCCCGTTTGCGGTGTGTTCGGAAACCGTCGTTCCGGGAAGTCCTCGGTTCGGAACGAAAACGTCACCGCAGAGACTCTGCGAGCTATGTCCAGCGCGTCCGTCACGTTTTTCACGTTCCGCTTGAACCGCGCGTCGGATGCCGAAACAATCGTCCCGGTGGCGTAGACGTCGCCGTTCACGTAAAGCTCCTTCGTCGCGTCCGAGTGCGCGCCGCCGACGGCGACGAGACCGCCGAGCGTCGCCGCGCCCGTCGTCGACAGAGTCGTCGACGCCACCTTGCCGTCAACCGTCAACACACCCGACGTCAGTACCATCAGGTTCGTGTCCCCGTTGATGCC
>ENA-OUOG01003727-OUOG01003727.1-marine-metagenome-genome-assembly--contig:-NODE-3727-length-13871-cov-4.227490_pt1 | contig 13871 bp, 5 predicted proteins | sample MGYA00248635_ERZ508505 | MGnify/ENA primary metagenome ERZ508505 (study PRJEB26176, sample SAMN06267871) | marine metagenome | isolation source: Saanich Inlet, British Columbia, Canada | place: Pacific...
GTGATGAACGGGTCGTTCTCCGGGCCCCTCTCGGTCGCGAACGACTCTTCTTCGCTCGAGGCGCCCGACGCGGCGTCGTCGAACGAGAGTCTTCGTCGAGACAACACGCGGAGCAACAGTCGTAGGTCGTCGTGATGGAGCGTTAGCCCCCGCTCGTTCCGCGCGAGCCTCGCGAGGGCGTGGCACTCGTACGCGTGCGCGCGCCCGGCGAGGGACGACGCGCACAGCGCGCAGTGCCTCGCCACGTCGCACCGCGAGCACCGGCGCGAGGCGTCGCACGGCTGCAAGCACCCGCTGCACAGCGTGTCCAGAAACCGTCCGTAAGGCACCGCCGCGAAGGGCGCGACGCGTAGGATGCGGCGATTCGGGGGAAGGTTTCCGGCCGCAACCAGAGCCTCGCCCTTACCAGGGATGTGCGTGGGGGTCACGCAGCTCCACGGGTTCGCGTCGTCGCCGGCGGTGTCAGACATCGCGACGGTCGCGCCGCGCGACGTGGCGCGCGCCGCGGAGGCTCGCGACGAACGACGGAGACGAGCGCGGGATGGAATCTGTTCGGTGTCTTGTTACAGTCGTGGCTTTTTCAATCCTCCTTCTCGCGGCGTAATACCGAAAAAGACGTTCTTCGCCGTCGGCGCGCGAAGAACGCGCCGTCACGGCGTGAACGTGGGCGCCTGTTTCCCCGACGCGGCTTCCCAGATGACCCGCCCCGGCGTATCCAAAAACGGGTCCTCCGAACGTTTCACAAGAAGCCAGTCGATGCCGTCCTCCACGCCCGCGCGGCACGCCGCGTACGTCTCGTCCACTAAACGCGCTTCCGCGGCTTCGTCGAGTTTCTTCTTCTCCGAAAAAAGCTCATCCGTATAAATCGGTTTCCCGAACTTGAAGTAGTACCGCTCCGGCACGCGCGGCACGATGAGCGGCTGCACGAACGCCTCTTCCGCTTGCCCGTCCCGCGTCACGCGCGTGTCCACCGCGCGCGCGCTCGGGACGTCGCGCGCGCGCGCCATCAGAGCGTCGCCGACGCCGAAGGGAAGCTTCGAGACGTCGTCCGCGTCGGCGACGACGTCGAAGCCATCCTCGGCGCCGACGGCGGCGAACGGGACGATCACCGCGCCGTGTCTCGCCGCCATGCGCACGAACTCGGGCTTGGACGGCCAAAACAAAGCGTACTTCTCTCCTTTGCGCTTGAACGCCTCGCGCACGCCGCCGGGGAACAACAAAACGCACTCGCCGGCGGCGAGAAGCTTGTACAGGTTCTTACCGGAGACGGGAACGGCGCCGAAGCGCGAAAACTGGCTCAGACCGGGTCCGGCTCCGCCGTCAGTGTCGGCGGAAGACGTCTCAGCGGCGTCTCGCGCGGACGCCGCGACCGCGTCCGCCATGCCGCGCACTTGTGTGAGGAGCTCGAGCGCGCCGGGCGGGGGAGGTAAGCCGAAGGGCATCTCGAGGGAACCGTCCGCGTCTTTTTTCTCGTCGTTCGCGGCGGCGCGGCGGCTCGCGCCCCCTCCGAACCCGCCCCCCCCCGCGACCACGGGGTGCGCGAGCCCCCTCGGCAACACTCCGCGTTCCTTGATGAACGCCTCGATGATGAACCCGAGATCAGGTGCGATCGTCTGGTGGTTCCCGACGAGCAGAACCGGTCGCCCCTCCTCGAAGGGCACCGCTGACAAACCGGGAACGACCGATCCGTCGTCCCGCGTGCTGAAGAACACGGGCGAGACGACCGATCGCAAGCCGTTCAAGCCCTCGAACGCGACTTTAAGTTCCTTCGTCGACGGAGGGACGAATTTGGGGTCTTTTGACAGCGGGTCCGGGTCCGTCGCTCGGCGAGGCCCGAAACCGTTCTCGCGCATGATGTTTACCAGATCCACGCCCGCTTCCTGCAACGCCGCGTGCGACGCGCCTTCCAGCGTCTCCACGACGCAACAACCGCGAGGCATGCGTCGCTTCAGTCGTGTTCCCTCGTCCGCCGAGGGGATGAGCGCGTCCGCGTCGGAGACGATCGCCAACACGCGAGGAGGTTTCGGTTTACGGTCACCGCGCGGAGACTTCGCGGACGGAGGATCCGGTCCCGACGAAGACGAAGGATCCGGAAACGCTCCGAGCCTCTCCAGCGCGCCGGGCGCGTTCACGGACGCGCACCCCTCGGCGAGCACGTTCAGCCTGTGCGCGAGTGTGTCCCGCGGGATGATGCTGGAGAGCTGTCCGAGCGCGGGGAACAGACGCGCCAGCTCCTCGGCGGCGGCGGCGAGACCGGCGGGGGAGGCGAGCGCGTCGGCGCCGGCGCCGGCGCCGGCGGCGGCGGCGCGGATCGCGCCTTCGAGCAGCCTCGGCGGGTCGAAGAGCACAGGCGCGAGCGCGTACGGTAAGCCCGCGTACATTTGTTCCGGCAACAAAGGCAGGAGCGGGCCGATCGCGGGCCACGGCGATCGGTCGAAGGACGACGCCGGGTTGACGAGGATCAGGTCGTCGACGAGGTCGGGTCTTCTCTGCGCGACGCCGAGCGCGATCAAGCCGCCCATCGATTCGCCGAGCAGGTAGGTTCTCTTTCCTTTCGTCTCACCGTCGTTCGTACGGTCACCGGTCGTCTCCTCGTTCGTCTCCACGGAAACGTAATCGAGGTACTCGCACACGACGGTCACGAGCTCGTGGAAGCTCGAGCGGTCGCCGACCGGGACGTTGAGGCAGACGAGCTCGAAATCCACCGCGAGGCGCTCGAACTGCGCGGACGCCGCGAACCCGGTACCGTCCAACCCGGGGACGTAAACCATGCGCGGCTTGGTCGCTGCGTCAATTGTCGACCTCGTCACTCTCTCCGTTCCGCTTGTGATCGGGGAGAAGAACCGAGGTGGCCCGCCGGTGGTCGCCGCGAGCAGGTCGTCCAGGGTCACGCCGTCGTTGTCGCCGCGGCCCTGCCGCGCGATGCTCTGCACGAAGGTGTTCTCGCCGGCGGGCGCGGCGGACGAGGAGGGCGCCGAGGCGGACGAGGAGGGCGCCGAGGCGCCCGCTCGGCCGAACGGCGGCTCGCCTTCGTCCGCGGCGACCGCGATCGTGGATGCCGAGGCTTCGACCGTGGGCTCCTCGTCCTTGGGCGCGGTCGCGGTCTCGACCGCGCGCCGCGCGGTCCGACACCGACGGGATCTCGGCACCGCCGACGTCATCCGCGACGAGCCGGCGACGCGCCGCCCGCGGTTCACGGTGAGACGCGGCGCGAGAGAAGGCGCGCCCGCCGCGGCGTTGGATGTTGCGACCGCGAACATCCTCGGTCGACGCGGCGCGAGATGCGGGCGGCGCGCGGAGGGAGTGCGCGTCTCTCAGGCTGAGATGACGTGTAAGAGCGTCGAAACGCCGCGGAACGCGCTCTGCCACGAAAACGTCAATCTCGGCCCGCCGCAGTGCGAAGCGTCTGACGTGACGCTGTTTCCGTTCGGAAGTGCGCGAGTCGAGTGCGCGAAAAGTTCGTTGGCGTGTCGAGATCTTCGGAACCACCGTTTCAGCGGTGACCTCTTCACTCCGCCACGCGCGCGCCTTCCTCCGGCGATGCCTCGCGGGAGCAGCAAGGCGAAGTTCTACGGCGTCGCGCGCGGCCGCGAGCCCGGCGTGTACCGCACGTGGGACGAGGCCAGCGCGCAGGTCACCGGCATCAAAGGCGCGGTGCACAAATCCTTCGGCACCGAGGCGGAGGCGGCGGCGTGGGTCGCGGCGCAGCGCGGGGGCGCGGTCGGCGACGCCGGCCCGAGCGAGAGCGCGCGTCTGCGTTCGCCCGCGGCGAGCCCCACTCAATCGCGCGCGCGTCCGAGCTCGGGCGCGCGTCCGCCCACGGAACGCCCTCCGCCCGCGCGAAGGGCCATGAGCACCATGGCCGGGTCGGCCGGCGCGGCGGATGCGGACGCGGACGAAGACGTCGAAAAGGCGAATGATGACGCGCCGATCGATGACGCGTCGATCGATGCGCTCACTACTCCGCCTTTAACCTCCGGCCGACGGTACCTGCTTTGTTTCGACGGCGCGTGCCGCGGGAACCCCGGCCCGTCCGGCGCGGGCGCTTTGATCAAAGAGGATGGCGAGGCCTCGAACGACGGAGGCCGAGTCGTCTTCACGCTCGCGCAGTACCTCGGCGACGCGTTGACGAACAACGAATCCGAGTACCGAGCGCTCATCGAAGGGCTACGACGCGCGTCAGACTTGGGCGTTTCGGACTTGAGGGTGGTGGGTGACAGTAAGCTGGTGATCAACCAAGTCATGAACGCATGGAAAGTGAAGAAAGAAACTCTCGTGCCTCTGTACGAAGAAGCGCGAACGGTTATCGAAAACGCGCCGTTCAAGGACAAGATTTCGATGACGCACGTCGAGCGCGAGAAAAACGCAGAAGCTGACGCGCTCGCGAACTTCGCCGTCGACGTCGGAAGGGAAAGAGGCGCGGGCGTAAACGTCGCGGAGGGTTTTCTTTTTCGGAGTGGCGACGAAGGAGGAGGGTACGGTGGTGGTGGCGGCGGTGGCGTCTATGACGGTTCGTCGAACGACGCGTCTCGGCTCCGCGCGACGAAAATGATGCGCGACGGATTCTTCGCCGAGACGACTGGGGGTTTCGCGTCGTCGCGCGTCGCGCGCTTCGCGCGGCCCGTGACACTGAACAGTCATACAATCGCGCACGGGTCCCACGCGGGTGCCATGTCGCATCCCATGTCGGTATCGCACGGAAACGGCAAGCGCGCGTTCCCGTCGGTGTCTTCCGGCGCCGCCGACTCTAGCTCGGCAAGAGACGCGAAGGCTTCGAGGCGACTCAGCGGCGGCGGCGATTCGATGACATACCGTGTCGATACGAACTCGGAGGCGCGGCCTTTGTCGGCGGCGGTATCGGGTCGCGGCGGCGAGAAGCACAAAAACGGCGGCGCGTACCCCGCGCCCGATCCCGCGATGTTCGCCTCGCTGACGGTGTCTCGCATGCGCCGCGCGGAGGTCACACGCCTCGCGCCGGGTCTGCTGCGGGCGGCGAGGTTCTTCGTGTAGAGGGTTTAAAGGTGTATCGTTAAAAATAGTCTGTAAACTACAAAGTACAAAGTACTCTACCTACTTCCGGGGATCCCGGTATCGCAAGACGCGTTGGCGCGTTTTGGCAGCTCGCCTCGCGCGCGCTCCAAGAGCTCCTCGCGAGTCAGGTCACCCACCGGCTTGTTTTCGACCGTCTTCGCGCGCGCCCTTTTCGCGCGTCGCTCGGCGTCCTCCCGCGCCGCCTTCGCGCGCTCCAGTCGCGCGGCGCGCGCTGCTTTCGCCGCGCGCTCCGCAGCCGCCACTAAACGAGATTCCGCCTCTTTCTCCGAATCAACCGGCGCGGTTTCGTCTGTTGAGCCTTGTGCGACATCCTCCGACGTCGTATCGTCGACGTCAAACACAACCTTGCGTCGCGCGCGCGACTCGCGAGTCTGCGTCTGCGTCTGCGTCTTCGTCTTCGCGAGGAGGGGTTCGCGCTCACCCGCGGTCTCGTCATCTTCTCGTCCGTGACCGGGACTGAACGCCTGCCACACGCCCAAAGTCAGAGCCCGGGGGTCCGTCCCGAACCCGCGTCGCGCGAGGGTTGTCTCCGACTCTCTCTGACGCGTCGACTCCGTCGACGACTCTTTTTCGTCGTCTCGCGTCAATCGCCGCCGAGCGTCTCCCGCGTCTCCCGCGAACGAAACAGCGGACTCCTCGTCTTCCCGACGCTGGTAGAAGAGCGCATTTGACTTCTCCTTCTCGTCGTGTGCTCTCTTCTCGCCCGCCGCCCGCGCCTTCGCGGTCGCGATCGCCGCGAACGCGAACGCCACGAACGCCGCGCCCCAAACGAACGACTCCAAACGCGTCGCCCACTCGCGCCACGAGGCAGGCGGCGAGTTTTTATCCGCGGCGCGCGCCGCCGCCGACCGCGGCGTGACCCCAAACGCGCCGTCTCCCGAAGTCCCGTCCAAGTTTCGAAACTTCGACGCGCCCAGCGCCATGCCGGGGCGGTCTGTCTGCGCCGGGCAACCCACCGCCGAAACCCAAACGCACTGCGCGAAGGAAACCGCGTCGCACTCGTACGCCTCGACCAGGAACGAAAAGGCGCGGGAGGATTCTTCGGATTCCGCGTCGGACGACGGGCACTGCGCCGTCTTGACGCACTCGTACGCGCCTACGCTCTGGACCGAACCGAGGACGCCGAAACGCAGCGGCCGCGCGCTCTCCTCCTCGTGCGCGCGCAGCGCGTCCGAGAGGCTGCCCAGTTTGGCCGTCTCCTTCGAGGCGTGCGCGTGCGCGCGCGCGCGCTTCGAAGAAGAGCTATGCTTCTTCTTCTTCGAACGAGACGACGACGTCGCGCCCACCGCCCCGCGCTCGGAAGCGCCGGGCGCCTCGCACCGCTGCACAACCCCGGTGGCGCCGCAGACGTCCGCGTTGGCGCCCTGCGCGAGCCTCGCGCACGCCGCCGGCCCGTCGGCGTCCGCCGCCACGGAAAGGTCCACGTCGTAGCAGGCGTCGACGCCGGCGGAGCCGCCGCCGCCGGCGCCGCCGCCGCCGGGGCACGCGCAGAGGCACGAGCCGACGTCGACGGGAGCCTCCGACGCCGTTTGGAGTCCGAAGAACGTCCGCGCGGCGTCCCAGAGAGACGTCCCGAGAGAAGCTTCTGGTGTTCTTCTCGAGAAACCGCTCTTCGTCGTCGACACTCTTTCGTGCCTCTCCCCTTGTTTCTCGACGGACTCGTAACCCGAAGAACGTGCGTGTTCCGCCGATGACACGAACGCGCCGATTTCTTCGGCGCGAAACGCGCCGAGCGCGGCGACGGCGGATTTCTTTCTCTTCGCGCCCGTCATCAAAACGCCTTTTTTGTCTTCGTTCGAATCGCCTCGGTCATTTTCTTCGTCATCCGCCAACGCCTTCTCGAGCGCGTCGTCGAGGTCTCTTAACGCCCCGAGCTGTGCCGAGACGCGCGTTTTCGTAGACGGCGATAAAGAGCTCAGGAAATCGTCCGCCGAGTTCACAGTAGCTTCGGAAGCAGGCAACGCTAAACGCACGTCGCCGGAAAAGGTGTTTCCACTCGGCGTTTCTTTTTCTTTTTCGTTTGGACTTTTGTGGAGCGACGCGTCGCTCGGAGTACTCGGCGAAGGCGTTTTCTTCGCGCTCGGAGGACTCGGCGAGCGCGCGCGACTTTTCCGCCGCGGAGGGAGACGGAAAGTCTTCGTCTCGCTCGCTTCGGCTTCGGCTCCGCTCGTTCGTTTCTCGGACGAAAGCGCGTCGTCGTCGTCCGCCTCGTCGTCCGCCTCGCGGGCTCCGTCCAAAAGCCCGCTGGCTTTGAAATCGAGGTCGTTCACGTCCAGAGCGACGTCCGAACGCGAGGAAGTGTCTTTTTCCAAAGGAGACGCCTCCGACTTTTCGCGCGACGGAAACAACCCCGCGGGCTCCGTCGTCGGCGGTTCCGTGTCGGTCCCTCGAGTCTCGACGCGTCGAGAAGACGGTCGCGGTCTCGAACCCGTGTGTGACGGGTTCGAACGAGAAGACGAAAGCCGTTTGGACGAAAAAGGCGACGGAGTCTCCGCGACGGTCTCGCGCGCCTTTTTCGTCTTCGCGGGAGAGTGTATCTCCTCCGCCGCCGTCGTCGCAAAAACGGCGGTCGCGCGCGTCCCGGAATCCTCCCCCGGCGCGTCAAACGGCATCCCGCCCGCCTCCGAGCGCGCGGCGCGCGCCTCCGCGAGCGCCTCGGCGTACTCTGCCTGCGCGAGCTTCACCTCTCTTTCTCTCTTGTCCAGCTGCTCCTGCTGCGCCTTCTGCTGCGCGAGCACGGCGGTCGCCTGCCAGCGCGCGGCGTTCGCGGCGGCGTCGGCGTCGCGCTCGCGTCGCGTTGCTTTCTTCTCCTCCTCGGCGGCGGCGAGAATCTCGAGCTTCGCCTGCTCGTACGCCGTCTTGTACTTTGCCTGCGTCTTTTCCAACGCCTCGATCTTTTTGTCGTAATCGGCGCGACGATTCCGGTCCTCCGCGGTGAGCCGAATCTGCGTGTCCGCGAACCACTTTGAACGCGCGGCGGTCAAGCGCCGAACCTCGGCGTCCACGCGCGACGCGCCCGACGCACCGAAAGCGCTAACGCCGTTACTCGCCAAGCCCGAGCCGACACCCGGGACGTACGCGGCGTCTTCCGTCGCCGTCGTCCCGGTGTCGCCGATCGCGCGCGCGAACGAGTTTTCGAACGCCGACGTGACGAGGTCGCGGACGGACGTGGACGTCTCCGTGGACGTTTCTCTTCCGGAGTCTTTCTCCGCGACGCGCGACGAAGCCCGTTCGGAACGTTCGGAGCGCGACGAAGGCTCCCTCGACGAAGGCTCCGTCTGCTTCGTCGTCTCCTCCGCGTACGCGCCGCCCCCGTATCCGGCGAGCGCCGAGGCTCCCGAACCGTACCCGTCCCCACTCGATCGCGTCGCCGGCCGCGCGGCGCTCCAGAGCACCTTGAGCAGCGCGTAATCGTCGCGCCGCGGCTTCGCGATCGCGCCTCCCCGTTCGGTAAAAGCGCCCCCCAGGCTTCCGCCGGCGCCGACACCGGCGGTGGCGCGCTCGAGCCCCACAGGGCACGTCGTACTACCAGCGACGGTCCGGCCCAGCGACACGACGGCTGTTTTCGTGTCCGGGAGCACGAACACGGCGCTCCCCTCATCCCCGAGAAACACGCCCACGCGCTCGGCGGGGCCGCCGACGCTGAGGTCGCCGAGAAGCGGGCCTAGAAGCGGCGCCGCGCTCTCGCCGCACGCGCGCATGCCCGTGACGGGCGCGCAACACTCCACGCCGTGACTCGAGTCTTCTTCGCTCAAGTTCGTCACGGGATCGTGCACCCATACCCCTAAACCGAACGCTTTGTTGAGACGCGGGAAGTGCGCGCGCGGCGAAAACGCTTCGCGCGCGAACTGCGCCGAGACGATTTGGCGATTCTTCCGCGGCGGAGTTTCCTCGCGCCACACGCCCCCGTTCAGAAACAGCTGCGCGAGTTTCGCGATATCGCGGCACGTCAAACGGACGTGTCGCCCGTACGCCAACGCCACGTCCTTCGACGAAGCGGTGGGACTGTTCTCCACAGAACCGTCCGCGTCGAAGGAGCGAATCGTCTCCGCATCATCGTTTTCGTCATCCTCGACCCCGCCGAAGATGCTCCCTCTCGCGAGCCCGAGCGGCTCGACGAGCGCGACGCGCGCGAACTCCCGCACGGACACACCGGAAGTGCTTTCGATGAGCTCGAAGAGCGTCGCGAGGAACACAGGGTCGTCGTCGCGGCGGAACGTCTGCCCGGGAGGAACCTCGCCGCCTCCGTGTGTCTGCGCGAGCAGATGCCTGGGCGTGACCAGGCCGGCGTACGCGCCGAACTTGTCCTGCATGCCCCGCACGCCGTAGCTCATGACAGGCTGGTCTAAGCGGAACAGGCCTCTTTGCGTCGCCGCGCCGACCAGCGCCACGGTGGCGATGATCCCGACCGAGTCTGACTCCATCGGCGTATCGCGATCGAAGCCTCGCCGCTCGTCGTAGCTCTCGTGCACCAGCGCGCCGTTCTTCACCACCACCAAGCACTGTCGGTACGGCACCGCGCCCAGCGCGAGGACCGCGTCGTACACGTCCGACGACGAACCGTTCGGATCCTCCGCGCGACGCGCGTCGTCTCCGCTCTCCCAGTACTCGCCGTTCGACCACCCCGACTCGTGCGGTGCCCCGCCGAGTGCCGAAACCTTCGCGGACGGGTCGACGTCGCGCGCCAGCGGCTCGTCTCGCGCGCCGTCGCCCTGCGCCAAACCGCCTCCCGCGGTCGCCGCGAGCGCGACGAGCGCGACGAGCGCCGCAGACCGACGCATGGTCCCGCCCTGGTGCGCCGCGCGCCCCGTAGTGCCGGCGAGGAAGCATCGAGCATGCCATTTTCTCGGCAGGGTGGTTACTTCGAAGTCGATATTCGGGCGGGAACGACGGTCTGTGACTCGAGACATCAGGAAAAAGACTCCCTCGACAGCTCCGCGAGAAAACGTGCGAACGCGCGTCTGCGGGTCTTTTTCGCCTCGCCTTGGCGAAACGGCACCACTTCCCGGCGGCGTCGACACGAGAGGTGGTGGGCGCCTCGGAAGCGACACGCCGAACTTTCGGTGGGCCCACCTGCGATGGCGCGCGGTCCCTCGCCCTCCGACCCCCCGGGGTCCGAGCCCTGGGTCGCCACGTACGACCACCCCGCGGGCCTTCCCCTGTCCGAGGCGAGACTCATGGCGAAGCGCTTCTGGTACATGGGGTGGTTCGGGTTGCCCCTGGCCTGGGCCACGAACGCGTACTACTTCTGGCCGCACGTCAAAGGCGAGGTGTCGGGGCCCGAGGACGGAAACGACGCGCGCGCGGAGCTGAGGGCGGGGAGGGAGGGCTCGGAGGGACCGAGTTCGAACGCGCGCCCTGGCGGACAACCGACGATTTTACTCGATCCGATCGTTAAAAAGTACGCGACGCAGTCGTTTCGGGGCGCGCAGGCGGCGTTTTTCGTGCTCCTGGCGTGGGCGGCGACGTTCCTGGTGGGCGGCAAGGAGCTGTTCGGAGAGAAGCTGTGGAATCGGCTCAGCGTGACCGCGCAGCCCCCGGCGGAGTAGTGTACTGTAGTAGGCCACGTGCGAATGAGAAGATTTCCTAGAAGAAAAACCGAGCGCCGCTCGCGCGAAAACAACGACACGGAAAAAAGTGCGTGCCCTCATCGAGAACGCCCCCACACTTCCGCGGACGCGCGCGCGCGTCCGACAACCGCCTTCGGCGCTCTCGATCCGACCGAACGCGGGTCCCGACGGACCTCTCGCCCCCCCGCGATGGCGGACATGGAGGCTCTGTTCGCGGAGATGCGCAAGGCGCAGACCGGCGGTCGCGATTTCGCCGCCGAGGCGCGAGCGGCGGCGGGCGCGTCCGGCGACTCCGACGCGGACTCGGAGGACACGGGCTCGGAGGACGACGCGTCCGCGACCGAGCACCTGCCCCCGCGAGCCATGGACGCGTCGAGGACGAAGGCGTGCGTCCGGGTCTCCGAGCTGGGCCGAGCCACCGCGCGAGAGGCGAAGGCGGTGGCGCGTTCCTTCGCCCACGGGGATCCACGGGATGCCGACGATCCGCGCGTTCCCGACCCCGCGCTCGAGGCGGCGCGGCACCGCGCCGTCGCCGGCGTCGCGGCGGTGTTCGAGAGCGCGTGCGGGAAGACCATCGGGGGACGCTGGTGGAGCCACTTCGAGGCGTGGCTGTACGCGCGGCGAAGCGCCGCGGCCTCCTCCGCGGCGGCGAAGGCGAAAAAGGGACGGGAAGCGAAGGGAAGCGAAGGCGACGGAGTGTATACCGCGAACGACGCGCCCGACGACATGGCTCCGTTCGACCCCGTAATCCCTGACCCGGCTTTGGCGCGAAGCGACAAAGCCTTGGAGCGTAAACTCGAAGCCGCAGGCATGGGGCGGTACGAGATCGTGGGCGTGGGCATGGAGCTGAGCAAGGCGTGCGCGCGCGCGCGCGCGTCGGTGGCCGCCGCGCGCTCGGGGAAACGCAAGCCCGTGAAGATGTCGGCGCCCTTCGCCGTGTCTTCCGGAAAGGATTCCGGAAAGGAAACCGAAGACAAGCAGCACTCGTCTTCGACCGAACAAAAAAGCGCGATGAAAGTCACGTTAACGCACGGCAAGACTCGACTCGAAGTGAACGTCGAGACGTTAAATAAACTGCGCGCGTTACACGGTGCACTCGCGTTTCCGAAATCGGCGCGAGGCGACGAGCGGCGTTTTATTAACGACGCGTTTTGCGTTTTGGCCCGGTACGCCGCCGCGCAGGGCGCGCACCACAAGGCGGGCACCATGCAAGCCTCCGCGCCGAGTGCTGTTTTTGACGTTCTTAAAAAAACGTTCGGCGTCGAAGCTGAGCTGTGCGCGTCTCCCGTGAACTGCCGTTTTCGAAACTTCGGAAGCGCGTTTCTCGACGTCGACCGGCACTTCGGCTCGTTCGGGTCTGTGTTCGCGTTCAAACCGGTAACTGGGTCGTTTCAAGCCAACCCGCCGTTCGACAGCGCGTTCATCGGGCGTTTAGTAAAACGTTTCGAGACGCTTTTAAGGGACACGAACGAGCCGTTATCGTTCGTTTTGATCGTGCCGCATTGGCCGGAGGAGGCGTGCTGGAAAAATTTGACATCGTCGCCGTTCGCGCGTACGCCTTTGTTGCGCTTGAAGAAGAACCAGCACGGGTACGTCGCCGGTTCTTCGGCGACGCGCGTCAAGCGAACGACACCCGCGTCGTTTACAACGGACGTCGTGTTTCTGCAGAACGAAGCCGGCGCGTTTAAGTGGCCGGTCACGGCGGAGACGCTTCGTTTGATCAAAATCGGCTTCAAAGAGGGTCTTCCGAATGCTTCCGCGAAGCGGGAAGACGACGACGGCGACGCGCGCGGGTCGTCGAGCGACGGCGGCGGCGGTTCGAGCGAGACGGATTACGACTCGTCGGGAGACGACGAGACGAAGCCTTTGCGTTCGTTCGGAAACGACGGCGACGAGGTGAAGGCGGCGTTGCGTCTTTCGAAGGGGAAGGTTTGGGACCCCGACGAGTTTCTGTTCTGGGGCGTCGGGTCGGCGAAGCGCTGGGGCGAGCGGCCGGCGGAGTGGATGCTGGACGCGGCCGGGGACGTCCTGGAGGCGCACTGGGTGGGGGAGGATCCAGACAGCGAGGAGGAGGAAGAAGAGGAAGAGGGGGAGGAGGCCGAGGAGGGGGATTCCGAGGAGGAGGGCGAGGACGAAGACGAGGCGTCAGAGAGCGACCTCGAGCTCGAGGGCGAGGCGGCGGAGAGCGACGACGGGGAGAGCGACGACGACGGGGAGGAGGAGGCGGAGGAGGAGGAGAGCGACGAAGACGACGAAGACGACGAAGACGACGAAGACGACGAAGACGAAGACGACGAAGACGCTTCTGGTTCCTCGGGAGACGACGACGACGACGACGATGACGACGACGACGACGCTTCGTCTTCGGAGGAGGAGGAGAGCGACGAGCGCGCGCGGAAACGACGGAGGTGAGATTCACCTTGCTGACGTGTTTAATCGAAAAAGGTCTTCTTCCGTTTGTTTAGAAACGAGAGCTACGACTTCTCGGCTCGTGTGTTTCCCCCGCGCACCGCACGCGACCGCGCCGCCGCCCCAACCCGCGTACGCGTCCCCCTCCGCGCCATGTCCTTCGACGCCCTTCCCGAGGAGCTGCAGCTCAAGATCCTAAAGCTCGCGCTCTTCGAGGACGCGGACGAGGACAAGTCGACGAGAGCGAAAGCGCTCAGCGTCGAGCGCTTAAAACGACCCGCGGTCGTTCCCGAACGCGTTGACGAGGAACCGATATCCCTCTTATCCGCGGAGATGTTCGTTCCCAAGGGCATCACGCGCGCTCTCGCCGCCGTCGCCGCTGCTGCGCGTCTCGCCACCCTCTCGAAGGGGCTCCGAACCCTCGCGACCGACGAGACGCTGTGGGCGGAGCCTCTCGAAACTTTGTCTCCGCTTTACGGTGCCGGGAAGAAAGAACTTCCGTTTCCTCTGCAACCTTCAGGACCGGGATTTTTATTACCGCAAAAGCACATCGACCCGCGCCACTACTCGTACGCGTGGCCTTCGATGTCGTTTCAGAAGTACGAAAAGCTCGCGTCGCACGTGCGGCGGTTGTGCGTGGGTTATTTCGACGGGATCAAAACCTGGACGGATATCTTCGTAAACTACCTCATCAAGCACGGGGGAGACGTGTGGGACTCCACCCTTCCGGGCTACGTACACACGGGCAAAGACTTCAAAAACTACTACGAGGAGATCTTCACGGAGAACGTGACTTTCAGGGTGCTTTACAACCTTTTCGGCTCGGGTTTCCGGGACGGG
>ENA-OUOG01003730-OUOG01003730.1-marine-metagenome-genome-assembly--contig:-NODE-3730-length-13864-cov-6.124102_pt1 | contig 13864 bp, 17 predicted proteins | sample MGYA00248635_ERZ508505 | MGnify/ENA primary metagenome ERZ508505 (study PRJEB26176, sample SAMN06267871) | marine metagenome | isolation source: Saanich Inlet, British Columbia, Canada | place: Pacific...
GTGGCCAATGCGTTTAGCCCCATGGCCAGCCCTGCAAAGGCGCCGGCTGTGTCATTGACCGTCAGCGCACGAGCCGTCCCGATGCCATGCGAGGTTGTTCCGATCGCCAAACCGCGCGCACGCCAATCCTTGATGCCCACCAAATCCAGAACCAGCGGCCCGATCATTGCGCCCATGATCCCTGTGACAATCACCAGCACAGCCGTGAGCGAGGGCAGTCCGCCCAATTCCTCGGCAATCGCCATGGCCACGGGCGCCGTCACGGATTTCGGTGCGACCGTTGCCAAAAGCTCGGGGCTGGCCCCCATGAACCATGCAACCGCGACAGCCGTCCCGCTGGCCGCAAGCGAGCCTGCCAAAATCGCACTTAGCACCGCCATGGCCGAGGCCCTGACACGATGCCATTGACGATAAAGCGGAATGGCCAGCGAGACCGTTGCAGGACCAAGCAGGAAGTGAACGAATTGCGCCCCTTCGAAATAGGTCGCGTAATCGGTGCCCGTCAGAAGAAGAACGCATACAACAAGGATCACGGCCCCCAAAACAGGGTTCAAAAGAGGATGGCGCTTGCCCTTTTCAAACAGCCAAGCTGCCGCCTGAAAGGCCACCAATGTCAATGTCAGGTGAAACAGCGGCGAGGCACTGAGATAGACCCATGTCTCCGAAAGGTTATCCATCCTGCCCCTCCTTGGAGAGCCAAACCATCATGAACCCCGTGATCAGAACCGCCACAATCGTGCTGACCAAAAGGGCCAAGCCCAAAGGCAAAAGCGCATCGGCCAGAAGATGGGCATGCAAAATCACACCCGCCCCTGCGGGCACGAACAGCAGTGACATGGCGCGCTGCAAACTGCCTGCAACTTCACCCAATGGGCTCGGGACGTCGCCACGCCAGATGAGAAATCCAAACAGCAACACCATGCCCAATACGGGGCCTGGAATAGGCAGGCCTGATGCGCCGGTGATCAACTCACCCAGCAATTGGCACACAAAAATCAAAGTCAGGTAATTCAGCATGGGGCCTCCTTGAGACGTGTTTTGCCCATGTCACAGCGTCAGACCACGATCGGCAAGCCTTATTGACGAAAAGCGGCTATGCATTTGGGGGACTGCATTGGCGCGATTTGCTCTTGCACCTCGCCTGCCTTGGTTGAACAGTCTGGCTAAGGGAGAAAACCAATGATCGCTATTATTTTCGAGGTCTGGCCCAAAGAGGGTCAAAAGGATGCCTATTTGCGCCGTGCGGCAGCCTTGCGCCCGGCGCTTGACGATATACCGGGGTTTCATTCCGTTGAGCGTTTTGAGAGCCTGACCGAGCCCGGAAAACTGCTCTCGGTGTCCTTTTTCGAGGATGAAAGCGCATTGAAGCATTGGCGCAATCTGCCCGATCACCGCGCCGCGCAAGACGCAGGGCGCAACCAGCATTTCGCCGATTACCGCCTGCGCGTCAGCGAGGTGGCCCGCGATTATTCCATGACCGAGCGCGATCAGGCCCCCGAGGATTCCCAAGCCGTCCATTGCCCCGTGAGGGATGATTTGTGAGCGCAACAGCCGCCTCCGCTCAAGACCCCTCCCCCTCAGCGCCGGGGGTGCTGAATTGGGTTCTGGTGATCGGATTAGGCGTGATCTGGGGCACGGCCTTCATGAGCGGGGCTCTCGCCCTCGAGGGGTATGGCCCGTGGTGGGTGGCAGCAGGCCGCACGGGTTTGGCCGCGCTTACCCTTGCGATTGCGGGCCCCTTTGTGGGCCAAGGCTTGAGCCGCCTCGAGGGCCGAAGGATTTGGGGCTTTGCCATAGTGATCGGTGTGGGTGCGATTGCGGTGCCTTTCGCGGTTCTCGCTTGGGCCTTGCAATATGTGCCCTCGGCCTTTGCAGGCGTGGCGATGGGGGCGGTTCCCCTTTTGACCTTGCCCTTGATCGCGATTTTCTCGCCTGAAGAAGGGATCGGACCACGGCGGATTGCAGGGGTCTGCCTCGGCTTTGTCGGACTGGCGCTTCTTGTCGGGCCTGGCGCGTTTGAGGGGGGCAGTTTTGCAGGCAGGATGGGGTGTATTGTCGTGGCCTCTTGCTATGCGGTGGGGTCGATCCTGACGCGGCGCGCGCCCAAAGCGCCCCCTGTGGCCTTTGCCACAGCCACCATGATTGCAGGCGCTATCGTCTTGCTCCCTGTTGCGTTTGTTTTGGAAGGCCCTCCCCCGCTTGATGCGGGCTGGCCCTTGCTCGCTTTGATCTATCTGGCGATTTTGCCAACAGGTGCGGCCGCGATCATTCGGGTGCGGGTGATATCAACGGCGGGATCGCTGTTTATGGGGCTGACCAGCTATATGGTGCCCGTCTGGTCTGTCATTTTTGGTATCACCTTGATGGGTGAGACGCTGCCGCGCGCCTTGTTCTACGCTTTGGGTTTGATTTTGGCTGGTATTTTGCTGATCCAATGGCGCTCGATCATGGCGGCCTTGCGACGCGAGCCCCCAGCTTGAGGCCAGATCAGGTACAGGGGCGCGCCAGAACCAGAACCCAAATCTCGCCCACATGGGCAAAGCCGAATTGGGACACCTGCGCATTCAGGATATTTGCCCGATGACCCGACGACTCCATCCATGTTTCCACGACTGATCGCACATTGGGCTGCCCACGCGCGATGTTTTCGGCCATGAAACAGGCGTTGTAATTGGAGCGCTGCACACGCCTGCGGATATCAGAGCCGTCGCTGCCCGTATGGGAAAACTGACCCGAGGCATGCAGATCATCGGCATGAGCCTGAGCTGCGGCCTGCAATTGGGGCGAATGGACCAAGGGGCGCAAAATGCCATTGGCCGCGCGGCGCGCCGAAAGCTGGGTTGCAGCCGCCCCGATATCCACACTGGTTCCCAAGGACAGGCGGGTCACTTCTGGGTTGGAGGCACAAGCCGACAACATCAATACCATCGAAATAAGAAGAAACCTGACCATACCATGCACCTCAATTGATTATTTCGCACCAGTCTGCGCGCAAGTCCCGCCCCGCTCAAGCCCCGTTTTCACGACCACCATGGCGGGCGGAAAACCGCAAGCTCTGGCCTGCTGGGGCTTGCCCCAAAAACGCTCAGGCTTTGGACAGGATCGCCAGTGCTTGTGCATGCAGCTGTTCATTTGCCGCCGCCAAAACGCGCCCGCCGTCATGGGCGGGGCCGCCTTGCCAATCGCTCACCACGCCGCCTGCCGCCTTGATCACCGCAATTGGGCCTGCGATGTCATAGCTGTGCAGACCTGCCTCAACCACCAGATCAATCTGACCTGCCGCCAGCAAGGCATAGGCGTAGCAATCCATGCCGTAACGGGTGAGCTTGACGCAGTCGCGCACCGCCTCGAACCCTGCACGATCTGCCGCCGTGCCAACTTCGGGAAATGTGGTGAATAACACTGCCTCTGCCAATTGGCCTGTAGAACGGGTGGCCAGATCCTGTGCCCCTCGGGGCCCCTCCAGCCGCGCCACACCAAAGCCGCCTTCGAATCTTTCGCCGATATAGGGCTGGTCGATAATGCCGTAGCGCGGGCCGGTGTCATCTTGCAGCGCAATCAACACCCCCCAAGTGGGCGTGCCCGAGATAAACCCGCGCGTCCCGTCAATCGGGTCCAAGACCCAAGTCAGCCCCGAGCGCGACGGGGTATCGGCATGCTCCTCGCCCAGAACACCGTCACGCGGGCGGCGTTCGGCCAGAATGGCGCGCATGGCGCTCTCGGCCTCGCGATCGGCGCGGGTGACGGGGTCAAACCCATCCGCGTCCTTATTATCGGCAGCCAGATCGGGATTGCGGAAATGGGGCAGGCTGGCATCGCGCGCGGCATCGGCCAAGGCATGGCCAACCTCCATGATCTCCGCGATCTCACTGTCCGACAGGTCCAAGCCGATTGGCTGGTTGGAGGGGGTCATGGCAAAATCCTTAGGGCAATCAATGATCCAGCGCGCATGGCCTGAGGTTGCATGACCCAAGGCGGGGGTCAAGCATTGGAAGACCTCGTGCCAACTTGGTGCGCAACCGATCAAAATGCCGTAGCGGCGCTATGGTGGTCCCCAAATCAAGGGGCTATCTTGCCCCTAGCCTGATGATTGGAGAGCAGTCCATGCGCGCGATTAGAATTACAGATTTCAACACGCCCCCAGAGTTGCTGGAGATAGACCAACCCACACCAAAGGCGGGCGAGGCCTTGGTGAGTATCGTTGCTTGTGGACTGAATTTCGCCGATTTGCTGATGTGCAATGGCACCTATCAAGACACGCCGTCCCTGCCCTTCACCCTTGGAATGGAAATCGCGGGCGTGGTCGAGGCCCTTGGCCCCGACACCGACGGCCCCGCCATCGGCACCCGTGTGGCCGTCTTTGCGGGTCAAGGCGGGATGGCCGAATATGGCGTGTTTCGCGCCTCCGAGCTGATCACCCTGCCCGATGCCATGCCCTTTGAGGAAGCGGCAGGTTTCATGATCGCCTATGGCACATCGCATCTGGCTTTGACGCGCCGCGCCAAACTGCGCGCGGGCGAGCGTTTGGTGGTGCTCGGTGCTGCTGGCGGGGTCGGGCTGACCGCCGTTGAGATCGGCGCAGGTCTAGGGGCCGAGGTTATCGCCGTCGCCCGTGGCGAGGAAAAGCTGAAAGCAGCCCAAGCCGCAGGTGCCACCCATCTGATCAATAGCGAAGGCGGCGATCTGCGTGCCGCCCTCAAGGCATTGGGCGGTGTGGATGTGGTCTATGACGCCGTGGGAGGAGCGCATTTCATGGATGCCCTGCGCGCCACCCGCCCCGAAGGGCGCATTCTGACCATCGGTTTTGCCAGCGGTGATATCCCGCAAATCCCCGCGAACCATATTCTGGTGAAGAATATCGATGTGATCGGGTTTTACTGGGGCGGATATCCCAAATTCGCGCCCGAAGTTTTGCATGCCTCGCTGTCGGATTTGATGGAGATGTATGTCCAAGGTGACATCCACCCGCATATCGGCGCGCGTTTCCCCTTGGAGGAGGCGCAAGACGCATTGGATTTCCTAAGGGCGCGCAAATCCACTGGCAAAGTGGTGGTCTCGACCTCCTGAAGTGCGGCGCGTGGCGTTCCATCCGGGGCCATGCGGGCCATGCGGGCCATGCGGGCCGCGCCAGCTCAACTGCTGACGAAGGCTTGTCGCACAAAATCGGCTAGGGCTTTGACAGGCTCGCCCGTCGATAGTTCCGCCCGATAGAGATTGATCTTGATACGTGGCAAATCGGGCAAGGCGCCGGTATGGGCAATCCGCTCCAGATAGGGCGGCTCGGCCCCCTCGACGCTGGCATGCACCGCAAGATCGGCACTGACCGAGGCCTCGACCGTGCGGGTGTTTTCGCTCTCGACGGCCATTTCCCATGAGATCGCGGATTGATCGAGCGCATTCTGGACGCCTTTGCGGAAGATGCAGGCATGCTCAAAGGCCAATCGCAGCGGGCGTTGCTTCCAGACCTGCCCGTTCAAGGCCCCGACCCAGACCAGCGAGCGCTCCAACAGAGTTTCACCGCCTGCATCCACATCATCTTCTGTTGTCAGCATCAAATCGATCCGCCCACGGGCGAAATCATGTTTGAGCCGCGAGGTATAGGAGGACACCAATTGCACCTTCATCCGAGGATAGGCGGCCGCGAAACGATGCAGCACCTGCGGGATGGCGGGGTAGACGATGTCATGGGGCACGCCCAAGACCAGCTCTCCCTCATATTCATTTGAGGTCAGCCGCCCCAAAACCTCATCGTTCAATTCCAGCATACGGCGCGCATATCCCAACATCTGCTCGCCCGCCCCTGTCAGCGACAGCTTGCGCGCGCTGCGGTCAAACAGGGAGACGCCAACCGCCTCTTCCAGACGTTTGAGCTGCATCGACACCGCCGATTGCGTCAGATTCAGAAAACCGCTGGCCTTGGTGACACCGCCGGAATCGGAGACGGCAACAAAGGCGCGCAGCGCTGTAAGGTCCAAGGTCCTTGGCATATCACAATCCTTGATGTTTCAATTAAATATTATTCGTTTTAATTATGTCCAAACCCGCCATATATATCAAGCATCGAAATGACACCCTCCCATCACATCATATTCTGACATATCCGAAAGGACACCTCATGGCCCTCGCTCTGACTTCCATCCGCCTGCCCCGCACAAACCCCGTATCGCTTGGCGCCGTCGCGCGTTTTGTTGCGCTGGTCATAGAAACAAGGCGTCAGCGCCGCGCTTTGGCCAATCTTGACGCCAATGCCTGTCGTGATCTTGGCCTGACCCATGAGCAGATCAAACTCGAATTGGCCCGCCCTGTTTGGGATGTTCCGCAAAACTGGCTCCGCTAATAGGAAAAAACTATTCCTTAATAGGCTTTGTTGCGCAGTCTATGCCTTGAAATGCCGCCCGTTCTTGCCAATATTCAGCAGCAAGGATGGGCGTTTCGTTTTGCCCGCCCGTATTCTTAGGAGGGATACATGGCACAGTATCAAACGATCCGCGCTGGCAGCGCATCTGCAGCACAGATTGATGAGGGTCTTCGCACCCATATGAGTAAGGTCTACGGCACGATGTCGGTCGGCATGTTGCTGACGGCAGGCGCGGCTTGGGCCATTGGCACAAACCCGTCTTTGATGGCGATCTTCCGTGATCCGGTAACGCTGAGCCCGAATATTCTGGGCTGGGTTGTGACATTCGCACCGCTGATCATGGTTTTTGCCTTCGGCGCGATGATCAATCGGTTGTCGGCGGCGGGCGCACAGCTGTTTTTCTACACATTCGCAGCGGTGATGGGTATTTCGCTGAGCTGGATTTTCGCCGTCTACACAGGCGTCTCCATTGTTCAGACCTTCCTGATCACCTCGATCGCCTTTGCGGGGCTCAGTCTATACGGCTACACCACCAAGAAAGACCTCAGCGGTTGGGGCACCTTCTTGATGATGGGCGTGATTGGCCTTGTTGTCGCGATGATCGTCAATATCTTCTTGCAAAGCCCTGCCGTGATGTTCGCAATCTCGGCGCTTGGTGTTCTGATCTTCGCAGGTCTGACCGCCTATGACACGCAGGCAATCAAGCAGGAATATATCGACCACGCACAGCATGGCGATCAGGAATGGTTGGCGAAATCCGCGATCATGGGCGCGCTGCGTCTCTATCTCGACTTCATCAACCTGTTCATGTTCTTGCTGCAATTCTTGGGCAACCGCGAATAAGCGCTCTGAACAGCATTAGATTTCAAAGGGTCGGCATCACGCCGGCCCTTTTTCTTTGCGCACTTGGGCCAAGCCATCGCGGGGGCTAGAGGCCCCTCTCCATCTGGATGGCGGGAAAGACAACGCCGGGGCGAAGGGTGATATCGATCTCGGCAATGGGGCGAAACCCCAATGTCTTGTAGAAAGGCACAGCCGTGCGCGTGCTTTGGCATTGCATCCGCGTGACGCCCAGTTTCAAGGCTGAACACAGCGCCTTTTGCAAAAGCTGGGTGGCAATCCCGCGCCGCGTGGCATTGGGGTGGGTCACAACATGGCGGATATGGCCCATATCCCGCGGCCCCACGCCACCTTGGGGTGCGGCATGGGTCCATCCCCCCGCCGCCACGGCAACGCCCTGTGCGTCCTCGGCCACGAAATAGGTGCCCGCCCGCAAAAGCGCAGGCTGCGCATGCGCAATCAGAGGCAAGGCTTCCCCCAAAACCGAAGCTGCATAATGGGGCTTGAGCAAAACAGGATAGCTTGCCTGCAACAAAGCATCGACGGCCGCTAGGTCATCGAGGCAGGTTGGTCTTATCGAAAGAAGATCGGTCATGGGTCTGACCCGTATTTTGGATGAACAAACAAAAAAGGCCGCGCATTTCTGCGCGGCCCTTAGTCGGTAAATGGAAGGATCTTATTTGATCTTGCCTTCCTTATATTCGACATGCTTCCGCACAACTGGATCGTACTTTCGTACGGCCATCTTTTCGGTCATCGTGCGTGCGTTTTTCTTGGTCACATAGAAGTGGCCAGTGCCCGCCGTTGAGTTGAGGCGGATTTTGATCGTGGTTGGCTTCGCCATGGTCTCGGCTCCTCGGAAGGCATGAATCGGCGCGGAGATCGCGCTCGGTGTAAACTGTTGGTCGGGCTTTTACTCGTGCAAGGCCCAGTGTCAACCTCAAATCAAAGAAAGACATGCCCCACAGGCCGCCATTATGCCCAATACGACCAAAAGATCCAACTTGCGCCAAACCAAAAGCACAGCCGCCACCAAAGACAGCGCCACCGCACTGCCCGACAGGCTGCCGCCCACGGGCCACCAAAGCCCGATCTGTTCGCCGCCGATCCGCCCGATCTGGGAAAACCAGACATGCAGGGCAAACCACACCGACAGATTGGCAATCACCCCCACCACGCTGGCCGCAATCGCCTTGAGCGCGCCTGTCAGCCGTGGCTGCTGGCTGATCCAATCGACATAGGGTGCGCCTGCGAAAATCCACAAAAAGCAGGGCATGAAGGTGGCCCATAGCGTCACCAGCCCGGCCGCCACCCCAAAACCCGTTCCCCCGTGGCTCTGGCCTGCGACAAACCCCACAAATTCCGTCACCAAGATCAAAGGGCCGGGTGTGGTCTCGGCCAAGCCCAGCGCATCCATCATCTGGCCCGTGCTCAACCAGCCAAAATCAGCCACCACCGCTTGGACCATATAGGCCAGCACCGCATAGGCCCCGCCAAAACTGACCACCGCCAATTTCGAGAAAAACACTCCGACCTCGGTCAGAAACCCGTCAGGAGCCAGCAGCCAAAGTGCTGCAAGCGGCCCCAGCCAGAGCGCGCCGAAAATCAAACAGATGCGCAGCGTGGATGTGATCGGCACAAGCGGCGGGCTTTGTGATTGCGCCTCGCCTGCCATGAATACCGCCCCGATCAGCCCCGCCCCTAGGATCAAAAGCGGAAAAGGGAGTTGAAAGACAAACAGGCCCAGAAAACCCGCCGCCGCGATGAAATAGGCCAGCCTTGAGGTCAAAGCCCGTTGCGCCAGCTTGAACAGGGCTTGGATCACAATGATGATCACCGCCGATTTGATGCCCAGAAACACCGCCTCGACCAAAGGCAATTGGCCAAAGCGCGCATAGAGCATGGCCAAAATCAGGATGATCGCAGCACCTGGTAAAACGAAGAGCCCCCCCGCCAGCAAGCCCCCCGCAACTCCGCGCAAGCGCCAGCCCGCATAGGTGGCCAATTGCATCGCCTCAGGTCCGGGCAACAGCATGCAAAAAGACAAAGCGTTGAGGAATTGCCGCTCGGACAACCAAGATCGCGCCTCGACCAATTCCCTATGCATCAAGGCGATCTGCGCGGCAGGTCCCCCAAAGGACAACAGCCCGATCCGTCCGAACACGCGGATCAAGTCACGGGTGGAACTTGGTGTCGTCATGGGGCCTGCATTTCCCTTATGTGACTTGGGTCTAGCGCGGCCCCATGAAACTTTGATGACAATATGACAACGGCGGGGCGGGAGGGGGGGCTGGATGCCGCCCCAGTTGCCCGATCAAATCTCGATGCTTTGCCCCGGATCAGGGTCGAGAACCCGCACTCCGGGTCGGGCATTGGCCTTGAGGGGTTCGGCATCTTGTTCGAGCATGGGAAAGGTCTTGTAGTGATAGGGGATCACGGTGGAGAAGCTGAACAAATTCGACGCCGCATAGGCCGCGCGCCGCATATCCATCGTGAAATGCCCACCCGCCGACAGAATGCCCACATCGGGATGGTGCAGATCATCGAGTATCTTCATATCGGCCATGACATCCGTATCCCCCGACAGATACACGCAGCGCCCCTCGCCCGCGATCATATAGCCCGCCTCCGCGCCCGCATAAATCGGCCCATCAGGCCCCGCGATCGAAGAGGAATGCGTGGCATTGACCATTGTCACCGCGACCTCGCCGATATGGACCGTGCCACCTTTGTTGAAGCCCATGGCTTGCACGTCATGGACATCGGCCCACCACGTCATCAGGTCGTAGATGCCATAGATCGGAATATCGAGTTCTTTGGACAGGGCCACCGCATCGGCGGTATGATCGCCATGACCATGCGTGATCAAAATGGCGGTTGCGCCTGCATAGACTTCGGCGCGCTGATCTGCGGGAAAGCTCGGATTGCCAGTCTCCCATGGATCGATCAACAGCACCTGACCCGCAATTTCCAGCCTTACGCTGGCATGTCCAAGCCATGTATACTTCATAACCGTTCCTCCGATGAGATGAATGATGCTTCACCCTAGGGGTTGCTGGCGTTTGGTCAAATCACAAAAGGCACGCCAGAGTGCTTGCGGGGATCGTTTCACAGGGCTAAACCGCCAGTGACAAAAAGACGGAGCCCGCCATGTCCATCGACATCGAAACCGCTGCAAAGGTTGCAAAGCTTGCCCGCATCAAGGTGGAGGCGGATGAACTGCCTGCGCTGGCGGAAGAATTCAACGCGATCCTCGGGTTCATTGAGCAACTCAATGAACTGGATGTGGACAACATCGAGCCCATGACCAGCGTCACCCCGCAGCGTTTGAAACAGCGCGAGGATGTCGTGACCGATGGCAACCAGCAGACAGCCGTTCTGGCCAATGCCCCCGATGCGCGCGAAGGGTTCTTCTCCGTTCCCAAGGTGATGGAATAACCACCCTGACGTGCCAAGCCGACCTGCCAAGCCGACCCGCGCGACCCAAGCTGATTTGAGGAAGACAAGATGAGCGAACTCTCCAAACTGACCATCGCCGAGGCCCGTGACGCGTTGCGCAAGGGCGATGTCACAAGCGTTGAGTTAACCCAAAGCTGCCTGAGCGCGATTGACGCCGCAGATGCGCTTGGGGCTTTCGTCCATAAAACGCCTGAGATCGCGATGGAACGCGCGACCGCCGCCGATGCCCGTATCAAAAAGGGCGATGCCCCCGATATGTGCGGCATCCCCCTTGGCATCAAAGACCTGTTTTGCACCCAAGGTGCCCCCTCGCAGGCGGCCTCGAAAATTCTTGAAGGGTTTGTGCCGGAATATGAATCCACCATCTCGGGCCAGTTGAAAGACGCAGGCGCCGTGATGCTGGGTAAGTTGAACATGGATGAATTTGCCATGGGCTCCAGCAATGAAACTTCCGTTTATGGCAATGCGGTCAACCCTTGGCGCGGGAAGGGCACCGATACCGCCCTGACACCGGGCGGGTCCTCGGGCGGCTCGGCCTCGGCGGTGGCGGCTGATCTTTGTCTGGCGGCCACTGGCACGGATACGGGCGGCTCCATCCGCCAGCCCGCGGCCTTTACGGGTATTGTGGGCCTCAAGCCAACCTATGGGCGCTGCTCGCGCTGGGGTGTAGTGGCCTTTGCCTCCAGCCTCGATCAGGCAGGCCCCATGACGAAAACCGTGCGCGATGCGGCCATCATGGGAACGGCCATGATGGGCCATGACGGCAAGGATTCGACTTCCATCGACATGCCCGTTCCCGATTTCGAGGCGATGCTGACAGGCGATATTCGCGGCAAGGTCATCGGTATCCCCAAGGAATACCGCATGGAGGGAATGCCCGCCGAGATCGAGGCGCTTTGGGCCGATGGTGCCGCAATGCTGAAAGACGCCGGCGCCGAGCTGCGCGACATCAGCCTGCCCCATACCAAATACGCCTTGCCTGCCTATTACGTGATTGCCCCCGCCGAAGCCTCTTCGAACCTCGCGCGCTATGATGGGGTGCGCTATGGCTATCGGGCCGATCTGGCGCAGGGTGATGGCATCACCGAAATGTATGAAAAGACCCGCGCGGAAGGCTTCGGTGATGAGGTCAAGCGCCGCGTCATGGTAGGCACCTATGTGCTGAGCGCGGGCTTTTATGACGCCTATTACAACCGCGCCCGCCGCGTGCGCGCGCTGATCAAGCGCGACTTTGACGAGGTGTTTGCCGCAGGAATCGATGCGATCCTGACACCTGCCACGCCATCGGCTGCTTTTGAGCTTGGCAAGGAGGTCGCAGACCCCGTTGAGATGTATCTCAATGACGTCTTCACCGTGACCGTGAACCTCGCAGGCCTGCCCGGCATTGCCGTTCCCACTGGGCTTGATGCCAATGGATTGCCCCTCGGCTTGCAATTGATCGGGCGTCCTTGGGAAGAGGGTGAATTGCTCAACGCCGCCTATGCTTTGGAGAATGCAGCAGGATTTGTGGCAAAACCCGCCAAATGGTGGTAAACCCAGCCTCAAGAGCGTCGATCACAGACGCCGCTGAGCAGTAAAGGGTTACCCTATGGGCAGGAAATATTCGGCCAGCCTTGGTCTTTTCGGTGCAATTTTTCTTGCGGGTTGCTATGCAGCCCCTCCCAATGACGTGGCCGCAGGCGTCGGATTTGGGAGCTACGAAAGCTATCAAGCCGCACAAGAGGCCCGCCGCGCCCAATTGCGCGGTGAACGCCCCCCACAAACCATACGCCCCCCCGAAGCCTCAAGCGCGCAACCGACGGCGGTCAGCGTCACCGCGCTGGATGCCCCTGTCTCTGGAACAGCGGCCTCGCAGCCTACAGCCGTGGGGCAGATTGTGGCGCCTGTGCAAACACCGACCACCCCCGACCCCGTTGCCCTGCGTGCCGCAGCCGCAATTGACGCCGCCGAGGCCACCGAGGCCAATGCCGCCCAAACCCAACCCAGCCAAAGCACAGCGCCGACAACAGTGGCTGCAGCTCAACCCACCGCCACGGCTGTTCCCTCAAACCCCGATATCTCCGATGAGCAGGATTTCGAGGCCGTCTCCGCGCGTGAAACCATCGAATCCGATGCCGAACGCCGCACCCGCATGCAAGAACAACTGGTCGTTGTCCAACCCACCCCAGTTCCAGCCCGCCCCACGGATATCGGCCCCAATGTGATCGAATACGCGCTGTCCACGAATAACCCTGTTGGCACCCGCCAATATGCGCGCTCACCCTTCCGTCAGGGCAGGCATGAGGCCAATTGCAGGGCCTTCCGCACACCCGATCTGGCACAAGAGGCGTTTTTGGCCGCAGGCGGGCCGCAGCGCGACAGGCAAGGACTTGATCCAGATGGTGACGGTTATGCCTGCGGATGGGACCCGCGCGCCTATCGCAACGCGGCCCAATCGGCCCGTCAAGGCGGATGAAAAGCCCCAACTTCGGCGAAAGGCGCGATGGCCTGCGTCCCGAGCTGGTGGTGATTCATTACACCGCAATGACCAGCTGCGAGGGTGCCATGCGCGCGCTTTGCGATCCCGCGCGCGAGGTATCCGCGCATTACCTGATATCGCGCGATGGTGTGACCCATAACTTGGTGCCAGAAGACATGCGCGCTTGGCATGCGGGGGCGGGGGAATGGCGGGGCGCGGGCGATATAAACTCACGCTCCATCGGGATCGAGCTGGACAATGACGGGGTCTCGCCCTTCTCGGCGCCACTGATGGATGCGCTTGAACCGCTGTTGCACGGCATCTTGCAAAGATGGGCAATCCCCGCCCATGGCGTTATCGGCCATTCCGATATGGCACCGGGGCGCAAAATCGACCCCGGCCCACGCTTTGACTGGCAGCGCCTTGCGCGGCAGGGGATGTCCGTCTGGCCCAAAGCGCAAGCCTGCACGCTGGACCCTGCGGCTTTCGAGAGAGATGCCCGTCAATTCGGCTATCCGAATGTTGCGCCGGATTTACTGCTTGCGACCTTTCGCAAACGGTTCAGACCTTGGGCCAAAGCCGGCTTGGATGGCTATGATTGCGCGTTGATGCAGGATTTGGCCCAGCGCTTCGGCATTGACCGTGATCCAAGCCTCGCCTAGAGCGGTCCCTGCGCGGAGGGCTGGATGGCCGCTTTGGCAGGGCAACCTGTCCGAGAGGAAAGTCCGGACTCCCTGAAGCAACGGTGC
>ENA-OUOG01003731-OUOG01003731.1-marine-metagenome-genome-assembly--contig:-NODE-3731-length-13859-cov-3.846684_pt1 | contig 13859 bp, 12 predicted proteins | sample MGYA00248635_ERZ508505 | MGnify/ENA primary metagenome ERZ508505 (study PRJEB26176, sample SAMN06267871) | marine metagenome | isolation source: Saanich Inlet, British Columbia, Canada | place: Pacific...
GATAAATTTCTCGAACGCCTGAAAGGGCTCCCAAACACAGAAATTATTCAGCCAGAATCTGTCGGAAGTGATTGGCTCCCACGAACCTTAGCTGAGACTGAGCGCGTCTGGGCAACCTCGGATAGTATCTCTATGGTTTACGAGGCGCTGACGGCAGGGTGCGCTGTCTCGTTGATAGGTTTAGAATCAGCGGCTAACTCACGTACTCAACGTGGAATGCAGATGTTGGTCGACGCCGGTTTGGTCGATTACAGAACAGATTTTGAGTCAACGCGCAGCGGAAAACGCCTCGCTGAGGCAACGCGCTGTGCAGAGATTATTTTGGAGAAAGGATGGCTGTAAGTCTTCCAGATTTCGCGACTGCGAAGGTCGCTATCATTGGATTGGGATATGTTGGACTTCCACTAGCGGTTGAGTTCGGTAAGCAGCGACCGGTTATTGGCTTCGATATCAATCAAGCCCGGATTGCTGAACTACGTAGCGGAACCGACTCTACCCTCGAGGTCAGTGACGAGGAGTTGGTTTCTGCTAAACAACTCAGCTTCAGCGCCGATGAGGCAGATCTGAAGAGCTGTGATGTCTATGTTGTAACGGTACCGACACCGATAAACGGACATAAACAACCAGATCTTACCCCGCTGATTAAAGCTTCCGAACTGCTGGGCCGCGTTATCAGCGCCGGTGCTATCGTAATCTACGAATCGACCGTCTACCCAGGTGCCACCGAAGAGGACTGTATTCCAGTAATTGAGCAGGGATCAGGATTGGCTTTTAACTCGGATTTTTTTGCCGGATACAGTCCGGAGCGTATCAATCCAGGCGACAAGCAGCACCGCTTACCTAACATAATGAAGGTCACGTCTGGCTCAACTCCGCAAGTAGCTGATTTTGTTGATGCGCTCTATAACACGGTGATTGAAGCAGGCACATTTAAAGCGTCTAGCATTCGTGTCGCTGAAGCAGCCAAGGTAATCGAAAACACCCAGCGTGATCTCAACATTGCGCTAATCAACGAGCTCGCAATTATCTTTAACCGTTTAGGTATCGATACTGAGGAAGTTCTCCGTGCCGCTGGCACTAAGTGGAACTTCCTGCCTTTCCGACCGGGTCTAGTAGGCGGGCACTGCATCGGTGTGGATCCCTATTACTTGACCTACAAAGCTCAATCTGCTGGTTACATTCCCGACATCATTTTGGCGGGTCGGCGTATTAATGATGGTATGGGCGCATATGTAGCAGATGAGCTGGTTAAAGCGATGCTTAAGCGACGAATCCATGTTAATGAGAGTCGAGTTCTCATTCTCGGATTGGCTTTCAAAGAGAACTGTCCAGACCTTCGCAATACCCGGATTGTTGATATCGTCAATGTGCTGCAAACCTATGGGGTCGATGTCGAGATCCACGATCCTTGGGTCGATTCACAAGAGGCTGCCGCTGAATATGGGGTGCGTATGATTGAATCACCAGCTCCCGGGCAATATGACGCAGTTGTAATCGCCGTGGCGCACAATCAGTTCCGAGACGTTGGTATTGAGGAGATCCGGCGATGGGGCAAGGATGAGCATGTTGTTTATGACCTCAAATATCTGTTCAGCCAAGAGCAGACGGATCTGCGTCTGTAATGAAGGTTGTGCAGGTCCTGCCATCACTTCGAGGCGGTGGCGTTGAGAAAGGCACGCTCGAAGTTGCTAAATACCTTGTCGATAATGGTCATGATTCTTTAGTGGTGTCAGCGGGTGGCTCTATGGTGTCACAGCTAGAGGCCGAGGGTAGCCGTCACATCGAATGGGACCTCGGCAAAAAGTCATTACTGACCTTTCGGCACATTTGGGCGTTTCGTCGCTTCCTGGAGACAGAGCGGCCAGATGTTTTGCATTTGCGATCAAGGATGCCGGCATGGGTCTGCTGGTTTGCTTGGAAGGGTATGTTACCGGAGAGGCGTCCTAAGCTTGTTACAACCGTGCATGGACTCTACTCAGTCAGCCGTTATTCCCAAATTATGTGCCAAGGAGAGGCGGTGATCGCTGTGTCCAAAACGGTGCAAGATTATATTTTTAGTAATTATCCGGATACACCCAAAGAGCGCGTACACCTTGTATATCGCGGTGTCGATCCTGAGGATTTTCCGCACGGGTATGAACCTTCTGATGATTGGAAAGAGAAGTTCTTTGCTCAGTTTCCTGAAGCGCAAGGCAAGAAACTGCTCTGTCTTCCCGGTCGGCTAACGCGACTCAAAGGACAAAATGACTTCATAGACCTCATACAGCGGCTTACAGCTGAAGGAGATGATATTCATGGCCTGATTGTCGGCGGTGAAGATCCGAAACGCCAAGAGTATGCCAAAGAACTTTATCGTAGAGTCGAAGAGGCGGGGCTCAGTGAGTGTATTAGTTTCACTGGCGCTCGCTCAGATATTCGCGAGATATTTGCGATCAGTGATATTGTTTATTCGCTCTCAACTAAGCCTGAATCTTTCGGCCGAACGGTGCTCGAGGCGCTGTCGCTGGGTCGTCCGGTTCTTGGCTATGATCATGGTGGTGTCGGTGAAATTCTGACGAGTATTTATCCCGCGGGACGAACCCAAACTAGCAATGGAATGGCATTGCTCGATAGAACAATGCGGATCCTAAGCGAATCTCCTTCGCTGGACAGAGTATCGTTATTCAGCAAACGACAGATGCTCGAAAGTACCTTATCCACCTATCGAGAGCTGACAGAGATCCAGTAAGCGTTTGAAGCTCAGATTACCTGCTAGCTCCGAGTCGAATCTGGCTCTGGCGGCGGCTCCTCGTGCTTTGAGCTTGTCAGGTCTAGACAGCGCTTCGCGCAAAACGGCCGCAATTGCTGCTGGGCTGCTGCCATCAACACACCATCCCGTCGATCCCTGATGGACCGCTTCTGGGGCTCCGCCAACTTCGCCGGCTATTGATGCGACGCCGTGCATAGCTGCTTCAACGTAGCTGATACCAAAACCTTCGAGCGACTTCCCGGCTTGATAAGAGGGCATCAGATAGAGGTCGGACGCGTCGAGCAGTTCTCTTTTTTCGGGGTCTGATACTCGGCCTAGAAATTCACAGTGGCCTGATAGGCGGAGGATCTCTATTTTCTCTTTTAACGCTTGCAGATCCGGTCCGGAGCCTGCGATCTTCCATCGGAAGGGAATACCTTCCTTTGAGAGCTGTTTTAAGGCTTCGGCTGATTGCGATAGTCCCTTTCTCTCTTCGATTCGACAGAGTGAGAGAATTTGCGGTACTGCATTATTTCTTGCACTAACCACTGTCTCTGGCGCTTTCAGCATATAAGTTGGGTAGATAACCTCAATGCGTTTATCAGGGGCGATTTGCCGCACCAGTTCGGCGGTCATATTTGAGCTAGCGATGACCAACTCTGCTCGAGCGAGTGCTTTGCTGATCGCCGCTCTGCGGTTGGTCGATGAAGATAGATACTCCTGTCCGTGAGCTAAAACGATCAAGCGGTTATTGCCTTTCGGTACCGCGGAGACACTCTTCCAGCTGTCACAGATGGTAATATCTGGTCTGAAGCGGCGGATGCTCAGTTGTGTACGTTTGAACCAAGACCTCATAAAACGTGGGACCCCGGCTGACAAAACCGCGAACGATTCGGGCTTATTCCAAGGCTTGTCTGCAGCGACTAGTACGTCAAAGCCGTTATCGCTGAACGTTGTCGCCAGTGAGTACATTACAGCCTCCATCCCCCCTAGTCGGGGAGGGAAGGTCTGGGTGCAAATCAAAACACGCTGCGAATTCGAAGTGCTTGCTATGGAACGATGGTCGCTCATATGTTGATATCTTGGAGTTGAACAAAGTCGTCTTCAGATAGCTAAGTGTAATCATCCATGCCGCGTCCGACGACAAATTTTCTTTTTTTGCCGGTTAATTTGATAGAATCTGCGAACCAGACTCCGTCCGGAGTGCCCCTTAACTGTAACGACGAGAAGACAACCTAATGCTAGTTTCACTGCCTGTTTCAATCGGCGAGGCGCTCGATAAGCTCACTATTCTTCAGATTAAATCAGAGCGTATTTCAGCGGCCGATAAGCTCGAAAACATCAACAAAGAGCTGCGTATTTTAAAAGCAGACCTTGATAAGATTGATGGGCTGTGGGTTCAGGTAGCCGAGCTTTTGGTTGAACTTAAAACCGTGAATGAAGCACTTTGGGAAATAGAAGATGATATTCGCGTTAAAGAGTTTAAAAAGGAGTTTGACGACGAATTTATTCGCCTAGCCCGCGCTGTATACGTTACCAACGATCAGCGTGCGGACGTCAAGAAGCGGATCAATCTACTACTGGGCTCGGAGCTTGTTGAAGAGAAGTCCTATGAGGATTATCAGTGAGCCAAACCAGCAGTCGGGTGCTTATTCTTAAGCACGGTTCCCTAGGAGATATATTTCTAATGTTGGGTGCTCTGCAGGACATTGCAGAGCATGTTGGATCGTCAGTAGATGTGCTGACTATGGCTCCCTATGCCAAGCTATTCAAACGCTCCCCTTTTGTAGATCAGGTTTATATTGATAACCGCAAAAGTAGATTTAATCTCGGCTACCTTTACGGTTTGAGACAGGTTCTCAATAGCAAAAATTATGAGCAGATAATCGATCTACAGAACTCAAAGCGCACGCTCTTCTATCGTCGCTTTTTAGCGCCAGCAAAAAACTGGTGTCAGCTGGGAACGGTTGCGCCTACGGAGTTTCATTCTGCGCACACTGATTCGCCAGTAATGGCGAAGTTTGAGGCCCAACTTTCAAGATGCGGATGTTCTACTGAAAGACTTTTGGATGGCGACTTGGGTTGGTTGAGTGAGCAAACGAGTTCATCTCTCAAAGTACACGAGTGCGACAAGTCTGTCGTGTTACTACCCGGTGCATCGGCCAAACATTCGCATAAGATCTGGCCCAGATACGCTGAGCTTGCAAGATTACTGCTAGAGGCTGGCTACTCAGTGTTCGTTGCCCCGGGGCCAGATGACATGGATCTCTGCAGAAGCATCCCCGGAGAGTTGGCGCTGAACGATGGGCGATGGTTAGATTTTTTCCAGTTGGCAGGAGTTTTAGAGAAGGCAGACTTTGTCGTAGGCAATGATTCGGGTCCAACTCATCTGGCTGCATCTCTCGGTACGCCGGGCTTAGCTCTTTTTTCGGAACGGACAGCTCAATACTCACCCAACATGAAACGCCGTAATATGGATGTGAGGATCAGCTCGGAGCTTAGCGAGATATCCGCTCGGTCAGTATTTGATCAAATCAGGTCTTCAGTTGAGACAAAAGGTCTCGATCAATAAAGCGATGTAGCAGCCTTAGTCGCGATTTTTGATATAGATGTCGCAGCCCTGCGAACACATTACGTTTAATTTGCGCCCTCCTTGATGCAATTACATCACGCTCCTGTACTTCCTTCTGGCTGTGGTCAGTGCTCGCACTGATCTGCTTGGCCAAAACTGCAAACAGGTTGTATTCGAACAGCACTCTGCGCTTAGCTTCAAGCACCGCAGGAAGGCGCCGGAGATATTCATCCTCAGTGAGGTTGTTTATCGTCGAGATAGCGGCATCAGGATCGTTAATATCCAGAGTAATGAAGCTTTCTGTGGGAAAATAGCTCGCGACATTCGGGCAGCCGACATATACCGGTACGGCCTCTCCTAAAAACGCATCAGCTAGCTTTTCGGTCCAGTGATGCTCACTGTAATGATTCTCTACAGCTATGTGGAACCTGAATGGTTTAACAGCCTCAGCCTTATCATCCATCGGTGTATCTTCGCGTCCAAACACTTTGAGACCCGGTATGTTCGAGCGTATGTGATTGATGAATTGAAATCTGAGGGAGTGAAGCGTGTGGGTTTGTTGTTTGGAAGAACCAACTATGCTGACCATCTCCGTCTTTTCGCTCAAAACTGACTTTTGCATGTCGGAGAAACTTATTTCGCTAGATGAGCCGACTCCGTAAAACCATTGCAGTGCAGGTTGTTGGAAAATTCTGTTGTTGTGCGGTAATGCCCATGCTGGTTGACTGGTCAGTACCGCACCGAATTGATCAGTAAAATCAGTGAAGTACGATTTGATTGAACTTGGTTCAGACGTTACCAGGATAGTATTCTGTCTCGGACAAGCTAAACTCTCGGTACGCAGAGAACGGCGCTCATTCTCCGCTGGAGGCAAGTCATCGTAAACGACAAGCCAATCATAATTTCTCTCTTCGTTATCGAAAATGAACTCACAATTGCTCCAAACTGGGGCCTCGTCCGGTAATTGGTGGCGCCAAATGCGAGCTTCCGGTCTGGCCATGAACTTTACTCTTATTTTCGTTTCAAGATCTGAGTCCGTTCTCATGGAGTTTCCTGCAGTGCAATGACATTTTCGGTCGCTCAGTTTACTATGTGCATCCATACAAAACAGTAGTTCTAGTCGGGTATTTTTGATGCCAAAGCGCGCACTTATTACCGGTGTTACCGGTCAAGATGGTTCATATCTAGCGGAGTTTCTGCTCGAAAAGGGGTATGAGGTCCACGGGATAAAACGTCGCGCATCTTCGTTCAATACCCAGCGTATCGATCATATCTACCAAGACCCGCACGTCGAAAACCAGAATTTCGTGCTCCACTACGGAGACCTGACAGATTCTTCGAACCTTACCCGTATCCTCAAGGAGGTTCAGCCTGACGAGGTTTATAATCTTGGCGCTCAATCTCACGTTGCGGTTTCGTTTGAATCACCGGAGTACACTGCGGATGTAGATGCAATGGGCACTCTGCGTCTGTTGGAGGCCATCCGTTTTCTCGGTTTAGAGAAGAAAACGCGTTTTTATCAGGCATCTACCTCCGAACTCTATGGATTAGTCCAGGAAATACCGCAAAAAGAGACAACCCCATTCTATCCTCGCAGTCCTTATGCTGTTGCAAAGCTCTATGCCTACTGGATTACAGTAAATTACCGTGAGGCTTACGGTATGTACGCCTGTAATGGTGTCCTGTTCAACCATGAGTCACCGCGTCGGGGGGAAACTTTCGTAACACGAAAAATTACGAGAGGCCTGGCAAACATTGCACAAGGCCTAGAGAGTTGCCTCTTTATGGGCAATATCGATTCTCTGCGAGATTGGGGACACGCGAAAGATTATGTTCGAATGCAGTGGATGATGTTGCAGCAGGAGCAGCCTGAGGACTACGTCATCGCGACTGGAGTGCAGTACAGCGTGCGTGAGTTTATTACTTGGTCTGCGGCTGAACTTGGCATTGAGCTGGAGTTCTCGGGTGAGGGTGTCGAGGAGATTGGCACGGTTTTGAGTGTTGTGGGTGATAAATCGCCCGCAGTTTCTGTTGGTGATGTAATTGTAAAGATAGATCCACGCTATTTCCGACCGGCCGAGGTAGATACACTGCTTGGCGACCCCTCTAAAGCCAAGGAGCAGTTAGGCTGGACTCCTGAAATAACAGTGCAGCAGATGTGCGCGGAAATGGTGGCTGATGATCTCAAGGCAGCGCAACGACACGCCTTGCTCAAAGCGCACGGTCACGATGTCTCAGTGAGCATGGAGAACTAGGGATGACGAGAGTTTTCGTTGCTGGCCATCGTGGTATGGTCGGTAGTGCAATAGTACGTCAGCTACAGCAGGACTCTAACGTAGTAATTATTACCGCTGGACGTGATCAACTTGACCTCCTAGACCAGAGATCGGTGCACGACTTCTTTGCCAAGCAGTCAATCGATCAGGTCTATCTTGCTGCCGCAAAAGTGGGTGGTATACACGCCAATAACGAGTATCCCGCGCAGTTTATTTACGAGAACTTGATGATTCAGAATAATCTGATTCACGGAGCTCATGTTGCCGATGTTAATCAACTTCTCTTTTTAGGCTCCTCTTGTATTTATCCTAAATTTGCTGAGCAACCAATGCGAGAGGACTCCTTGCTCACCGGAATTCTTGAGCCAACCAATGAGCCATATGCTGTTGCTAAGATAGCAGGTATCAAGATGTGCGAGTCCTACGCCCGTCAATACCGACGTGATTATCGCAGTATCATGCCGACGAACCTGTATGGCCCCGGGGATAACTTTCACCCAGAAAACTCTCATGTCATACCCGCAATGTTGCGTCGCTTTCATGAGGCTAAGCTAGTGGACGCTGATCAGGTTGTTGTTTGGGGTTCGGGTAGCCCAATGCGGGAGTTTCTCTACGTCGATGACATGGCAAGAGCATGTCTGCACCTAATGAATTTGGATATTAACACCTACCGAGAGATAACCGAGCCTCAACTCTCCCACATCAACGTAGGGACGGGGGTTGATTGTACGATTCGCGAGTTGGCTGAGACTGTAAAAGCAGTCGTTGGATTCCGAGGTGATTTGGTTTTCGATCGAACCAAGCCGGACGGTACACCGCGAAAACTTATGGACTCATCTAAATTGCAAAACTCAGGCTGGTCGCCTGAGTTAGATCTTCATGAAGGCTTGACCGCTGCTTACGCTTGGTTCTTGAATCATGCAGCGGATTTGCGCTCTGTGTAGATATAATTTTTTCCCTTTGGGTGCGTCTTAAACCGCTTGTGAATCCACATATATTGTGATGGTTCTAAACGGATGCCTTTTTCCAATTCTAGATTGATCCGAGCGCCGCTCGCTTCATCAGTTTCTGCGGGGAAATTCTCTACTGAGGGGTGCAAAACGAGGCTGTAGCTTCCCTCTTTTGTGCGATGGTGCGTAAGCATCAAAACGGGCGACTTGTTCATTTTGGCGATTCGACTTGTTGCAGTAACCGTAGCGGCTTCAACCCCAAAAAATGGCGCGTAGACGGAGTGTGTAGGCCCGAAGTCTTGATCGGGTGCATACCACACAATCTCATTGGCCTTGAGGGCCCGTATAAGTGTGCGAAAGTCTGAGCGGTCAATAAGTTTGTCGATAGACCGCAGTCGACCCTGCTGGATAAAGTGCTCCATCAAAGGGTTATTGTGTGGGCGGTACATAGTATTCAGCGGGTAATAGAGCGAGAAGAGTAGTCCGCCGAGGTCGAGGGTAGAGAAGTGCGCCCCCAATAGGATGACGCCTCTGCCTTGCTCAAGAGCCTCATCGAGGTGCTCACGCCCTTCTAGCGTTACTTTCTGTTTGAACGAGTTGCGATCAGACCACCATGCCATGGCGGTCTCGATGATGCCGATACCATTGTTGATGAAGACATCTTTAACCAGCCTTGCCTGCTCTTTTTCGTTCAGTTCTGGAAAGCAGAGTTTTATGTTCACCTCTGCTACATGACGACGAGATTTCGCAATGCGATAGATGACTCTACCGAGTAGCGCTCCAACCTTTAGTTGGGCGTTGAACGGCAGCAGATTTACCAGACGCAGAAAACCTAATCCGATCCAGGTCGGCCAGTATTTCGGGGCTAGAAACTGAGTGAGCTGCGATTTCATCTTCGGTCAATTTGCGTGAAAATTGAAGTTTAAGAGCCTGAGACTTATTGAGCAACCACAAGCGAGATCTGTCGTGTATACTGGGCGCTAATTTCGAAAAGGAATAAGTATAACAGTGCAGCCGCAGACAGGCTTTCAGCTATACAAACGTCTATTGAGTTACGTCGGACCATACTGGTTCGGCTTTGTGCTCAGCTTTATTGCTTATGCAGGATACGGCGCTTCACAAGCAGCCTCTGCTAAATGGCTTGAGATGGTCGTTAACGCGGTTGAGGATGGCGAGTTTGAGCAGCGCGCGCTGCTTGCGGTGATGATCGTCGCGATTTTCTTCATGCGCGGCGCAGGTACCTTTATTGGCACTTACTCTCTTGCTTACATTGCTCGTCAGGCCATTCACGGTCTGCGCGTTGATCTATTCAATAAGCTACAAACCCTGCCAGTCTCCTATTTTGCCCAGGGTAAATCTGGGCAGATGCTTGCTAAACTCACCTACAACGTCGAACAAGTGACTGAAGCGGTGACAGAAGCCGTAAAGGTGGCTCTTCGAGAAGGCCTGACCGTTATCGGCCTGTTTGGCTACATGCTTTATATCAACTGGAAGCTGACGCTGGTCTTCGTTGCTGCGGCTCCCTTCATGGGCATTGTTGTCATGATCGCCTCTAAGAGATTACGTCGTCAGAGCCGCAAGATTCAGGAGAGTGTCGGTGATATCACTGACTCCGCCTCTGAGGCGATTAAAGGGCACCAGATTGTGCGTATTTTTGGCGGTGCGAACTTTGAGAAGCGCCGCTTCCACGAGGCGAGTGATCGTAATCGCCGCCAATTTATGAAGATGACGGTGACACAGGCGATTAACACGCCGATGATTCAGATGCTGGTTGCTTTGGCGCTGGCTGCGCTGATGTTTATTGCGATGCACCCTGAAGTGATGGCCGGTATGAGTACCGGCGGTTTTGTTGCTTTCCTCACCGCTGCGGGCCTCATTACCAAACCGCTAAGACTACTGACTGATGTGAACTCCAAGATTCAGAAAGGGATCGCAGCCTCGGAGTCCGTCTTTGAAATATTGGATGCGTCGGACGAAATTGATAACGGAACGCGCCGAATCACAGGGGTCCAGGGGCAGATTTGTCTTGAAAATCTGAGCTTCAAATATGCCCCAGATCTGCCCGCTGCTCTGAACAACCTCAACTTCTGTATTCCTGCAAATACCACGGTCGCTTTGGTGGGCCGCTCGGGTTCAGGTAAATCCACTTTGGTTAGTCTTCTCCCCCGCTTCAACGATGGCTGGGAGGGTAAGTTGACGCTGGACGGTGTCCCAATTGAAGAGGTGACACTACAGAGCCTCCGTGCGCAGATCGCGCTCGTTAACCAGCAAGTCGTGCTTTTTAACGGCACAATCGCCGACAATATTGCGTACGGTGCTATGTCAGATGCATCGCGCGAGGATATTTTGGCCGCAGCGGAAGCGGCGCATGTCACTGAGTTTTTGGACCGTCTTCCCAATGGTTTGGATACCGAGATTGGTGAGGGTGGCGTACTGCTTTCTGGCGGTCAGCGTCAACGTATTGCCATCGCTCGCGCGATTCTTAAAAACGCGCCGATCTTAATTTTGGATGAGGCGACATCGGCACTCGATACTGAGTCCGAGCGTCACATTCAGGCTGCGCTTGATGAGGTCGTCAAAGGCCGAACAACGTTGATCATTGCGCATCGTCTATCGACTATCGAAAAGGCAGACATGATTGTGGTTATGGAGCATGGTCAGATTGTGGAGACGGGAACCCATCAGACGCTGCTTGAACAGGATGGGGCCTATGCCCAGTTGCACCGCATGCAGTTCCGCGATGAGGTCTGATTTTGGCGCTGGCGCTCTACTCCACGCTCTTTAGGCTACTCCTACCTCTCTTTGCTCTGCGGCTACTGATTCGCAGTCGCCGCGCACCCGGCTATCGCCAGCGCATGGCAGAGAGACTCGGTTTTTCGCAATCAGTGTCTGGCAACCCACTTTGGATCCATGCAGTTTCTGTCGGTGAGGTGATTGCCATCAGTCCGCTGGTGGAGAAGCTTCTAATCACCACGCCAAACACTCCGATACTGATTACGACGATGACGCCTACCGGCGCCGCACAGGTTCAGCAACGCTTCGGCGGTAGAGTTAGTCATCGCTACGTTCCTTGGGACACTCCCGGAGCTGTTAGGCGCTTTCTTAATCGGCACAAACCGCGAGCGGGATTGATTGTTGAGACGGAGCTCTGGCCGAATCTTTTAAATACCGCTCGAAAGCGAGAGGTTCCACTGCTACTGGCGAATGCGCGTCTCTCCGCCAAGTCTCTGAAGGGTTATCAGCGCTTCAGTACTCTAACTGAAATTGCGCTGGGCGCACTGACTCACATCTGCGCTCAGCACCAGGCTGACGCTGAGCGATTTATCGAGCTCGGTCTGCCAAACGAGAAAATCAGCGTCGATGGCAGTATCAAGTTCGATCTTTCAATTCCTGATGAGATGATTGAACTGGGCCATAGTTGGCGTAAAGTATTGGGACCGGATAGACCGGTAATGATCGCGGCCAGCACGCACAAAGGCGAAGATGAGATAGCGCTAGAAGCCTGGCAAAACCTCAAACAAGCCGACCCAACTGTCGCTTTGATTCTGGTTCCTCGCCATCCAGAGCGGTTCGATAGCGTTGCGCAGTTGGCGCAAAGTTACTCAGATGCCTGTGAGCGGCGCTCTTCTAACCACCCACCCACTCGACAAACAGAGATCTGGGTCGGTGATAGCCTCGGCGAGATGTTGGCCTATTTTGCGGCAGCGGATATCGCCTTTGTTGGCGGCAGCTTCTCAGGAACGGGTGGTCATAACCCCCTGGAGCCCGCCGCGCTTGGCCTGCCTATTCTGATGGGCCCAAGCCGATACAATTTTCAGAGCATCTCCAATGAGTTGGAAAATGAAGGTGCACTTTTTGTTGTCGAGGATTCAGCGCGATTAGCAACTTTGACGGGTGAACTTATCAACGACTCAAAGGGAGCTGGGGAGGCCGGGCTACGCGTTGTCCAGCGAAATCGCGGTGCCCTCGAACGTCTCTACAAGCGAGTCGAGCGACACCTGCTGTAACTCAGGCTTTGTAGTAACCGCGATACCACTCGGCAAACTTCGCAACACCCTCTTCAATCGGCGTGTTGGGTTCGTATCCCGTATCTCGCATCAGCGCTGTAACATCTGCATAGGTGTGCTCCACATCGCCAGGCTGCAGTGGTAGCAAAGTCTTCTCAGTGGTTTTTCCGAACGCCTGCTCCAAACACTCAATGTAGTAGAGCAGCTCAACCGGTTGGCTATTGCCAATATTGTAGACGCGCCAAGGCGCTTTGGAGCTGGAGGGGTTCGGTTTGAGGCCTGACCAGTCAGGATCAGGTTGGGCGATACGGTCTAGCGTTCGTACTACGCCCTCTACGATGTCATCGATATAGGTAAAGTCCCTACGGTGCTTACCGTAGTTGAACACCTTAAGTGGTTTACCCTGATTGATCGCATCGGCAAACAGAATGGGCGACATATCCGGCCGGCCCCAGGGGCCGTAGACCGTGAAGAAGCGTAGGCCCGTTGTCGGCAGGCTATAGAGCTGAGAGTAACTATGCGCCATCGCCTCATTTGCCTTCTTGGTGGCTGCATAGAGAGATACCGGATGATCGACGTTATTCTCTTCACTGAACGGGATGGTCTCATTAGCACCATAAACCGAGCTAGATGAGGCGTAGACTAGATGCTCAACGTTATGATGGCGACATCCCTCCAAAATGTTGAGGAAACCAATCAGGTTTGAGTCAGCGTAGGCGTGCGGGTTCTCAATCGAGTAACGCACGCCGGCTTGAGCACCCAAGTGCACCACACGATCGAATTTCTCCACAGCAAACAGCTGCTCCATACCCGAGCGATCGGCAAGGTCGAGTTTGATGAAGCGGAAATTTTCGAGCGGTTCCAATTGCGCTAGGCGTGCCTCTTTCAGTGAGACGGCGTAGTAGTCGTTGAGGTTATCGATACCGACCACCTCATCGCCACGACCACAAAGCACTTGGCTGACATGGAAACCAATGAAGCCGGCCGCGCCGGTAACTAGAATCTTCATACTTGCTTTCAGATCTCGCTGAGGTCGAGCTGCTCGTCGGTCTGATCCGCAAAGGCGGCGCTCAGGTGGTCGCGCAGAGGAGAGCCATCACTATCTAAAACCCACTGTTCGGAGGTCTCATCGTAATCGAAATGAAGACCCTGAGTGCGAGTCGCCAGCCAGAGCTGACTTACAGGAGGCTGGCGGGTCAGGATTATTTGGCTTCTATCGGGACACTTGATAACCATCATTGCACCGTTGTTGTCGTAGTCCAGATCAGACTCGGCATCATCAAGCAGCTCTTCAATCTGATTGAGAGTCTCTTCAACACGGCTCAG
>ENA-OUOG01003732-OUOG01003732.1-marine-metagenome-genome-assembly--contig:-NODE-3732-length-13858-cov-5.857558_pt1 | contig 13858 bp, 8 predicted proteins | sample MGYA00248635_ERZ508505 | MGnify/ENA primary metagenome ERZ508505 (study PRJEB26176, sample SAMN06267871) | marine metagenome | isolation source: Saanich Inlet, British Columbia, Canada | place: Pacific...
CCAAAGCGTTCCGCATAGCGTGCCACAGTTTCCATCCCGACATCTTGCGCCAGACGCACTGTCATCAGGTTTCGCGACAATTCAATGCCTGTGCGCAAAGGCGCAGGGCCATAAAAACGGTTCGACGCATTGGTCGGACGCCATATCCCCGCTCCCGTCTCGACGGCAATGGGCGCGTCGATCACGATGGTGTTGGGGCTATAGCCACTGTCCAATGCAGCGGCATAGACGAAGGGTTTGAAACTTGATCCGGGCTGGCGCGTGGCCTGTGTGGCGCGGTTGAACACCGAATGCTGATAGGAGAACCCGCCCTGCATCGCCAGCACGCGGCCTGTGTTCACATCCATGGCCATGAAGCCACCCTGCACTTCGGGTATCTGCCGCAAAGTCCAACGGATGAAACTGCCGTCATCATCGCTGGTCATTGCGCGCACATGGACAACATCACCCACCGAGAGCAGATCACCCGCCCGCCGTGCCGTGGGCCCCAATGTGCCATCCTCGGCCCGCGGGCGCGCCCAAGTCACGTCTTCTGCTGGGATGAAATGGCCATCATCATCCTCAACCACATCTTCAATGCCGATCCGCGCACTGCTGTCGCCAACAGCAAGGACAACGGCTGCATGCCAGCCATCCACATCGCGCGGAATCTCGGTATCGGCCAGCAATTCGCGCCAAGTGGCCTCATCGGCACCCGCCAGCAATTCGGGATCAATCTGCTCAGAGGCCCCATGCCAGACACCCTGCGCACGGTCATAGCTTTCCAAGGCGCGGCGGAAGGCTGTCTCTGCCACCTCTTGCAGGTTTTCATCCATGGTCGCGCGAACCGAATATCCGCCCGAGAAGAACTCGTCACTGCCGAAATCCACCGACAATTGGCGGCGGATTTGATCGGTGAAGTAATTGCGTGGCGGCAGCGTGCCGCGGAACGCCTCGATATGGCCGCCTTGCACGGTCTCAAGCGCTGTCGCTTGCGCGCGTTCCATTTCTTCGCTGCTGATATAGCCGTTCTCGAACATCTCGCGCAGAACGTAGTTGCGGCGGCTGACGGCGCGCTCATAGTCGCGGACGGGATGGAAATTCGAGGGCGCTTGCGGCAAGGCGGCCAGATAGGCGGCTTGCTCGATACTCAGGCTGCTCAAAGGCGCGTTGAAATATGTCTGCGCGGCAGCGGCCACCCCATAGGAGTTCTGACCGAGGAAAATCTCGTTGAGATAAAGCTCCAAAATCCGCTCTTTGCTCAGCGTCTGTTCGATCCGTGCGGCCAAGATGATCTCTTGCACCTTGCGCTCGATGGTGCGCGAGCCATCCAGAAGGAAGTTCTTCATCACCTGCTGCGTGATCGTCGAGGCCCCGCGCACATCGCGCCCGCGCGAACGCACCGCATCCACAAAAGCCGCCGCAATCGCGCGCGGGTCATAGCCGCCATGCTCATAGAAATTGCGGTCCTCTGCCGAAACAAAGGCATGCGCGATCATATCGGGGATATCCTCGGCCGACATGAACAGACGCCGTTCTTGGGCAAATTCATCCACGATCTGGCCTTCACGGCTGTAGATACGGCTGATGGTGGGCGGGGTATATTGCGCCAAGGTCTCGTGATCGGGCAAATCACGGGCATACATCCACAAGATGCCGCCGATGGTCAGCGCACCGAAGAACATGGCCAGCGTGACCCATGAAAAGATCGCACCAAACACGCCAAGGATGAAACGGATGATCATGCCCATGAATAAATCCTAGCCCCGATAATTCGACGCTTATAGGCACATGCTTGGTCAGGGTCAAAAGCAATGGGCCAGAATTCGCTTGATTGTGATGGGGTCATTGCGAGACCTCTATTGGCGCAACAAAATGGCCTGCATCGCATCCGCGCTGGCCCATTCGATCAAGGCCCGCACAAGCCCGCTTTGAATGCGCGCCCGCCACGCAGGATCAAGGATATTATCCAGATCGCCTTCATCCGACATATAGCCGATTTCCAACAGAACCGACGGGATATCTGCCGCACTTAACACGGTGAAGCCCGCCTCAAGACGCGGGCGGCTGTGCAATGTTCCATCGACCCCCGCAATGCCATCCACCATCGCATCGGCCAACATATCCGAGCGCGGATCGGTCTCCAGCCGCGCCAGTTCCAGCAAGACATTGGTGACGGCATCATCGGATTGGGCCAAATCAACGCCTGCCAGAATATCGGCACGGTCATGATGTTCGGCCAATGCGGCCGAGGCCTCATCGGTGGCGGTTTCAGACAGGGTATAGACCGTCGCCCCCGAGGCATGACCATGCGCAATGGCATCGGCATGGATCGACACAAAGGCATGCGCGCCCGCCGCCCGCGCCATTGTTACACGCGTTGGAAGCGGCACAAAGACATCCGCCTCCCGCGTCATCAAGACATCAAACAGGCCCGTGCGCAGCAAGGCCTCGCGCAATTCACGCGCAAAAATCAAAACCAGATCGGATTCGTCATGCCCCGCGCTTTGTGCGCCCGGATCAACACCGCCATGGCCCGGATCAAGCATGATCACCAATCTGTCGGGCCGCTCGTCACGCGGGCGCGTTGCGGCCTCAGTCGCGGGCTCAACGGGGATATCCAAGCCCACAGGCGGGCGGGCCTGCGCAGCAAATTCCTCAAGCGTTGTGGGGGTCAAGGTGACCTCGACCTGCGCCTCGCCTGTTTCGGGGTCGGTTTGCATCGCGGCCAGATCAACAGCCATGGGCGCGCTCAATTCCAGCACCATCCGCGACCATCCCTGATCAGGCGCCCCCCCCGTGGAGACGCGCAAGATGGTTTGGGATTGGTTGAACTCGGGCGATAGCGCCTCCCAATTCACTTCACGAAAATCCAGCACAACGCGCGCGGGATCCGTCACGGTAAAGACGCGGAAGGGAACGGCTTGGCTCAGCGCCAATTGCAGCCGCGCGCCACCTGCCCTTGCATCTTGCAAGCCGCTGTCTTGGGCATTCACACGAGCAAGCGCGCGAAATTCCTGCGCCACCAAAGGCTGCGCCGCCATCATCACCCAAAAGAATATTGCAAAGACTGCCCTGATCATCGGTCTTTCGCCGAATTGGAATTTTGCCAAGTCTAACAAATCTCGTCCAATGCAGGAAGCTCGTATTGCATGACGCTAGCCCCGCGCCTCCATGAAGGCTTTGAGACGTGCCACACCCTCTTGGATATCGGCCACCCCGCGCGCATAGGAAAACCGCATGGTCTGCGCACCGCGAATAGGGTCGAAATCCAAACCAGGCGTGACCGCGACACCCGCTTTTTCAAGGATTTCGGCAGAAAAACTGAGGCTGTCATCCGTGAATTCCGAAATATCGGCATAGACATAAAACGCCCCATCGGCTGGGGCGACCTTATCGAACCCCGCCTCGGCCAGACCTTGCAGCAAAATCTCGCGCGCCTGCGTATAGGCCGCACGGTGGCCGTCCAATTCCGCGCGCCCCTCAGGCGATAATGCACCAAGGGCTGCGACTTGGGCGGCATGTGGGGGGCAGATGAACATATTCTGGGCCAAACGCTCGACCAATCGCACGTGATCTTGCGGCACCACCAGCCAGCCAAGCCGCCAGCCTGTCATCGAAAAGTATTTCGAGAAGGAATTGACCACATAGACCTCATCGGTCACCTCCAGCGCCGAGGTGGCAGGCCCTTCATATTGCAGCCCGTGGTAAATCTCGTCCGAGATAAGCGAAATCTCATTGGCTTGGCAGGCCTGTGCCAAATCGCTGAGGGCAGGCTTGTCCAACATGGTGCCCGTCGGATTTGCGGGGCTGGCCACGATCAACCCCGATAGATCGCGCGACAGATGCGCGGGCCTTGGCTGAAAGCGCGTCTCGGCTTGGGTCTGGATGCCCACGGCCTCAAGGCTCATCGCTTTGAGGATTTGGCGATAGGAGGGGTAGCATGGCTCACCCAGACCGACCTTTTGGCCTGCGTCAAACAAGGCCGAGAAGGCCAGAAGAAACGCGCCTGAGGCCCCCGCAGTCACCACAACCCGCGATGGGTCCAGATCAATGTCATACCATTCGCCATAAAGGGCCGCGATGCCTGCGCGCAGATCGGGACGGCCAAGGGCCACCGTATATCCAAGGGGGCCTGCTTCCATCTCGTCGCGCAAATGTTGCCGCGCGGCCAAAGGCGCACCCGTCGAGGGCTGGCCCACCTCCATATGGATAATATGGCGGCCCGCTTCCTCGGCGGCGCGGGCCTGTTCCATCACATCCATCACGATAAAGGGATCGACCTCGGCGCGGGTTGATGTTCGCATACAAACCTCCGTAAGCTATACATCGCTTGAAGCAGCCAAAACCGGAGAGGTCAATGCACCCTTTGCGCGCCATTCGCCTCAGCCTGATCACAGCGCTTTGCCTATTGGGCTTGAGCCTTCAGGCAACCGCCCAAAGCATCATCCGTGACGCCGAGATCGAACAGGGCCTGCGTGAATTGGCAGCCCCCATTTTGCGCGCCGCTGGCCTGCCGCTCTCAATCAATATCATCGTGTTGAACGACAGCGATTTGAACGCCTTTGTCGCCGATGCGCGCAATATCTTTATCACCTCGGGGCTGATGATGCGGATGCAGGACCCTGCCGAATTGCAAGCCGTTATCGCCCATGAGGCCGCCCATATCGCCAATGGCCATCTAACCCGCCGCCCCGCCGCCGCCCGCAGCGCAGGCTCGGCCGCACGCCTTGGGTTGATCCTCGGGCTGATCACTGCAGGGGCTTCGGGCAATGCCGAGGCTGGTATGGGGATGGCTGCAGGCAGCATGGCCTCGGCGCAGCGGGTCTTTTTCGCCCATACCCGCTCCGAGGAATCCAGCGCCGATCAAGCCGCCTTGCGCTATATGACAACCGCAGGCGTCGACCCTGCCGCCATGGCCCGCGTGTTGGAATTGTTTCGCGGGCAAGAGGCGCTCTCGGTCGGGCGGCAGGACCCTTATGTGCGCACCCACCCGCTGACCCGCGACCGCCTGCGCGCGGTCGAGGCCTTTGGCCAAAGCACGGGCGCATTATCTGATGACAGCGCGCGCTATTGGTTTGCGCGCAGCACGGGCAAGCTCTCGGCGTTTTTGCGCGCGCCAAGCTGGACCTTGCGGCGCGTAGGCACCAGCGCCACCGACGAGATTTCCTCGCTGCGCCGCGCCATCGCCTATCACCGCCAATCCGATACCAGCTCGGCCCTGCAGGAAATGAACCGCCTGCTGACCCTGCGCCCCAATGATCCGTTTTATCAGGAATTGCAGGGGCAAATCCTGTTCGAGGGACGCCGCTTTGCCGATGCCGTGCGGGCCTATGCGCGCGCTGTGCAATTGGCCCCGCGTGAGGGGTTGATCCTTGCGGGATATGGCCGCGCGCTTCTGGCTGCTGACACCAGTTCGGGCAACCGCGAGGCATTGTCGGTCTTGGAGCAGGCCTATGCCCGCGACAGCAATGACCCGCGAATGTTGCGCGATATGGCTATGGCCTATGCCCGCGCGGGCCAAAACGGAATGGCCTCGGTGGTGACGGCCGAGCGCTATGCGATCTTGGGGCAAATGGATTCGGCTGAAACCCATGCGACCCGCGCAAGCGGGCTTTTGCCAAATGGCTCAAGCGGATGGCTTCGCGCGCAAGATGTGCTACGTGTGGCCCAACAAATGCAAGATCGGAGATAGATATGCAATTTCTCAAACCCATGGCCATTATCGCCGCACTGCTTGGCGCAACCGCTGTCGGGGCCACCGATCTTGAAGCGATGTCTGACGCCGAACGCGAGGCCTTCCGTGCCGAGGTCCGCGCCTATCTGATGGAAAACCCCGAAGTGCTGATGGAGGCCATCGACGTCTTGGAACAACGCCAAGCCGTGGCCGAAGTGATGCAGGATCAGGTTTTGGTCGCCGCCAATTCGGACGCGATCTTCGCCTCGCCCTTTGACTATGTCGGCGGCAATCCTGATGGCGACATCACCTTGGTCGAGTTTCTTGATTATCGCTGTGGCTATTGCCGCCGTGTCTTTCCCGACGTGGAGCGCCTGATTGAGGAGGATGGAAACATCCGCTTTATCATCAAGGAATTGCCCATTCTGGGCGAGGCCTCGGTTCTGGCCACACGTTTTGCCCTCTCGGCGAAACTGGTCGCGGGCGATGAGGCCTATCGCGCCTTGCATGACGCCATGATGGTGATGCGTGCCGAGGTCAGCGAGGCGAGCCTGATGGCCGTGGCATCACAGCTTGATCTGGATGCCGATGCCATCATGAATAATATCGGCTCCTCCGAGATCACGCAGATCATCGAGACCAATTACGCCCTCGCGCAGCGCCTCAATATCAGCGGCACCCCCTCCTTCATCATGAATGACCAAATGATGCGCGGCGCGGTGCCCTATGACACCATGGCCAGTCTGGCAGAGGAGTTGCGCGCCGCGCAGAACTGACGGCACCAAGCCTGCACAACCCAGATAAACGCAAAAGGGCACCCGAAGGTGCCCTTTTTTAATTCTATAGATCGCCGCGGCTTAGCCGATGGACCACCATCCCTTTTTCTTGGGTTTTGGCGCGTCCTGCTCGGTCGCGGCGGCAGGTTCGGCGGGTGCAGCAGGTGCGGCTGTGGCGACAGGTGCTGCCACCGCTTCTGCGACGGGGGCTTCAGCCTTTGCAACAGGTTCGGCCACTGGCTCCGCCTGAGGTTCAACGGCCTTTTTGGCGCGTGACTTGCGAACAGGCTTTGGCTTTTCCGCGGTTTCCGAATTGTCCACCGCAGCCTCTGCACTTGCCTCTGCTACGACGGCCTCATCCTTGGGCTCGGCCTTTTTGCGGCGTGTGCGCTTGGGCTTGGGAGTATCCTGAGCTGGCGCCTCAAGCTCTGCCGTTGGAGCGGCCTCCGCCTCAGGTGCCGCGTCCAAGGCCGCAGCCTTATCGGCCTCGATCTCTTTCTTGGTGCGGCGCTTCCTGCGCTTGGGCTTGTCACCCTCAGCCGCGTCAGCGCTGGCCTCGGCTGGTGCCTCAGTGGCATCGGCATCGGTTGTTGCAACAGTGGCGTCAGCCGAGCCAGCCTCATCCGATCCCGTATCAGCGCCTGTGCCATTCTCGTCCTGACGGGTGTCATCCCCATCACGACCCCGACGACGGCCACGGCCACCGCGACGACGACGACGGCGCTTCTTGGTGCCATTCTCATCGCCTTCGCCAGCCTCGGGACGATTGGACGCGCCATTGGCCTCGTCCTGATCAGCCTCATCATCGCTGGCATCAGCTTCGATTTCTTCCATCAAGCCCGCATCCATCGACACGATCGGCGCGGCCTCTGGCACACGGCGCGTGGCGGTCTTGAATTTCTCGAGTTTGTAATCGGGCACAACCAAGGATGGATCAGCCTCGACGCGCACCGACATGCCATAACGCGCCTCGATATCGATAAGATATTCGCGCTTCTGGTTCATGATGAAGTTCACGATCCCCACAGGAGCGGTCAGCAAAACCTCCCGCGTGCGGCGGCGTGTGCCTTCCTCTTCCAACTGACGCAGGATCGACAGCGCAAGGCTGTCATCCGAGCGCACAAGCCCCGTGCCATGACAGTGATGACATGGCTGGGTTGTGGCCTCCAACATGCCTGGACGCAGGCGCTGACGGCTCATCTCCATCAGACCGAAGCTGGAAATGCGGCCCACTTGAATACGCGCACGATCGGTCTTGAGCTTGTCTTTGAGACGCTTTTCAACCGCCAGATTATTGCGGCGATCATCCATATCGATGAAATCGATCACGATCAGGCCTGCAAGGTCACGCAGACGCATCTGGCGGGCAACCTCCTCGGCGGCCTCCAGATTGGTCTTGGTCGCCGTTTCCTCGATCGAGCCTTCCTTGGTGGCGCGGCCCGAGTTCACATCAACCGCAACCAGGGCTTCGGTGGTATCGATCACAATATACCCGCCCGAGCGCAGCTGCACCGTGGGGTTGAACATATTGGCCAGATAACCCTCGACCTGATGGCGCGCAAACAGCGGCATCGGCTCGGCGTAATGCTTCACGTTTTTCGCATGCGAAGGCATGATCATCTTCATGAAGTCTTTGGCCTGACGGTACCCCGCCTCGCCCTCGACCAGAACCTCATCGATATCGCGGTCATAGAGATCGCGGATCGAGCGGTGGATCAAATTGCCTTCTTCATAGATGGGTGCGGGCGCAATGGATTTCAGCGTATGCTCGCGCACCTGCTCCCATTGGCGTTGCAGATATTCATAATCGCGCTTGATCTCGGCCTTGGTGCGTTCACTGCCTGCGGTGCGGATGATCAAACCCGCGCCCTGCGGCACATCCAGAGAGGTCGCGATTTCCTTGAGCTTTTTGCGATCAGCGGCATTGGTGATTTTGCGGCTGATCCCGCCGCCACGCGCGGTATTGGGCATCAAGACGCAATAGCGGCCTGCAAGGCTGAGATAGGTGGTCAGAGCCGCGCCCTTATTGCCGCGCTCTTCCTTGACGACCTGCACCAGCATAACTTGGCGCACCTTGACGACTTCTTGGATTTTATAGCGCCGCGCACGTGGTTTGCGTACGGGGCGGATATCTTCTTGATCATCGTCATCAGCGACCGTTTCGGCGTCATCCTCATCGTTTGAGTCGCCGTCCGCGTCGTAGCCAGCGTCGTCACCAGTCTCGTCACCAGTCTCGTCGGCTTCAGCTTCACCTGCGTCATCACCAGCCGCATCGTCGGCGTCAGCTTCCACTTTGGTATCAGCCTCAGCCTCATCGGAGGCTGCTTGCTCTGGCGCATCTTCCGCCTCGGCAACAGGGGCCTGCACCTCGTCGAGCGGTGCATCCGCCTGATCCGTTTCCGCATCATCCAGATCAACCACGTCCATACCAGAGGGGGCTTTCACCTCACCGGTTGTTACGGCCTCTTCATTGGTTTTTTCGGCTTTGCTGTCCGACCCTTTGCGGCGACGCGGACGGCGGCGCCTGTTTTGCTTGGGCTCGTCCTCTTCGGCGGCCGCGGCCTCGGCCAGCTCGCGTTCTTCGGCCAGAAGGGCCTCACGAGCGGCAACTGGGATCTGGTAGTAATCGGGGTGAATTTCCGAGAAGGCGAGGAAGCCATGGCGATTACCGCCATAATCGACAAAGGCCGCTTGGAGCGATGGCTCCACCCGTGTGATCTTTGCCAGATAAATATTGCCTGCGAGTTGCCGCTTGTTCAGCGACTCGAAGTCAAACTCCTCAACCTTGTTTCCATCTGCCACAACAACGCGGGTTTCTTCCGCGTGGGTGGCATCGATAAGCATTTTCTTTGCCATGGTGTCCTTACGCATAACAATCGAGACCGCCGTCCAGAGGAGGCCGTCTTTCTGTCATGTTGTCCTGAAATGGCGAGAATACGCATGCGTGGAGATGGCCGTGGGCAAAGTGCCCCGCCAGTCATTTCCATTTCTATACACACGCGTTTCATCGCGGTTTGTCTCCGATGGCGTCACTCAAGCGCGCCATCCGCTATGCCCTCTTGGGGCGATTTCTTGGGTTGTCGATCCGTGTAGCATGGGCCGCTCAACCCGGTGACCTGACCTCCCTCCAGCGCGGATTTACGATCGCGACTGGCAGGGTGCAGAGAAACTTTCGATCCAGAAACAGACAAGTCTGTTCGGATATTTCACATTAAGGGCAGCTTGCGGTGAAATACAATGGTGTATTTGCGCACAATCCTTTGCGCTTCAGACAATTGCGCTGTCTTTTGACTTCACTTTTCCAAAAATACGAAACACCGCCGCCCGCTTGCGGCGCGTGTCACGAGGGGCGCCCCCCTGCCCTATAGATAATCCGAGCGGCTCAACCCGTATTTCGCCATCTTCTCATTGAGGGTTCGGCGCGGCAGGCTCAATTCTTCCATAACACTGGCAATCGAGCCGCGATGACGCCGCATCGTATTGTCGATCAGCATCCGTTCAAAGGCTTCGACATATTCCTTCAAGGGCTTGCCCTCGCCAATAGCCTGCGGGCTGATCTCGGCATTATCGCTCATCAACAAGGAGGCGATGGAGCCCGAGCCACGGCGCTGCTGCAAAATTGCGCGCTCGGCGATATTGATCAATTGCCGCACATTTCCGGGCCATGGGGCCTGCAGCAATTGGGCGGCCTCTTGCGCACTGACGGGCGGGGCCTCGGTGCCGTATTCCTCACCGAACTGCTCGCCGAAACGGGTGAAAAGCGTCAAGATATCCTCGCCACGCGCACGCAGGGGCGGCAGATCGATCCGCATCGCGGCCAAACGGTAGAAGAGGTCGGGCCGCAGCGTGGCCTCACAGCCATCAGGCTCGGCGGCATTGCAAATCGCGACAATCCGCGTTTCCGAGCCATCGCCCTGATCATTGATCAAGGTCAGCAATCGCGCCTGAAGGGCCTGCGGCAATGCCTCGATATCTTCCAAGACCAGCGTTCCGTGGCGCGCCTGCTCGACCAGCGGCAAATCCTGCCCCTCGCCCACAGGGCCAAACAACATCTCCGAAAGCTTCGCCTCGTCATGGGCAGCACAAGACAACATGACAAAGCTCTTGCCCGCGCGCGGTCCCACCGCATGCAGCGCATGGGCCACCAATGTCTTGCCCGTGCCCGTCTCGCCCGTGATCAAGACATGGCCATCAGCCTGCCCCAAATCCAGAATATCCTCGCGAAGACGCTCCATCACAGGGCTGGAGCCGATCAGCTTGCGCATCAAAACCGTGCCATCGGATAATTCGCGCCGCAAAGCACGGTTATCAAGCGTCAGCCGCCGCGTCTGGCTGGCGCGTTTTGCCAATTCGGTCATACGGTCGGGGTTGAAGGGTTTCTCCAGAAAATCATAGGCCCCTAGACGCATCGCCTCGACGGCCATGGGCACATCGCCATGGCCCGTGATCATGATCACAGGCAGCCCCGAATCCATCCCCATCAAACGCTTGAGAAAGGCCATCCCATCCATGCCGGGCATTTTGATGTCGGACACCACCACACCCTGAAAATCCGAGCCGATCCCCTTGAGCGCATCTTCCGCAGAGCCATAGGTCTCGGTCTCGAAACCCGACAGCGACAGCCACTGGCTGATTGATTGGCGCATATCCTTTTCGTCATCGACGATTGCGATCTTCATGGCCAAATTCCTTCTTTGTTACTCAGCCGCACTCTCGCTTTGTTGCAAGACGGGCAAACGCATCTCAAACACAGCCCCTCGCGTCTCGCCATTGCGCGCGGTCAAGCGCCCGTTGAAGTTCGAGACGATGCCCGATGAGATGGCCAAGCCAAGGCCAACACCCTCACCAGGTTTCTTGGTCGTATAGAATGGCTCGAACAAAGCATCGAGATCGTCAATACCATTTCCATTGTCACGAACGGTCAAAACCGCGTCATCGGCCTCGGCCAAAATCAGGTCCAAGCGGCCTTCGCTCTCGCCCTTGATCGCGTCCAATCCATTGCGCAAAAGATTGATGATCACCTGCTCCAATCGCAACCTGTCAGCCAAGACCATGACCGCACGGCGGGGGATGGTTTGGGTGATCTCGACCTTTTGTTGGCGCAGCTGGGGTTCCATCATGGTCAAAGCCCCCGCCAAAGCATCGCGCAAATCGACAGGCTCAAAGGCCTCTCCGCCCTTTCTTGCATATGATTTCAGCTGTCTGGTGATGGCCCCCATCCGCTCGATCAGATCATCAATTCGCTGGAAGGAAGATTGCGCTTCTTCGGGGCGGCGGCGCTGCAGCAAAAGCTTGGCCCCCGCGAGATAGGTTTTCATCGCCGCCAGCGGTTGGTTCAACTCATGGCTGACCGCGGCTGACATCTCGCCCAAAGCGGCCAGTTTCTGGCTCTGCGCGAGGCTTTGTTCGGCCTCTTCAAGCGTCTTTTCGACCTTCTGACGCTCGGCAATTTCCCGCTGCAGGCGCGCGTTCAAGCGGCGAAGCTCTGCCGATTCACGCAACAGAACAGAGGACTGCATCCGCGCCCGACGGCTCAAAACGTAAAAAGCGCCCGCCAGCAGCAAAGCGAATCCCATAATCTCGAGCGCCAAAATGCCATTCACCCGCTCCCGCACCGAGGCATAGGCCGTATAAGAGGTGATCTGCCAGCCGCGAAACGGGATACGCGCGCTCAACCGCAGCGTATCATCCCCGAAGAAATAGGGCCCAGTATCGCCAAAGGCCCAATCGCCTGCATTGTTCAGGGCGCGCTGAATGGCCGAAGGAGGCGATTGCCGCGCAAGGGCTTGCTCCTCGGTCAAACCCCGCCAGCGCGGCTCGGTGGACAGGACAATACTCCCTTCCGAATTGGAGACGAACACAGCCTCGGTCGTGCCGCGCCACCGCTCGACGATACGGGCGAGATCAATCTCGACCAAAATCACCCCAAGTAGGCGGTTGTTTTCGTAAATGCGCCGCGAAAAGGTGAAGTCATAACGGCCCGTTTCAGGTTCATTTGTCGTAAAAACAGTCTCATTGGAGCGTATCGCTTCCACGAAAAACGGATCAGAATTGCGCAATTCCCCAAGGCGCTCGCGGTCCGAGGCCGCCACGATCCGCCCCCCTCGCGACAGCAAAACCAAGGAAGCCGCTCCGATCTCGTCGAGATAGGAAATCAAACGCTGCGAGGTGGATGTAAATTCATCATTGGCCAAGGCCGCGATCAGAACAGGGTCTCGCGACAACAACAATGGCACGACCGAATGGCGCTGCAACTCGGACATGATCGAGCCCGAATACAAGGCAAGCCTGATCTCGGCGCGATTGCTGGTGGTTTCGGTGAAGCGTTCGCTGAAAAAGGCATTCGACACCCAGATGACCGCCACAGCCACCGCCACAAACAAGGCCGTCAGCCCGCGAAACATCCATGCCCGTCGCCCCCCTAGGGGCAAGACGGCCGTGTTTTCGGCACTGGCGGAGTTATCGCTCATGGCAAAAGGCTATGCGAGCATGGCGTCAGGCTCAAGTGGCCTTGGCCAAAACGCGCGCGCATTCACGCCTCGACCAGAGATCCCGCCAGCGAGGCAAACAAAGCCGATCCATCCGTGCCGCCATGGGCCGCCTCCGAGCGCCGCTCGGGATGGGGCATCATCCCCAGAACGCGGCGGTTCTGGGACAAAATGCCTGCAATATCCTCAACCGCGCCATTGGGGTTGTCCGTGTAGCGGAACGCCACACGATCTTCGCCGTTCAACTGCGCCAATGTTTGGGTATCTGCTTGGTAATTGCCCTCGTGATGGGCAATCGGCACATCGATCAGCTGGCCTGACTCATAGCCGCTGGTAAAGGCGCTATCTGTCGTTTCCACCCGCAGGGGCGCGACTTTGCAGATATATTTCGTCGAGGCGTTCTGCAGCAAGGCCCCCGGCAGAAGCCGCGTCTCGGTCAAAATCTGGAACCCGTTGCACACGCCAAAAACAAACCCGCCCCGCTCGGCATGGGTCTTGAGCGCCGCCGCAATGGGCGATTGCGCGGCAATGGCTCCGCAGCGCAGGTAATCGCCATAAGAAAACCCGCCCGGAACACCGACAAGATCCACGCCCGACGGCAGCTCCGTCTCCTTGTGCCAGACCATGCTGGTCTCGAAGCCCGCTTGCTCAAAGGCCACTTTGAGATCGCGGTCACAATTCGACCCTGGAAAAACGAGGATGGCAGCTTTCATCGGACAGCACTCCGGTTAGGTCAGAAAATCTGTTATCACAGCCACGCCTGGCGGTGTCGGCCCGTTGAATGCGGCAAGCTCCGCTCCGGTCTGCGACAACGCAATCTCACGCGCTATAAGCGGCGACATATCGACAGCGCCGCTCTCTATCAAGCCAAGAAGACTGGGATACCGCCAACTTGGCATGCCACGCGTGCCAAAAAGCGAAAGATTGCCCATATAAAC
>ENA-OUOG01003733-OUOG01003733.1-marine-metagenome-genome-assembly--contig:-NODE-3733-length-13857-cov-4.211974_pt1 | contig 13857 bp, 12 predicted proteins | sample MGYA00248635_ERZ508505 | MGnify/ENA primary metagenome ERZ508505 (study PRJEB26176, sample SAMN06267871) | marine metagenome | isolation source: Saanich Inlet, British Columbia, Canada | place: Pacific...
GGTCCGTACGTGGTCGATTTCGACCAGCAGTGATCATTCCGCACGTTCCGAGAGTTCCAGCCAGCGCATTTCGGCCTCGTCGAGCGCGCTGACCACTTCGGTCAAGCGGGAACTGATTTCGAGGATGCGTTCGTGGTCGTTGGTGGACTCCAATAGGGAAGTCAGCTCCGCCTTTTCGGCTTCGAGTTCGTCGATGCGTCCCGGGAGCTGCTCGAACTCGAACTTCTCCTTGTAACTCAAGCGTTGGGTGTAGTCGTTCTTGACTTCGGGCGCCGCATCGGAGGCGGGCTTGGCAGCGGCTGCCGAGGCGCGCTGGGCGTCCCTGACGGCTTCTTCCCGGGCTAGGCGGTATTGGGTGTAGTTGCCGGGGTAGTCGCGGATTGTGGTTTGGCCATCTTCTCCCAGCACCCAAATGTGCTCCACGAGCCGGTCCATGAAGTACCGATCGTGCGAAACGATGATGAGGCAGCCCGGAAAGTCGAGCAGGAATTCCTCCAACACCTGCAGCGTGAAGATGTCCAAATCGTTCGTGGGCTCGTCCAGAATGAGGAAATTCGGATTCCGCATCAGCACCTGAAGCAGGTGCAGCCGCTTCTTCTCCCCGCCGCTGAGCACCGAAATCTGCATGTGGTGCATGGGCCGTGGAAACAGGAAACGCTCGAGGAGCTGGACCGCGGAAAGTTTTTGGCCCTTCTGCAAGGGCATGAATTCCGCAATCTCGCGCACCGCGTCGATGACCTTCAGGCCGTCGGGGAAATCAGCGCCGTGCTGGCTGTAGTGCCCAAAGACCACGGTCTCGCCGATGACCACCTTGCCACTTCGTGGGGTTTCCAGCCCGACCAGCAAGTCGAGCAGCGTGGACTTGCCCGCTCCGTTCGCCCCGACGATGCCCAGCCGCTCGCTCTTTTTGAAGTGGTGGGTCACTCCGCTGAACAGTTCCCTTTCACCAAATCCGTGTCCCACTTTGTGAAACTCCACGAGTTTGCCGCCCATTCGGGCCGGGTTCAATGCGATGTGCATGGGGTCCTCTTCGAGCCGCACCCGCGCCTTCGCCTTCAAGTCGTAAAACGCGTCGATCCGAGCTTTCGATTTGCCGGTTCGCGCTGCGGGCGTCTGCCTCATCCACTCCAGTTCGCGCCGCATGGTCCGACGCGCACGGTCGCGTTGGGCGAGCGCGTTTTCCTGCCGTTCGGCGCGTTTTTCAAGGAAATAGCTGTAGTTGCCCTTGTAGAGGTAAAGGGTTTGGTCGTCCAATTCGTAGATGCTGTCGCACACGTTTTCAAGGAAGTAGCGGTCGTGCGTGACCATCAGGAGGGTGGTGTTGCTTTGGGCCAAATGCCGCTCCAGCCAAGCGATCATCTCCAAATCCAAGTGGTTCGTCGGCTCGTCCAAAAACAACAAATCCGGCTCCTCAATGAGCACCTTCGCCAAAGCGATCCGGCGCTGCTCCCCGCCGCTCAGCGTCCCCACCCGCCGCTCGAGGTCGTGCAAGTTCAATCGGCCGAGGACTTCCCGCGCACGCGCCTCGAAATCCCATCCGCCGAAGCGATCCATCGCGTCGTAGGCGCGCTGCAAGGCATCGCCTTCCAACCCCTGAGCAACGGCGGATTCGTAGGCGTGCAAGGCGCGCACGGCCTCGTTGTCCCCGGCGTACAGGTTGTCGAGGATGTTCTGGTCGGGATCCAACCCGGGATCTTGGTCCAACAGGGCCCAGCGGATGCCGGCTTCGAAGCTGACGGTGCCTTCGTCGGCCGGTTCCTTTCCCGTGAGCGCGCCGAGCAGGGTGGACTTTCCGGTGCCGTTGCGGGCGACGAGGGCGGCTTTTTGGCCTTGACTCAAGCCGAAGGTGATCCCTTCGAACAACAGGCGCTCGCCAAAGCGCTTCGTCAACCCCTCAGCCGAGAGCGCGTTCGATACTTGCATGGCCCGAAAATACGCACGGATGCTTCGCTAACTTCGGGGCATGGAATGGAAAACTTGTGCGTGGTCCGAGCTCGATCGCGATGCGCTTTACGGTGTGCTTCAGTTGCGATCCGAGGTCTTCGTGGTCGAGCAGGATTGCGTGTACCAGGACCTCGATGGGAAGGATGAAGCGGGGTGGCACGTGTTGGGCGTCGAGGCGGGAGTGTGCGTGGCGACGGCGCGCGTGCTGCCGCCCGGGGTCAGTTACGCGGAACCGAGCATCGGTCGGGTGGTCGTGAAGGCCGATCACCGACACGCTGGCGTCGGTCGGCGGCTGATGGGAGAGGCGCTCGCTTGCAGCCTCGATCGGTGGCCCACGGCGGGCATCCGGATTTCGGCCCAAACCTACCTCGAAGCGTTCTACCGTTCCTTGGGGTTCGAAGTGAGCTCGGAGCCGTACCTCGAGGACGATTTGCCCCACGTCCAAATGCACCGACCGGGCTTGCCGCATGGGGCATGGGATCCGTTTCGCGGCCTGCCGATGGCCGTGGAGGAGTGGGAACACGCGGTGCGGGCCCTTCCCGCGAACCGCGTCTACGGATCGGCGGAGGGGTGGCGCGCCGGGGCCATCACGGATCACTTGCTGGCTTCTGAAGAAGCGACTTACCGGTTTTTGGCGAAGCAGTGCAAAGGGGAGGCAAGCGCATTGCTGGCGATCGATGAAGCGTCGACCGTGCGCGCTGCGACCCTGAGCGCTCGGCTTCGAAGTTCGGAGCGGTACCGCATGCCCGAGGGCTTGCCGGAACCCACGCCCGTTGCGGGGGACGAGGAGTTCGATGCCCTGATGGCGCGCTGGCGTGCGGTTCAGGGGCGTGGGCGGTCCTTTTTAGCGGGGCTTCCATTGGATTGGTGGGGCGTGCTGGTGTTCCAGCACCCGCACGCGGGCGAGATGGGCTTGGCCGTCACGGGCACGTTCATTGCGGACCACATCACCCATCACCGTCACCAGTTGCGGCGATTGGTCGGAGCGGAGTGAGTACCTTTGCGCCCCATGATTTCAGTTGTCATCCCGTGTTTGAATGAGGCCGATTACATCGACGCGACCTTGCAGTCGTTGGTGGACCAAATCGGATGCGATGAGCCCTGGGAGGTCGTCGTAGCCGATGGGGGGAGCACCGACGGGACCCGGGAGATCTTGACGGGTTGGTCCCATCGAGACGCCCGCTTTCGTTGGATCGACAACCCGTCGCGGTTTACGCCGCAGGCGCTGAACTTGGGCATCGAGGCGTCCCACGGCTCCACGGTGATCATTCTGGGAGCCCATGCGCAATGCGCTCTGGACTTCCTCCAACGCAACGCGGAGGCGCTTCGGGCCCATCCCGAATCCGGTTGCGTGGGCGGGGTCGTTGAGCAGGTGCATGGAAGCGCGGTGTCCCGTCGCATCGGTGCGGCACTGAGCACGCCTTTTGGGGTGGGCGATGCCCGCTTTCGGACCGGCGGAACCGCTGGGCACGTGGACACCGTGGCGTTTGGAGCATACCGCAAAGCCGCATTGGAGGAAATCGGTGGGTTCGACGAGCATTTGATTCGGAACCAAGACGATGAACTCAACTTTCGACTGCACGAGGCCGGGTGGCGGATTTGGTTCGATCCGCGGATCCGAAGCAACTACCACGTGCGCTCGTCATTTGGCAAGCTCTTTCGCCAGTACCGCCAATACGGTTATTGGAAGGTGTTCGTGAACCGAAAGCACCGGACGGTGACGACGTGGAGGCAAGTGGTCCCCGCGTTGTTCTTGGCGTTGCTTGCGGTTACTTCCGGGTTGGCCATTGCTGACTTGGCAGGCTTCATCCCGCCGATTTGGCATGGGGTGAGCGCCTCGGTGTGGCTCACGATCGTGTTGGCGTGGTTAATCGGTGCGGTGGTGTCCGCGATGGCGGTGGCGGAAGAGGGGCAGGATGTGCCCGGCATTGTCAAAGCTTACTTGTGGGTACACGTGGCCTATGGTCTGGGGTATTGGGAAGGGGTGGGGCGCTTTTTGTTGTTGCGTGGGGAGCCCCGCGATGCTTCCAAAGCGTTGACGCGATGAAGCGATGGCTCGCTGCTTTGCCGGTGCTCTGTGCAGCTGCGTTTCCGCTTCATCCTCGTGCTACGACGCCTGTGCTGATCTTGTGGGTGGTGTCGGTCGTGTGGGCGGCTTGGCGTCCTCCGGGGACACCGCGTCGTGTTGAACGTCCGGTTGCGTGGTGGGCGGGTTGGATCCAATACGCGTTCATCGCGCTGGGGTTGCTGGCCACGGAAGATATGGATTCGGGTTGGTTCGCTTTGGAGGTCAAGATTTCGTTGCTCCTGATGCCGTTGCTGTGGAGCGCAACCGCGCGTTGGGTGGACATTTCCCGCACTCAGCTGGCCAACGGACTCTTCGTGGGGTTGTTGATTTCAGCGGTTTGGGGCGGTGGAAATGCGCTCTGGGCTTCCGCGGTGATGGGGGACCACAGCGGCTGGCGGTACGCGGAGCTTTCGGGGGCAATGCACCCGACGTATTCCTCGTGGTATTGGGCAATGGGAGCGGCGCTTTGGCTCAGCGATGCTGGGCGCAAGCGGGCTGCGGTGGGAGCGGTGGTGGCCGGATTGATGTTGGGGCTTTTGGCCTCGAAAGCGGGGTGGATTGCGGGGGTGGCGGTGTTCGGTTGGGCGGTGGTGAAGGGGGGGCATCGGTGGGCGGGTGCCCTCGGTCTGGCATCGCTGTTGTTGGCTGGTGCTACGGTCGGCCAGGGCCGGGCACTGGAGTGGCTGGAGGGCATGCAGGAGGCCGCTCCCGTGGAGGTGAGCACGTCCGCCGGCGAGGTGGAGCGGAAGTCCGGGTCGACTGCCGGTCGGTTGCAGTCGTGGAGGGCGGCTTGGTCGGTGATGCAGGAGCATCCTTGGGGAGTGGGGACCGGGGATGTTCGGTCCGCGCTCGTGTCGGAGTACCGGAAAGTGGGAGCCGAGTACGCGGCGGAGCACCGCATGAACGCTCACAACGCGTACTTGGAGGCGGGAGTGGCGTTCGGGGTGCCGGGATTGCTTTGGTTGGTGGGGTGGTGGGGGAGCGTGCTGGTGGTGGCTTGGCGGCGAAGGGATGTCCATGCTTGGGCCTTCGTAGGGCTTGCGATGTGGATGGGTTTGACCGAAAGCACCTTTGAGTTGCAGTCGGGCGTGGTGTGGATGGCTTTTGGGTTTTGGGCCTGGGGGCCGATGCGCGTTGGGGGCGTTAGGAGCGATGCTTCGGGGTCCAAACCTCCGTCAGCTCGCCCGTTCCTCGGCTGACTTGGTTCCATTCAGTGACTGGAAATTGGATGGTGGCGAGGCCGCAGGTGGGGAGCCATTCGGTTTGGCCTGACAACGACTCGACCAATCCGCTGACTCCGGGGTTGTGGCCCACTACCAAGCCGACATCCGCGGGATGCGTCCACGCCATGATGCGCTGTGCCCAAAACCAATCCGAAGCCAGGTACCCCTCCATCAGCGGGTCCGGTGCGTTCCAGCCGGTCTGAGTGGCCACGCGCTCGGCGGTCTCGCGGGTGCGCAATGCGGCGGAAACAAGGCCCGGGCTGTCGGGTTCGAGTCGCCCCATGAGCCACCGGCCCACCGCATCGGCATCGCGTTGGCCACGAGGCGCTAGCGTTCGATGGAAATCATCTCGGGACTCCTGAACGGCCTTGCCGTGGCGCAGGATGTACAGGGTTTTCATGCGGCTCAGGCTTCCGCCTCCACGCCCACGTCGGCTTTCGACTTCGCATGGGCGTGCGCGGCCTTCACGAATGACACGAACAGCGGATGCGGCGTCAACACCGTGCTCGCGTATTCCGGGTGGAACTGCGATGCAACGAAGTAGGGGTGCCTCGGGATCTCCACCACTTCAACCAACCCGGTGTCGGGGTTCACACCGCTCGCCATCATGCCAGCGGCCTCAAAGTCGGCCAAATACGCGTTGTTGAATTCGTAACGGTGGCGGTGACGCTCTTCGATGAGCGCAGTGACATAAGCCGCTTCGGCCTTCGTTCCGGGCTTCAATTCACACGGGTATGCGCCCAATCGCATGGTGCCGCCCATGTTCCGAATGTGCTTTTGTTCCGCCATCAAATCGATGACGGGATCGGCAGCGTATTCCTTGATTTCCGTCGAATGAGCACCTTTCAACCCGAGCACATTCCGCGCGAATTCAATGACCGCGCACTGCATGCCCAAGCAGATTCCGAAGAACGGAATCCCGTGCTCCCTGACGAATTGAATGGTGTCGATTTTCCCGTCGATGCCACGCGAACCGAAGCCCGGCGCCACCAAGACGCCATCGAGGTGACCCAATTTGGCCTCCACGTTTTTCTTCGTGATGCCTTCGGAATGGATCCATTCCAATTCCACTTCCGTTTCCAGCGACGCCCCTGCATGAATGAACGCTTCCGCGATGGATTTGTAGCTGTCTTTGAGTTCAACGTATTTGCCCACCAGCCCGATGGTCACCTTGTGTTGCGGGTGTTTGAAGCGGTGAAGGAAACTTTTCCATCGGTCCAAACTCGCTTCCGTGTCCTGCGTCGCCACCCCCAATTTTTCCAAGACCACCTCGTCGAAGCGCTCTTGCTGCATCAACAAGGGAACGTCGTAGATGGTCTCCGCATCGATGCTCTGAATGACGGCGTTGAGGCCGACGTTGCAGAAACGCGCCACCTTCGTTCGCACCGAATCGGTCAATTCGTGCTCCGTTCGGCACACGAGGATGTCCGGCTGCACCCCAAATTCGAGGAGCTGCTTCACCGAGTGTTGCGTGGGTTTCGTCTTCAATTCACCGGCTGCGGCGAGGTAGGGGATGAGCGTCAAGTGCACGACGAGCGTGTCCTTCGGGCTCTCCCATTTCATTTGGCGCACCGCTTCGATGTAAGGCAGCGATTCGATGTCGCCCACGGTGCCTCCGATTTCAGTGATGACGAAATCATAATCGCCTTGGTCGCCCAAAATCTGCACACACCGCTTGATCTCATCGGTGATGTGTGGGATGATTTGCACCGTCTTTCCGAGGTATTCACCTCGCCGTTCCTTGTCAATGACGCTTTGGTAGATGCGGCCGGTGGTGATGTTGTTCGCTTGCGTCGTCCGGACGTTGAGGAAGCGCTCGTAGTGGCCGAGGTCCAAATCCGTTTCCGCGCCGTCCACCGTGACGTAGCATTCCCCGTGTTCATAAGGGTTCAGCGTTCCGGGATCCACGTTGATGTACGGGTCCAGCTTTTGGATGGTCACGGAATAGCCCCGTGCTTGCAGCAATTTCGCAAGGGAAGCAGAAATGATGCCTTTACCGAGGCTGGAGCTCACGCCACCGGTGACAAAAATGTATCGGCTGTTGTGAACGACTGGTGCGGCAGGGTCTGCGGCAGGAGGTTTGGAATGCATGGCCCGGATTCTAAGGTGCGAATACGGGTTTCAAAGGTAACGCAATGCGGCGCCTGTCGGATGTCGTGTGAGCGAATTGTTACAAACTCTTCGTGAGTTGGCTGATGATTTTGTAATGCCCCAGCCACTCTTTGGCCACGATTCGGAACAAGGTGTAAGCGGGGATCGCGAGGACCATGCCCGCAGGACCCGCCCACGTTCCAGCGATGGAAATGACGAGGAACACCTCGAGTGGATGTGCGTTCACCCGGTTGGAGAACACGAACGGTTGCGTGAAGAAGTTGTCAATGCCTTGGGCGATAGCATAAACGAGCATGGACCACCCCAACCTCCCCGGCAACAGCTCCAACGCGCCGTCGAAGGTGCCGGCAATCAATATCAGTCCCAACGAGGTGCCGAATAGGGGACCGATGTACGGAACCAAGTTGAAAATGCCTGCGAGCAAACCGATGAGGAATGCGTGCTCGACTCCGACCAAGGCGAGTCCCACTGAAACCGTGGTCGTGATGATGGCGACCTGGATGATGAGGCCCCCGAAGTAGCGGGTAAGCAAGCGGGCTGTACGGTTGAGGATGCCGAGGATTTGGTCTTCTTTTTCATCCGGCGTCAAGGCAAGGACCATGTTCTTGAACAACGCGCCGTCTTTGAGGAAGAAAAACGTCATGAACGCGATGGAAAAGGCCGCGATGAGGGCATTGCCGATGCCAGAAATGACGCCGCCGAAGAGGCTGCTGACGCCGTTGATTTGGACCAAATCCTGAACCCGCCCAACCAAATACGCGCTGTTCGCCTCGCCGTTCCCAGAAAAGTCGAATGCGGCCAGATCCTCATCCAACCAACGCGTCACGTGGGCAGAAAGCTGCTGCATTTGGGCCACATCCAATTGCTTGATCGCTTCCGCCTGCGCAGCAATCAGCGGGGCAAACAACACGACGAGCGCCCCGGCCGCAGCGAAGAACAAGCTCAACACGAAGGCGGCAATGAGGCCATTCGGAAGGCGGCGCTTCCCCACGTGCAACTGCTGCAACAGCAAAACGATGGGCCTCCCCACAAAGCTCAACGCGACCGCTGCCAGCAAGTAAGCCACAAGCGCACGGAATGACCACAGCGCATAGGCAAAAAACGCGGTACCTACCAGCCCAACCACCATGCGACGACGCGATGTCCACCACGAGTTCATGCACCGAAGGTACGAGGTGAGCGGCAGAAATGGCCGCCCGCGCGCTGTGAAAAGCATTCGTGGACGGCGACTTCGTTCTAGGGTTTAGGAGTGGAAGGTTTTTTGGTTTAGCTTTGCCTAAAAATAGTTCATGCAAGGAGCGAGTTCTTCGAGAGAGGATTACCTCAAAGCCCTGTACGTGTTGTCGACAGGGACGGAAGGTCCGGTCACGACCAATGCGTTGGCAGAACATTTGTCCATGCGCCCGGCCTCTGCTTCGGGGATGATGAAGCAACTCGCGGAGGCGGGCTGGGTGGAGCACGAAGCGTATCGTGGAGCTTCCCTGACTCCTTCCGGGGAGCGCATCGCATTGGACGTGATCCGCAGGCACCGGCTTTGGGAGTTTTTTCTGGTTGAGCGATTGGGCTTTGCGTGGGACCAAGTGCACCACTTGGCTGAGCGTCTGGAGCACATCGAGGACGCCGAGCTGATCAACCGATTGGACGATTACCTCGGGTGCCCCGATTTCGATCCACACGGGGACCCCATTCCGCGTGCTGACGGAACCGTGGTCGATGCGCGTCCGCTTCGGGTTGCGAGCGAATTGGGGCCTGGCGCGCGCGCGGTCCTCAAAGGCGTTGTGGACAGCAGCGACGTGTTCTTGCGTCACCTGGATGCGTTGGACATTCGATTGGGAATCGAGTTCAAGGTGGTGGAGCGCCATGAATTCGATGGAAGTGCCCGTGTGGAAGGGCGCGGGATTTGGACGCTCGGGGTCTTGGAGAATTTGTTGGTCGTCGTTCAACCGTAACGGAATGGAAAACCTCTTGAATTGGTTCGAGTCGCTGGGGCCGGTGAAGGCCGCATTGGTTGCTACAACGGGCACATGGTTGCTCACGGCTGCGGGGGCGTCGCTTGTGCTCTTTTTCGGTCAGGTGCACCGCAAGTTCTTGGACGCAATGCTCGGTTTCACAGGCGGGGTCATGGTTGCGGCGAGTTTTTGGTCGCTGTTGGCTCCAGCGATTGAGATGTCGGACGGGGAGGGATTTGCCCGCGTGGTGCCTTCCGCGCTGGGCTTCGCGTTGGGAGCGGTGTTCATTTTTGCCTTGGACAAATTCACCCCGCACCTGCACATCAACTTCTCGAAAGATGAGGCCGAAGGCCCCGCTACGAAATGGCACCGCACGACGTTGCTGGTCTTGGCCATTACCCTTCACAACATCCCTGAAGGACTTGCGGTGGGGGTGATGTTCGGCGGGGCGGCAGCAGGGTTGCCAGGTGCGAGCATCGGGGCGGCCGTGGCGCTGGCCATCGGCATTGGGTTGCAGAACTTTCCCGAGGGATTCGCCGTGAGCATGCCCTTGAGGAGGGAAGGCGTGTCGAAGTGGCGCGCCGCGTGGTTTGGCCAACTTTCGGCCATCGTGGAACCGATCGCGGGCGTCATCGGGGCTTACGCCGTGATGCAGGTGCAGGAACTGCTGCCTTATGCGCTGGCTTTTGCTGCGGGGGCCATGATTTACGTCGTGGTGGAGGAAGTCATTCCAGAGACGCAACGAGACCGCTACACGGATTTGGCAACGCTGGGCTTCATCGCGGGCTTCATCGTGATGATGGCGCTGGACGTCGGCCTGGCTTAAGGTCAATTCTCGAGGGGCCACTCCGCTCCAGAAAACCACCCTGAACTCATTAAGAGGACAACGCGTGGTCCAGATTGCCACGTGGCCCATACCGCCTCCAATTCTTCAAGAGAGGTGATGACTTGGAGGTCGGGGCGTTGAAAGCTGGATCGTACGAACTCGGCATCCAATTCCGGCAACCGTTTGTGCTCGATGACATTCGGGTCGAAGTACACCACGGCCTCATCAGCTGCGTGCAGGGCCTTCGAATAAGTGGGGAGAAAATCGCGGTTCAGGGAGGAAAACGTGTGCAATTCAAAGCAAGCGAGCAATCGCCGGTCCGGAAAACTCGCTCGCACCCCTTCGGTGGTGGCCTTTACTTTCGAAGGGGCATGTGCAAAATCTCGAAAGACCACCACGTCGTCGCCTTTTTCGATGGGTTGCAGCCTGCGGGCCGCCCCGGAGAAGGAGCCGATTGCGCGGTCGAAATCGGCAGGTGAAACGCCCAGTTCTGCACACAATGCACGCGCTCCAGCGAGGTTTTGGAAGTTGTGTGTTCCAACGAGCGATGTCCTGCAGGTTCCACCATCGGGAAAGCGCAAGGACACACCGGCTTCCTCAGCTTCCCACAGCGGCGTTCGATACGGAATGGCGCGCACCCCGCTCGCTTCGACGAGTCGTGTCAGCTGCGCGTCTTCCGCGCAATACACCACGGTGCCCCCAGGCTCAACCGTCGAGAGGTAATGCGCGAATTGCTCCACGTAGTTCGCCTCTGTCGGGAACACGTTGATGTGGTCCCAAGCGATGCCCGTCAGCAAGGTCAAGTGCGGCCGGTACCAAAAGAACTTCGGCCGCCGGTCGATCGGGGAACTGAGGTATTCGTCCCCTTCGAACACCGCGAGATCCCGGTCTTGCGAAAGCGAGACCATGCGGTCGAAGCCTTCGAGTTGCGCCCCGACCATGAAATCCGTGGGCCGGTTGAGCGCCTGCAGCACGTGAAGCACCATGGAGGTCACGGTGGTTTTGCCGTGGCTTCCACCGATCACGACACGCTGCTTGCCTTCGGTGGCGTGGAAAAGGAATTCGGGGTAGGACTGAACGGAAAGGCCCAGCGCTTGCGCCGCCAGCAGCTCGGGGTTGTCGGTGCGTGCGTGCATGCCGAGGATGACCACGTCGAGGTCCGAAGTGATGCGCTCGGGGAACCACCCTTCCGCTTCGGGCAGCAGGCCCTCGGCGTAGAGCCGGCTGCGTGAAGGCTCCAGGATTTGGTCATCCGAACCCGTCACCTGGTGCCCATCGTCGTGCAGCGCCAAAGCCAAATTGTGCATGGCGCTCCCTCCAATCGCAATGAAATGTATCCGCATGGCCTGAAATTCCGACACATCTGCCTTCGTTTTCCGAAGTTTGTGAGGCGGTTTCACACAGCGAATTATGGAAAGAACACGGACAGGTTGGGCCGGAATCGGCAGCGGATTGGCGGCGTATGGCCGGAGTTTTGGGGCCATCCGGCGGTTTCGGATGCGCCGGGTTTACGCAGTTTCGGCTGGGCTGACCCTGCTGTTCGTGCTCGTCGGCGCATGGGGCATCGGTGCGTTGGTGGATGCGCTGTCGCTTGCGTATCGCGAGTGGTGGGGCACGAGCGATGCGTGGCCGGAGGAGGCGGCCTGGTGGGAGCAGGCCAAATGGTTGTTCGCCCAAGCCGGCGACGCCGCCCTCCAAGTCGTCGCCTACGTGGCGTTGTTTTGGCTGAAAATCAAGCTGACGAAATACCTCGTCCTGGCCTTCCTCGGTCCGGTGATGGCCTGGGCTTCCGAACGGGCCGAGGCCGGCGTAACCGGGGACGAGCGAGCACTCAGCGCGCGGCTCATGGTCCGCGAATTCGTGCGCGGCGTGCGTTCGGCGGTCCTTCTGTTCTTCGTGGAGCTCGGCTTCGGGGCCGTGCTCTTCGCGTTGTCCCTGCTCGTGACGTTGTTTGCGGGACCGGTGGCCGTGGTGCTGTCGCCCGCCTTTGCCGTCCTTTCGTTCTTGATGGGGGCGTGGTTCTATGGGGCCTCCACCTTTGATTTCATTTGGGAGCGGCGCGGGTTGGGCGCGCGCAACGGACTGAGCGCCAGCTGGGGAATGCGCGGTCGGGTGCTCGGCGTGGGCCTACCGTTTCAGTTGTGGATGGCGGTGCCGGTGCTGTCGTGGTTCGTCGCCCCCATTTTCGCTCCGGTGACGTGTGCGGTGGCGGCGGTGTTGGCCTTCCCGAAGTATGAGCTTACGGCAACAGCACGCGCTGCGAACCCATCGGACCTGCAATGAAGATGAGACCGTGCCAACCAGCCGCGTCGATGCGGCGGTTGCGCCCCGTGGCGATCAATTGACCCGCCGTGTTGAAGGCGCGCCAGGTGGCGTCGGTGGTCCAGCCGAGCAATTGGATTTGGCCGCCGTCCAAGCGTTGCACGCGCCACGTCATTTGGCCCGATTCTTCGGTCACATTCGTAGCACATGGCCCCGCCGTCCACGTCGCCAATCCCCCGTAATACCAAGCTTGGCAGGGATTCGTGTACGTCACGCCATCGCATCCGCACACCGATTCTTCCGCGTCGTCACACGCCATTTCCGGCATCACCCGGGCCTCATCGTAGCAGTCGCCTGCGCAGGGCCCCGGGGTAAATTCGCTCACCCAATCCCAGTAAGTCGCGGTGCACGGATTCACGTGCGTCATGGAGTCGCAACCGCAAACCGGCTGGGCATCGAAGGGATTGCAATCCACGAGCGGGTCGGCGAGCGAAGGGTCGATGCAGCTGCCGGAACCGCATTCCGCTTGGCAGTCCTCCAAGGTGTCGAAGCTGTACACGCTGTAGTCCACGCCGTTCACGACCCAGCCGCAACCGCTCAGACCGACGCAGCTTCCGTTCACGAGCCCCACGCCCATGACCATGTCGCACACACCGAAATCCACCCCGCCGAGGTCTTGGCAGGTTCCTCCACCACATGCGGCGATGCAATCCGCCGTGCTCTCGAAGCTGTAGAGGCTGTAATCCACGCCATTTACGACCCAGCCGCATCCGCTCAGCCCGGTGCAATTGCCGTCCACGATGCCGACGCCCATGGCCATTTCGCAATCGCCGAAGTCGATGCCGCTGAGGTCGATGCAATCCACTGACGAACCGGAGCATTCGCCCGGCGTGAAACTCGTCACCCCGCCAAACACTTCCGCTTCGCAGGCGTTGCCGTAAGTGACGCCGTTGCACCCACAGACCGGATCCCAAATCATGGGGCAAGCCGCAGTCGGGTCGATCAACGTGCTGTCAATGCAGGCTTGGGCCGCGGCTGTCGTGGCGAATGCTGCAAGCGAAAGGAGCAGGAGTGAAGTGCGCATGGCTGAAGGTTGAGTTCGGCTCGGAAGTTAGTTCTTTTTAACCCATTGAACCACCGCGCCCAACGCTTCGAGGTCGTCGAAGAACGCGGGGTAGCTTTTCGCCACGCACTCCGCGCCCTCGATTTCGATGGGTGCCCCCGCCAGTCCGAGCAGCGCTCCGGCCATTGCGATGCGGTGATCGCCCGCAGCGTCAATCCGGGCGGCCAGCACCTTGTCCTTGCCCTTTCGCGGCACGACCACCAGGGCATCGAGTCCTTCGTCGTGCCGGATTTCAATGCCCGCGACTTCGAAGGCCCGTTGAAGGCTGGCGATGCGATTGGATTCCTTGTGGATGAGGCGGTGTGCGCCGCGCAGCGTACTGGGTTTGTTCCCGAAAGCCGCTAGGGAGG
>ENA-OUOG01003734-OUOG01003734.1-marine-metagenome-genome-assembly--contig:-NODE-3734-length-13856-cov-6.348356_pt1 | contig 13856 bp, 16 predicted proteins | sample MGYA00248635_ERZ508505 | MGnify/ENA primary metagenome ERZ508505 (study PRJEB26176, sample SAMN06267871) | marine metagenome | isolation source: Saanich Inlet, British Columbia, Canada | place: Pacific...
AAAAGGTGAAACGGTGGAGTAAGAGCCCACCGCGGCCCTGGCAACAGGGACGGCACGGCAAGCCCCACCGGGAGCAATGCCAAATAGGAACCATGCGGGGGCAGCAATGCCGCCGGGGCCGCTTCAGCCCCAGTGGTTCGGGTTGGCAGCTAGAGCCGTCTGGCAACAGGCGGCCCAGAGGAATGGTCATCACCCCCTCGGGGGATACAGAATCCGGCTTACAGGCCCTCCGCGCACTCAAGCCTGTGACATCGATCCATTGCTGACAGCTTGTGGCACCTGCGGGAGCCTCCGGCGGAAGTATTTATAAAGCCAAGAGTGCAATGGGTCCGCCCTGCCTCTATCCGATAGGCTTCGAGGCAAGGGCATCCCATCTTCGCTTGCGGTCATCGGCACTTCTGCCTGTACCGCGAAAAACACGCTAACCGCGCTTGGTTAACATCGACCTAAGGGCCATCTTTGTTTTTGAAATACTTTCGGGGGTTCGGGCGGGGGTTCGGGGGGCGAGCCCCCCGACTTGTCTCACATCAGGCTGCGCGGCGCGAACGATGTCCGCCCGGTTTGCCTTGGCGGCGATTGCGGTTGCCATTGCCGCCAGGGCGACCACCAGGTTTTTTCGCGCCTTTGAAACCACCGACAGGTTCCCATTCGGTCCCACCAAGAATGGGGATCGCTTTGCCCATGGTCTTCTCGATTGCCCGCAATTCCGACATCTCGTCAGGCGAGCAGAACGCAATGGCTGTGCCATCCCGACCCGCACGCGCCGTCCGGCCGATACGGTGGACATAATTGTCAGGAACATTGGGCAGATCGAAATTATACACATAGCGTACGCCCGGAATATCAAGGCCACGTGCTGCAACATCGGTTGCGACCAGCACGCGAAGATCACCGGCTTTGAACGCCACGATCGCGCGGTCGCGTTGGCCTTGGGATTTATTGCCATGGATAGAGGAGGCCGCGAAACCCGCATTGGCCAGCGCTTTCATCAAACGCTCGGCCCCGTGTTTGGTACGAGAAAACACAAGCGCCTGATCATCGCGATGCTTATCGAGATATGAGATCAGAAGTTTGCTCTTGGCCGATTGCTCCACGAAGTGAATACCCTGATCGATTTTATCGGCAGGTTTGCCGGGAGGGGCGGTTTCAACGCGGATCGGGTCAGTCAAATACGCATTGGCCAGTTCATTCATCTGCTTTGGCATCGTCGCCGAGAACAGCATGGTCTGGCGTTCTTTTGGCAAAAGCGGCGCGATGCGGCGCAGCGCGTGAATAAAGCCAAGATCCAGCATTTGATCGGCCTCATCCAAGACGAGGAATTGGGTTTGATCCAATCGCACGGCCTTGCGGTCCAGCAAGTCAATCAAACGACCCGGAGTTGCCACCAGCAAATCCGTACCTTTGGACAGGCGTTGGATCTGTGGGTTGATCGAGGCACCGCCCACAACAAGACCGATCTTGAGATGTGCACCATCGGTATAGGCGCGCAGGTTATCGGAGATCTGCTTGGCCAATTCACGCGTCGGCGCGAGGATCAACCCGCGCACGGATTTGGGGTCAGGCTTGGTGCCAGCGGTCAGCAGCATATGCGCCATAGGCAGACCGAAGGCCGCAGTTTTACCCGTACCCGTTTGCGCAAGCCCCATCACATCGCGGCCATTCATGGCATGCGGGATGGCTTTGGCCTGGATCGGGGTCGGATCGGTGATGCCCTGTTCGGCAAGTTTGGAAATAAGGCGGGGGTGAAGCCCCAGCATATCGAAATCCATAAGGATTGTCCTTTCGGAGCGCTCGGAGGCTTTGCTCCGAGCACATAAATCAAAGCGCGCCGATGCCCCGAGCGGGCCGGCGTCGCGGGTTGCAAGGTTCACGCGAAGCTCTGGTGGCAGGGCCGGATTGCCCCGATGCCGTCTTCGCGGCGGACCCCCTGCGTGACTGTGGGAACCTAGGAAAATGCCGTGGCGGTTTACGTTGGCGGGGTCAAACCCCGAACCTCACGGACCTGCTCACGCGGCAGGAACCGATCACGGATTTGCCCCATGTGAGGCTTGTGACCTCACAAGTCAACAGCGCTCATCGCAGTGCGGCAAAGAATTCTTTCAAGATGAGCGCGGCCTTTTCCTCGGAAATGCCGCCGTAGACCTCGGGTTTGGAATGCGATTGCGCGTGGTCAAAGACCCGCGCACCTTGCGCCACGCCACCCGATTTCGGATCACTGGCGCCATAATAGAGCCGCGCAATACGGGCGGCAGATATCGCACCTGCACAGGCGGGGCATGGCTCAAGAGTGACCCAAAGATCACAACCTGTTAACCGCTCGCTGCCCAAGGCCGCGCAGGCCGCGCGGATGGCCAACATTTCGGCATGGGCCGTAGGGTCAGTCAATTCGCGCATCCGGTTGCCCGCACGCGCGATGACCTCGCCGTCCTTGACCACCACCGCCCCAACGGGCACCTCGCCGCGTGCGCCCGCAGCCCGCGCTTCGTCCAATGCGACGCTCATATGTGAATGAAATCCACTCATGTCACATGTCATCACGGCTTTCCAACGCCCTGTCAAACCGCTAGGGCAAGGATATGAGCACCGAAACACCCAAAGACGCCCCCAAGGGCGAACGTATCGCCAAAAGGTTGAGCCGCGCAGGCGTGGCCTCGCGCCGTGAGGCCGAGCGCATGATTGAAGCGGGCCGCGTAGGCGTCAATGGCAAGATCATCGACAGCCCTGCCCTCAATGTCACCGAGCGCGACCGCATCACCGTCGATAAAGCCCCCCTGCCCGAGGCCGAGCGCCCGCGCCTGTGGCTCTATCACAAACCCCTTGGGCTGGTGACGACCAATGCGGATGAAAAAGACCGCCCCACCGTTTTTGACAATTTGCCCGAAGGCCTTCCACGCGTCATGAGTGTGGGGCGGCTCGACATCAATTCCGAGGGGCTATTGCTGCTGACCAATGACGGCGGGCTCAAACGCAAATTGGAGCTGCCCTCGACAGGTTGGATGCGCAAATACCGCGTCCGCGTCAAAGGCACGCCCAAGGATGATGACTTCAAACCCTTGCGCAATGGTTTGGTGCTTGAGGGCGAGCGGTTCCAACCGATGACCGTTTCGCTTGATCGCCAGCAAGGGGCGAATGCTTGGCTCACCGTTGGCCTGCGGGAAGGCAAAAACCGCGAAATTCGGCGCGCGATGATGGCTGTTGGTCTGGATGTGAACCGCTTGCTGCGCATCTCCTATGGGCCGTTCCGCCTTGGCGATGTCAAACCCGGCGATGTCGAAGAGATCAAGGGCCGCGTCTTGGCCGATCAATTGGGCTTGGATGAGCTTGTCGAGGGGCATGCCGAGGCCAAACCAAAAACAGGGCGCAGCTTCCGCAAAGCGGGTGGCAAACCAGGTGGCAAACCCGCACCGCGTTCAAGCGGGCCGCTTGAGGGCCGTTCTGACAGAAAACCTTCAGGTCAAAGGTCGGAGCGCGCCACAGGCAAACCCGCCGATCGCCCCTCTGGCAAAGCTGGTGCGCTGCGCAAAAAGCGGCCCTCTAGCCCGCGTCCTTCTCCGAAGTCTCGCTAAGGCTGTAGCGTTCCATCACTTTGGTTTGCGACATGAAAGCTATGAACAGAAATGCGGGCAGGGCGAAGGTTTCGAATGTGACCCAGAACTGATCGGATTGGGTGCGCCATACGATTTCATTGGCAACAGCCATGGCAGCAAACGCAATCGCAATACGTCGGGTGATGATCATCCACCCCTCATCCTTCATGGGCAGGACCTCTCCCATCAGCGATTTCAGCCAGCTTTGCCCAAGCATCAGCCCAAGCCCCAACATGCCTGCGAAAAACGCATAGACGATGGTCGTCTTCATCTTGAAGAACCGCTCGTCATTGAACCACACGGTCAGCCCGCCAAAAACCACGACCATAAGCATGGTAAATACCTGCATCCGCGAGAGCTGCCCCGTCAGCTTCCATGACACAAGGATCGTGGCCAGCAAGATCGGCACAAACAGCGCTGTTACAACGATAAACCCGTCATATTCCGCCCCCCCAAAGACATAGACTTCATCCTTGAGCCAGAGATAGGCCACGAAAAACAAAAGCGCAGGCCCGAGGTCGAGCGCTGATTTAAGCCATTGGGGCACAGGGCGGGGGTCTTGTTGCATGTCGGTTCCTTTTATCCGCCCATCTCAACTATCACTGCACCGGCTGCGATCAACCCCATAAGCCCCAATCGACGCGGCCCGACCGCCTCTTTGAGGAAAAGCCAACCGATCAAAGCGGCAAAAACTGTCGATGTTTCGCGCAGAACCGCCGCCTCACCCACCTGATCCAGACGCGTGGCCAGCATGATCGACCCAAAAGATGCGAACGCCACAAGCCCCCCGAAAACCCCGCGCGCGGCCAAAGGCGCAAGCGGGGGCTTATCCTCCAGTCGCAGATAGAACCGCGCAGCAATTATGGGAAAAAGCACCCCATCGATGAAAAAGAACCACGCCAGAAAGGTAAAAGGATCGGCAGTCGCACGAATGCCATAGGCGTCAAAGGTGGTATAGGCCGCAACGAACAACCCTGTGATAACGGCAAAAACCAGCGCCGAGACCAGCGTGTCGCGGTCCACCGTGACATGGACCATATTATAGGCGGCAAGCCCGTAGAGCCCCGCCAGCAAGACCGCCACGCCCATCCATTGAACGGGCGAAAAGCTCTCCCCAAACACAAGCCCCGCCCCGATCACGGCAAAAAGCGGGCCCGTGCCCCGCATAACGGGATAGACGACCGTATAGGCCCCGCGCCGAAAGCTCGCCAGAACGGCCCATTTATAAAGGCAATGGATGATGAATACGCCGATGAAAATCGGCCACATATGCGGCTCGGGCCAAGGCACGACAAACAACGCAAAGGGTGCGGCCATCAGCATATAGGAAAAATCAATCGCCCCGCGCGCCAAGAGCGGGTCATGCCGCCCCTTTTGCAAAGCCGCAAAAACCGCGTGCAAAAAAGCCGCCATAAGCGCCAGAACCAACGCCAGTGCCTCGCCTTGCGGCGTGCCCTCCAGCGCGACGATCAGATCACCCAATCCTGTCTGCCTTCATCTTTCCCAAAATACGACCGCCGGAGGCGGCCCCGCCAAGGGCCCTGCTCATTCCTCTGATCCCGTAAGCGCGCGGGCAAATTCCTCAGGGTCAAAGGCCTGCAGATCATCAATCTGCTCACCCACCCCGATCGCATGGATCGGCAGCCCGAATTTATCTGCCAAAGCCACCAAAACACCGCCCTTGGCGGTGCCATCCAGCTTGGTCATGATCAGGCCCGATACATCCGATATTTTTTGGAAAATCTCCACTTGGCTCAGCGCATTTTGTCCTGTCGTGGCATCCAGCACCAAAAGGGTATTATGCGGCGCATCGGGGTCTTTTTTGCGGATGACCCGCACGATCTTGGCCAATTCTTCCATCAGGTCTGATCGGTTTTGCAAACGACCTGCCGTATCAATCAGCAATAGATCAGCGCCATCCGCCTCGGCCTTGACCATGGCGTCAAAGGCCAATGCGGCAGGGTCCGAGCCCTCCTGCGCCGTCAAAACAGGCACGCCCGCACGCTCGCCCCAGACCTGCAATTGCTCCACGGCTGCCGCGCGGAAGGTATCGCCTGCCGCGATCACCACGCTCTTGCCTGCGGCCTTGAATTGCGAGGCCAGCTTGCCGATGGTCGTGGTCTTGCCCGATCCGTTCACGCCCACAACCAGCACCACCTGCGGCGTTTTGGGATAGATCGGCAAGGGGCGCGCAACAGGCTCCATCACTTGCGCAATCTCGCGGGTCAAAAGCGCTTTGATCTCAGGGGCCGACATCAATTTGCCATAGCGCCCCTCGGCCATATTCGCGGTGACGCGCATTGCCGTCTCCACGCCCATATCCGCCGTGATCAGCAAATCCTCTAGCTGCTCCAGCATCGCATCATCCAGCGCACGACGCGGCGCCGCGCTGCGCCCCATCAAACGCCCCAAAAGGCCGGGGCTGCTGGCGGTTTCTGCCTCTAGCGCCTCCAAGGGGGCCGCTGTTGGCGCAGCTTCGGGCTCTGGTGCGGGTTCAGGCTCTGGTTCAGGCTTCGGTGCGGGCTCCGGTGCGGGCTCTGCTACGGGCTGCGCAATATCATCTGGGGCGGCTGGTTCAGGCTTCGCGACATCGGCCAGATCAGACGCATCGTCCTGCGCCTCTTCAACCGCACCCTCTTCGATGATCGCATCCAACCCTTCGTCGAGTTTCGACGAGGACCTGAACATCCGATCTTTCATTTTCTTGAAAAAAGACATCGAACCCTCTTGAGCCTGTTGCAAATGACCTAATACGCGCGCGGCCCGATGGAAAGCCCAAGCCGCATTCTTATGGGCAAAGAGCAAACCACTGCGACATGGTCGCCCGCTTCACCGCTCAGGTCATGCTTCCCCCACTGAGGCCTGTCAGGCTATAGTCGGACAGATCATTCACCAAGGCGCGCAATGACCAAAGACCGCATCCTCTTTCTCCGCTATGCCACGGCAGCCCTGCCGCCGCTGGTCTTGCTGCTGCTTGAAACGCTTGCGGCAGGGCCTTGGGGAGTGCTGGCCCTCATCCATCTGACCGTTTTTGCAGCCTTGCTCGACAAATGGCTTGCCCCGCCCTTAAGCCGCGACAGCATTGAGGCACCAAGCCTCTGGCCTGATCGTCTGTCCGCTGTCTTGGCCCTCGGGCATCTGATCCTTCTGCCCTGCATAATTGTGTTTTTGGCCAGCCCCGCCCATGGGTTTGGCGAAAAGCTGGTGGCTTTTTTGGCGGCTGCCTCTTTCATGGGGCAGGTCAGCCATCCCAATGCGCATGAGCTGATCCACCGCCGCACCACGGCTTTGAGGCGGCTTGGGGCGGCCGTTTATACCAGCATGCTGTTCGGGCATCATGTCTCGGCGCATCGCTTGGTTCATCACCGCCATGTCGGCACCATCCAAGACCCCAACACACCCTTGAGCGGCGAGAGCTTCTGGGCCTATCTGCCGCGCGCGTCCTTGGGCTCCTTTCGGGCGGGTTTGGCCGAGGAGGTCCAGAAACTGGCGCGAAGGGGCGCGCCTGCCTATCACCCGAGCAATCCCTATTTCATCTGGATCACTGGCGGGGCCGCGACCTTGATCCTTGCCCTTATCCTTGGCGGGTTTTGGGGCGGTGTCGCGATGCTGGGTTTGGCGGCTTTGACCCATATCCAGATCATGCTGTCCGATTATATCCAGCACTACGGTCTGTTTCGGATGGAACGTGCCGATGGCCGTCTAGAGGCTGTTGGCCCGCATCACAGCTGGAACGCGCCGCGCGGTTTCAGCTCCTATTTGATGCTGAACGCGCCCTCGCATTCGGACCATCACATGCACCCCGACAGGCCCTATGACAGCCTCAGCGTCGGCCGCGATGAGCCCGTCTTGCCCTTCTCCATGCCGATCATGGCCGTGATGGCCACCATCCCGCCCCTCTGGCATCGCAATATGGATAAAAGGGCCGCGCGCGTCATGGCCGCAGCGCAGGCACATCTCGCCTAAAGCGCCACGCCTTTGCGCCCTGCAAGATCGGTGAAATACTGCCATGCAACACGGCCCGACCGACCGCCACGCGTGGCCTGCCATTCAATCGCCTCGGCACGTAGAACCTCGGGCGCGATCTCGATGCCATGGGCGGCACAATAGCCCTCGATCATCGAGAGGTATTCATCTTGTGAACAAGGGTGGAACCCAAGCCATAGCCCGAAGCGATCCGACAGGCTGACCTTTTCCTCAACCGCCTCGGATGGGTTGATCGCCGAGGAGCGCTCGTTCTCGATCATATCGCGCGGCATCAAGTGACGGCGGTTCGAGGTCGCATAGAAAATCACATTGTCAGGCCGCCCTTCGACGCCGCCATCCAAAACCGCCTTGAGCGATTTGTAATGCTGGTCATCATGGCTGAAAGACAGATCATCGCAAAACAGGATGATGCGCGAGGGTGTTTGCCGCATGAGGGCGAGCAAACGACCAATGGAGGGCAGGTCTTCGCGTTGTACCTCGACCAGCTTGAGGTCATGCCCCTCGGCACGGATCGCCCCATGGGCGGCCTTGACCAGCGAGGACTTCCCCATGCCACGCGCGCCCCAGAGCAGCGCATTATTGGCCGAATAGCCGCGCGCGAATTGGCGGGTATTGTCCAAAAGCGTGTCCCGCGACCGATCAATCCCCAAGAGCAAGGATAAATCCACCGCATTGACCCGCGAAACGGGGGCCAGATGATCGGGATTGGCGTGCCAGACAAAGGCATCGGCTGCGGCCCAATCGGGGGCTGCCGCAGGCTTGGGGGAAAGCCGCTCTAACGCATCCGCGATACGGTTGAGCGTCTCGTCATTCATGCCTTGGGCTCGTCCGCAGCGGCCTCGTCTTCATCCTCGTCGAACAGGCCCTCGGCACGCAATTCCGCCTCGCGCTTGCGCTCGACCATGCGGACAAGCTGGATGGAGATCTCATAAAGACCATAGACCACCGTAAACAGGATCAATTGGGTCACGACATCAGGCGGGGTCACCAAGGCCGCGACGATCAAGATGCCGACAACCGCGTATTTACGCATATTGCGCAGCCCTTCGGCCGAAACCAAACCCGCCTTGCCCATCAGGGTCAGCAAGACGGGCAGCTGGAAACACAGGCCAAAGGCAAAGATGAATTTCAACGCGATATCGAGGGATTCCTTGACCGATCCCAAAAACACCGTCTGCAAGTCTTCATTGCCCGCATTCGGGTTCGAGAAGGTTCCATCACCCGCGATCAGATTGGCCAAAGCAGGGATCGCATCGGAAAAGCCGATGAAGAACTGCATCGCCAAGGGCGTCACGACATAATGGGCAAAGCTTGCCCCCAGAAGGAAGAGCGCGGGCGAGGCGACCAGAAACGGCAAGAAGGCGTTCTTTTCGGTTTTATAAAGACCAGGCGCCACAAAGCTCCAGAGTTGGTAGCCGATGACGGGGAAGGACAGGGCAAAGCCCGCGATGACCGAAATGCGGATCAAGACAAAGAATTTTTCCTGCGGCGCGGTGAAGATCAAACGCGCATCCTCACCACGTGAGCGCAAGACATCGGCAAGCGGTTGGGAAATGAACTCCAACAAAGGCTCGGCCACAGTGAACATCAGCACCATCGCGACGATGAAAGCCAGCACCGAGCGGATCAAACGGGTGCGCAACTCGGTCAGATGCTCGATCAGGGGCGCCGAGCTGTCTTCAAGCTCTTCGTCTTTCATGTCGTCTCCGTGTCCGAAGCTGGATTTGCCGCAGGGGTTTTGGCCTTGGCCTTCGTCGCTTTGGCTTTAGCCGCCTTGGGCTTTGCAGTTGCGGGTTTTGCAGTCGCAGCTTTGGCCGCTTTTGGTTTGGCCGCCTTCGGTTTGGCACCCGCAGGCATCTCAAGCTCGGGCTCGGGCTGCAATTCAGCCGCATCTGCTTCCTTCGCAGCCGCCAGCTTGGCCGAGCGGATACGGTCATCTTCCGCCGCGCGTTTTTCGGCGGCAGCTTGGGCTGCGGCGGCTTGCTTTTCAGCCTTTTTACGCGCCTCGGAGCCTTCGGGGAATTTGGTTGGATCAATATCCTCGAAGGCTTCATTGACCGAGTTCTTCAAGCTGTCCAACCCGAATTGCTTGGGGTTGGTCATCGCACGAAGATCGCGGTTGATATCCTTCATGCCGCTTTGGTCGGCGGCATCATTCATGGCATTGGTGAATTCCTTCGCCATGCCCCGAATACGCCCCGTGACCTGCCCCGCCTTGCGAAACATCTCAGGCAAATCCTTGGGGCCCACCACAATGAGCGCCACCATGCCTATCACAAGCAATTCCATCCAGCCGATATCGGGCATGGCCGTTCCTTAAGCGTAGCTGCGCAAAACGCGCAAATTATGCGTTATCGCGGTCACGCTCTGGGGTCACATCACGCGCATCTTCTGCGGTGGCGGAAGCGTTTTCGATTTCTTCAGCGCTGTCTTTCACGCCGCGTTTGAACGCTGTGATGCCTTTGCCGACTTCACCCATCAAATTCGCAATCTTGCCGCGTCCGAACAGGACCAGCACAACAATCGCGATCAGCACGAGGCCCACAGGACCGATATTGTTCAACATGGTAGTCTCCCTCTGGTTTGGGATGGGCATCGCCGCATCCAAGACCGATTGTATTGCTCTTTAACTATGGGCTCCGACCTCAGGATCAAAGCCCTCAAATTCATACTTGCCGCATTTTTGTGAGGATTCTTCGAAGACCGCAAGCCAATAGGCCGCCATATTCTAGATTAGCTCTCGGTTTTCTTGGGAAATACAAAGCATTTGTCACGGCGAACCGTCAGCCAAAGGGCTGTGCCAGTTTTGGGCAGGAACACCGCAGGCACCGTGGCTTTGATGACCTCATTGTTGAAATCCATCCTGAATTCCACAAGGCTTTCATGGCCCATGAAGCGCGCGCGCTCCACCACACCGCGTGCGGGAACGCCGTCGCGCGGGGTCGGATTGGGGCCACGACCGCCACGGTCAAAATCGATCTTGACGTGCTGGGGGCGGAAAATGATCTCGACCTCGGTGCCATCGGCCACGCCTGGGGCCAGAAACTGGCCAAAGGCCGTGTCGGTCAAAGCGCCGTTCACCCGCCCTCGGATCACATTCACATCCGAGAAAAACGCAGCCGCTGCCTGATCACAGGGGGTGTTATAGACGTTATAGGGCGCGCCTTGCTGGACGATCTCGCCATCGCGCATCAAGGCGATCTGATCGGCCATCCGCATGGCTTCCTCAGGCTCATGGGTGACCAGCACCACGGCCGTTCCCTCTTCGCGCAGCAGGTCCAATGTCTCGTCTCGAATCCCGTCACGCAGGCGGTTATCAAGGCCCGAGAACGGCTCATCCATCAGCATCACGCGCGGACGCGGTGCAATCGCGCGGGCCAAGGCCACACGCTGTTGTTCGCCGCCCGACAACATATGAGGGGATTTCTTGGCATAGCCTTGCAGATCGACCCGTTCGAGCAATTCCGCCACCCGCGCGGCCTTGTCAGCTTTGCTGCCTTTGAGGCCGAATGCGATGTTTTGCTCGACGTTGAGATGGGGAAACAGCGCAAAATCCTGAAAGATCAACCCGACCGAGCGCGCTTCTGGTGGCAGATGGGTGCTGTTGTCCGACACCGTCTTGCCATCCACACGGATCGCGCCTTCCTCTTGGCGCTCGATGCCTGCAATGGCGCGCAATGTCGTAGATTTTCCGCAGCCCGATGGCCCCAGAAGGCACATCACCTCCCCCGAGGCGACGCGCAGCGACACGTTTTTCAAGACCTCGCGCCCGTCAAAGCAGCAAGTTATCCTGTCGACCTCAAGGCGCGGCGCGGCGGTCATTAAATGGCATACCCGATCAATTTCATCGGATTAGGCAGGTAACAGCCCCTCGTCATCGTTTCAACCTAAAGCGTGGCGTTTGTGGCGCCACCATCGAGCAAGATATTCTGCCCGACGATGAAACCTGCATGCTGCGAGCATAAAAACGCGCATATCTGGCCGAATTCTTCAGCCGTGCCATACCGTCTTGCGGGTATGGTCGCGGTGCGGGCGGCGCGCGCCTCTTGCATCGTGATCCCTTCGCGCTCAGCCACGGCACCATCGAGCATAATAGCGCGGTCTGTTGCGTGAATTCCGGGCAGCATATTGTTGATATTCACCCCATGCGGGGCAACCTGTCGGGCGGTGCCCGCCACATAGCCCGTCAAACCTGCGCGCGCCGAATTGGATAGCCCAAGCTGCGCGATCGGGGCCTTCACGGATTGCGAGGTGATATTGACCACCCTGCCCCAGCCTGCATCGATCATGCTTGGCAGCAAGGCTTTCATCAAAGCGATCGGGGTCAACATATTCGCATCAAGCGCCGCGATAAAATCATCGCGCGTCCAATCCTGCCACAGACCGGGTGGCGGGCCACCTGCATTGGTCACCAGAATATCCGCGCCAACGGCGCGCTCCAGCACCTTTGCGCGCCCGTCCTCGGACGTTATGTCGGCGGCGATGGTGTCAACTTGGACACCATAGCTTGCGCGGATCGCCTCGGCGGATGCCTCCAGCGCTTCCGCACCTCGGGCATTCATCACCAGATCAACACCCGCCTGCGCGAGCGCTTGCGCACATCCCAAACCCAACCCTTTGGATGACGCACAGACCAGCGCTTTTTTTCCAGAAATTCCCAGATCCACCCTATCGCTCCCCTTGATTTAGCCTTTGCAAAAAGCTCTATCAGCGGCGATGGGTTTCGGCCAGAGCGCTTGACCCTCAGCGCGCCGCTTTCTACCAAGGGTTCAGGAGACATTCATGGCCGGACAAGGCGCACAATACAGCTACCAAGTTTATCCCGTTGCCAGTTTCAGAGTCGCGACTGGTGCCAATGAGGGAGATGCTATTGGCTTGAGCAAAGATGTCTTGCAGGGCGATGAATATCGCTTGGCGCGGCAGGCGAGCACAAAGACGCTGGCCCTCAGAGAAGGCTCCAAAACCAGTCAAAAGATCGCAGCAGGGTCCGAGGTCGGTTATCTGGGTGACGGCCTGTCCATTGATGCCTGCCATACGGTCATGGCCCCTGACGGAACAATGGTGGAATTGCTGATCCTGACTGTTTGGGGGGATGCGCGCCCCGCACGCTATTTCATGGCATTGGGAAAACTTCAGTCAGGCATTGATTATGTGCTTGTCAGTAGCGAGGCCGACAGCGCGCCGCAACGCTTTGCCGATATTGCCTGCGTCAGCTTTATTGCGGGCACGCGCGTTACAATGTCGACAGGCGCACAAAAGCCCGTCGAAGACCTGCAAGAGGGCGACAAAATACTGACGCGCGACAATGGCGTTCAACCCGTGCTGTGGGTTGGACATCAAACCATACGTGCAACAGGCACGTTTGCGCCTGTGCGCATCAGCGCAGGGACCCTAAACGTGGCCAATGATCTGATCTTGATGCCGAACCATCGTCTGTTTGTGTGGCAACGCAGCGATGAGATCGGCGCGGGCCGCTCGGAAGTTATGATCAAGGCCATCAATCTGGTGAACGGCGATACCGTTCAACAAGAAGAGGGTGGATTTTTCGACACTTATAACATCCTCTTCGATGGCCATCAGATCATCTATGCTGAAGGCGTTGCCGTAGAAAGCCTGATGGTCACAGGCCAAACACGTGCAGCCCTGCCTGAGGAATTGCGCGAGACGGCCGAGGATACTGATACCAGCAAATCTGCATCCCTTGAATTCGACGCTCCCAATCGTGTCAATCCCGAGGACGATATGGCCAAAGCGCTGACCCGCGCCAGCAAGGGTGCAACTGCCAAACCCCGCAAGAAGACCTGAGCGCGCCTTTGCGCATTTCTGCACTGCGCTCTTCCCAATTGCTCCGCCGCGCCCTATACCGCGCGCCATGTTGGACACCGCCTCAAACCGCCCCGCCCTGCCGCCCGAGATCGCGCGCCGTCGCACCTTTGCGATCATCTCGCACCCAGATGCGGGCAAAACGACCCTGACCGAAAAATTCCTGCTCTTTGGCGGGGCCATCCAGATGGCGGGACAGGTGCGCGCCAAAGGTGAGGCGCGGCGCACGCGCTCGGACTTTATGCAGATGGAAAAGGACCGCGGCATATCGGTATCGGCCTCGGCCATGTCCTTCGAGTTTGGCAAATACCGCTATAACCTCGTCGACACGCCCGGCCACTCGGATTTCTCCGAAGACACTTATCGCACGCTGACAGCGGTCGATGCCGCGATCATGGTCATTGATGGGGCCAAAGGTGTCGAGAGTCAGACCCAAAAGCTGTTCGAGGTTTGCCGTAT
>ENA-OUOG01003736-OUOG01003736.1-marine-metagenome-genome-assembly--contig:-NODE-3736-length-13852-cov-5.216842_pt1 | contig 13852 bp, 4 predicted proteins | sample MGYA00248635_ERZ508505 | MGnify/ENA primary metagenome ERZ508505 (study PRJEB26176, sample SAMN06267871) | marine metagenome | isolation source: Saanich Inlet, British Columbia, Canada | place: Pacific...
CACCAGTCTTGAATGTCTTCACACAGCGCCGAAGAGAACGAAGACGCCGCAGTACTCGTCTGAGATCCGTCTCCACCCGCGCGAGCAGAGCGGCCTGGGCGCGCGCGGGGGTCCGGGGGTCGCTTTTCCCCTCGCGCCGGCGCCGGCGAGGAGGCGCGCGATGGACTCCGACTCCGAGGACTACGTGGTCATCGGCACCTCCTTCGAGCGCGAGGAGTCGTCTCGGTCGTACCGACAAAAAAAGCCGAGCGCATCTTCGCTCGCCACCACCAAGGCGCTCCCCGCGCACCTCCAGGTCCCCACCGACGCGGAGGGCCGGCGCCGGTTCCACGGCGCGTTCGAGGGCGGATTCAGCGCGGGGTACTTCAACACCGTCGGCTCCAAGGAGGGATGGGCGCCCTCCGCGTTCCGGTCCAGCCGCGGCGCCCGCGCGCCCGCGAACGACGAACGGTCGAGGGCCGAGGCGTACATGGATGACGACGAGCGCGAGGCGTTGCAGGCGTCGCGCCTGGAAGCGACGGATGCCTTCGACACGTTCGGGGAGGGCGCGATGCGCAAGGCGCAGAGGCAGTTCGCGGGCGTCGCGGGACCGAGTAGGGCCGAGGGGGGGGGAGGGATCATCCCCGGACCGGTCCCCGGCGAGCTGGTCGTCGCCGTCGCCGATCCCGCCGCGCAGAGGCTGCTGCGGCTGATGGGGTGGCGGCCGGGGAAGGGCATCGGACGTCGGCGCGATGAACACACGGACGGGCTCTTCGACCGATCGCGAGAGTCGGTTCCAGACGACGACTTGCGTCCGGCGCCGCCCGTCCCGAAACTCGACCGCCACGGCTTCGGGTACGACCCGTTCGAGGGCGCCGAGGAGTTCCGCGTCCTCGCGGCGTCGCGTTTGAAACGGCGAAACGCGCACCCGCGCGGGCTTCGAGCCGGAAACGCGCCGACACGGGGCGAGGCTTTCGGCGTGGGCGTGTTCGAGGATCCCGACGAGGACGCGGCGGCGTTTTTCGAAAACGACGCGCGCGACGACGTCGGGCACTTTTACGAGATCCCCGCGTCGGCGTCGGAGTCGGGTTCCGACTCCGACGCCGACGCGCGTTTCTCCGCGCGCCGCGACGACGGGAACCTCGGCGACCGCGGCGGAGATGAAAAGAAAAAGAAAAGCTCTCTCGGGTCGTGGTGCGTTCGCGGGTTCGTGGTGTCGAAGCACACCCTGGCGCCGACGAAGTGGTACCCGCCGCCCGTCGTGCCCCGCGGGTTCGACGGGCGCCACGCGTTCCCGGATGAAAACGCGGCGCCCGCGCCGCGCGACGGAGGTTTCGACCGAACCGAAACCGCCGCCGCGGCGGTTCCGGCGGTCGCGCCTCCGCCGCCTCCGCCGCCGCCGCCACCGCCCAGCGACGCGTCCGTGAAGAAGTTCATCGACACCACGGCGCACTTCGTGGCGAAGAACGGCGCGTGGTTCGAACAAATGGCGAGGGAGAAACAACGCGCCGATCCGCGGTTCGCGTTTTTGAGGGACCCAGCGAGCTCCTCGGCGGCGCGGTATTACGCGTGGCGGCTGCGGACGTCGCGCGCGGAGCTGTCGCGAAACGCCGGCGACGCCGCCGCGTGGGCGGGGCGACACGCGATGTCCGACATATCCACCATCGCCGTGCGTCGCCGCCCGCTGCACGTGGACGACCGCGCGCGCGCGCTCGGGGAAGAGCCTCTGCCGGCGCGCGGACACAAAGGCGTCGACGTCACCTCCGTCGCGGCGGGCGACCGGACCAAAATCGCCTCGGCGCTCTCCGGCGCGTTCGTCGCGGGCGCCGTCGAGGGTTCCTGTAGCGGAGACGGCGGCTTGAATAGGGGGTCTTTGCCCGCGGGGCTCACCGACGCCGCGTCTCTGCTTAAACGCAAAGAGCTCATCGAGCGGGAAAAAACAGAGGCGCGTTTGGAGGCGGAGCGCGCCGCCGCCGCCGCGCGCGAAGCGGCGGCGCCGACGGTCTCGACGCGGACGTCGTTCGATTGGGCGCCGGCGGCTCTGCTGTGCAAGCGGTTCGGCGTTCCGGACCCGTTCGAGCTCGGGGACGGACGGCTCAGGCCCACACGAAAACAGACTGAATCCGCGGCGACGTTCCGGTCGGAGACCTTTTTGGAAGGCGCGCTCGCGGAGACGGAGAAACAAAACAAAAACGCGGCGGAAGAAAAAGAAGCGCCGAATTTGACGAAAAAAAGCGCGCGCGATGAAAAAGCGCCTCCGACGGCGGAGGCGACGGAGACGCCCCCCCCGCTCGCCCCTTCGGAGGTGAGCGACGAGGCCGAGGCGTTTCTGCGCGGCCTCTTCTTCAAGAAGCAGATCTTCGAGGACAGCGACGACGAGGCGGAGGCGGAGAAACGCGCGGACCGCGCGGAGGCGGAGGAGGAAAAAAGAACAGTCGAGGAGGCGGCGGCGGCCGCCGCGCCGCCGCCGCCGCCGCCGCCGCTTCCCCGCCCGGACGCGACGCGTAAACGCGAAAGCGAAAACGAAGCGAACGACGAAGACCCTTCCGGCGCGTCGTCGAGAAAACGACGTAAGAAGGAGAAGCGGCGCGAGAAGAAGGCGAAGGCGAAGGAGAGGCGACGCGAGAAGAAGCGACGCGAGAAGAAGAAGAAAAAATCCGGAAAAAAGCGGCGACGTTCCGAGCGACGCGGCTCGAGCGAGTCGTCCGACTCGAGCGACGACTCGAGCGACGACTCGAGCGACGATTGATGATAGACTACAGACTGGAGACGCGCGGGCGGTCACGCGTAGTGTTACGTAGCGTATGCGAACGACGACACGGACGCGACTCGAGGCGGTGTCGCGTTTAGCTCGGTGACGCGTTTTACCACGAAAGGTAAAACGATATTCATAGACTAGTCCTACCTACGCGACTCGCGTTTCCCTTCTCGTCGCGTTTCCTCTCCGCGTTTCTCTCTTCCGCGCGCGTCTCTTCTCCGCGAACCTGAACGCCGCGGTCACGAGCGCGGCGGACCCCAGCACTACAATCACGACACCCTCGCCGCCGTTCGCGTCGCCCGTCAGCAACGCTCTTCCCGTCGTGACGAGAGACTCGACGACTTTTTTTAACCCGAACCGCCGAGTCGCGACGACGAGCGTTATAAGACTAAACAAAACGCCAAACACCGTTCCGCTCTCTCTTCTCGTCTCGTCCTCGACGTCGTCGTACCCCCAGCTCGGGTCGTCCATCTTACTCAACGCGGGCGCGTCGAAGAGGAAAGGTAAAAGTCTGTGCAAACACGTCACGACGAAAAGCTTGGCGAAGAAGAAGAAATTCTCGACGCGCCGTTTCCAACCGACGTCGCCGCTCCCGAAACCGGTTTCGCAGAGCCGAACGTACGCGCGCGCCGCCGGCGCGCGTCCGCGCTCGAAATACGTCACCAAAGCCGTCTTCACTGCGTTTTCTTTTTCTTTACCACCGTCATCTTCTTTACCACCAAGAACACCACCACTCGCGTGTGTGTCCATGGCCCGCTCCAGCGCGGCGCCCAGGTACGCGGACGTCTCAAGCGTCGCGTCCATGTTCTGCCCGAGCGTCGGCCACGCCGAGTGCGCGGCGTCACCCACGAGCACCGCCGTGCCGTCAAAGTTGGTCAAGCGCGAACAAAACGTCGAGACGCCGTTCGGGTGTAACGCGTTTTTGTTTAGCAAAACCTCGATCGCGTTCGATTTATAGTATGAATCCGTCGTATCGTCGACGTCTCCAAACGCGTTCGGCACGTACGACTCCAGAAGCCTCTCGGCGTCGCGAACGTCGCGAACGTTTTCCCAAAACCCAATCGGCGCGACGATCGTCAAAACGAACGAGCCGTCCGCGTTGGGCGTCGCGAACGCGTCGACTAAACCGGAGGGCCACGAGTGGCGGCGTCTGTGCCATCCGTCGATTTCATGGGTGTAAAACCAGGATGGAGGCAGCGCGACGGTTTTCGCGAACAACCCGTCGGCGTTTCGCTCGCACGTCAAAACGCCTTCGCGCTCGAGCTCTGTTCGAACGACGCTCTCGGCGCCGTCCGCGCCGACGAGTACGTCGTACGTGACCTCGACGAATACATCGTTCGTCGAGCACTGAGTACTGACGTCGTCGAAGAACGCGACGCGGTTGTCGAGGTCCACGAAACGCAGCGACTTGCCGTACTCGAAGGTCACCGCGGCGGCCGACGCGTTTTCCAACGAGACGGACGATTCGTCCGACGAACGTATCGACCGCGCGATGGCGTCGACGAGCGCGCCGCGAGGTAACACGACGGAGCCTTTGAACTGATTCGTGTTTTGACCGATCGCGACGTTGGGCGTGTTCGGAACTCGACGATACACCACCGCGCCCTCCAACGTGGTCGCGCCGTCGCGTTCGGGGTCCAGAACCACCCCCGCGTCGCGAAGCGCGGCGAGGCCGCGACGAGACACCACCGCGTTTTCGTTCGTTCGTTCGTTTCCGGCCATCGCGTCTAGCACGCGGACGCGCCACCCGAGCCGCGACAGGTACAGCGCGGCGAGCGCGCCGGCGGGGCCCGCGCCGACCACCAGCGCGGTCCGCGGCGGGGCGGCGTCGCCCTCGGGAACGAACGAAAGCGACTGCGCTCGCGGGGCGTCGCGGCGTCGACGGGGGGCCTCGACCCACCGCGTGGGCGGCTGCGCGCGTCGCGCGCGGGGGCGAACCACGACGTCGCGGGGAGACGCGCGCCTCTGCGCGGCGCGCGCGGGCGGGGGAACGCGCGACCCGAGACGCCGCGTCGCGGTCGAAGAGACGCGCGGCGCGTGGCCCGCCGCGCGGTCGCGCGAAGGGTTGGCCCGCATCGCGCGGCGGACAGTGTCGTGATGCGCTCTCGAGAGCGGCGGTGCCGAAAGGACCGTCATGTTTGAAACTGCTGCCGTGCTGCGTCTTTGAAAACCTCGTTTCTCGAAAGGTTTCACCGAAAGCCTCGACTGCCGACTCGATCAACCTTTTTCTCTCGGAACCGGCGGCGGTTGTCGGCGGCGAAGCGGCGGTGCCCTCTCGCGCGCACCGACACACGACGAGGCACCCACGGCTGGGAGCCCTCGGCTACGATGAGTCCGCTCGCGGAGGTGCTCCGCGGGGGGCTCGAGCGGCTGGTGGCGCGTCGCCCGGACGCGCTCGAGGCGAGCGCAGCGCTGCGCGGCGTCTTCGCCGCCCCGCGCGCGGGGCAAATCCTGCGCGTGCGCGCGGGGGCGAGCGAAGAGGACGTGCTCGCGGCTGCGGGGTCGGTGCTGGTCGATCCCGACTTGGCGGTCGCCGCGGGGGGATGTCTCCGACCGGTGGCGATGCACGCGCTCGCGAACGGGCTAGACGCGCTGATGGCGCTGGACGCCGCGGACGCCGCGGGCGCGCCCGCGGCGGCGGCGAGCGAACAACGCGAGGGCGGATCCCGTCGCGCGGGTGACAACGACGGGGCGAGCGCCGTGTCGAGCGCGGTCAGGCACGAGCGCGCGTGCGCGGCGCTCGGGGCGCTGGTGCATCTCCTACCACACGTCAAGCCCATCGCCGCGCGGTACCTGCGACGCACCGCGCCGCCGTTCGCGCGCGTCGCGCGCGTCGCCGCCGGCGCGTCCGAGAAGGAGGACACCGAGAAGGATGCGCCCGACGCGACCGAGCGGAAAAAAATGCGAGGCGCGCCGAGTGCGCCGTCGCCGCGAATTCCGAAAGACTCCGACGAGCACGTCCTACTCGTCGCGCGCGCGTGCGTGAAACTGCTCGACGCGTTCGAGCACGACGGCGCGGCGGGAAGCGAGAGCGTTGGCGCGGAAGACGAAGAACGAAAAGGCGGAGGCGAAGGCTCTTCGCGCGACGATTCTTCGCGCGACTCGTCGCCTCTGCGTTCGTGGAACACGGCGCCTCTTCTTTTTCTTCTGCGCCACTCTTGCGCGGAGGTGCGGTGGACGGTCGCGATGGCGCTCGAGCGCGTGTTCGCGCTGCCGAGCGGGGTGGCGTCGCGGCTCAGAGCGGGTCAGGCGCCGGACGCCGACCGAAGGCACGCCTTCGCCGAGCGATGGGCGGAGGAAAACGCCGCGGTGGCCCTCGAGCGCGCGGCGGCGTTCCTGGACCCCGACGGCGTCGCGTTCGCCGACGGAGACGGAGAGATGTCTTTGGTCGACGACGACGCGATGGACGAAGACGAAGACGAAGACGAAGACGAAGACAAAACCGGGAAGGTGTCTCTTCCCGGTTTGGATCTGCCGGCCGCCCCCGGGCACGCGCGCGTGGGCGGCGTCGAGATTCGCCGGCGCGACGCGAGCGACGCGTCGTACGCGTGCGAGACGGAGGCGACGACGGCGCGTCTTGCGTCTGTTTCCTCGACAAGACGCGGACGCGCCATGGTGCGCACGCGAAGCGCTATGAAAAACGTCGAGGCCACGGCTCTGGCTCTGTGCCAGAACCGCCCTTTGTTACTGGAAGGCCCCGCGGGCGCGGGCAAGAGCGCGGTGATCGAAGAGGTGGCGGCGCGCACGGGGAACGACGATTTCGTCGTCTTACACTTGGACGCGCAAACCGACTCCAAGTCGTTGCTCGGGTCGTACGTCGTCGGCGCGACGCCCGGTGAGTTCGCGTGGCAACCCGGCGCTTTGACGCAGGCGGTGAAACACGGCAGGTGGGTCGTCATCGAGGATGTCGACCAGGCGCCCTTCGAGGTGCTCGCCGCGCTCGTGCCTCTCTTGGAAGAGCGGCGTCTTTACGTGCCCGGCCGAGGCGAGAGCGTCGTCGCCGCCGACGGGTTCCAGCTCTTCGGCACAGTCACCACCGGCGCGGGTCGCGCGGGCGGAGGCGTCGCGGCAGCGAGCAGAGCGGATCCCCTCGCGGGGCTCTGGGCGCGCGTCGCGGTCGAGCCCCCGAGCGGAGACGAGCCGGCGGCGGTGCTCATCGGCGTTCACCCGCGACTCGCGCCGCTCGCGCGAAGAATGCTCGCCACGCTCAACGTGACGCAGAGCGCGTGCGGCCAGGGCGGCGCCGCGCACATCGCGCCGGGAGGGGGAGCGAAGGGAAACGATCTCGATTTCGATCACGTCGACGCGAACTCCGGGGGGATCGAGAGGATCGAGAGGACGACCGAGACGTCACCGGCGACGGCTCCGTCAGATTCTTCGCCTTCCGGGGTTTCCGGGACGCGCGCGTTCGCCGGGCGGCCGTTCACGCTTCGCGACCTGCTCCGGTGGGCGCGGCGGTTAGAGCGCCTGCGCAAAAGCGAGCTCTCTTTGCTTCGCGCGGGTGTCTCCACGAGCGAAAACCTGCCTCCGAAGCTGCGTTTCGCCGCGTACGAGGAAGCCGCGGACGTGCTTTGCGGGATGCTCCCGAGCGGCCCGGGGCGGCTTAGAGTGTTGACCCTCGTCGCGGCGGTGTGGGGCGTGAGCGCGGACGAAGCCAAGCACCGGGACGAGGCGCATAAGCCCGTCGCGCGTTTGGGCGAGGGCGCCGTCGCGATCGGTCGCGCGACGTTACCGGCGGAGCGTTTCTCTCTCGAAACCGAGCGCTCTTCCTGGTCCAACACCGGCCACGCGATGCGCATCTTGGAGCGCGTCGCGAGCGCGGTGCAGTGCGTCGAGCCCGTGCTGTTGGTCGGCGAGACGGGCACGGGAAAAACCGCGCTGGTGCAACAGCTGGCGAGTTTAGCGGGTGTCCCGCTGACGGTGGTGAACCTGTCCAATCAGAGCGAGAGCTCGGATTTCCTGGGGGGGTTTCGGCCCGCCGGCGCGCGGCACTTGTGTCTGCCTCTGTTGCCGAGGTTCCGCGAAGCCTTCGACGCCACTTTCGACGCCGAGGCGAACGCGGCGTTTCTGCATCGGGTCGTTCGATACGCCGAGCGGCGGAAGTGGACGCACCTCCTGCACGCGTTCCGCGTCGGCGTCGAGCGCGTCGCGAAACTCGCCGCCGAAGCCGACGATAGTCTCCTTCGCGAAGAGACGGCAACGGTTGATTCGTCCGCCGCGACGAAAACGCCGAAAACGGGAAAGACGAAAAAAACGGGAAAGAAACGTTCGGACGCCGAAGACGCGGAGACATCCGCGCCGTCGCCCAAACGTCGACGGCGAACGTTATCGTCGTCGCTCGTCGAGACGTGGCGCGCGTTCGAGCGCGACTTGACCGCCGCCGAGCGCGCGGTTCAGGGAAGCGGCGACGGCCCCGTGTTCGCGTTCGTGGAAGGCGCTCTGGTTTCGGCGTTGAAGGAGGGCAAGTGGATTTTGTTCGACGAAATAAACCTCGCGCCGGCGGAGACGCTGGAACGCCTCGCCGGTATATTAGAGAGCGCGGACGGGTCCGTGGTTTTGACCGAGCGCGGCGACGGCGCGCCCGTTCAACGCCACAAAAGGTTCCGCGTGTTCGGCGCGATGAACCCCGCGACGGATGTCGGGAAACGCGATTTGCCACCCTCGTTGAAACACAGGTTCACGGAAGTGTACGCTGGTGAGTGCGAAGGACGCGAGGATCTGTGTTTACTGGTCAGCAACGGTCTTCGCGGCGTTCCGAACGCGCCGATCGACGCGGTGGTGGACTTTTACCTCGCCGCGCGGAAAGCGGCGAGGACGACGCTCGTCGACAGCGCCGACCAGAAACCGCAGTACTCGCTGCGGACGTTATCGCGCGCGATGGAGTACGTCAGGCACGCCGCGCCCGTGTACGGCATACAACGAGCGCTGTACGACGGGTTCGCCATGTCCTTCCAGACGCTGCTCAAACACGAGTCCGCGGAAGCGCTCGAGCGACTCATCACGCAGCACCTGCTCAAAGGCGCGCCACTCAAGGTAAGCAATCAGTCTTTTTGCGAATTTCGCAGATTGGCGGATTTTTTTCTTTCTTCTCGCCAACGAAAACGAAAACGAAAAGCGCTTTTCGGGCCACCCCTCCAGCCCGCGGGGTCCTCTTCGTGGACTCGTCGCGGTCCTGATTGGGGTGGCAGAGCCACTGACGGGGCCCAATACCTATTCTCCGCGCGACGCACTGAAAAGTGCGGCCGTGAGCGCGCGAGAAGAGCGGCGCCGCACATTCGTCTCGCGGACGCGGTTTTTTTTTTTTTCCTTCAAAGTTTGTCGCGCGACTTTCTGACGTCGAACTTTTTGTCGTCGACGACCGATCCGTTCCTCTCATCGCTGACTTCGATCGCTCTCTCCCACGACACTACACGACGAATACACGTCGTAGGCTGTGTTCAAAGCCCCTGCCGCGCCTCCCGGCGACCGCCACGAGCTGGTGGAGCAGTACTGGGTCGAAGCCGGCGACGGCGAGCGCGTCGACCCCGAAAGCGCCGGTCGGTACGTGGTGACCCCCGGAGTGAAAAAGCACTTGTCGTCGTTGGCGCGCGCGGCGCTGTTACGGCGGCACCCGATTTTGCTTCAAGGGCCCACGTCTTCCGGCAAAACCTCGCTGGTGGAGTACCTCGCCGAGCGCACGGGTCACAGATTCGTCCGCATCAACAACCACGAGCACACCGATCTGCAGGAGTACCTGGGGAGCTACGTCACCGACGCGGAAGGCACGTCCCGAGACCCGAGACCCTCTCGAATTTCATTTCCGTGACGCGTTTTTTTTTCTTTTCTCGTCTCGAACACCCGTACGTCCGGCACTCGTTCGTTACTCGCGCGCCCTCTCCGTGGGCGCGACAGAGCTGGAAGGGTGCCGAAGAGCGTTCGTCCCCCTCGGACCGCGCGCGCGTACCGGCGACGCCGGCGTAAGACCCGGCGGAGCGTCAAAAGCGCGCTCGGGCGAACCGGACACATTCATCGTCTCGCGCGCGCTCCGTTGTTCTCCTTCCGCTCGTTCTCGGCTTCCGGGCTCGAACGCGCGTGTTTCTTCCCGCTCTTGACTGACCTTTCGCGATCACAAAAAAACAGGCAAGCTCACTTTCCAGGAGGGCGCGTTGGTCCAGGCGGTGCGCAAGGGCTGGTGGATCGTGCTGGACGAGCTCAACCTCGCGCCTTCGGACGTGCTGGAAGCGCTGAACAGGCTCCTCGACGATAACCGCGAGCTGTTCGTCCCCGAGCTGCAGGAGACGATTCGGCCGCACCCGCACTTCGCGCTCTTCGCGACGCAGAACCCCCCGGGTGTGACCTACGGGGGCCGCAAGACTTTGTCCAAGGCGTTCCGCAACCGGTTCATGGAGCTCCACGTCGGGGACATTCCGGACGACGAGCTCCGGATCATCTTGAACAAGCGGTGTTCGGTGGCGCCCTCGTACGCGGCGAAGATCGTGGAGGTGATGCGCGAGCTGCAGAGGCGCCGCCGCGCGTCGCGCGCGTTCGCGGGGAAGGATGGGTTCGTCACCGCGCGCGATTTGTTCCGCTGGGCCAACCGCGGCGCGGCGAGTTACGAAGAGTTAGCGCGCGACGGGTTTAAAACCTTGGGCGAGCGTTTAAGGTCGGACGAGGAACGCGACGCGCTCAAAGAGACGCTGGTGAAGATTTTAAAAGTCGATAACTCACGGAGAGAGGAGACTTTGGCGTTCTCCGTTTTGTACGCCTCCGCGGAGGAGGCGAGTTTGACGCAAAGGCTGACCGAGGCGGCCACGAGGGCGCTCGCGACCGCCGACTGTGCCGAACGCGACGCGCGCAAAAACGCGAAAAAAGGCGGACCAAAAAAAGATACGCTCGCCGAGGTATCCGCGCGTGTAGCGCGCCGCGACGCGGCGGACGCGTCGGCGCTTTCCGCGGCTATGGCGTGGACGCCGGCGGCGCGTCGGTTGTTCTCGCTGGTGGAGAGTTGCCTGGAGCACAGCGAGCCGGCGTTGCTGGTGGGCGAGACGGGATGCGGCAAGACCTCCGTGTGCCAGCTCCTGGCGCTGTTAAGAGGGCAAAAGCTGCGCATCCTCAACTGCCACCAGCACACCGAGACGGGGGACTTCCTCGGCGGGTTCCGCCCGGCGCGCAAGGAGAGCGACGCGGAGGACGCGACCAAAGACTCCGTTCCGTTCGCCTGGGAGGACGGCCCTTTGGTGCAGGCCATGCGCGACGGCGACATCCTGCTCGTGGACGAGATGTCCCTCGCGGAGGACTCCGTGCTCGAGCGCCTCAACTCCGTGCTCGAGCAGGGAAGAGCGTTGACGCTGCCCGAGAAGGGCGGCTCGGAAGTCGAGGAGCTCGTGGCGCATAAAAACTTTCGCGTCCTCGCCACTATGAACCCCGGCGGCGATTTCGGGAAAAAGGAGCTCTCGCCGGCGCTTCGGAACCGCTTCTGCGAGATTTGGATCGGCGCGAGTTCTGACGAGGCGGAGATGGCGCAGATCGTGCAGCGTAGGATCCCGGAGGCTCCGCTGAGCGACTACTCAAAAAAACTCGCGCAGTTTTGGAGCTTTTACCGCGAAGCCGCGGGGAAAGGCGTCGCGCGTTCGGCGCTGCTCACGCGCGACCTCGTGGCGTGGGCGCAATTCATGCGCGCCGCGAACGATCCTTCGGGCGAAGGATCCGCGGCGTCCGGGTGCTCGAGGAGGCTCTCGCCCGAGGAGGCGTACGCGCACGGCGCGTACCTGACGCTCCTCGACGGCCTCGGTTTAGGGCTGGGTCTGCCCGAGGAAACCGCCAAGCGTCTCGCCGACGAGTGCCGCGAGTTTCTGCGGAGGCAGTTGCCGAAGAAGGTGCGTTTCGTTTGGAAGTTGGTTTTTTTTTTTTTTCGAAACCCGGGTTTCTCCCCGCGCCCGCGCGTTCGCGCTCGGCGATGATGTTCCGTTGTACCTGGTAAGTTTCAGATTACCGTGATAGACAACATCTCGCAACCCTGAGCCGAGGGAGCGCGCGGACAATAAGAGGAGAGACCCGGAAAACCCGACGCGGAGGCGTTTTTTACCCCCGTTCCCGAGACGAGCGACGACGCGAGACGACTCACCCGTTTCCCTTTAAAAAAAACACTTCAGGCGCACTACGCGATCGAGGCTGCCTCGAACCCCGGCGGTTTTTCTGGTGCTGCGTCGACTTTAGAACCGCCGAAAGAAAAGCGCGCGAAAGAAAAGCGAGGCGCGACGAAAAAGGTGGAACGCGCGCGAGACGACGACGGCGCGTTCGTGGATGACGACGCCGCGAACCTCTTCGGCGTCGCGCCGTTCGCCGTACCTCGCGGATCGCTTCCGCGCGGCGCCGTCGGCGCCGTCGACGCGCAGTTCGAACTGAACGCGCCCTCCGCGAAGCGCAACGCCGCGCGCGTGTTACGCGCGATGCAGTTACCGAAGCCCATTTTACTCGAGGGCTCGCCCGGTGTCGGCAAAACCTCCTTGATCAGCGCTCTGGCGAAAGCCGCGGGGCACCGCCTGACGCGCGTCAACTTAAGCGAGCAGACGGACATGATGGATTTGCTCGGCGCGGATTTGCCAAAAGACGGCGGCGACGCGGGTGAGTTCCGGTGGGCGGACGGCGCTTTTTTGAGCGCGCTGAAACGAGGCGACTGGGTTCTTTTGGATGAGCTTAATTTGGCGCCGCAACCCGTGTTGGAGGGTTTGAACGCCGCGTTGGACCACCGAGCGGAGATTTTCGTCCCCGAGCTGGGCGAAACGTTCCGGTGCCCTCCGACGTTCCGGGTCTTCGCCGCGCAGAACCCCGTGCAAGAAGGCGGAGGCAGGAAAGGGTTACCGAAATCGTTCCTCAACCGGTTCACGCGCGTGCACGTCGAGCCCATGGAGAAACAAGACATGACCCACATCGTCGCTTCGCTGTATCCCGCGGTGCCGGCCGATTTGGTCGAGAAAGCCGTGAGTTTCGTGGTGTCGCTCGCCGAAGCCGCGCGCGCGCCGGGCGGAAGCTTCGCGCGCGCCGGCGCGCCCTGGGAGTTTAACCTGCGCGACGTGCTGAGGTGGTGCGAGCTCGCGTGCGACAAGCTTAAGCGCGAAGAGACGTCGATGACGCGTCGTTCGTCGAACGATGAACTCGTCGGTGACTCTTTTCCCGTACGGCGAGTCGCGGAGGCGTTGCGCGAGACGCACGAGACGATTTTCGTTCGGCGCCTTCGCGTCGCGAGTGACCGCCGCGAGTGCGCGCGTCTGTTCGGCTCGGCGTTCGCGGGCGTCTTCGAAGACGGTCCGTCTTTTAATTCTTTTTCGCGGACGTCGCCCGTCGCGGTGACCTTGGACGAAGACGGCGCGCTGCGCGTCGGCGGCGCCGCGCTGGCCACCTCGCGCGCCGGCGTCGGCGTTTCGCGCGCGATGAGAAACGGAAACGCGTCCGTCGTCTCCGTGCTCCGCGGCCAGACTGGCGCGCTCGAGGCGGCGGCGCACTGCGCGTCGCGCGGGTGGATGACCATCCTGGTGGGCCCGCCGGCGAGCGGCAAGACGAGCGTCGCGCAGTGCCTGGCGGACCTCGCGGGGCGGACGCTTCGCAGAGTCGCGCTCACCGCCGCGACGGATACGTCCGAGCTTCTGGGCTCGTTCGAGCAGAAGGAGCCCGCGCGCGACCGCGCGGCGCTCGAGGAGGTTGTGTCTACGACGCTGCGCCGAGTCGCGGCGGACGCGCTGGGTTCGTTTTCTGGGTTCGCGTCTTCCGAAGGTGGCGAAGAAGATGGCGAAGAAGAAAAAAGGGATAAAAAACGTGAATTTTTGCTGGACGTCGTCGAGCGCGCCTGGTCGAAATGGTCCGCGTACGAGTCCATCGTCGACGCCGCGAGCCGAGGCGCGCGCGCGGAGGACGCCGCCTCGGCCAAAGAGGCGCTGAGCGCCGTCGTGGACGCCGTCGCCGAGGCGCGCGCTTTGGCGGCGAGCCTCGACGCGACTGAAGGAGGCACGATTCGCGACGCCATGGACGTCGACGGCGACGAGACCTCCGGCGAGGTGTTACGCGACAAAGAGGACCTCCTCGTTTCGTCCATTCGCGAGCGGCTGTCTACGTTCGGCCCCGAGGCGTGGGGCGGCGCCG
>ENA-OUOG01003737-OUOG01003737.1-marine-metagenome-genome-assembly--contig:-NODE-3737-length-13849-cov-3.261037_pt1 | contig 13849 bp, 8 predicted proteins | sample MGYA00248635_ERZ508505 | MGnify/ENA primary metagenome ERZ508505 (study PRJEB26176, sample SAMN06267871) | marine metagenome | isolation source: Saanich Inlet, British Columbia, Canada | place: Pacific...
TTGTGGTATGTTTTTCCGATCAAAGAAAATATGTCATGGGAAGGCCATTTATCAGGGTTACTGGTGGGGTTTATATTCGCCTTAGTTTTCAAGACGTCCATTGCCAAACCTCCCAAATATGTATGGGAACAGGAACATTATGATGAATCAAAGGATCCTTTTTTACAACATTTTGACGCGGAGGGTAATTTTATAGAAATATCAGAAGAAGAAGATCATACGACAGACAGCTCTTTAGAAGTGCGTTATAATTATAAAGAAAAGGACATTTAAAGACGTTGTCTTACGATTTCATAAAGAAAAGCACCACAAGCTACAGAAACATTTAAAGAGGCAATACTGCCTTGCATGGGGAGTTTTGCTTTGTTGTCCACTAATTTCAAAATAGAAGGGTTGATACCACGATCTTCAGAACCCATAATAATGGCACAACCGTCTTTAAAATCGATGTCGAAAATAGTATTTTCTGTTTTTTCTGTGGCGGCAATGACTTTTATATCAGAGGCTTGTAAATAAAACAGGGCATCTTTAATATGATCTACTTTGCAGATGGGAATGTTAAATACGGCACCTGCACTTGTTTTTACGGTATCTCCATTTATTGGAGCAGCACCGCTTTTTTGAATGATAATTCCATCCACGCCAGTACATTCGGCAGTTCTGATAATGGCTCCAAAATTTCGCACATCACTGAGTTGGTCTAGTAGGAGAAACAATGGGTTTTTTTTGGTTTCTTTGACTGAGGTTATTAATTCTTCCAAACCGTAAAATGCAATTGGCGAAATGTTGGCCACTGCCCCTTGATGGTTATGCGGAGTCATTCGGTTTAGTTTTTCAACAGGCACATACGAAACGTTGACGTTGTGTTTTCTCAATAGTTTTTCTAACTCCGTGAACAATTCGCCACTGAGTCCTTTTTGTAAAAAAACCTTGTCTATAGTATTTTCAGCTTCCACAGCTTCAATGATGGCACGAAGGCCGTATATTTTGGTTTCTTTTTCCATATAGCAAAAGTAAGAAATCGGACGACAATAGCGGCTAATTCTTCGTTATAAAAAAACCCCGCAATTGCGGGGTTTTTTTTATAATGATTGGTAGTTTTATTTCAATACTACTTTTTTCTGTGTTGAAGTGTTTCCTTGTTTTATTTTCAAAATATAAATACCTCTTGCGAAAGCCGACGTATCGATTACAACTCTAATGGTTCCATTGCCCTTAGAAATGATATCCTCGTAAACTACTCTTCCTCTTATATCGTAGAGCATTAATTGTGTAGCTTTTTCGGAAGCTGGAAATTTAAAATTAATTTCTGTTAGCGCTGGATTTGGCCATACACTCAGCGTGTTGAGGTTTTGGTCAATTACAGACAAACTAGATGAATCTACTCCTGTTAGTATAAGTGTAAAGTTTTGAGCACTGTTCGTTAGCGTTCCTTTGTGGTTTACAACAAAATTGTAACTCCCAGTGGAGTTTGAAATTTCTATTTTTTCAACATTATCCACGATATTATCACCGGTAGTTGCTGGATTTGACGGCGATTCTGGATCTAATTTCCAAGGGAAAAATGTCGTTGAGGTGTTGGATACTCTAAGGTCAAGGTCATTGACGAGTACGGGTGCTCTATAATTTAGCATATCTTCTTGAGTGGAAATATATACAGATCCTGCTGGGTCTGTCCACGATAATGTTGCTGTAATTTCTTCATTAGCGATTGCGTCCAAACTTAGTTGAAAGTTCTCTCCATCTTGAAGTGTACCTTCGTATATTAGTGAAGTTACACCATCATTTGAAATACATTCGGCTGCTTTTTTGGCATTGATCAAGCCCCAGCCATATTTGTAATCTGGACCATCGGCTCCAAAAAAGTTAGTATTACATTCATCAGCTGTGTGGATTAAAAGCCCTCTTGCTGACGCTGCTTTTAGGTACGATGTGTTGATGTTGTAATAATGTTCTTGTAGCAATAGAATAACTCCAGTAATTCCTGGGGTAGCCATTGAGGTTCCTTGTTTAGAGCTATATCCAGTGTCACTAAAAGAATCTGAAGAGTAAACATTATGACCTCTTGAAGAAATATCGGGTTTTATCCTGCCATCATCTGTTGGCCCCCACGAACTGAAGGTCGTCATTTCTACACTTTCAGGGCCAGTATATTCAGAAACATATTTGACAGCTGCTACAATTAGTGAATTTTTAGAATTTTTGTTTCCGAACAACAAATCGTAATCACCAGCTGTTGACTCATTTCTAGAATTTCCTGCTGATATGACTGGTATATAATATTCTGCGAGATAGGTTAAATCGTCTAATTCTGCTGATCGGCTATCATATTTTCCAAATCCATAAGATCCGTAGGTAACATCCTCGTTGGAGTCTATTGGTAGAGATCCATAAGAATGATTTGAAACTAATAAACCATTGGCTGCTTCTGTGGACATTTCGGAATAATCATTTGTCCAGTCGTATCCAATGACATTAGCATTTATAGCAAACCCTCTTGCACTTGTGTTTATACCATTTGAAATAATGGTTCCACTCACATGTGTTGCGTGTGAAGTTTCGTCATTGTCTTCATTAAAGTTTCCGTTTTCTAGATTTGCCACGCGCCCATTTAAAGCTTCATGCGTGTCGCGGATATAATCACCTTCCCAAACTCCTGCGGTTAGGCCAGCTCCAGTAAGATTTAAACCTAGACTACCACCATCAAACAAATGATTGGCTCTCGCTGTCACTGTAGCACCATAGTTATCCAAAACCAAATAAATGGGCTTGTCAAATTCATCTAACCTATGAAGAAAAGCTTTTTGACCGTTTTTTAAAGTGATTGATTTTGAAAATTTTTCAAGCGCTATGTTATAATCTTTCGTGTATTGCTCTTTTAACACTTCTGATTTTTCAATAAGTTGACGCTTAGCATTTTCAGGAACCTTAAAAGCACTTCTTTTATTGCTTTGAGCATAAATAGCACAAGCGCAAAGTGAAATTAAAATATATAGAATTTTTTTCAAGGCGTTGATTTTTTAGAAAAAAATAGGAGGTTATAAAACCTCCTATTTTTAAAAATTAATATGTAAGATTATGGTTTTGTTAATACAATATTTGTTGTACCACCATAATAATAGAGTGAACCCCCAATATTTACTAAAAATTGGATGTTTAAATCAATTTGAGTTGCACAGCTACTCCATGTACTCACTGATCCGTCTTGCACGAGGTCTGAAGCATATATGGGCCCGTTACTATCTGTGGTCAAGTAGTTATCAGCGTAAGCAGGATATTCAACTAAATAATCTTCTTCAACTAAAAATATACTTGTTGTTGAGTTTGGGTCAGAATCCCAAAGATTTGAGATTATAAGTTCATTCTCTTCAGTACCAGCAGTTACATTTACATTATATACTCCATAGCCTGCTTCGTTAGCGGACATTACACCAAGAAAATTATCTCTCACAAATGGGCAAAATTGCTCCATCGTAAGCGTGAGCTTATTGTCAAATGTTGCTACGTTAGAATCTTCAACAGACGTCAAATTTAATATTAGCTTTGTTCCAGACACTACATCAAGTACGTTACCCGCAACTTCAAAAGTTCCTGCATAGGAATTTGCTGGTATAACAAGGTTAGTATCAATTGTGTATGAGCTAGCAGGGGCATCACTCGCTTCGTCTATCTCTATGGTAAAAGTTCGATCGTAACTTTTAGCCTCGGTAACAAGAACAACCCCACTGTAGATTGATCCAGATTGAATCGTGAATGTTACTGAAGTTTCTTCAAAGTATGACAAACTATCGCCATCATATACTTCCGGTTCGGTTTCCTCACATGAAGAAAATACGAGTAAGAATAGTGGTAATATTATATATGCAATTTTTTTCATAATAATGTTATTTTAAAAATTAATATTCTGGATTTTGTTCCATGTTGTCATTAGCAAATATCTCAGTTTGAGGAATTGGCATTACCCATCTGTAATCATCACTAGCAAGCTCACATGCTCCAGAAGCTGACCCACAGTCATCTGTAGCAGTTCTGGAAATCGCTAAACCTCTACGCTTCATATCGAAATATCTGTGTCCTTCAAATGCAAGCTCTATACGTCTTTCATTTTCAATGATATCAGTGAGTGCTGCGGCTTGAGTTGAATAAGTTGTAGGCGAAGCATACCCTCTTTTCGATCTTAGGAAAGTCATGTCAGTACCAGCCATATCGAGCTGACTAGTTCTTGCATATGCTTCTGCTCTGATTAAATACATCTCACTAGTTCTGAAGATTTTAACGTCGTTCAAACCAAAATTAGCTGTAGTGCCAAGGTATTTTCCAACTATTAATTCTGAAGCTGTTGAATTTTCTAGATCTAGCAACACTCCAAATCTTGGGTCTGCTATATTATATGCAACATTTAATAAGTTGTTTGACATATAGAAGAAAATATCTCCATTTGTGTCTTGGAAGATGGTACCAACGGCACCATCTCCAGTTGTGCGCTTGAGTTTAAAAACAACTTCACTTTCAGAACTGTCTGTCCATATGTCAGCATATTCGGTTGCTGTAGCAAGAGGTACATTATTGATTACTTCCGTTGCACTAGATATTGCAGTTGCATATTCTCCTTGATACAAAGCTACTCTAGCTTTTAACGCATGAAGTGCGTTAACTGTAAGTCGCGTGTTGTCTGTATAAGACGCATCTAACAAGCCTAGTGCAGTAGTGATATCGTTATTAATAAAGCTATAGTTTTCGCTCACCTTATTTCTGATTGGTTGTTCTAAAACCACAACATAGTTGATGTTTGGAATTCCAAGCTCAGTACTGTTTCCATCGTAGGATAGACCGAACGCACGCAAGAGGTCGAAGTGTGACATTGCACGTAGACCAAGACATTCTGCTTTGATACGTGCTTTTGATACTTCTTCATCTGCTGTAACAGCAGGAATATCATCAAGGATTGCTAGAATTCTATTAGCTCTACTAATTACATTGTAAAGGTTAAACCAAAGACTTTCTACAGTTGTGTCTCCAGCGGTAATTCCCCAAGTGTGTACCTGGACTCCCTGTCCTCTGTTGTCGGCAGGTAATCTAAGATCATCTGTAAATCTCGAAGAGTAATTGATCAAGTTAGAACCAGATACAGTTCCGTACAAAGCAATAGCTGCTTTTTCCAAATCGGCTACGGATGTTATCGCATTAGATTCTAGGATTTCATCATCTGGATCAACATTGTAGGCATCTTCACAAGAAGTGAACAAGATTCCTACAAAGAATAAAAATTTAAAAATATTTTTCATAATTCTTTATATTAAAATTTAATGTTTAAACCAAAAGTATATATAGTAGGCATTGGATATTCATAAGCTGCTATATTGTTATTATCTTCAGGGTCAAACCCTGTAAAGTTCGTCCATGTCTTAAGGTTTTGAACCTGTCCATAGATTCTGAACGAATTAAAAAAGCCGATAGTATCTGCGTACTTCTTTGGAAGTGTATATCCTACAGTAAGGTTTCTCCACTTTGTAAATGAAGCATCTTCAATGTCTTTAGATGAAAATTCTCTTGGATATAAGTTACTTTGAATCTCAGTAATATCTCCTGGTTGTTTCCACATCGTGTTCATAATAGTAGAAAGGTTGAACTGACTAAAGTTATGATTCTCTTGGAAGAATGTTTGGTTGTTGAATCTGTAGTACTCATCAGCAAAAGTGAAGAGTGTAGAAAAATCGAAACCACCTAATGTTGCTTTCAATCCAAAACCACCAGTGTACTCAGGGTTAGAACTTCCCCAATTCGCTGTTGCGTTACTTTCACTGTATTGGTTAGTTACATTACCGTCCAAGTCGTAATAAAGCGGCTGACCATTTGCAGGGTTCACACCAGCCCATCCTACAATGTAGTGGCTACCAAGTGGAAGACCTTCTCTAATGATAGAAGTACCAGACTCAAATTCGCTAACTTGTCCTAAATCTAAGATTTCGTTTTTGTTGTAGTTTAGGTTACCGTATAAATTTAAAGTAAAGTTATCAGTGTCTACAATTCCAATATCTAAGTCAATATCAAAACCAGCATTTCGCATAGAACCTGCGTTAGATTGCAAGCTCGAAAATCCAGAAGTTAAACTTAAAGTATAGTCTACAAAAAGGTCCACTGTTTTAATGTTGTAGTATTCAATAGACCCTGAGATTCTGTAGTCAAACAAATCAAAATCTAAACCAAAGTTTGATTGTTGTGAAGTTTCCCATTTCAAATCTGGGTTACCGATAGTAGCTACGCCAATACCATTCACACCTCCGTAAGACAATTGTCCGTATTTGGTTTCAGCTGCATAATCTGCTACTGAAGCTTGGTTACCAACGGTACCATAACTCGCTCTAAATTTAAGATTATCTACAAAAGAAACATCTTTCATGAAATCTTCATTAGAAATGTTCCAACGTGCAGAGACCGAGTAGAAATTGGCCCACTGATTTTTGTCAGAGAATTTAGATGAAGCATCTCGACGAATAGAAGCAGAAATACCGTATCTTGAATCGTAGTCATAGTTTGCTATTGCAAATGCAGAGAACAAACCACGAACAATTTTACTACCTCCAACGCTTGGAATAAGCTCGTTTTCTGGAGTTCCTGCTGTTGTTCCAGCAACATATCCTACAAGTAATGGATTGATTCCGTAAGCTCTTAAGCTTGAACTTCTATAGTTTTGCTTGTAATATTCTGTAAATAAAGATACATCAACACTGTGTTTGTCGTTAAATACATTAGAGTAACCTAACTTATTTGTTGCAGTAATTCTTGAATTATAGTTATTTGATTCGCCATATTCACCCTCTCCACCAGGTTCAGAAATTGCTCCATAATAGGTGGTAGGGTTGGCAAAATCAATAAAATTATCTTGAGAGTAATCAATACCAAGGTCTGTTCTGAATACTACGTTTTTGAGTAGTTCAGTTTCAAAAAATCCTTGAGCAATAATTTTAACTTGTTGATTATCATATCCGTTAACGATTAAGTTTTCATAAGCATTTCCTCCTACAAATCCATTTCCAGTAATGAAGCCACCATTTTCATCATATAATGATTGGTATGGTTGTGCTAGATATGCTGCAGCAAATGGGTTTTGTAGTGCAACCGCATTTTCTGAATCAATAAAGTTAGATTTTGAAAAACCTAAGGAACTAGTAATCCCAAATTTGGATTTTTCATTTAATTTGTTTTCAAAGTTAGTTCTCAGTGTAAAACGTTGTAAGTTTGATCTTTGAGCAATACCTTCTTGATCAAAATATCCTGCACTTGTATAGAATCTACTAGTTTCGTTACCTCCAGTAATTGCTATTTCGTGGTTTTGAGTTATACCTGTTCTAAAGAAAACATCTTTCCAGTTGGTGTTTGTTTGGGCAAGCTCATCGATTTCAGCATCAGTTAAACCAGCTCCAGCACCACTGTTTACAAGCCTTTGGAATTCTAAGATTTCTTTAGAATTCATCATTTCAAATGGGGCATCACCTACTTCAGAGACACCATATTGAGTTTTGTAAGTTAAAGATGTCTTTTGGTTAAAATTACCTTTTTTGGTTGTAATTAAAATCACACCATTTGCACCCCTTGATCCAAATGGAGCTGTAGCAGCCGCATCCTTTAATATAGATACAGACTCAAAGTCATTTGCATTTAAAGCTGCGAAATCTCCTGAAGTAATTTGAATTCCATCTACAATGTAGATTGGTGCAGAACTTCCGTTGATAGAACCATTACCTCTAATTCTAACTCTTGCGGCAGCACCAGGCTGTCCAGAACCAGAAAAAACCTGTACACCAGGAGCTTGACCCTGAAGAATTTGGTCGAATGATCCAAGAGGCACTTGTTCAATACTTTCACCACTAATTGTTGAAATCGAACTCGAAACTTTTTGTTTGCTTGAGTTACCATAAGCAACCAAAATAACCTCATCTAAGCTTGAAACATCCTTTTGTAGAGTTACATTATAAGTAGAATTAGATCCAATTAAAACGGTTTGAGTAGTCATGCCTACATAAGAAATTTCTAATGAGGATCCTTCTGAAACTGAAAGGGAATAGAACCCGTCAAAATCAGTTGAAACTCCATTTGAAGTTCCTGAAACAATGACAGTAGCTCCTGGGAGCGGCACTCCGCTTTCATCTGAAACAGTACCTGAAACATTTTTGTTTTGCGCAAATGAAATTTGCACCACTAAAACCATAAGTAGAATTAGTATTACACTAAACTTTGTTTTCATTTTTGTTATTTATTTAAATTAGTCCTAACAAATGTGATAAATAAAAATTAGATAAACAAATTTTTGTCTAAATATGTTGTTAATATATTAAACATTATGAAGTAAATACTTTAATATTAATGATTTATGTTTAACAATTGTTAATTTATTTTAAACTACATTTTAATGCAATTTATGCCTATCAATCCTGTGCTAGCGTTATAAATCAAAAAACCACCCAAATGGGTGGTTTATAGTGTTTGTTTGAAACAGGGTTGGTTATTCGATAAGAATGCGTTTTAGAAAGTTAAAGTTTATTGAAGGTCAATTGAGGAGAAATTATAAATAAACTTTGATTGTTGGGTTTTATTTTTTTAGGATCGGAGTTATTAACTCATATTTCATATGTGATAATTAAATGAGATATTAATTGCTTTTACTATTTCTTAGGCCCTTATTTTTTGAAATTTAGGATTTAGGCGTTTTTTGATTCTGTAGGTTTTAATAAAAAGAGGTCATCTGTAGATGACCTCTTTGAGTACTATAAAAAAAGTTGAATTTAATTAACGTCCCAAAATATTTTAGATTGTTGCTCGTCGCCTCCAATAGCAGTAGATGCGGTTTCCCAATTAGCTTCATTCAAAGACTGCTCATTTGTTGGATACGTATAGCGCTTAGGTACAGGAAATCCAGATCCAAAGGCAGTATTGAAAGTTGGCGCATCAAATTTTCGGTAGACATACCATCCTTCAAATCCTCTGTTATACATGGCTAACCAGTATTGCATACCGATTTTTTCTTTCCATGTACCTGCTGCAGTATCATAATCCACAGTGGTTGATGCCAAGTAGGTTGCTGCATCAGTAGCACTTACACCCCAATCGGTCATGCTAGTATTGATAGCATCTGTATAATGTTCTTTTGCAGTACCACCTACGGCAATGCCTTGTTCTACAGCTTCAGCCAGATTAAACTTAACTTCAACATAATCTAATAAAACCCCCTTATAGGTTGGATCATGTAACAATTCTCCAATATGTGTATGTGAGGAAAAAGAGCTTTGTTTTCCATATATACCACCAGTGTAAACGCCAACACCCAAGTTTTGCTTAAAGTACATCGGTCTTCTTGGGTCATTGAGAGTATTCATATGATCTGTAATTGTATTTGCAGGTATAAAATCATTACGACCAGACTGCACTAACGCAATCCAAATTGGATTGGTATTAGGAGTTGATCCTTCGTATGAAATTTTAGCATCATCATCACTAGAAGTAAATACCCCTGCATTTACTGCTTCGGTAATTGTAGTTGTAGCTAAAGCCAGATTAACATCTGTGAGACGTGCGCCTAATTTCAACTTCAAGGAGTTACCAAATTTCTTCCATTTATTAACATCGCTTTTGTAAATAATGTCGGAGTCTCCAAGATTTTCACCAGTTCCTAACATGCTTAACGCGTTGTTTAGCCTAGCAATTAAGTCTGTGTAAATAGTGGCAGCATTATCGTATTTAGGACTTTTTATTTCTTTGCCTTTTAAAGCTTCATTGTAAGGGACATCTCCAAAGGTATCTACCAGGATTTGCCAAGCATACACTTCTAGAATACTAATTTGACCTTCTTTTGTGCTGTTTTCATTCCCATTGGCTGTCGCAATCGTTTTTGCGTCCGCTAAATCAAACAGGACATCTCTGTAAAGTTCACTCCAATGATTTTCAGGGATTCTTCGATTTGTTAAATCATAATTGGCCTCATCTACGTAAGTCGTTTCAGTCCAGTATTGTGCGAATAAACGAAATACGTTTTGGTTTACATTTGTTGACTCAATTTGGTCAAATAAGCTTTTGGTAGCACTCGTAAAAAGTTGCTCTGCAGAAACCTGTGTTGGGTAATTAGGGTCTCTATTGAGTTCTTCGTAGTCTTCATTGCTGCATCCACTAAAAAGGAGGCTTACAGCAAATAAAATTAATATTTTTTTCTTTATCATAATTTTTATTTTTAAAATTCAACTTTTAAATTAAGCCCTATTTCTTTTACCGAAGGATAGGCGCCTGATTGATATCCTTGCACGTTTCCAGAAGACAAACCTGACTCAGGATCAGTGTAAGGAGTGTTCTTATGAATTATCCATAAGTTTCTGCCTATGAGTGCCACGCTTAGCCTATGAAATGGAGAGAATTTTAATAATCGTTCTGGTAATGAGTACCCTAATTTTAGTTCTCTTAATTTCACAAACGAGGCATCATAAACATGTGCAGCGTTAGGAGTTCTTGCATAACCCCAAGGGTTTGTATACAAATCTGTTCGTGCTCTTGTAGTGTTTTTGCTTCCATCTGCATTTACACCATCTAAAATAACACCACCACCATCAGCCAGTGAGTTTCTTATGGGATTTCCTAAGTCATTTGTACCTACAGTAAAATCGTAAATTCCAGTAGCATATCCATACCATGTATCTAATGAGAATACATCTCCTCCTTTTTGGATATCAATTAAAAAACTAAGGTCAAAATTCTTGTATTTAAAAACATTTTTCACCCCACCAGTCCAGTCAGGATTGATATCTCCAATTACATGATTGCTAGCCGAAGTACGCTTGTATACTCCAACCCAAGAACTTGAGGGTGCATCGTCAACAGTATATATTTCTCTTCCACCATTTTCGTGGTAAATAAAATCACGACCTCTAATAACACCATACGGTTCTCCTACTGTAGCTCCAATGGTCACACCTCCTTGCACACTCGCTTGTTGTAAAAAATCAAGTCCTTCTGCCAAAGATAATACCTTTGATTTGTTCTTAGCAAAATTGACCTTAACGTCCCATGTGAAATCATCTTTTCTTATTGGCGTAGCATTCACAAATACCTCAATCCCTTTATTTTCTACACTTCCTCCATTGAGCCAAATTGATGAAAAACCAGAACTATTTGAAACGTCAAGAGGGGTTAATAAATCCTTTGTAGTTCTGTTGTATAAGGATACATCAAATCCAAATCGACTATCGAAAAGTTGAATTTCCATCCCAATTTCTTGCTCTGTTGTAGTTTCTGCTTTAAGATCGATATTGTTTAAAGTATTTGGATTCGATGCCAAAGCATTACCATCAAAGCCTGCGCCAATTCCGTATGTTCTAAATACATTGTAAGGATCTAAATCATTACCAACCTGAGCATAATTGGCACGAACTTTACCAAAGTTAAGCCATTCGACATCAATTAGTTTAGAAAATATGATGGTTCCAGAAATTGAAGGGTAATTATAACGGTTATTTGCTTTTGGAAGCGCTGAAGAGCGATCCGTTCTAAATGTTCCTTCAAGGTAGTAAGTATTGTCATATCCAAAACTCGCACGGGCATATAATCCGTCTACTTTTTTTGTAGCATCGTAATTGTAAGTATCTTCAGGAGTTAAAAAATTTGCCGAATTATCAAAATTGAAAATACCAGGGAAGTTAAGTCCTCCATTGGTCACTCCTGAAAATCTATCCCATTTCTGAACTCTTAAACTCCACCCTACAAGTGCATCTAAGTTCAGCTTATCATTTAAGTCTTTTTGGTAAGAAAGAATTAAATCATAATTCATTTCTGAAACGATATTGTTTCTCATTCTGTATTCAGCAACATCTACAGCCCCAATGTCGATGCGTTCTTCTTGCACTTCATTGTAGGAATCATAAGCCCAACGTCCAAACAAATTCAACTCATCTGTAAATGCATAATCTAAACTGGCATTTCCAAAATATCGATTTCTATCATCAGTACTATAGTTACGGTACCGATCCCAATATGGGTTGTCAAAATAGTGTGGTTGAAGGGGATTACTATATCCAGGTCCATACATATTCCAAGAATAATTTTTTCCAGTTTGGTCAAATGCCGCTTTTTGTTGTAAAATATCGACATTTACTTGCCACCATTGTCTGAATGATTGGAATGGATTTCGTCCATCGTACCCAGTTCCATAACGACCTAAACCTTCTGTTTTAGTATAGGTTATGCTTCCATAGACAGTTAACTTATCACCAAATTTCTGACTACCATTGAAGGTAAATGTATTTCTGTTAATTTCAGAGTTGGGAAGAATTCCTTCTTGTTTCATGTTTGTGTATCCCGCACGAAAAGTGGTTTTATCGTTACTTTTACCAAAGGACAAAGAATTGATGAAGGTAGTAGAAGCTTTTAAAAAGTCATTCGCGGTAGAGTTAGGAGCCACATAAGGGCTGGTTTGGTTGTAGTTACCCCATTCAGGTATTAAATTAAACCATTGATAGACATTTAAGTTAGGGTCAAATGCAGGGCCATATGAGGCATCTTCTCCTGTCAAAACAGTTAAGTTCTCACTTGGATTGGTGGCATCATAGTTGGGATGGTCAATATTCCACCGCTTTCCAGGTCCATCATAATATGGTCCATATCCAGCGCCATATCCTTTTTGGTATTTTGGTAGAGTTTCTTTATCGGCTGTTCCTATCATATGAGAAGAATTAAAAGAAATTCCAATACCACCTGATGTGTCTTTTCCTTTTTTTGTAGTGATTAAGATAACCCCATTAGAAGCTCTTGATCCGTATAGTGCAGTTGCTGCGGCACCTTTTAAAACACTTACATCAGCCACGTCATCTGGGTTAACGTCGATAGCACCATTTCCATAACTGTAACCGCCTCGTCCAGTTTTCTGATCAGTCGTAGATCCTGTTTCATTAACAATAGGTGTGCCATCCACTACAATTAAGGCTTGGTTGTTTCCCATTAAAGAAGAATATCCACGAACAACAATATTGGCTGATCCTCCCATTTGGTTGTAAGATTGGATATCTAATCCACTCACTTCTCCACTTAAGGCATCCATAATGTTAGTACTTTTTACGTCAGCAATGTCATCGCCACCAACTCCTTGTTGGGCATAACCTAGAGCTTTTTTATTTCTTTTAATCCCCAACGCCGTCACCACCACCTCATCCAAGGTATTATCGAGCTGTAGCGTTACGTTTACAGTATTGGAAGTACCAACTGTAATGTTTTGACCTTGATAGCCTACATAACTAAAACTTAACACATCACCAGTGTTGGCATTAATTTTGTAGTTCCCATCAAAATCAGTTGAGGTGCCTGTGGAACTTCCTGAGATCACAACGGTGGCACCTAAAAGAGGTAAGCCGTTTTCATCGGTAACCGTTCCTGAAATTGTTCTCTGTTGTGCAAAGGTTAGTTGCACAACGAACGCCATAAATAGCGTTAAAATCATTGTAAATTTGGTTTTCATTCTTTCAATTATTTTGAATTAGTCTTCCCAAAAGTCTTAATAATAAGTTAATAAAAAAAGAAAACCCCTTATAATTTAACATTTCTTTAACACTTTGTTTTTCATCCAAGAAGTTATGATGAATCATAAACATGAAAGTTGTTGTTACCATAAGTTGGTTTTATTGCGCTGTTGCCTAAAAACTCACAAAAAAGAAGTTTCAGAAATTGCTTTAGAAAGTAGTTCTTAGGCTTAGGTGAATTTTAGAGTCTGAGAATTTGAAGGTTTGATTCTCTACTTGTCCATTTGCTAAATTGAATTTTAACAGTCCAGCATCTGTAAGGAGTCCAAATCCAAAACCAAATCCATAGAGCTTTTGAT
>ENA-OUOG01003742-OUOG01003742.1-marine-metagenome-genome-assembly--contig:-NODE-3742-length-13842-cov-2.489575_pt1 | contig 13842 bp, 10 predicted proteins | sample MGYA00248635_ERZ508505 | MGnify/ENA primary metagenome ERZ508505 (study PRJEB26176, sample SAMN06267871) | marine metagenome | isolation source: Saanich Inlet, British Columbia, Canada | place: Pacific...
CTCGATCCAATTCGCCTTCCGAAGGCACACCTGAGTGGGAATCGACATAATCTGCAGGCTGCTGCCCTGCTCCCTGAGTGCCACAACCTGATCTCTGGATGGAATTTCGTCCACATCGGAGAACAGCACAAGATCGTTGGGGTGTCGACTACACACCTTTTCCAGGAACGTGTTGCGGACGTAAGTCTCGACCGTCCACCGCTCGGGAGACGAGAGAACACTGTCTGGAATGTCAAGATCGACAACCTCGACGTCATAGCCCAGTGCGTGAAGCTCGGCAATCTTCTCGGTGAAAAAAAGTGGTTTTTCCAAACCCGAGAACGTCTTGCTGGACTCCGCAATGTAGAACTTATTGACCACGGGCGAGAGGTAGCGGAAACGAAAAAGGACTAGCTCCCACTCGTCATTGGCGAGAACTGCATCGACGACCATATGCCCCTATTCCTCATCAAAGGACATGAGACGGACATACTCCTGAATCATGGGCACAGTCCTCCGAAGCTCCTTGAAACTTCCCGACGCAACAAGCTGACCGCTGTCAATAACGTGCACGACGTCGGCCTTTTGGACCGTGGACAAACGGTGAGCAATAACAATCACGGTGGTGTCTGTTCCGATGTTTCTGATGCTTTCAGAAATGCTTGCCTCGGCTTCGGCATCCAAAGCACTCGTAGCCTCATCCAACACAATGAGCTTCGGATTGGTATACAAGGCGCGTGCCAACCCGAGTCTCTGGATCTGGCCACCGCTCAAACTGTCCGAATTCTTCCCAAGCCGGGTGTGGACTCCATCAGGTAACTCGGCAACCACATCCGTCAAACGAGCTTTCTCTAACACCGCTGAGACACGATCAAAATCAACAGACTCTGGCTCTTGACCCAAAGCAATATTGTCAACAAGCGTCCCCGAGACGAGACCAGGCCTTTGGGGCACATAGGCCATTAGCCCCGGTTTTTGCTCACGAGTCAGCCTGGCACTTACCCCATCGACACTGATCGATCCCTTTTCAGGAACATTCAACCCGAGAATAAGGTCAGCGAGCGTCGTCTTTCCTGCTCCCGAGGGGCCCACCAAAGCGACGTACGAGCCGGGCTCAATAGTGAACGAAATGTCCCTCACAGCAGGGCTCGTTGCTCCCGAGTGAGTAAACGTGACTGCATCGAGAGCAACAGTTATCCCACTAGTTCCGCTTGCCCCAAAATCTTCAGATCCCCGTGAACTATCCAGCACAGCAGATATCTGAGACTGAGCATGACGCGACTTTGCCAGAATTTCTTGGCTAATTTTTACTTGCTCCATCTGGTTCTTGAGAGCAAGAACGGCGTTCTGTAGGGGCAAAAGAGCCGCCATCATCCGGACGCCACCGGCCAGAAAAACTCCTGCGGTGACAAGCCCGTCGGTTACCTCGCCTCTCGAGAGTTGCCAGGCTACGAAAGCGAGAGCTCCCAACGCAAGAGCGGTTTCGACAAAGTACCGAGGTATCGCCATGAGAAAACGCATTTCGGCATCCCCATGCGCATAGGTAGTTCGCGCCTTCTGGAAGCGGCTCAAGAAGAAGTGCTGCTTCATCAAGACTGAAATTTCTTTGAAAGCCTCAAAAAGATCTAAAGAGACCTGAGTGACATCCATTCCCCCCTCAGCAAAATCTTGACCACTTTGCTGGATTCGCTGATTGGAGAGGAGTTGAAAGATCAAGATAACGATGATGAAGTACACCGTGATTGCGACGGCTGCAAAGGGATCTACGATCACAAAGAGGGTAAACATGAAGATCAACAGGGAGGTCTCGGTTACCAACATTCCCGCACTGCCCAGCACCCCACTGAACGTTACGTTAGTGGAGCCCGTTACGGCCCACTGCACCTCTGAGCGGGAGTACTGGCGCAATTCTGCGAGCCCTCCGGTAAACAGGAATTGAGCAATCTCCGTGGCATTTTTGATCTCAATGCCGGCGAGAAAGTACGCCGTCGTTCGGATCAGAAAGACGGAAAGCGCTGCCTTGAGAAAAAAGAACAGCGCAATAAGCGCCATAACCGTAAGAAGCAACTCTGAACTTCCGATGTCAATCGTGACGCCAAAGAAGCTCGCTTGCGGACTACCAGTAAACCCGCTCGCCCCTGCAGCTCCTAGCAAACCAACAGCAGCAACACCCGCTATGTCGAGAAAATTGACGAAAATCCTTGTCAGGAGCAGAAGGACGTAGCCTGTTCTCTGCCTCGGCGTAAGAAGGGCGAGTGAACGCTTCACAGTTGCTAACATGCTGTGCTCAAGGCTTCGTCACGTCCAGGAACTGCGGAGTGTCAATCCAATGACGGTCCCCCTTCAGGGCAGAAACATCTGCTTCCACCATGAGCGGAACAAGTCCCAGACCGGCAACCCTCGGTGACCACCCCAGAGCTGTCCGAGCTTTCGCGGAATCCCCAACCAAGTCATCCACCTCCGCTGGTCGTGTCAAACCCGCGTCGAAGGTGACGTGGTCTCTCCAGTCAAGGTCAAGGAAGCTAAAGGTTGCCTCCACAAACTCCTCTACAGAGAAACTGGTGCCTGTGCCGAGCACATAATCATCGGGATCGTCCTGCTGGAGCATCAACCACATGCCTTGAACATACTCGGCCGCGTATCCCCAGTCTCGACGGGCGTCAAGATTGCCGAGGGCAAGTTTGTCCCTCAGCCCGAGCGAAATCTCTGCAGCAGCTTTTGTGATTTTCTTGGTGACAAATTTCTCGTCGCGCCTCGGGGATTCATGGTTGAACAGAATCCCATTGACGGCAAACATTCCGTATGACTCACGGTAATTTCGACTCATCCAGTGGGCATAAACCTTCGCCACTCCGTAGGGTGACCTGGGGTGAAAGACTGACTCCTCCGATTGAGGAGGCGGTGTTGCGCCGAACATCTCTGAACTGGACGCCTGGTAGTACTTTGCATCAAGTCCAGCTATCCTCATGCCCTCGAGAAGCCTGAGTGAGCCAAGGCCCGTGGTATTTCCGGTGTACTCGGGCTCGCCAAAACTCACCATCACATGTGATTGAGCGGCCAAATTGTAAATCTCACCAGGTCGGACCTCAGTAAGTAGTCGAACCATCCGGGAGCTATCAGAGAGGTCTCCGTAATGAAGAACCAGATTGTCGTTGTCTAGGAGGTGCCGGATTCGACCAGTGTTCGGTAATGATGCGCGCCGAACAAGACCGTGGACTTCATACCCGATTCCAAGCAGGAACTCCGCAAGATAACTGCCATCCTGGCCGGTTACGCCGGTGATCAGGGCCTTCTTCTTAGCCATCAGATCCCCTCTGTCTTTCGGCTGTGGTCTAGCCCTCTGACTACCTCGGCGAGAGAGCCCGCATCCACGCCATGGTGGGCCATAACTTCGTCTGGCTGGCCATTGGCTGGAATTCCGTCTACGCCGACGCGCACGACACTGACTCCTGGCGAGTGCTTCACAGATTCCTCAATGAGGAGAGCTTTGGCTCTGGCAGGGTTGTGATTCTCCAGAACAACTACGGTCTCGTATTGCCCAAGCTCTTTCACGGACTGCTCACTCAGCGGCTCTGTAATCCAGGGCATTGTGTACACAGCAGGCGCCACAAACCCCTCATCTTCGAGGATTGCTGCCGCGCGCTGGGCTTGCAGGGAAAGAAGCGGGCCTGACGAGACGAAGGCCACTTTGGCGCCATTCTTCCGCAGCACAAGACCACCGGGGGTTACCCCCATGTCGGCAGAGTCCATGGGTTCCGTCGTTCCCATTCGGAAGTAGACCGGATCAGATTGAGACAGGGCCCATTCCACCGAGACTTTCAGTTCTTGAGCGCAGGAGGGTTCCACAATTACCATCCGTGGAACCGAACTCATGAGCCCAACATCGGTCACCGCCTGGTGAGAAAAGCCGGGAGCGCTTGGCACAAGACCAGCGAGGAAACCGAAGTAGAGGACACGCGAATACTCAGTCGCGTTATTGAAGATCTGTTCCGCGGCCCGCATCGTCAGGAACGTCGAGAAACTGTGAACGATAGGTGTCATTCCCGCGAGGGCAAGAGTCCCCGCCATCGACACCATGTCTTGCTCTGCTATCCCGGCTTGGACATACCGCTCGGGGTAGGTATTTCTTGCGAGGTGAGTTCCAGTGTCGTAGGAGAGGTCCCCGTCGAGAATCACGATATCGAGATGTTCTGCCATCACAACCGGCAGAAGTTCTTCCCACAGCGTCAACATTGAGGCAGGTCGTGGTCGGGGTGTGAGGCCGTCGAATTCGTTCCGCGCAGGATCGAGACCCTCCGAAGGAAGCGCAGATACTCTCGACTCAATTCTTGCGACTAGTTGGGCGGAAGCATCAGCGTAGAGATCGTCCGCGAGAGCCCCCGAGTGGAACTTGTAGTAGTCACCACCGGGCGCAAAAGACTCCATCCACGTGACACCCGAGCCCTTCACAGTATTCGCATAAATGAAGCTCGGTCGATGATCGCCGGCTGCGGAGGACAAAGCTTCGGCGAGTGCGACGGGGTCGTGACCATCTACCTCCAGGTAGTGCCATCCCACAGCCTCCACTCGCATGCGGACATCCCCCATTGGCAACGTGTCATCTGTCCACGTGTCGGACTGAATCCCGTTGGCGTCAACAATGGCAATGAGCTCAGAAAATCCATCTCGCGTTGCACCGGGCATGGACTCCCAGATTTGGCCCTCATTAAGCTCGCCATCACCCAGCATCACAATGACCGGAATGCGAGACGCAGGATCTTTGAGCCGCTGAGCCTTGATGAATCCTTTTGCTTTCGAAATTCCCATTCCCAACGAGCCGGTGTTAGTCGGAACTCCCGGGGTAATTGTTTCGGGATGACCCGGCAACCCACCTAATCGGCGCAATTTCATCAGGTCGCCATCAGCTAGCTGCCCGCACAAATGCATAGTGGCGTACAGAGCTGGAGCGTCATGGCCTTTGGAACTGAAAAAGATGCCATCTTCCGTGTGACCATTTGTCAGAAAGGTGTCTCCGGCGAGGAACCTCTTGGCGCTGACCATGATGTCCAACGAGCTAAGGCTGGTGCCAATGTGTCCGCTTCCGGCAGCCTGGATTGCCGACAGCGCGTTGAGCCGACAAGCATCGGCGAGAACCCCCACATCGTGAGACTGCGACCAGAGGAATTTCATCTGGTCCGATGTCCACATCACAAGCTCCTTGCCCGATGGGGCCGCAACTGCCGAGGGAACTGTCATGGGTGTCTTCTCTCTGGTGTCGGAATTATCTCGGGGTTGGTCTCTATCAGGTTCTCGATGACCATCCAGTCAAGCGCTGAATTCACGTCAAACCCTTCATACCCCAGTAATTCCAGCGCCATCACTCTATCCCCCGAGATGGAATGAGTTCGCTTGACCACGTCGGTCCGCACGATTTCGAGTGCTGAGCTTTGAATGTAAACCTTTTCAAGATCTTGAGTGGGACCGTTATAGGACCCACCCTGGTCGAGATACGTTGTTGCCTCACCCTGGTCATCCACGCGCCACATCTTCCCTGGATGCTCTGACACGGGACGGAGTGCTCGAATCGAATCGGCCCAGGCTGAGTTTTTCAGTGACTCCAACGCCCCCGCAATGCTTGTTCCTCGACGCAGTGGATTGGGAGGTCGCAACAGAACCAGAAATTCTGTGTCATCTCCCAACCACGAGTCGAGTGCGTGCTCGACGAATCCAATATCGTGGGCAGAGTCGCCCGCTAGTTCAGCAGGGCGCAAACCGGGAACTTCCGCACCATAAGCCTCCGCAATCTCGGCGGTTGCTGGCGAATCTGTCGAACAGATGACTCGATCACACACACCCGATTCCACCGCCGCGGCAATGCTGTATGCCAGAAGTGGATGCCCGAGGAGTTCCCGGGTGTTCTTCCCGGGAATCCTTTTGCTTCCTCCGCGCGCCGGAATTAGCGCAACAACGGACCCCATGGTCTAGGCCCCAAAGAAGGTAGAAACGACTTGGACATCGGAATACGCATCGATGGCCTCGACCCCTGCGTCTCTGCTGCCATTTCCTGAGTGTTTGACCCCACCGAAAGGATAGTTAATCTCAGCTCCGTGGGTAGGGCCATTGATGTTAATCACTCCAGCGTGAATTCGCGAAACCATCCGCTCGGCCTGGACAATATCTCGACTCCATATGGCCGCAGTCAGACCAAATTCGGTGGCATTCGCAATCTCCACCGCTTGATCGTCTGTTTCAAAGCCAAAGACTCTCATAACTGGCCCAAACACTTCGGTGTGACCAACCTCACTGTAAGGATCTAGACCAGTTACGAGAGCCGGCCGAACAGTAGCTGCAGACTCTCCTGAGATGACACCGAGTCTCGTCACCGATGCTCCCGAATCGGCACAGGTCTGGAGGTATGCCTCAAATGCGACTGCAGCTGAGGAGTCAATCAGCGTGCCGATTGTTGCCTCATCTGCCGCGCCAACAGTCAACTGCGCAGCATTCGTCTGCACATGGTCGAGAAACTTCTCCAAGACCGAAGAGTGAACAATCACGCGACTGGCCGAAGCACAGCGTTGACCGGCGTTGGAAAACGCAGAGTCCATCGCGGTCTTGGCAGCGTTCTCCACATCGGCATCAGATCGGACAACCAATGGATTAGAACCACCGAGCTCGATAACCGTCTTCGCCAAAGTCTTCGCCGCCGCTTCCAGAACCTTGACACCAGTGGGATAAGAGCCGGTAAAACTCACCAAATCGGCACCCCCTTCGATGAGTCCTGTTGCCGCTTCTGCCTCGCCGTGAACCACGTGGAGGACTTCTGGGGGGATTCCTGCCTCGTGCAGAATTGAAACAAAAGCGTCGGCGCTTCCCGGCGTGTGAGGGGAAGGTTTGACGACAACGGTGTTCCCCGCCATTAACGCCGGGAAAATCTTCCACGCAAAGTTTGGAATAGGCGCGTTATAAGTAATGATCAGTGCGGCCACTCCCAACGGCACTCGTTGAAGCCTGGTCTGGCGAAGCGGAATGGCGCTGGGAAGGAGCTTCCCATAGGGGAATCGTCCGTGGGCTGCCAACATGTAGCCCATCTCTATGGCTCCACCAATCTCAGCCTCAGAATCGGCCAGCGGCTTACCCGTCTCGCGGCGCACCAAAAGAGCCAGTTCAGACTTGCGGTCCTCCAAGAGTCGAGCCGCCGCCCGGATGAGGCGACCACGCGACTCTACAGTCGTCATTTTCCATGCCTGGAATGCGCGTCGCGCTGATTCCACTGCTCGAATTGCCTCGTCTGTGCTCGAGAGCTGGTAATTACCCAAAGTCTCTCCCGTGAGGGGAGAGCCTTTCGCAAAGGTTTCTCTCGCTACCACGAAGTAAAACCTCCATCAACGACCATGTTGTGCGCAGTCATCGATGCTGAATCTGAGGACAATAGATACACAAGTGAGCCCGCAAGTTCTTCTTTAGAGATCATGTGGCCCTGGGGGACATGATCCTCAAATTTCGCCACAAATTCTCCATCCTGGCCGGCGGCGACGCCGCCGAGGGTCAACATGTTGACTCGAATTCCTTGAGCCGCCAGGTGGGTCCCATATTGCTTGGTTACAGCCAGCAACGCAGCTTTTGATGCTCCATACGCTGGGTGCTTAATGGATCCCAGTCCATCGAAGTAGTGAGAATACAAAGCTGGCTTCGGCGAGACAATCCCATAGAGCGACCCCAGAGTAACGACAGAGCTTGGAGAGGCAAGGTGGGAAACCATCTGGTTGAGGAAGTTCACTACCCCAAAAAGGTTGACGGAGAACACTCTGTTCCACTCGTCTACCGAGTACTCGGTGAGGGACTGCTTTCCCGTTCCAGGAATTGCATCAATTCCTGCGCTCAACACCATTCCATCGATCTGACGACCTTCAAGAGCGGCGATCACAGAACTCAAGGCCTCAGGACTGGAGTCAGTGATGTCGCATTCCGCCAGAAGCAGATTTGGATTTCCGTCCCGAAGGTCTCGAAGTAGCGCATCATTTTCGACGCCCAGCCCGCACGCGATAACTCGTGCTCCTTCGTGCAGCGCAGCAGAAACCCACAGGGGACCCAGATTTCCAGCCGCTCCCAGGATGACGACTGTTGTGTCGGCGAGCCGACTACCCAACCGCGACGTCACTTTCAGAGATGGGCTGACCCTGAGTGAGCGCCGAGCTCAAAGTCTTGCCCACGATGCGATCCGCGGCCGATGGCGCAAGGCCCGTTCCCGGAGCGCGATAGTCAAGGTCTTCCATCGACAACACATGTCCCGCCGCCATGTCGTGTTTCGCGACAATCATTTTTGCCAGCTTCTTGAGAGGAGCTTCTTCACTGGCATAGGGACGCTTGACACCATCACCAATTGCCTCCGCGGCTCGGTGAAGGTCCCTGATCATCTTCCGCAAACCATCTGGCTCGAGAGAGAAGGCGTGATCCGTCCCCCGCATTGCCCGATTCAGAGTGAAGTGCTTCTCGATGACGCGCGCTCCCAAGACGTATGCCACAAGTGCCATCGCTATTCCGCTGTCGTGACCGGAATAACCAATCGTCACATCGGGGTAGCGCTCGCGGAAAGTCTCGATAACGGAGAGATTCAGTTCATCAAACTTGGGCGGGTACCCGGCGGTGCACTGCATAACCGTGAGAGGAGCTCCCTCTGCGAGAACCGTCTCCACCGCGCGGTCCACATCTTCAATGGTCCCTCCGCCCGTACTGATAATCATGGGCTTCTTGTGGGAGGCCACGTACTTCAAGAGAGGCAAAGTTTTCAGGTCAGAGCTCGACATTTTGAACAAGGGCACGTCGAGATCCGCCAAAAAGTCAACACTCGGGAAATCCCACGGCGTGGCAAAGAACACAACATTGTTGCGCTGTGCTTCGGCAATGCACTCGACGTACTCATCTTTGCCAAATTCCAGCGCTTCACGGTGAGCACCATAGGTAGGGCCAAATGCATTTTCACTCGCATACGGAGCGTCAAACGCTTCCTGTGTGAAGAGCGCTTTGTTGTCACGTTTTTGGAACTTGACAGCGCTGGCTCCGGCGAATGCCGCAGCTCTAATCATTTGCTTCGCAATCTCCACATCACCTTGGTGATTATTGCCAATTTCTGCAATAACAAAGGGGAGGCTGTCATCAGTGATGACGGTATCCCCAACAGGAAAACGGCGCGTTGATGAAGAGTTCTCTGACATGGAAAAGAGCCTACTGCCTCCCTGAGGGCTCTAGTGGCGGCAGAGCACCCGTTTCGCCGGTTCTTCGAGAGGCAAGAACGAGCTGAAAATAACGTACGAACCGCATTACGAAATCAACGGGGTGCCGGAATGGGTAGGAGACCCGTAGCCAGAAAAACAATCGGGTCTCAACGGTGTCTCGGTAATGATTCACCTCAACCGTGGCGGGGTGGCGCAGAGGAAACTCGATGGACTTCTTCGGGCTTTGGAGGGTAAGGCTTTCGAACTTTGTGTGGGTAGATCCCTCGCCAAATCCAATATTGGTGACGAGGTTTTCTTCAGGAACAACGCTCAGGTACCCGCGCTCCTGGCAGTGAACCGAAAAAGGAATATCCCAGGCGTCGAGATGCGCAGCGTTTTTCAGCATGCGACCAAAACTCATCCGCCAGGCGAGGCTTGGAATCCGAGAGAGGATGGCTCGCTGCTCCTCTTTTGTCCACGAGTCCTTCAAGCCGTGCTCGCCACCAAACTCTTCCCACACCCTCTTCCAGGTGGCCCAGCCCCAGGTGTGTCCGGTTCCGGAGAAGGTGTAGGAGTCTTGGGATACCCGAGTTCCCTTGAGGTGATTGTTGCCACTAATCACCGAAATTCGCTCGTCATCCCGATAGCGCTCCAAGAGCTCGGCACAGAAAGGGAAAAAGGACGGATCGGGGAGACAATCGTCTTCCAGGATGATTGTCTCGTTCACGTGGGAGAACACCCAATCAAGTCCGCTCGCGACTCGTCGCCTGGCTCCCATGTTCTTGGGCGCGAAATTTGTGTGGACGTCGCATTCCCAGTCGATACTCTCGACTATTTTTCGACCTTCCTCCACAACGAGGCTCTCGCCGTCTTTGTGAGGCCGAGGCCCATCACCAATGATGAACAACGTGCGGGGCTGAGCTTTTCGAATCTCCTCAAATACCTCAGCTGCTTTGTCCGGACGATTAAAGATGATGAAGGTCACAGGTGTGTCAAACGCCATAGATGAACCCTACTTTGTTCGCCTCAGCGACTAGGCGCCACCCCACCAGACGGAGCGTGAAGGTGCCAGTTATCGATAGCGTTAGAGGGTGACAAAGCGCGTGGCTCATCTGAGTTTCTCCTCAGCCGGTGGAGCCGGCGTGGTTGCGACACGACTGGCCAACGCGCAGCGCCTCCGTGGATGGGATGCCACCCTCCACACCGCATCGTCCTCAGATTTAGCGTCCGAGCCATTCGCACACCCAGTCCTCACCATCTCAGCCGCTCTGGATGAGTACGTCATCAAGAAGTCTGGGTTCCCCTCTCTATTTTCCGAAATTCGCGACAGAAACGCAGTCCTCGACACAACGGGACTCTCCGCCGACGTTTTCCACCTTCACTGGGTCAGCGGAACTCTCGATCTTGCGAAAGCAAGCTTCCTGAAGAACTCGCCCGTTATTTGGACTCTCCATGACATGAACCCCTTCACCGGGGGATGTCACCACTCCTTTGGGTGCGAGGGGTTTATTGCCTCTTGCGAAGAGTGCCCCGCTGTGCGGTCTTTCGCAACAAAACTCCCTCCAGCAAGGCTGAGCCAGAAGATCGATCACTATAAGACCTGGAGGAATCTTCGGGTTGTTGCTCCCAGTGCATGGATGGCCAAGGAGGCCGCTCGAAGTTCGGCCTTCCACGAGACACCCGTGATCGTTATCCCAAACCCCATCGATCCGCTTTTTTTCCAACCCTCACCCAATTCCTCGGGAATCGAAGCGCCTATTCCTGACGACAACACGGTTGTGATACTGGTGGCAGCAAATCTCGACGATCCGATCAAGAACGTGAAGAGGGCACTCGGCGCTTTCCAGGCAGCGAGGGAGCACGCCTCGAGCCTGTCCCTGGTTCTTGTGGGGAGGGGAGGTGCGGCCTACAAAGGTGTTCCCGGGGTAATTCTCACTGGTTCGCTCACGACGGGGGAGCTCATTCCTCTTCTTGATCGGGCAGATGCCCTCCTCATTCCCTCTGTTGCTGAAAACGCTCCATCGGTAGCCTTTGAGGCCGCCAGTCGAGGAGTGATACCCATCGTGAGCCCTGGGGGTGGTCTGCCCGAAATCGTCAGCACTCTTGGGTTCGGTGTTGTGTGTGAGACTGACGCAGATTGGCACGACGCGCTGAGGTCCGAGGGGCTTCGGGCCAAGTCTTCCGAGAGCGCGCGGGCACAGCTCATACAACGGGCTCGAGAACTGGTGGATCCGGCTACCGTCGCAAGTCGATATATCGAGCTCTATGAGGCAGAACTATGAAAACGTTGGTGGTGTATTCGAGAAGCAGCACCCAGCGCCCCCGCTCGGTCGCGGCATCCCTTGCGCAATGGCTGATTGACCAGGGACATGAGGTCACGCTGCTCGATGTCAGCGATTTCTCGTATGCCAACCAAGACCTCCCACCGCGGTGGTTTGCGCGAGCGCTGAGCCACGATGTCTATCCCCACGCGTTTCGTCGAGCACTTCATACAATGGGGGCTGACTACCGAATGCTCCCCTTCACCCGGAAACCCCAGCTCCCGCTGCCCAAAGAAGTTGACGCCGAACTTGCGGATGCGGTTTTTTCTGACCTGGTCACCTATTTGCGATCAGACGACATCGACCTGACACGGGGCTACCCCCGACGAGTGGCAGCGATGATGAGACGAAAGGCAACCGAACTTTATTTCACGCTGAGAGCGATCCTCGAGAAGGAAACTTTCGACGAGGTTTACATCCCCAACGGTCGAGTTCCCGAGCAGCGGCTTGCGATTGAGGCGTGCAAAGCATCCAGCGTCGCTGTCCGCTACTACGAAATTGGGCGGGCTCGCCCCCATGCTTTTTACGCGGGCAAGACTCAAGTGCACGACCGAGAGGGTACGCAGGCGGAAGTCGCAGAGGTTCTCTCTGAAACACCACTGAGCGAGATCAGAAGATTAGCGAACCAGTGGTTGCAGGAGCGAAGTTCAGCGGGGTCCGTCCTCAATGTCTATTCCGAAGGCTGGCAAGAAGCGCAGGCCACATCTGTGAGCTCAGAGCAACGAGCGGTGTTCTTTAGCTCCTCAGTTGACGAGTTCGCCTCGTACGGTGCCTCATGGAAACTTGACCAATGGGGCAACCAATACGAGGCGTTCGATTCCATCATGAGCAAGCTTGGTGAACAAGGCGTGGAATGCACGCTGAGGATCCACCCAAATCTCACCAACAAGAGTCCCCAGTACTTCCAGCGTGAAGTTAGGGATGTCATGAAATTAGCCCAGAAGCACCCCCGGCTCCGGGTGCTCTGGCATAACGACCCGGCCAACTCGTATGAGTTAGTCAAGGAATCCGACTACATCATCGTGGGACGATCAACATTGGGGCTCGAGGCCTCGCTGGTGGGAAAGTGCGTGTGGGTGACCACTGCAGCCAGATACGACACCATTGCCGACGTGAGGCGTGTGATGGCTCCAGACGACGTCACAGAGTCCAACCTCGCTCTCTGGGAAGTCGACACACTCGGTGCCGAGAAGTTCACGGCCTATTGGGCAGTGCAGGACCATCTCTTCAGCTGGGGTGAAGATTCATGGTCAACATGGGATTCCTTCCGCGCTCCTGCTGCACTTCGGCTCGGTCAACTACTGGTCAACAACCCTCTGTCTCACAAAATACATCTAGTCAAACTCGAGCTCGCGAAACGCAAGAATGAACGATTTCGGCCACCTCCCACACAGATAAAGTGGGGAGAAACGAAGCAGTCGCAGAATAGAGAAGCACGATGATGCAACGAGTAGGCAGGGGTCTAAGTCTTGCTCTTCTTACGTTGGGGCTCTTCTGGGTTCTCACCATCCGGGTCGCGACGGGTATTTGGATTGGGAGCTTCACGCTCAACGCCTACCTCACCGGGGTAGCAGCTCTCGTAGCCGGGTTGCTGTCGTTGCTGACGGTCGTGCTTCTGGTGAGAAAAAGGCTTCCTGTCGACAAAGCTTTCAAGGACCTACCGAACTCCCTGAAAGTCGTGTCACTCTCGGGCCTCCCGCTTCTCGCGTACTCCCTCATTTCTCTGGCGATGAACTTTCGAATTGAGGGCTTTCAAAACACTCTGGTCTGGGCTGCCTTTGCGCTCACCCTTTTTGCCCTGCCCTACTGGATAGGCCCTGAAGATGCTCGTCGAGCAGGATCCATTCTTCGGATTGTCGTCATCACGGTTCCTGTGACGAAAATCGTGATCTTCTATGCAGGTGTGGACTTTTACGGGGAAGCCAGCTACGCACTTGTTGCCGTCATTCTGTTGGCCTTCGCAGTCTCACAACGCCCGCGTTCTTGGTTCGAATACCTCACGCCCTGGCTTCTGCTGTATTCAGTCTTGTTGTGTGATGTGAGAACCGCTTCGGTGGTTGCAGCACTCCTGATGATCGTGAGCGTGTGGCAATGGCGGATACCGTCGCTCGCCAGAACTGCCCTGACCTTCGCTGTCGCTGCAGTCTCTGGAGCGTTGGTCTGGCTCTTTATCGGTGACCGGTTAGTGAATTCGGGCGACTCGGGGTTAGCTCAATTCGTCGGAGGCGACAGCATCTTGGCGGGAATTGGAACCTCAAACCGAGGGGCAGCCTGGGCATACATTCTGGAGAACTTGCCCAAAGAAACTAATTGGTGGGGTCAGGGAGCGGGTCATTCGAGCTTCCTCGCGG
>ENA-OUOG01003746-OUOG01003746.1-marine-metagenome-genome-assembly--contig:-NODE-3746-length-13824-cov-3.486797_pt1 | contig 13824 bp, 12 predicted proteins | sample MGYA00248635_ERZ508505 | MGnify/ENA primary metagenome ERZ508505 (study PRJEB26176, sample SAMN06267871) | marine metagenome | isolation source: Saanich Inlet, British Columbia, Canada | place: Pacific...
TAAAGTATAAACCAGGGTTGGTAGGAGGCCACTGTATTGGTGTAGATCCTTATTACTTAAAACAAAAGGCAGAGTCTCTAGGCTATTTCCCAGATGTTATTTCCAGTGGGCGGAAGGTGAATGACGCTATGGGTGAATTTATTGGTTCAAAACTCGTCAAACTTCTGATTAAAAAAGGGCTAAGGGTCAGTGGGAGTAAATGCTTGATCTTAGGGATTACTTTTAAGGAGAATTGTCCTGATATTAGAAATACGCGTATTATCGATATTGTCAAAGAATTAGAAGAATATGGAGTTCTTGTAGATGTTCATGATCCATGGGCTGAGAAAGAAGAAGTGAAGGAAGAAATTGGTATAGATATTATTGACAAGGCAGTGCTGACTAATTATGATGCCATCATACTAGCCGTCGCGCACAATGAATTTCTAGAATTGGATTGGAAACAAGCAGAGGGTAAGATCATTTTTGATGTGAAAGGGATTTTGCCTAGAGATCTAGTTGACTCGAGATTATAATGAAAGTACTTGTCACAGGAGCGGCGGGATTTATAGGCTATCATGTTGTCAAAGCACTAGTTAATAGAGGAGATAAGGTAGTTGGTATTGACAATATCAACGACTACTATGATCAAAACCTCAAGTATGGCAGGCTTCTGGATTGTGGGATTGAATCTTCAGAACTAAAGGATTCAAAGAGCATTCAGAGTAATAAATATGCCAATTTTACCTTCTTAAAGGTCAGACTGGAGGATGCAAAATCGATCAAGGATCTTTTTGAAGAAGAAAAATTCGACCATGTTATTCATTTAGCCGCCCAAGCTGGAGTCCGGTATAGTTTGGAGAACCCTCATGCCTATATAGAGAGCAATATCGTTGGTTTCGTGAATATTCTTGAGGCTTGTCGGCAACATGAAATTGCACACCTCACCTATGCATCTAGTAGTTCAGTTTATGGATTGAATGAATCGATGCCTTTTTCAACCAAAGACAATGTGGATCATCCGATCAGCTTGTATGCAGCGACAAAAAAGAGTAATGAATTGATGGCGCATACTTATTCATATCTATATGATTTACCGACAACAGGCCTTCGGTTTTTTACGGCGTATGGTCCTTGGGGCCGCCCAGACATGGCCTATTTCCTTTTTGTTGATGCTATTTTGAAAGGAGAGCCTATCAGGGTGTTCAATAATGGTGAAATGTCTAGAGACTTCACCTATATCAATGATATTGTTGAAGGTGTGATCCGCGTGAATGACAGTCCCCCCAAAAACAGCGCTGATGGTTCTCAAACAACCGCACCATATAAAGTCTATAATATTGGAAATAATGCACCGGTCAAATTGATGGATTTTATAGAGATTATTGAAAAAGAATTAGGGGTCGAAGCACAAAAAGAATTGATGCCGATGCAACCTGGGGATGTGGCTGCGACATATGCAGATGTTTCTGATCTGATGAGTGATTTTGGCTATAAGCCAAAGACCAACCTTGAATATGGGGTTAAGCAATTCATCTCTTGGTATAAAGAATTTTATCATGTCAAATAAAGATTATTTCGTGCACGAGAGTGCCTATGTGGATGAAGGCTGTCAGATTGGTCAAGGATCTAAGATCTGGCACTTTAGTCACATTATGTCAAATTGTATCTTAGGGGAAGATTGTAATATTGGACAGAATGTTGTAGTAAGTCCAGAGGTGATTTTGGGTAACAATGTTAAGGTGCAGAACAATGTGAGCATCTATTCGGGCGTAATATGTGAAGATGATGTGTTTTTGGGGCCATCAATGGTTTTTACTAATGTAATTAACCCTAGAAGTGGTGTGAATAGACGCGGTCAGTATACTAAGACCATAGTTAAAAAGGGAGCGAGTATTGGTGCTAATGCTACAATAGTTTGTGGCCACGATATTGGGGAATATGCGTTCATCGGTGCGGGAACGGTTGTTACTAAAGAAGTTCCTGCCTACGCCTTAGTGGTAGGCAATCCAGCTCGCCAAATTGGCTGGATGAGTGAATATGGACATCGTTTGAACTTTGGCAATGAAGGTTATGCGACTTGTGAAGAATCAGGAGAAAAGTATCAATTATCAGAAGGACTAGTTAAAAAAATAAAATGAAGAATTTTACCCTTATAGGAGCTGCAGGTTATATCGCTCCTAGACATTTGCAAGCCATCAAAGAGACAAATAATTCGCTTGTGGCGGCAGTAGATAAGTTTGACAGTGTGGGCATAATTGATTCCTATTTTCCAAATGCTGATTTTTTCGTTGAATTTGAGCGTTTCGATAGACACATAGAAAAATTGAAGCATGAGAATAAGAAAAATATTGACTACACATCAATATGTACACCAAATTATCTTCACGATGCACATATTCGACATGCTTTGAGAGTAGGTTCGGATGCTATTTGTGAAAAACCATTAGTTCTAAACCCTTGGAATATTGATGCTCTCCAAACGATCGAAAATGAAACTGGTAAAAAAGTCTGGAACATTCTTCAATTAAGAGTTCATCAGAGCATCATTGATTTAAAAAAGAAAATAGAAAATGGCCCTGCAGATAAGATTTATGACGTTGACCTGACATACCTTACTTCCAGAGGTAGTTGGTACTATACCTCATGGAAAGGAGATATTGATAAGTCTGGAGGAATAGCAACGAATATTGGTGTCCATTTCTATGATATGCTGGGATGGTTATTTGGTGAAATTAAGAGCAATACCGTTCACGTGCATGAACATGACAGGGCTGCCGGTTATCTGGAATTTGATAGAGCTCGTGTAAGATGGTTTCTATCCATCAATGAAGATGTTTTGCCAGATGAAATAAAGGCGAAGGGTCAAAGAACCTTCAGATCGATACAAATTGAAGGTGAAGAGATTGAGTTTAGTGGAGGATTCACAGATCTACATACAACTTCTTATCAAGAGATCATTAACGGAAATGGCTTTGGGCTCGATGAAGCTCGAAAGGCCATAGAAATAGTTCATGATATACGACATAGCAAGCCTATTGGTTTGAAGGGTGAATATCACCCACTTGCGAAAACACCTTTAGTTAATCATCCATTCTATCCAAAAGCATGACAAATATTCAAATGGTTGACTTAGTCAGTCAATACCAAAATATAAAAACAGAAATTCAAGAAGAGATCAATAAGGTGCTGGATGCAGCAAGTTTTATTAATGGTCCTGTGGTTAAAGAATTTCAGGCGCATCTAGAATCTTATTTGGGGGTAAGGAATGTGATCCCCTGTGCGAATGGAACGGATGCGCTACAAATCATTATGATGGCTTATGACTTTCCTAAGGGGTCAGAGGTCCTTGTTCCTTCATATACTTATGTGGCTACCGTAGAGGTCATTGCCTTACTAGGGCTGAAGCCTGTCTTTGTTGAGGTCGAGTCTGATTCTTTTAATATTGAGATTACGGATTTAAAGGAGAAAATCTCCGATAAGACCGTAGCCGTTGTGCCTGTTCATTTGTATGGACAATGTGCACAAATGGAACAGTTGCTCGAAATAGCCCAAGAATATGACTTAAAAGTGTTTGAAGATACAGCCCAAGCCATTGGTGCTGAGTTTACCTTTTCTGATGGTCGAGTTCAGAAAGCAGGAACTATCGGTCATGCAGGTTCGACTTCTTTCTTTCCATCCAAAAACCTGGGTTGTTATGGTGATGGTGGAGCCATTATGACAAATGATGACGATTTGGCGGTCAAATTGAGAATGATAGCAAATCATGGTCAGTCTATAAAGTACTATCATGATTCAATAGGTGTCAACTCAAGATTGGATAGCCTTCAGGCCGCTATTCTTAAGGTGAAATTGAAATACTTGGATCAGTATAATCAGGCACGTTATCAAGTTGCACAGAGATATACTGATGCCTTTAAAGAAACAGATTGGATCACCCCACCTTTTGAGTCAGACTTTAGTTCGCATGTCTATCACCAATATACGGTCAAGTTAGATGAGAGAATTGATCGTCAAGTACTGATTGATCATTTATCTGCTAAGGGTGTTCCGTCTATGATTTACTATCCGGTACCTAATCACTTGCAAAAGGCATATAGTTATTACGGATACAAACAGGGAGACCTACCTTTAACGGAAAATCTGTGCTCTAGGGTAATATCTTTTCCTATTCACACGGAGATGAATAAAGAGGATCAAGACTATATTATTGAGGCTGTTCTAAGTGTTCATACGTAGCCAAGACTAGCATTCACTTTTGAATTAGTTATCCAAAAGCCTGTTCTTGGTTGGTTAACAGCCGAGGAAAGTTCCCTTCGTGGTTTTTACCTGTTAAATTTCTTAAAATTTTCTTGTAATCTTTTTATATCAACTTTGGTCTTTAGCTAATAGTGAGTAATTTTGTTACTCATTATTGGCTAAGTCTTTGTGACCGACCGGGCGAAGCTGTACCTATTTGAAGATGAGTAAATTTGATTTTGTGGAGATAACTTTTCCTCCTAATTCTTTAAAGTTCAAATCTGCTTTTCTGTCAATTATTACGTAGAACGTTGTTAGAAGCATTAATCTCTTCAAAAACCAGAATAAAGCTTTTGTTAAAGTTTTTCTTAAACCCTAATACAGCAGGACACCTAAGGGGCTTAGCTCAAGAGTTTGAAGAAAGCACGAATTCGGTTAGGGTAGAATTAAAAAGACTCGAAACGGCAGGAATGATCAATTCTAAAATTGTAGGCAATAAGAAAGTTTTCAGAGTAAATGAGCGCTTTCCACTTTTTAATGAAGTCAGATCGATAGTGCTGAAGCAAACCGGTTTGGATAAAATTATTGATGAGGTAGTTATTAATCTTGGAGATCTGCATAAGGTGTATTTGACTGGAGACCTTGCGCAGGGAAAGAATAGTAATGAGATTAGTTTAATTTTAGTGGGTAATCCTGATAGAAAATATCTGACTCTATTAATAGTTAAAGCCGAAAAGTTAATTGATAAGAAAATTCAATATTTGATCTACAGTAAGGATGAATTTAGTCAAAGGGCTTACGAGTCCTCCAAACTGTTACTGCTTTGGAATGAAGAATAGTCAAGGTAAATATTGGACAGCGTTCTATACCAAGCCTCGAAGCGAAAAGAAATCGGCTAAGCGGCTTTCAGATAAAGGATTTACGGTTTATTGTCCTACCCGAACCGTTTTAAAGCAATGGTCTGATAGAAAAAGGAAAATACAAGAGCCTTTGTTTACATCTTACCTTTTTGCCAAAGTGAATGAGGATGAGCGCTTGGCAATTTTATGTGACACTGGAATTGTACGTTCAGTTACCTGGCTAAAGGAGCCAGTTAAGATTCCTGAAAGTGAGATAGAACTGATTAAAAAGTTCTTAGGGGAGTTTCCACATGCATCGTCTTCTCCATATTCGGACTTTGCTTGCGGGGATGAGGTAAAGGTAGATCATGGTTTATTTAAAGGTTCAAAAGGTATTATCTATAAGATAAAAGGAAATACAGTTGGATTATATTTAGAAGCATTAAGTCAGTATATTCACGCCGAATTAAGCAAAGATCATTTGAAGACATTGAGTTGATACGTTATGACCATTTTTAAATTCACGTTTAAACGAATTGACAAGTTACTTGTAGCGCTTGTAGTTCTTTATATCCTTATAATCCCCGGATACAACATCGTAGCACAGACTGTAGATGCGAGAGAGATTAATGGTGAAATCCAACTGCTCTCGGAAGAGCAACTCAATGCCTTTTGGACGAATGCGAAAAAAAGAGGATATACGTTAAGAACTGTTCCCGCTTTGCTTGGAGGTAGTGGCTACTCTTTCGAAGAGTCTGCTCGGATTGTTGAACGATTAAAAATACTTGAACAACAACAAATCGGTAATGATTATACAGGGGACTTAACCTCTTTTGAGCAGAAGATTTTTGGGTTACAGCTATTTGAAAATAGTTTTAACTTCTCCAGTTTTAATTATTTACCTACACCAGGAAATTATCAATTGGGCGTTGGAGATGTGTTAGGAATTGTACTGTATGGAGAGACCGATGCCAATTATACACTAGCCATCGACAAAGAAGGCAAAGTTAGGCTGCCATTTATTGGTCCGTTTTCATTGATTGGGTTGTCGTTAGATGCTGCTAAATCTTTAATCAAGCAAAAGCTTGTACAGGTCCATGCTGGTTTGGGAGGTGCTAATCCCAATGTATATATGGATCTTACTTTAACTAATGCAAGATCGCTTACGGTTTCTGTTTTAGGTGAAGTGGAAAGTCCTGGGTATTACAGCATCCCCTCAACATCTAATATTTTTGGTGTTTTATATAGCGCAGGTGGCCCTACCTCTAACGGGACATTAAGAAATATTCGAGTTTTTAGAGCCAATAAACTAATCAAAGAGGTAGATCTTTATGATTTCATCAATAAGGGGTACATAGATGAATCGTTTGTGTTCAAGGATCAAGACGTGATTATTTTGCCCACATATGAATCGAGAGTTGAGCTCGCGGGTGCGGTCAAAAATCCTGGTATTTATGAGATTAAGTCTGAGGAGAGCCTGAGCGATTTGGTTTCTTTAGCAGGGGGATTTGAACCTGGTGCAGATACGTCAACATTTGTGTTGAAAAGGTTACTAGGGAATAGTCAATTTGCCAAATCAATTGATTCAAGCTTCAATCTAGAGGAACTTAGCAATGGAGATATCATTGAGTTTATTAAATCGCAAGATTATGTCCTTGACCGGGTTCAGGTTACGGGAGCAGTCAAAAAGCCAGGGGTTTTATCCTTTGAGACAGGTATGACTTTGCAGGATGTTCTAGACCAGGCTGGAGGTTTGAGAGAGGATGCTGCCCAACAAAGAGTTACCATTTTTCAAGTTGAATCTGATCTAGATCATGTTTTAAAATCAATCAATACAAATAATGTGGATCCAAGTTCGATTTTGATTACCGAGCGAAGTCTAGTTTTTGTGCCAAGCAGGATCATAATCGCGGAGTTGGGTACTATTTCAATAGATGGAGCTGTAAAAAGAAAGGGTGAGTTGCCTTACTATGAAGATATGAGCTTATTGGATGCTTTGGTTTTATCGGATGGAATTGAAGCCTCGGCCTTTGGAGGGAATGTTGAGATTGCTAGAGTCAAATCAACTGCTCAACTATTAGGGAATGATTTTATTAATATTCCTATCCCTCAGACTATCGAGGATTTTGGAGTTATGGATGATTATCAATTGAAAGTAGGAGACAGAATTACAATAAGGAATAACCCCAATAGGGGGGTCAAAAACACTGTTTTTATAAGAGGAGAAATTTTGCAATCCGGAGAATATGTGATTGACCCGGGCATCACTAGAGTCTCAGATGTTGTTCAACGTGCTGGGAGCTATTTAAAAACGGCAAACCTAAATGGACTAAAATTATATAGAAGAGTTCAGACCTTAGATGAGGAGTCAGATAGCTCTATTTATGAACGAAAAGAGTCTGTTGTTGATTTTATCAATGATCCTCGTTTTGATGGGTCGGTGTCGAAATTGCAATTTGATGCCACAAATAGTTCTTTTAACAAATTGGAGAAAGAAAGAGAGTTAGCCATAAGACAATTTGGAAGAGGTTATGGTTCATCTCAGGACAGCATAAGCGTTTTAAATAATTTCAAGTTATCCAAATCTTTTGTCGTGGATGGTAAAGTAACAGAATTGTTAGAAATAGGTCTTTCTTACGAAGAGATCATCGAAAATCCTAACTCTATTTACAATGTAACGCTTTTAGAGGGAGATATTTTATATCTACCACCTATGTCATCATTGATTGAAATTGTTGGAAATGTCTTTAGACCCACTCAGGCAATTTACAGAGAGGACAAAACATTTTTGGACTATGTGGAAACCGCAGGAGGTTTCAAAAGACGTTCGGATAAAAAGAGGGCCTATATAGAATATAGTAACGGGGAAGTAAAAAGAGTAAGAGGGTTTTTATTCTTTAAAACTTATCCTAAGGTAGAAATGGATTCTCGTATTCTTATACCATCCAAACCGCCTGTTCAGCCATTGAATTTTGATAGGATTGTGGCTTTAATTACCACAACAATATCAACTTACTTATTGATAGAGGCTGTTTCAAGGAGGAATTGATGAAAAGATTAGTAAAACTCTTAAAGTTCAACAAATCAGGAAAGCATTACCTATTTGTGCAACGTGTAATTCAGACAGAACAGATATCCGTACTTGAGGCGATAAAATTCTTTCTTTCATTCTGGAGGATAGTGGTAGGTTTTGCTATAGTATTTTTGATTGCTAGTTTTATTATTTCACTTTATCCTAGACCTGAATCTTATACCTCTACTTCTGTAGTAATTCCTGATGGTGGGGCACCGCCAAAACAGAGCGTTGGTTCAGAACTGGAGGATTTAATTCAACAACAAGTTCAATCTTCTGGAGACTTGGGTGTTGAGTCTTTTCCAGGTATTATAGAGAATTATCCTTTCCTTTTGAATTTAATAGATGAAAAAATCCTCTCGGAAAAGTATGGTGGTTATATAGAGTTAGGTGAATATGTTTCAAAGATGAATCAACCTTCATCTTTGGATAACTTGATAGGTAAAGTCAGGGGCTTACCAGATAGATTTCTTGGATTATTTAAACCAGATGAGGACCCTTCAGCGGGTCCAATCGTTACTAATAACATGCCTATTGATACCTTAAAGGTAGTGACTCTAAGACAGTTGGGATTAATGAGTTTGTTATCCGAACAAATAAAAGTAGAGGGTAATAATTCTATCACAATAGAGACAGAAATGCCAGAGGCAAAGGTAAGCACAAGGCTGAATAGCCTTGTATTTGAAAAATTAGTAGAAGAAGTAACCCGTATAAAAACAGCTAAGCAGCAACGAGATTTATCATTAATAGGAGATCAATTAGATACTGCAAAAACAAATTTTGAGATAAGTCAAAATAACTTGGCTAAATTTAGGGATACGAATAAGGGAAATAATTCAGCCGCTGCACAAACCGAATTAGAAAGGCTGACAACGGAATATAATTTATACTTTACGCTTTATTCTAGTTTGGCAACGGAATATGAATTGGCCAAAATTGAATTAATTCAAAATATTCCTTTTTATGATGTGATAGAACCAGCCTATGTACCACTCTTACCTAATAATGCTGGAGGTGTCAGTATAAGCGCATTGATTAAATCTGTTTTAATCGGAATTGCCTTGGGGATTGTGTTTATAGTAATCTATTCAGGCTTACTGATTCTGAGGCTATTGAATGATAAGCTGAAAGAGACTAACCTTTAATAATTGTGGAATTTATATTTATCAAGAAATTCAAAAATGCAAATTGAAAACTCAAAAATCCTTGTTATAGGTGGAGCAGGTTTTATAGGTAGTTTCGTAGTGTCCGAATTGCTTAAAGAAGATGTAGCAGAAGTAGTCGTTTATGATAATTTTGCCAGAGGTCAGAAAAATTACCTGAATGAACAATTAAAAGATTCAAGGTGCTCAATTTTTCCGATTGGGGGAGATATAAGGGAGGTTGATATTTTGGATGCGGCAATGAAAGGTAAAGACTATGTAATAAGCCTCGCAGCAATGTGGTTACTCCATTGTAAGGACTTCCCTCGCACAGCATTTCATGTTAATATTGAAGGTACTTTCAACATTTTAGAAGCCTGCGTTAAAAATAAGATCAAAAAGCTGATTTGGTCCTCATCAGCTTCAGTTTATGGTGATGCTGTTGAATTGCCAATGACTGAAGAGCATCCTTTTAATAATAAAAATTTTTATGGCGCCTCTAAGATAGCTGGAGAGGCAATGGCAACGGCTTTCAATGATCGGTATGGATTAGAGGTTATAGGTCTTCGGTACATGAATGTTTATGGACCTCATCAAGACCAGACTGCTGCTTATACAGGAGTAGTACCAATTATGCTCAATAAAATTGAGGCCAATGAGTCACCAGTGATTAATGGTGATGGAAGTCAGGCTTACGATTTTATTTATGTTGAGGATGTTGCTAGGTGTAACGTAGATGCATTAAAGAGCGATACTAAATTTGGTATGTATAATGTCGGTACAGAGGTTCAAACCTCTATTAAGGAATTATGCGATACAATTTTGGATCTTAAAAAATCGAAACTTAAGGTGATATACAAACCTTATTCTGAGGACGATGCTAGGTCTTTAGTTCAAAATAGAATTGGCTCCAAGAAAAAAGCTCAAAATGAGTTGGGATTTCATTTTAGATATAATCTCAAGGAAGGACTTCAAAAACTAATAGATTGGAGAGTAGAAACCGGTACAGATAGACCTAGATAGAGTATACATGGAGCATCAAACTTGGGATGTTATTATAGACGCTCGCAAAGCTGGTGGACGGGCAAGTTTAAAAAGTATTTGGAAGTACAGGGACTTATTGTGGCTACTTGTTAGACGAGACTTCGTTTCATTTTACAAGCAAACAGTACTAGGACCAGTCTGGTTTTTTATAAAACCAGTTTTTAGCTCCATTGTGTACCTGTTCATTTTTGGTGAGCTGGCAGGCTTGTCATCGGATGGTATTCCTCCTATTTTATTTTATGTATCTGGGTTGACGGCCTGGTCTTATTTTTCTGAAACGGTTTTGTTGACGTCCAATGTCTTGAAAACAAATGCACCCATATTTGGGAAGGTTTACTTTCCGAGGTTGATTATGCCATTAAGTATTTTATTATCGAATATGGTAAAGTTAGCAATACAGTTATTGTTAATATTCGTTTTAATGGCATACTATATTCTTTTTCAAGACATAGGAGGTTTTGAGTTAACCATTTTGATGGTACCAGCGATTATAATCATTATTGCATTACAAGCTTTTGGTACTGGTCTTTTTGTCGCCTCTATTTCTATAAAATATCGCGATATCTCTATGTTGATTGGTTATGCTTTGCAGTTAGGGCTCTTTATTACACCAGTGGTTTTTCCTTTATCCAGTACAACAGGAAAATTTAATTTGCTTTTATCACTTAATCCAATGACTCAACCAATTGAATTATTTAAATATGCTTTTTTTGGTACAGGCAGTTTCTCGGTTTTTGATATTACCTATATGATTTTGGTGACATTATTATTGGTTTTTTTAGGCGTTTATGCGTTTAACAAAGCAGAAAAGACTTTTGTAGACACAGTTTAGAAATATGAGCACCGCAATAAGTTTAGAGAATATATCTAAGGCCTATCAATTAGGGGTTTTTAATACTGGTTCTTTTTCGAGTGATTTGGGAAGATGGTGGGCTCTTAAAAGGGGTAAAGAAGATCCTTATCTTAAAATAGGGGAAGAGAATGACCGTGCAACCAAAAGTTCGAGCAGTATTGTTTGGAGCTTAAAAGATCTTTCTTTTGATATTCAACAAGGCGAGTCAGTAGGTATTATTGGGCGTAATGGAGCAGGTAAAAGTACGCTGCTTAAGGTGTTATCACAGATTACCCATCCAACTACGGGTCAACTAAGACTAAAAGGAAAAGTAGCGAGTCTTCTTGAAGTAGGAACAGGCTTTCATCCCGAATTAACGGGTAGAGATAATGTTTTCTTGAATGGAGCAATTCTTGGAATGCGCAAAGAGGAAATCAAACAAAAGTTTGATGAAATTGTAGCATTTTCAGGGGTGGAAAGGTATATAGATACACCAGTCAAAAGGTACTCATCTGGAATGTATGTTCGATTAGCTTTTGCAGTAGCTGCACACCTTGAATCGGACATACTGATCGTTGATGAGGTGCTGGCTGTTGGAGATGCTGATTTTCAAAAGAAGTGCTTAGGTAAAATGAACGAGCTTGGCGAAGGTGCAGGACGCACTATTCTTTTCGTGAGTCATAACATGAGTAGTATTAAAGCACTATGTGAGAAATCTATTTTCCTTGAAAAAGGGAAGGTACATACCATAGGAGACACAAACAGTGTTATTAGCACCTATTTAAATGCATATGCACCTTCTAGAAGTTCCGAAGGGTTTATAGAAAAAGGTAAAAGCTTACATAACAATGGAGAAGCTCATTTTACGCGGTTTTTACCAGTAAAGAATGGAGAGGCCTGCAGTGAGTTCTTTTTTGGTGAATTGCCAGAGTTATTAATAGAGATAGACGCAAACACAACTTTAGAAGATGCAGTTTTTACAGTGTTTTTGTCTAGCATTTACGGTGAAACAATTGCCATGTTCACGCCTAATGATTATCAACCAACAAAAGTGGATGAGGGTATTACAAAGATTAAGGTTCAGATTAACGAAGTCTTAATGCCAGGCGATTATTTATTTAATTTAGCGGTTTCGAAATACAGTAACGGTGAAAGTATTGATTTTGTCGAGTCGGTGGGTGATTTAAGAATAATGAAAGAATCGTCTAAAGATCAAAAGGACTACCCTTGGAATGTTATTCATGGATATATTAAGCCTCGCTCGAATTGGGTATTCCAGAAATAATAAACAGTCTATGAGTCATATTAGAAATATACCTATCTCATTACCGGTTACAGGTGAAGAAGAATGGGAGGCAGTAAAAGAACCATTAATGTCTGGCTGGTTAACCTCTGGTCCTAAAGTTAGAGAATTTGAAAGCGCATTTGCTGAAAGGCATCAAGTCAAGCATGCATTTGCTGTAACGAGCGCTACCACTGCTCTTCATCTGGCTTTAGTCGCCTTAGATATTGGGCCCGGAGATGAGGTAATTGTACCGGCCTTTACATGGGTGTCAACCGCCAATGTAGTTTTACATCAGGGAGCAAAAGTAGTTTTTTGTGACATAGATTCTAAAACATTTAATATTGATCCAGCTAAACTGCAAGAGAAAATATCCTCAAAGACCAAAGCAATTATGGTTGTGCATCTCTTTGGCCTTTGTGCCAATATGGATGCCATAAGAGAAATAGCGGGAGAATTACCGATTGTAGAGGATGGTGCTTGTGCGGCAGGTGCCGCATATAAAGGAACACCTGCTGGAGCTTTAGGAACGATGGGTTGCTTTTCTTTCCACCCTAGAAAATCGATCACTACGGGTGAAGGGGGGATGCTGACTACAAATGATGATGGCTTAGCAGAAAAAGTTGGCATACTTAGAAACCACGGAGCGTCTATTTCCGAAGAACAAAGGCATAACGGTCCGAGGCCATACATTTTACCTGATTTTGATGTGTGTGGTTACAATTATCGTATGACTGATTTGCAAGGTGCTGTAGGTGTTGTACAATTGAAGAAACTTGATCTGTTCATTCATGAGAGAAATCAGTGGGCTCAATTTTACAAACAGGAATTGAAAGATATTTCGTGGCTTCAGCTACCCGAATTTAGCAATGATTATGCCCATGGCTGGCAGAGTTTTGTCACGATGATAGATGAGAAGAAGGCGCCGTTCTCCAGAAACGAGATCATGGAGAAGTTACAGGAAAAAGGAGTCTCTACAAGACCAGGCACGCATGCGGTTCATATGTTGAGCTATTATGCTAATAAGTACAATATTAATCCAGAAGACTACCCCGGCGCTCAGCAAGCAAATGATTGCTCTATGTCTATCCCTTTACACAATAGAATGAATAAAGAAGATTACGAATACATAGTCAAAATGATAAAGCAGTTATGAGTTTAAAAGTTGAGTTGCAAGAATTTTTTTCAATTCCCATAGAGATAAAAAATAACTTCATCATTCAAACGGGTAAATCTGAGGAAAAAAATCAGGAACAGACCAATCATGCCTTTTCTGAAAAATGGTTAAAAGTAAATGATTCAGAGGGAGAGTTAGAAGGATTAGAGAGCTTTCAGAAAGAGTGGTTTCTATCTCTTTATGGTTTTGATAGTGAAGTAGATTTAGCTAATTATTT
>ENA-OUOG01003750-OUOG01003750.1-marine-metagenome-genome-assembly--contig:-NODE-3750-length-13815-cov-10.276387_pt1 | contig 13815 bp, 10 predicted proteins | sample MGYA00248635_ERZ508505 | MGnify/ENA primary metagenome ERZ508505 (study PRJEB26176, sample SAMN06267871) | marine metagenome | isolation source: Saanich Inlet, British Columbia, Canada | place: Pacific...
GTCCGCACACTTTCCGACACATTGCGCCCCACGTCACAACAGGCGGGCGTGCAGCATGTTTCGCAATCAATACGATCAAGATGTTCTAACCTGGAGCCCGCAAGGCAGGCTTCATCAAGTCGAATGTAAGCGCAGCCCCCCTAACTCTGGAAACGACAGATCCGATTAAAGGACTCGAGCGCTATTTGAAACAACCTCTGACCTCACTCTCACCATATCGAAACAGATGCGATGGAAGCTGTGAAACAAGGCGGGGCAGCAATCGGATGCAAGGTACGTATTTACGAACTATACACGGACGATGAACGCATCTTTATCTTCCCTGTCGCTGTGTCCCTCTCGACTACTTTCCAGATCTGAGCGAATTTCCCTCTTCATCCCTGTCCAGAACGATGAGTTTGTCGTGCTTGCAACCTTGAAGCGTGCCACGTCTGAGCTGTCATCTTCGCAGAAAAAGCTTTTCAGGATCGACGATAATGTCGGGATCGCTATATCTGGATTAACTGCAGATGGTACCGCGGCGACCAAGGCCTTGCGCAATGATTGTATTTCCCACAAGTTCACGTTTGAGTCACAAGTTGAAGTTGCGAGATTAGCTGGCCGTGTGGCAGACAAATCACAGATCTCGACACAGAGAGCAGGAGCTCGCCCTTCTGGCGTCGGAATGCTCATTGCGGGAGTCGACGAGCAGGGATCGCATCTCTTTCAAACGTGTCCCTCGGGAAATTTATACGAACACATCGCTGCCGCCATAGGTGCCAGATCTCAAGCGTCCAAAACGTACCTTGAGAGAAACGTCGATAAACTTGGAGCGCTTTCTCTAGATCAGCTAGTCAAGCTCGCGCTTCGCGCTCTCAGGGAGGCCTCCACAGATCCTTTGACAGATAAGACATGCAGCGTTGCGGTGGTAGGAAGCAAAGATACTCCCTTTCGGATTTTAAGCGCGGAAGAACTGACGTCAGCCCTGGAGGGACTGGACGAGCAAGAGTGAAGTGAACTTTCATGGTTTGTTACGACCTCGAGGGCGTGCTCAAATCGTGCTGATCGATGTCGAGAGGTAGTACTTTTTTTGCAGTACAGAAGCAGTGCAGTATTGACACCGACGTTCTCCTGCGATTTAATAGTATTAACAAACTAACACGACGAATCGTCAACACTTGTGCTGACCGTCTGTGGCTGAGTCATGACTCCTCATCATCGAGTTGGGTACTTTTCGAACCGCAGAAAGCTGCAATCACTGTGTTCCAACCTCATGAACATAAAGGCTATAATTGTCTTTATACGCACTTGGAAATTTTTTTTATAAGGCGTCGCTCTTTGTGTCTATAGTATTCTTCGGGATCTCTCTCATTTGTTTCATTCCGTGCTCCGTCTAGATTAGAAGATTCGATTACTTCAATCGCGACAATGACATCTCGAGGAAGTGCCTCGTCCATCCACATCAGTCTCGCGTGTGCTTGGGTCAATCGTATCAAACTCTCTATCAGGCGTATCGTAGGTCGCCCCTTCGGATCATCTTCCTGCTGGCGACGTAGCTGGAAGTAGCCGCGTATAAGCGCTTCAGCTTCTGGCGTAAGTTTTGGCTTTAACGCGCACCTTGCCAGTGAGATGTATCGCCTCAGACGGTCAAACGACCATTCCCTCAAGTGGTCCTCTGGTGTGCAATCATTCCTATCCGACCCATGCTGTGTACTCTTTACGGTTTCCAAGCAACGGAGAGTCCCTTGCTGGATGTCTGAGGCTGACGTTTTGCGTTTCTTCACAAACACGGCATCCTCTAATGGAAATACGTTTGCTTGTGCCGACGCAACCTTACAAGAAGAGAGACTCTCCGCACAGTATGAAGCAAGCATATGAGCCGACATCAACTTGTCCTGGTCTGGGTCCTTGTCATCCTGCAGTATGAACACGCAATCAAAGCGAGAGAGTAAGGGTGGTGCTAGACCAGTATTATGGGACAGGGACTCGTTAGGATCAATCTTCATCCCCCTTGGATTCGTAGCCCCAAAAACTGAGCAGCGAGTCTGCAACGTGGCCACTATGCTTCCTTTCGCAAAGGAGACAGTTTGCTGCTCCATCGCTTCATGAATAGCTGCTCTTTCCCCCGTGCTGATGGTGTCGAATTCATCGATGCAGCAGATTCCACCATCTGCGAGAACCAGGGCCCCAGCATCGAGCATCCAACCTTCACTGCCGTCACATTTCACAGCTGCGGCGGTAAGCCCAGCAGCTGTTGACCCCACTCCTGAAGTTAGAACAGACCTCGGGGCAACTTGTGCTGCATACCGCAAAAGCTGTGACTTTCCCATGCCAGGATCACCAACGATAAGTAAATGACTGTCACCCCTAACTGTAGCTCCACCGTCCGGTTCGGAGCGTGGAACACCACCTAAAAGGGCGAGCAGAAAAGCAAGCTTGACTGTCTTTAGTCCGTGGAGTTGGGGACATACGCTTTTCAAGATGATGTTTCTCCCGTGTAATGGTCCGAGAGGAATTCGATGCATATCTTTGTTCTCTGCTTTCGAGACACTTGATCCTTTGAATGCGTTCCAGAAAGATGCGATTGATGCTAACTCCTCATCACCGGTGCCTGAAAGAGAACCAGGTTGTTTGTTCAACACTTGAAGCGATGTTGCATGTCCAATCTGCTCAAGCTGCGCCCTTTGATCGCGAACAGCCCGATGCCACCGCCAATGTACAACCAGAGTGACACAAATGTCATCGCCTGCTTGACACTTATCAACAAGATCATCTTCAAGAACCACTAACAACGCATGCGAGGCCGTCGCAATCGATACCGAAGATCTTGACTTTGTCTTTTCACGGGAAAATTCGTATGCATTTGCCCCCAAGGAAGAGTAGTGTTGTGCCAAAATCCATGAAGCACCAAAAGAGCTCTGGGTTCGGTCGACGGGATCCTGGATGCGCAGCTCCTGATAGTCACTTACAACAGGTCGTGCGGCACGGACTGCACGGAACGAAGTGTTTTTACAACGTTTTGTCTGCTGATCACCAGCTGATGGACATATTGTTGGTAGCTCTATTGGCTTGTTGACGTCTTTGTTGCATGAAACAAGAAAGCGAAGCCCGCAACTGGTGCACTCCATGAGCTGTTCTACCTCGTGAGACTTAACAGTGCCCAGTCTAGTTACAGTACCGTAGAGTGTGAGCAAACGTCCAGTGTGCCGAGAGCGAATGTGATTAACAGCAGGTGAAACGCCTGGACATGAAAGCCGGTGAAAGTCTATTCTCACCCGCACCATTCGCTTGATGCTGCCGGGATGCCCTCCGTGTTCTCCCTCAGACTCTTCTTCTGACGGGTGAGATTCAAGAAAAGTGCTGCTGCTGTAGATTCTTTCCTGAGCAGAGACTGCAGCTGCGTCCAAAAGTGGGAGTATCGCTCGAGGCCTTGAGAAGATGAAATTCACGAGTCTCGGCATCGCGGAGAGAAGCTCAAGCGAGCTGCGGGATCATAGGAGATCGTTTAGCGATGAGCAGAGAGGAGACAGCAGAAAAGAAAGACCGGGCGAATCGTCGGAAGACGTTAGCGATTCGATGCTCACTCACTCGACGTGCAAACTTGGCGGTGAAGACGGTTCATTACGTTCCACCACAAGTATCAATTCGTAAAGATCACGCGCATGGTGCTTCAACAAGAAAGCCTCGAAAGCTTTCCGCAGCCCATCATCCCCATTGGGCGGCGTCCCCATGACTGTTCCCCTGAGCGAGCGAGTTATTAGTGGTGGCTAAACTTTTTATTTATTTATTGCCACCTATTATTATTATGCTCGCTCGCTCGCTCGCTCGTCGTACGTCGTCGCTCCTCGCTCCGCTGCTGCTGAATACGTGCGTATATACGAAGGTAATAAAAAATAAAGAGTTGGAGATCATAGATCCAGAAGAGACCGACCGACGCGACCGACTGGCTGCTGAAAAGGATAAGTTCGTGCAGTCGCGCCTTGCACTCGGCGTCGGGTACTCAGTCCTGTTCCATCCATCATACATTCGATCGGCACGGCTTCAACCCTGCGCGTTCAGAGACGACTCTCATACTGATCGAAGGGATAAGCCGCTGAAAAGCGTGACAGCCCATGCCTCTTCACACCCCGACCATCCGGTTATGCGGTCGCCATACTTCCAGTGCTCTGTTAGCGCTGGGGAAAGGAGGTCGAATGCATCCTCGTGGGGAAATGCGGGTGACTAAAGCGCGCACGAGAGCGTTTGCACTCGATTCTCAAGGTGCGTCGATCCATCAGAAGCCAACGCTTCGCACACGGTTTCGTTCCCACCACTCAAAGTGCAACCCCGGTTTTACTTCCGAAAGTCTCGCTCAAATGTGCGAACGCGCTGTAAGTACGACTTGAAACAAGATATTTTGGCATATCTCTTACATCCCACCCCATGTCACCATGTACACAGCTATTGAGACTAGTAATAACAGTCTCCGTTCCACAGTAAAGCACGCTTTCACTGAGGCGGTCACCTCAGTTCTGCCTCCTGACATCCACGTCGAGATGAACGTCACCGAGTGTTCTAACCCAAGTCTCGGCGATTATCAGTGCAACAGCGCTATGCAGATATTTGCAGAGCTCAAGAAGAATGGAGACGCGACCTTTTCCAATCCTCGGGCTCTTGCCGAGGCTATTGTTGAGGCCGTGAACAACAAAAATGGTTTGTTTGCCTCTACTTCTGTTGCTGGGCCAGGTTTTATCAACGTGACGTTTTCGACCTCCCACTTAGCTCAGCAGCTTGCTCACACTGTGCACGACGCTGAAGATGGGAAAGTGACGATCTTGGCAAGAAAAGATACTTTACCAGCTCGCAAAGCTGTCGTCGATTTCTCTTCACCGAACATAGCGAAAGAGATGCACGTCGGTCACTTAAGAAGCACAATCATCGGGGAAACTATTTGCCGGACTCTTGAATCAATAGGTGTGGAAACGGTCAGACTAAACCACGTCGGAGACTGGGGAACGCAGTTTGGGATGCTTCTCACTCACTTGAGCGACAAGACAGACACTGACTTTGAGATCCGTGATCTTCAAGCCTTTTACAAGGAATCGAAGCTGCGTTTCGATAGCGATGAAGAATTCAAACTTCGTTCGCAGGCTGCTGTTGTGAAGCTACAGGCGGGTGACGAAGAGATGACCGCAAAATGGAAGCAGATTTGCGAAGTCAGCCGTCAAGAGTTCGAGGAAATTTATCGGCTTCTGGACATAAAAATTGAGGAAAGGGGCGAGAGCTTCTACAACAGTATGATTCCAGATGTGCTTGATGAGCTTATCCAAAAGAACATTGCAGTCACGAACGACGGCGCACTCTGCATATTTCAGGAAAAGGATAGCCCTCCACTTATTTGTCGAAAAAGTGACGGTGGATTCAACTACGCGTCCACGGATCTCGCCGCGATGCGCCACCGCATTAAAGATGTCCGCGCAGACTGGATTATATATGTGACAGATATGGGTCAAAGTAGACATTTTGAAGCGATTTTTGACGCGGCCAAGCGAGCTGACTGGTTGAATGAAGGCCAAGAAACGTCTGTGCGCCTTGACCACGTCAGCTTTGGACTGGTGATGGGCGAGGATGGCAAGCGTTTCCGAACAAGGTCCGGTGACACTGTGCCTTTGAAATCTTTACTGAGTGAAGCGCAGTCGCGCTGTCTCGAAAGCCTCCAGTCCAGAGAAAATAACAACATGGATAAAGATAAGCTTGAAGAAGCTGCACGTATAATGGGCATCTCGGCGGTTAAGTATGCCGACCTGCATAACAACCGGACGACAAACTATACATTTTCATACGATCGCATGCTTGACTTGAAGGGAAACACCGCCGTTTACTTGTTGTACACGCACGCACGCATCTCGTCGATTCTTGACCGTGCTGGTGACGAAGATTTCTCTTCTTTTGACGAGGACGAGTTGGTGCTCACGGATGAGAAGGAGAGGCGACTGGCGCTTACCATCTTAAAACTTCCTGATACCATCGATTCAGTGATACAGGATCTTCTTCCCTCTCGCTTGTGTGACTACACGTATAGTTTGTGCGTCGCCTTTAACGAGTTTTACGGTGCCTGTAAAGTTATCGGTGACGAGCGAGAGAAACCGCGGCTGATCTTGTGCCATGCGACAGCTTTATCTTTGCGACGCGCTTTCTATATTCTTGGAATCGAACCTCTTTATAGGCTCTGATCGAACATGAGGTTGACTTAACTTTGTTCTCCTCTCACCTTTGGTGTATGCTTCGAACGGGGTTTTTAGTCTACTATTTATGTTATTATAAACATATTTCTTAGACTAGATATGTGCATACTTAAACAGTTAAACTAGATAAAAATAAAAGGACTTCTCATCAATCATTATTATTATTTCTTCATTCTTTCATTTAAATAAATCAGCTTTTTCATTTCCACACCCGCCTTCAAATCTCAATTTCCTTCCTATCAACTCTCGGTGAAGCTCAAGCCGGGAGAAATTTTCTAAAATAAAAATCACCTTTATTCGTTCGTTCGAAGCGCTCGTTTTTTCAAACCGAGATCAGACCGCAGCGCACGTCTCGTGCGGGTGTGGAGGAAGAGATGGAGCCTTCCGAAGAGACGCAGGCGTATCTGAAGCGTGAGTTCGCTCGATTTCTTGAGGAGCAACACGGAAACGTGAATTACGACAAGGCCATCGAAGAGCTCATCGCGAGAGGTGACAGAAGGCTGCCGATTGATTTGAATCTTCTGCGCTCCTTTGATCCTGATCTTGCGAACGGGTGAGAGCGAACGGAACTTCCCGCGGCCATTCCCCATCATCATTACATCTTTACTCACTCGCTCGGGATTGTCGTCCACTAACAAACATAATTCTTCCCGCAGGTTGCTACGTGATCCGGCTGAGTACCTGACATCCTTGAGGGAGGCTGTCTTCGAAGTCATCGGCGTGAAAGATCCCAAGTTCCTGTCCTCAGGAGAAGTTCATATAACGCTGACTGGAGGGTAAGGCTGCAAAATTCTTGATTCAACATCGCCGAGATACAAGTACTCATCATCTCCTTAAAATGTCGCAGGTTTGGATTTCATCGCATATCCCCTCGGGAGCTGCTATCACCTTTCCTCGGAAAGATCGTCAACGTCGAAGGAATCGTGACGAAGTGCTCCTGTGTTCGTCCAAAAGTTGCAAAGACGACACACTTTTGTGAAGCCACAGGAAGTTTCGTGACCCGTGAATATCGCGATGTGACATCTGCCAAGGGAATGCCCACCAGCACTGTGTATCCAACGAAGTGAGTCAAGCCAGAACTTCTGAAACTGCCCTTCCAAACAACTTGCTTTCGAGAGAAGACTGACACCTCAAAAAACTTTTCACAGGGATGAAAGTGGCAATCTGCTCACAACCGAGTATGGTTTGTGCTCCTACCGAGATCATCAGTCGTTTAGCATGCAAGAGATGCCGGAATCCGCTCCTGCTGGACAACTTCCCCGCTCTATTGACGTTGTTCTTGAGGATGACCTTGTTGATCTTTGCAAACCTGGTGACCGCGTCAGCGTTGTGGGCATTTACAAAGCGATTCCAGTTCGCTCCGTCGGAGCTGGTCAGTCTGGTGTTTTTAGAACAGTTCTTGTCGCACTTAGCTTATACCAGTTAAGCAAAGAGGTTGCAGCTCCTGCTTTAAGTCACGAGGATATTAAGAATATCAATGAACTGCCAAGGAGACTTGATCCGAAGACTCTACTTGCACTGCTCGGAAAATCTTTTGCTCCTTCCATATGCGGGCACGAGAACATCAAGAGAGCTCTCATCCTCCTGCTCCTGGGTGGCAGTGAAAAGAATTTGAAGAACGGAACTCACATCCGTGGTGATATTAACTGCCTTATGGTAGGTGATCCTTCTGTCGCTAAGTCGCAGCTGTTGAGATGCGTGCTTGGCGTTGCTGCATATGCAGTAAGCACGACTGGGAGAGGCTCTTCTGGAGTTGGCTTGACAGCTGCTGTTACAACCGACCAAGACAGCGGCGAGCGTAAATTAGAAGCTGGAGCAATGGTCTTGGCTGATCGTGGAGTTGTATGTATTGACGAGTTTGATAAGATGAATGATGCAGACAGGGTGGCTATTCACGAGGTTATGGAGCAGCAAACAGTCACAATTGCGAAGGCAGGCATACACGCTTCTCTTAACGCCCGCTGCAGTGTCGTCGCAGCTGCGAACCCCATCTATGGGAACTACGATCACAGTCAAGGCGTGACTCGAAACATTAACCTTCCTGACTCTTTGCTTTCTCGATTCGATATGCTTTTTATCGTGCTTGATCAGTCCGACACAAAGGTTGATCGTGCCATCTCTTCGCACGTGCTCGGGATGCACTCAAGCGAGAAGCAGGTATTCTCCACTAAGGCCATTTTGCAGAGGGACACAGCTCTGGTGCAGAATAATACAGAGACTGAGTCATCTATGTACCTCGCGCACAACGCTGGTGTAGAAGTTCTTTCTAAACGATTCTTGCAGAAGTACCTGTACTATGCAAAGCACCGTCCCTGGCAGCCAGCATTAACGAAAGAAGCTGAGGGGTTCATCGCAGAGCAGTATTCGCAGTGGAGAGTGGACAAGGCGGCTGACTCTCGCAATCGTCGCACGTTGCCCATCACTGCTCGTACACTTGAGACTATGATACGCCTTTCAACAGCTCATGCAAAGATGCGAATGTCGAAATCAGTCGATATTGTGGATGCGACTGTAGCTATAGAGATAATGCGACTGGTCGTCGAAGCTGAGGGCCTGGCGGTACCAAACGCTGTGGAACTCGAAGACGGGAACGAAGAGAACGAAACGATGTTGGAGGCTCCGGAGACACAACAAAACGGTCCGGGCCCAGGGGTTTCCAACCTTCCTACTGGTATTTCGAGGTCCAAGTTTGTCGTCTTTCAGAGGCGGTTCCCTGATCTAATGTTTCATCGGGAGTCTATCCCGATGGATGAACTCTGCAGTTCTGCCGCTTCATGGCTCGAGGATGGTAGCTTCACTCGATCTGATGTTGAGAACATCGTAAGCCACATGCAGGGAATCAACAAGTTGCTAGTGCATGATGGAGAGGTGCACCTTATTTAGGAATAGCTCAACTGATTGTTACATCAAAAACAGTATGGATGGGTTTTTCTTCTCTTCCTCTCCCTAACGTTCATGATTGTATGCCTTCAGCGGCGAATGTGTTCGAGCTCGAAGTGTCCAATGCGTCCCCTATGAGTTGTTTGTGACCCATCAGCGCATCAAGCGCCGCGAGCATCATATTCTGGACTGCAAGTCGTTCTTGTCCACAGAACTTGATACACTCGTCGTATTCAGCCTGGCAGCTTTGCAGAGCGCTCTCAGTCTCCTGCACGTTGTCGTCAGATGTGTTTCGAAGCGACTCGACCTCTGCTTCGATGCTGGCAATATGTTTCGTTATGTTTGCGAGCATGTCATCGAGCCGTCTGCGCTCGGCGTCGTAGCTAGATTCCGACCGTTTTGCCTTCGAAGCCAGCTCGTTCGCTTCGTCACACTTCTCATCGTAGGTGTCTTGGCAGGCTTGCAAACTTTGCTCCAGATTGACATACTCGCGCTCTGAATTCCATTTCTTTTGCATGTGAAGATCATGAATCGCTTTTACTGTTGTTCGGACAGTATCTTTAAAGTCAAGATTCACCATAGCATTCAAAGCCTCTGAGCGTGGGTTTATTTCGCCTTCCAAGTTCGTCTCGTTTGCGTACTTAGCAGTGTGCGGGACGATTTGAAGTGTGCGTGCAACACTGTTATAGTGTTGTACACATTTCTCCATATCTCTAAGTGCGTCCTTGGCTTCGACTTTGGCAGTGTACGCCCGAGAATCAACATCCGTGTGGAGTTTTTCAAGCAGTGATAATGACTCCTTTTGTTTTTCGATGTCTCTATCGATAGTCTTCGCTTCGGTCACGTCGACGGACTGCAGGGAGACTTGACGGCGAAGCTGCGCAAGTGCGGCGCGGCAAACGTCAAGCCGTTCACTGTTCTTGATCTTGGTCTGCCGGGCAAGGACAGAGTCGGACTTGGCTGATTGTAAGAACGCCTCAACCGTAGCGATATCATCTTCGCATTGTCGGACACCATTCTCAAAGGTATCTTTTTCTTGCTGCAGCGCTGTCTTGTGGACGGGCTCCTGCACCAACAAAGACAACCGCGACTCAAGCTCGGCATTTTCTTTCTCAAGGTCGGTGACACCGCATGATATTTGCGAGTGACGTTCTCGCTGAGAAGCATTGAATTCACCCTCCAGCTCATTGCACTTCGCGTCGTCGCCTGACAGGAAATGCTCATATGCGCAGCTCACGTACTCAAAGAAGGCGACCGCAGGCTCGGGAATCGCTTTCTTGGCTTGACACTGCCGCGCTTCTTCTTCGTAAACGTACATCTGGACCAACCATGTGAGAGCAGTGAGCAGTGATGGCCATGTGTGCTGACTACCCACTGCATACAGCGCGCTCTTGCTAATCTGGAACGGATAACGTAACTGCCTGAAAATCATCGGGACATCGTCCTCCGTCTTGGAGCCAAACTTGAAGTTCTCGTCAGCTTGACGAAAAAGGAACAGGGCCAGAGTTGCGAACTCCTTCGCCGTGGGAGACGCGAGCGTCTTTGGCGAGAGAGACGAGTCGTATCCATGGGAGCTGAGGAAAGATATCAGCTGACGAATGCAGGAGTTGATGTACGCGTTATCGTTCAACGGACGTGGGTCAACCCTCGGCGTGTGGCCACTGGAGAAGTACACGCTTTGCCTACGCGGCGTGGGCTTCGTTTGCAGTGACCGGCCGTGCACGACACGGGTTGCGGGCTTTCCATTCAGAGTCCCGTCTACGGTCGACTTCTTCAGCGTCGTGTCACCGTGAGATCCGTGTGAGCGTGCATTCAGTTGCGAGGAATCCACACCCGAAAGCGTCTTCCGAGTGGCGGTGGACTTCATCGCGTCGGAGAGGGGTGCGCCCGATGTAAGTGAATGCCGAGCTAAGCTTCAACGGTTACTTCGCTTCTCCAAGGAGAAAGAAATAAAACGGCGCTAAAAAATATTTCTCTTTTCTGATGCATAGCCTTTTCTTTATTGTATGGACATTTGGTCATGATAATTTGATTATTTCGTTCGTATGAGCAAACAGTTACAATTTGACTTGATTGTGGTTCTTTGCGCGGTCGGTTGTCAAAATGTCCGACCGAATGGACACTGAGATTAGGCCACGTCATGAACGCACTTTGGACCGCTGATTTGCGAGAAAAACTGTTTAGGACTACGTCACCAGCCACAAACGCCTGCGCAACCGAAGGTAACGCCACGATACTTACCGAGCGGCACATCGGCGCCCTCGCGGAAGTACATGAACGCTGAAGGTTTCGCGCAAGTCCCTGACTTGGACGAACAGCTCAACAACCCTTCAAACGCGGTGACCCCCTTGCGACAGCACGCGTCAAGCTTCGACGACGACATGTACGCGCACCAGTTCAACAAGCAGACGCCTTACCTGGGGCAAGACGGAAGCCTGCCCCAGCACTTCATGCAAGGAGTTCCTGACATGAACGCCAGCCAGTCTTTCCCCTTGGGTCGATCATCTCCGTCTGTGAACATGTTCACTACGGTCAATGCCCCGGTGTCTTCGTCTGGCGCCCATCAGGCTGACAAACCGACTCCTGCCCAAGCTGCTGCTGGACGCTTGCAGAGAGCCAGCGCCCGCCAAGCTGCCAAGGCTGCACAACAGCAGAAGCGCCAGGCTCAGTCCCGTGCTTCAGCCTCGACGAAAAAGGGAAGCGACACGGGGACGAAGAGAAAGAAGGATGAGGTTGCGGCGGAAGAGGAGGAGGAGGAAGAAGACGACGAGGAAGATTCTGATGACGACGACACTGGCGCCGGGGATAAGCAGCCGAAGCCTCACGAAATTGCGAAGACCAAGTACAACCACGTAGAAGATGAGAAGGAGCGCAAAAGACTTAAGCGTCTCCTTCGCAATCGCGTCTCTGCTCAACAAGCTCGCGAGCGAAAGAAGGCTTACATGTCCACCTTGGAAGACGAGCGCCGCGCGATGGAAGCAAAAACGGCGGCGCTCGAGTCGAAGATTAACACCTTGGAGAGGGAGAACTTCATGCTCAGACAGGTGGTTAAGAACTCGACGAAGGCTGGAAACGAGAAGATGGGCATGGCGCTCGCTGCTGATGAGCCCAGAGCCGTACCTTCTCATTAAGTTTGGGATCAAAACCTACATTCCGAAACTGTGTGTGGAGAGCAGCGAGTCGCGCCGCCGAGAACAGAAAAAAAATTGTGTATAAAATACATAGACTACGCTTGCAGCTCATTTACTTAAAAACTCAAGCTAGTAGCTACTAGCCAGCTAGCTTACCAGGTAGTGTGCTCTCGACTCTGCACGAGAAAAATCTATGGTTTTCCGGGTAAGGGTTTGAACAACTTCGCCGCTGCCTTCGAGCGGAGCTGCTTAACGTGAGAACTGTTTAGGCTTTCTAGAAATTCTGTCAGGGATAAATCTTTCATGCTGTTTGTGTCCGAAGTCCCGAAGATCTCCTCGAGTTGCTGCGAAACAATTTTTTTTGTTGGCTTGGTTAGTTTCGTGAGTCGTGAGTCACGCGACGGGGGGCTCGCTTGGAGCAAAGTATTGCGCACCGTATCTAGCAGGCTCCTTCCATGGCGAAGATACAAGATTTGCATGGCTTCCTCGACCGAGACTGATCCATTATCATCTTTATCGTTCATGAGGAATTCTACGACATTAAACAGACGACGAGGCTCGTATCCTGCAAGAACAGTTGAGAAGTTTATCAGAAACAAAGCGGAAGGTGTTGTACTCCGACACTCTGAAGTATTGAAGTTACGCGTCAAACGCACCAGTCTTGTCATTTCGACAGCGATGATACATCGCCTGGAACTCTGGCCAGTTCACGCACTTATCGCAATCATCATCCACCTCCCAAATCATGTCTTCGATATCCGACTGTGCGGGAAAGGAAACAAAGGAAAACAGCGGTCAGATGTGGACTTTTCGTCTTCTCAAAAAGCAACACACACCTTTTTCGTTTTATGGCGCAAGAGCTGAAACACGTTGCCCAACTCTTCCGGGTCGATTTTTCCATCGCTGTGGGATGAGTCAAGGATAGCCCGGTCAGCCATGCGGCTCGATGCGGATGCACGCATATTCACTTACCCTTTTGTGTCGAGCTTCTCGAAGGCTCGTCTGAGATCTTCAGCCTCGTTCTTCTTGGCGAACCGTTCCTGGTAGAAGTTGTGCAAGACAAGAACGAATGTAAGACGAAGGAACGGTTAAAGAAGACGATCGTTGACTTTGTTCGTTTGAGTGTCTTCAGAGAATATTTCGGCTTCACCTGCGGTGATACCCACCCTTGCAGCGACGGATGCTTGTGCCATGACTTGGCTCTCACCTGCCTAGATAAGGCAGTGCGTGCTCGAGCGCCTTAAGGGCCAGGTGTCCTTGTGTTGCTTGAGTGACGGACGGAGACGACAGATTAAACTTTTTTGATGAAGCGCTCGCCGGCTCGCGGCTCGCCGTCGGCTCTGATTATTACATGTACGATGACTGCTGACTCGGTGACTGCTGGCTGGCTGTTGCGCGGTTCACGCATCGCACAAATAATAAATGCGAATATTACCTTTATTTTTGATACTAATTTTGAGGGCGATTTTAGGGGGATTTTAGGGCGATTTTAGGGCGCCCTAAAATCCTCTTCCGAGTTTTAGGGTGCTCTCAAACAGCTATTTTGGGTTTTAGGGCGATTTTTGGGCGATTTTTGGGATTTCGTTCTCGTAGAGTCGTAG
>ENA-OUOG01003751-OUOG01003751.1-marine-metagenome-genome-assembly--contig:-NODE-3751-length-13815-cov-5.084801_pt1 | contig 13815 bp, 5 predicted proteins | sample MGYA00248635_ERZ508505 | MGnify/ENA primary metagenome ERZ508505 (study PRJEB26176, sample SAMN06267871) | marine metagenome | isolation source: Saanich Inlet, British Columbia, Canada | place: Pacific...
TGGCAATCCTTCGACACGGAGTAGGTGTACGTTCCAAAGGGCACGTCCGCGATGAACTCACCGCTCCACGGATCCGAGGTCACGAACGACTCGTAGTAACCCGGAGCCGACAGCGACACCGTAGCGTCGAGCATGGCGAGCGGCGAACCGACGAAGAAGAAGACGTCGTTGGTGGTTGCGGGGCTGGGGGTAGCGAAAACGCTCACGCCCATTCCGTCGTTGAAGTCCACGACGACCTCCCCGGTCACCGTGTCGTAGCATTCCTTCGAAACGGAATAGGTGTACGTTCCGTAAGGCACGTTCGCAATGAATTCACCGCTGAACGGGTCCGAGGTGACGAAGGATTCGTAAAATCCTTCACCGCTCAAGGAAACAGTTGCGCCCAACAGCGCCAAAGGCGAGCCGACGAAGAAGAAGACGTCATTGGTGGTGAGCGTTTGCTCGGAGGAAGTTGATGCCTCCGTCCGGGCAAACGACTGAAGGCTGAGCAGGGCCCCAAACAGGACCAGCAGCGACCAGGCTTTCGTGGAGTTAACGTGTTTCATGATCATTGTTTTTTGGTTTTTTCGAAGGAGATAATCGGGCCAGTTCACTCGCCATTTTCTTGAGCGCCGCTTCCCGAACTTTCAATTCCTCCACCACCTCGTCCCATGAGCGGGGCACCAGTTGGCCTTCCGCTTCTGACTCGGAAACGGGCTCGGGCGCAGGGGATTCGGAATCGGAGGGTGAGTTGTTTTTCGACATGGCGTGTTTGCGATGTCGCTAAGGTGACCGATTCAAAGAACCGACCGATGAAAAAACCACTTACATCGGATTTACACCGCAATGTGGTGCGGCAACATTCATGCTACAATTCTGAATAATCGATTGGCAATGAATCGATAACAATGCCTAAATAGGGAGAGTCAAATGGACGTAATGAACCCGACCAAATCTTCTTCAGACTCCATGTTCAGCTTCTTGCGAAGTCGGAATCGCGCCATGTTGATGGACTTTACGGACTGGTGGGTGATGGCCGCGATCTCCTTCGTGGTCAAGTGCAGTTTCAAAAATGCACACAGCCGTTTTTCGTTCACGGTGAGGTCCGGAAAACGCTCCGCCAACGTTTTGTAGAAGTCCACGTGGACCTCTTTGAAGTGCATTTCGAACTCGTCCCACGTTTTCTTCGACGAATTCTTCAGCAATTCGTTGATGACCCGTTGGATGACGACTTGGTTTTTCTGTGAGAACTCGTTCTTTGCCGCAGCCAATTCGCTCGCCATGGAAGTGATGAATTGGTTTTTCTCCAGCAAGTACATCATCGTGGCCGTCAGTTCCTTGCTCTTGTAGTTGAGGTGCTCATTCAGTTCGATGGCCTCGAGTTCGAGTTGGGTTTCCCGCAAGCGGGCGCGGGCGTTGCGGTTGCGAAGGTTAAGGTAGAGGACGGCAAGGGTTCCGCTCAGCAGGGCGACCACCAGCAGCACCGTCAGCAGGATGGCTTGTTGCCGGTCGCGTTCCGCGGCGTTGCGCAGGTCGCGCAGTTCGGCCTCTTGGAGTTGCTGTTCGAACTCGTGCTGCATTTGAAGTTGCACGATTTCTTTGATGCTGGCTTCGCGTTGGATTTGGCCCAAGTAGTCCAAATGGAGTTGCAGCATCGCCAAGGATTCGTCCGCATCGCCGCGCTCCGCTGCCAAATCGCTGACCAACCGGGCACTCTTCACCACCTGCTCTTGCAACCGGTTCGCCAGCGCTTCCTGAAGGCTGGTCCGCGCCAAGCGTTCGGCCTCCCGCTCGTCGCCTCGGGATTGCTCGATGAGGGCCGCTTGGTAGTACGCTTCCGTGCGGTAAAGCGGCGGAGGCACCGAGCTCTTCATCAGCTCCGAGTTCAAGGCGTCGATGGCGATGTTCTTGAAATGAACGGCCTCGGGCATGTTGTTCGCCTTCCAATGAACGCGGGCGAGCGCCGTGTTGCAACTGACGTAATCGCCCCATTCGTGCATCTCCGCCATGCGGTTCGCGGTGAGGGAAAAGCCGGTGATGGCGGCTTCGGTTTGGCCCAGCTTCTCGTTGATGGTGGCCAAATTGTAAGCGCACAACGCCTCGAAGTAGCCCTCCTCGAGCTCCACGAACTGCTGCTGAGCGGATTCAAAATACCCCCGCGCCGCGCTCAAGTCCCCCAATCGAAGGAACAGCACTCCGAGGTTGTTCGTGGAATGCGCCTGCGTCCGCGGCAGTTCCAACGCCTCGGCGAGCTGCATCAACTCGTTGTAGGCATTATGGGCGTCGATGTACTTGTCCTGGGCGAGCAAAATGTTCGCCAGGATCATGGCGATTTGGGCGGTGCTGGCATCCCAAAGCGAATCTTCATGCGAGTCTTCTTGGAACCGACTCAAGGCCACGGAGTAGCGGGTCCACGCCGCATCCAAATTGCCGACCGCAAGCGCGATGTCGGCTTCGATGGCTGCGAATTCGCCGGCAAGGACGTGAAGGCCGAGGGAGTCGGCTTCGGCGAAACCGAGTTGTGCGGCGCGCTTCACCGAATCGGGGGCGGCGGCTTTGAGCTCGTTGAGGTTGCGAGCGCGCTCGTTCAGTTCCTCGGCTGTGGTTTGGGCCACCATCCCCCCGTGGATGGCCCCCGCCATCGACCAAACCAACACGGACTTCTTGAGCGGGAGCATGACGGAAAGATAAGGGTTCAGTGCGATTTCGGATTCCTTGTGAAGTCGATTATGGGCTCGGCGTGTACCTTGCCTGCATGTTCAGACTGGCTTTCCTCCTGGTGATGCTCAGCAGCCGCTGCGGCGTGGACCCCGCGACCATCGCACCCGACCCCTTCCCGGTGAGCCTCCGTTCCCGGTTCATTGCGACAAAGACCTTGACGGAATTGGCCCGCGCCGATCGGGTCGAGGAGCTCGTGCCTGCCGAGGCGAATTGGAGGGTCTTCAACGTGCGGCGGATTGAACTCATGGCGCTGCACGGTGATTCGGCGCACTGGCGGGGAGATGGGCGGGCGTTGACTGACGAAATGAAGGCGGCCCTGAGCGGAATGCGCATTTCGGACAACTACCGCGTTGCCGCATCGGCGAAGGGGGAACTGAAGCATCCTCCAGGCGAGCAGCCCTTCGAGTTGGTCCACTACGTTTCGGTGGTTCCCGAGCAGGAGGCGGAGCACCCGCTGGGGCGAGTGGGCTTCGCGGAAGCCGTGCGTTCGGCCCTTGCCGAGGCGGTTGAGGCGGCGCACGTTGATCCCTACGCGGTGCAGCCGGGCCGCTTGGAATTCACGGTGGACGCCTCAGGCGCAATCGCATCCATCCGCCTCGCCTCCTCATGCGGCTATCCCGATTTGGACCGCGCAACCGAATCGGCCCTCTCCGCCATCCCCGGCTCATGGACTGCGGCGCGCAACGCATCCGGCTTCCCCGTCGCCCAAACCTTCTCCCTGTTCTTCGGTTCCTTCGGCTGCTGAGCGCACCCAATGATGCTGTTGGGCCGTTCTTGAGCCTCCCCAGTCGTTGCGTAATTCAGAACAAAATTCAAGGGATTCAGAACTTTCCCTGAAGGGTCCCGTGATTTGTCGTATCCTCGACCGATGAACGCGCGAGCCCTTGGAGCGACCATTTTACTCCTTTGGGGCTTAATCGACGCGGGCCTGGCCCAGCGCATCGAAGGAGCGTTTCCAAGCGGCGAGCTGCCTCATCCCTATGTCTTGTCCTTGGAACGCATGGACAACGGTGAACTGCTCATCGCCACGCCCGGTGGAATCGTGCGATACGATGCTGAAACGGTCACGCCAGTCTTGTCTTTGCAGGACTTGAAGGGATGGAATCGCGTCACGGCGGCATCGGTTTGGAAAGGGGATACCGCGGTGGCTCAATTGCAGCGCGACATGCTCGGGCTCCGAAGGGAACGCTTCGATTACATTCAGCCGGAGGTGGTCATGGAGGACACCCTCATCGTGTTTTCCATTCGGACGGGGAAGCGCATGGAGCTAAAAGTTCCTGTACCGGTTTCCGATGCTTCGATCTACTTCTGCAGCGGGGGCCACCTCTATACGTTGGTTGCGGTGAAGGGGCAAGGCCAAACCTTATTCCGCTACCTCGGTGAGGCCTGGGAAAGGTGTTATGCCATTCCACCGCACTTGGCCGGCAGTTTGGTTCATGCTTCGGAAGAAAACGGTGCCTTTTTGGTCCTTCACACTCCCTTAACGGCAACCGAACGGTTCGAAATTCCTGAAAAATGGCTCCACATCCACGGGACAACGCTGCGTGAGGGCACGCTCGAATCCGAGAGCAAAGCGGGCTTGTACTTCAGTCCACGCACCTTGTTCGACTTCCGATCCGATGGTTCCTTTTCGTGGGTGCGCTCGGAGTTTGGGAAAGTCAATGAGTGGGTGCGGTTTCACCTGGACGGGACCACGGAACGGGGCAGCATGAACGTGCGGGGGGCTCCGGGACGATTTGCCATCTATACCCATCCCGTCACCCGTGAACATTGGATGCTCCAACAGGACTCCATTCATGTGTTGTTGCCTGATTTTCAAGGCGGTCAATCCATCCCTGTTCCACGTACAACTGCTAGGGGGGGGTACGGTTATTCCGCCTTGTGCGCGGCCTTTCCTTCAGGGGGCTTGGCTTGGTTTGGAGGGTATTTCGGATTGGTAACCGCCAATTCAGAAGATGCTCGGTTTCATTTTTTGGATGGTTCAGCGATGCGCACTCCTTCCCATGCCGCGCTTTTGCCCTACGGCGTGAGCGTGAGGGACATCGCGCAGTTCGGGGAGCGCATTGCGGTGTCCTTCGGATACCAGGGCGTGTGGAGTTTCCTCTCACATGATGCCGCTGGAACGTTTCGATACGAGTCGGCCCCGCTGAACTCAGGGTTCTTTGCTGTGGACGCCGACGAATCGGAGTGCTTGATGCTGGCTGGAAGGGAAGGGGTGTTGCGCGTCACAAGGGATGGAAACCAAACGCTGAATCGGTTCAACGAGCTCAAAGATTGTTGGGAATTGGTGTCCCCTGTGCCGGACCATGCGCTGGCTTTTTCTTTGGACGGCCCGCTTTGGCTTGACTTGCAAGAGGGTACGGCCTCTCGGCCTCAAGTGCTTGACGAACAGGGGCTGCGGGTGGCATCGGTTACCGAGTCGGCCTACCACTGTGAACCCTTCGACGGGGCGTGGTGGTCATCCGGAACAGGGGGGCTGGTGCGATGGAAATTGAATGCTGATTCGACGGACGTCCAGGGTGAAGTGATGTGCACGGGGTTGGGGCCCTTTGGTCGCGGCGCCATTCACAGCTTCTTGCCGACGTCTTCAGGTGCATTGTGGTGCGCGACGGCCTCGGATGGCTTGGTGAAATGGAGCCCCGAGGAGGGGGTGTTGGAGCGGCATTTGATGGCTGGAGACCAAATCCCGATTCGAGAACATTACAGCGTCTTGGAGGACGATCGCGGCTTCCTTTGGGTCAGTTCGAATCAGGGCCTGATTTGTTTCGATCCCGAAACGAAGGCCCACCGCGTCTTCGACCGCTCCGATGGGCTGAAGGTCATGGAGTTCAATCGCACTTCCGGATTCGAGTCCATCGACGGGACCCTGTTCTTTGGAACCGTGGACGGTTTGCTGTATTTCCATCCCCTCGACTTCCATCCCTTCGAAGACCGGAATGGTGGCCGGCTGTCTTTGCGCTCGTGCAACGTAATCGATGGGGGAACCGGCGAGACCCGAGATGAGTGGGATGCGTGGAGGTCGGGGAAGAAGCTGGTTTTAGCACCCGAGAACAGTCGGCTTGAGGTGCGCGTGCAGTGGGTGGATTACAGCGGCCGAAAAATGTGGTACCGTTATCGGTTGAATGGGGCCAAGTGGATCACGACGTCCAATCCAACCTTGACGCTGATGAATTTGCGCAGTGGGCACTACAACTTGGAAATCCAGGGCGATGGGGGGGTGGGGCAGTGGGATGAGGCGGGGGGGCTTCGCGTGGAAGTCGATGTTGAGCGGGCTTGGACGGAGCGACCTGAAGCCATCGGAGGCTTGGGGTTGCTCACCGTGGGACTCGTTGCCCTCGGTGGCCTCTTGCGCCGGCGCCGCCTGACTTTGCGTGCAGAAGAGCTGGAAACAAAGGTCGCACAGCGGACGCTTGAGCTGCGCAAGTTGTTGGTCCAAAAAGACATCTACCTCAAGGAAATCCACCACCGGGTGAAGAACAACCTGCAGATGATGGAGAGCCTGATGGACCTGGAGGCCAAAAAACTGACCGATGAATCTGCGCTCCGGGCGTTCAACGCAAGTCGGGGGAGGATGCGATCCATTTCGCTCATCCACAACCGGTTGTATCGCGACGTGGACGCAGAATCGGTGGCGGTCTTTGAGTTCATCGAGCAGTTGTTTCAATTGGTCAGGCGCGCTGTCGGACGGGATTATCATTCGGCTCAATTCGAATGGAAAGGGACCTCTGTGAACTTGGATTTGAACAGCACCATCCCCTTGGGCTTGATCCTGAATGAACTCCTAACCAATACCTTCAAGCACAATGAAGACGCTGCATCCCTCCTTGTTTCCATGGAATTCATCGATTGTGGCGGCGGGAAATTCGAACTGTCGTACCGGGATTCGGGCCGGAACTTTGTTGCACCGAAAAGAACGGATGCGATCGAATCCACGGGGTGGCGCCTCATTTGGAGGCTGTGTGAGCAATTGAATGGCGGATTGAGCCAGCGGGAAGGGACGATTTACTTGACTTTTTTGAACGAGCAAGCCCGAAAATCCATCGCATGAACGGCAAGAACATTTTAGTGGTCGAAGATGAGGCGCTCATCGCTCATGAGTTGTGTGACGCCCTGATCGAATTGGGGCATCAGCCCATCGGTCCTGCGGTAAACCATTCGGGCGCGGTGGAGCTGATGAATCAGCATGTCATTCATTTGGCCTTGGTGGACATTCACCTCACGGGATTCAAAGATGGAATTGATTTCGCACAGCACGTGCGCACGTCGGGGCATTTCCCCGTGTTGTTTCTTACGGCGAACTCCGATGCGGCGACGGTCGAACGGGCCAGCAAAACGCGTCCTGCAGGCTTTTTGATGAAACCCATTCTGCGGGAACAATTGGGAATCGCCATCACCATTGCGTTGGCGAATTGGGCGCACCGGTACCCCAGCTTGTCGGATGCGGATTTGAATAAAGGTTCGGTGTTGTTCGAGGAGGATGTCCTCTTTGTTTCCGACGGTTGGCAGCATCACAAGATCCTGATCGATTCCATTCGATACATGAGGAGCGATCACGTTTACGTTGAGATCCATACGCATCAGGACCGGCACGTGATTCGGATGACCTTGGCCAAACTGGAAGCTACCCTGAACTCCCGCCAATTCATGCGCATCCACCGAAGCCACATCGTGAACCTTCAGCACATCACGCGGTTTGATCGGCTTCAGGTTTGGGTCGGTGAGGTCAGCTTGGGGGTCGGGGCGAATTACCGCGATGCCCTCATGGAGCGGCTACCTATCCTGTAATCCCACCAACGGCGGATTAATTTCGACGGGTTACTTTTTTCAGAACATGAAAGGGGGGTTTGGTATCATTTAGCTCGTCACATACAGGGTTTTCGAGGAATTTCATGGTGTCGTAGCTGCGTCCAATCCAGGAAGAGCGGCTCGAAACACGTACAGCATGAATCATTTGCTTTTCCTCTACTTCTCTGTGGCCTTGCTTTTCGTCCCGATGTCGGGCAGCGCTCAATCGACGAACCAAGCCGCCACGGCCATCACCACCGTTGAACCCGGGTCGATCATGGGCTACCAGCTTTTGGCGGAGTCTGCCTTGTCGGCAGACCAGGTGCTGACCCAAGAGCCTGATCGGACGAAAGGCTTTGATTTGGATGCACAGAAATTGTTCAGCTTGCGGGAGCAACGCTTGCCCAGTTGGTCCATGACCCTGCCGTTGCCTGGGAAATTGGGCGCACAGACGTTGCATTGGGAAGGATTTGCGGTGCACGGCCCCACCGTCCGGATTGGGGTTAGCAATGGCAACGACAATTCCATCACTCAAGAGGAATACATCCCGGAACAGCAGGCATACCGGCTGACCGGGGCAGGCAACAGCGGCACCTTGGTGCTGATGGACGGCCAACTCATCGGTCGATTTGAATTCGAAGGGGTGTCTTACGAATTGGGGCGTGCCTCAGCGGCGGACGCCACCGATGAGCTTCGTGCGGAATACGTGGTGTTCGATGTCGCTGACGCTCTCGAGCGCAGCGAATTCTCGTGCGCGGTGGACGATCAAACCACCCAAATCATGGGCTTGTCGCCTGCCCCGAGCCCCCAGCAACTGCCGACCGGGCCAGCATGCGTCCAGGTGGCGCTCGACATCGATGCCTATACCGTTGCGCAGTTCACGAGCACTTACGAAGCGGTGGAATGGTCCTTGGCCATTCTCGCAGCGGTGGATGAAGTCTACCTCAACGAATTGAACAATGCGATCACGCTGAATGCGGATTACGTGCACGTGTGGGAAGGCAGTGACCCGTACGCCGTGTTCGAGGAGCAAGCCGGGGAAATGTTGGAGGCGGTGCGTAATGAGTGGGCTGTCAATCCGGGTTTGGCGTCCATCGAGCGGGATGTGGTCCACTTGCTGACCATGCGCACGAACACCGGCACAGGGGGCATTGCTTACCTCGGAACGGCTTGTGATGCTTTCAGCAACGTCGGTTTTTCTCAAGGCATGACGGCGCAAACAGCGTTTACCGCGGGAGCCTATGCCTGGAACGTGCACGTGGTGGCCCACGAATTGGGACACAATTTCGGAGCGCGACACACCCATTGGTGCGGTTGGTCCACAGGGCCCATTAACAATTGCGCGTCTTTGGAGGGCGGCGATTTGTGCGCCCCATACACGAACAACCCGGCTCCTGCGGTGGGGACGATCATGAGCTACTGCCACGCGATTTACGGGGGCTCCGTGGACCTCAATTTCCACCCAACGGTCATTGCCGAAGGCCTCATGCCCTACATCGAGTCGGTGGCGTGCTTTGGAGAATGCAACAGTTTTGCCTCGAATTCATCGGCTTATGGATGCACGGATGAAGCGGCGTGCAATTACTCCGAGGAAGCCACTGCAGACGATGGAAGTTGCGCGTATGCGGCGGACGGTTGCGGGGTCTGCGGAGGAGATGGTACTTCGTGTTTGGGGTGCACGGACCTTGCGGCCTGCAACTACGACCCGGACGCGTTGCTTTCAGACGGATCGTGCGTCCTTCCTGTTTATGGTTTCGAATGCGATTGTTCGACGGAATTGGCGGGAGTGGTGCCCGCTACTGGATTTACAGGAGCTCAGTTGTACGAATATGCTTCCGGCAACCTGACGACGGTAGAAATCGTTCTGAATTGGACCAACAACAACGGTCCGGCTAACTTGGCCAGCGACTTGCTATTGAAATGGGATGCTCCCGATGGTCAATGCGTGCAGCTTGGCGGTTTCTCGGGGTCGTTTAACGGCTGTTCAACCTTGCCGGGCTTGGATTGGCCGGAAGCTTGGGACAGCAGTGAGTCGGGGACGTACACGACGACAATTGACCTGTCCGCTGCAGGGCTTTCTGGCGAAGGGTGGTGGGTTGCGAGTGTTTACAACGGACGTTCTCCTTCGGCCGCGGTGACCTACGACATTTCGATGACCTTGATTGGGGTGTGCTCAGGGGAGAGTGAGCCTGGCTGTACCGATGAAACGGCGTGCAACTACAACGGCAGTGCAACGTTTGATCCGTATGGCGAATGCCAGTATGGCGACGGCGACGAGGACGGCATCTGCGATGCCATCGACAACTGCAGCGATTTGCTCGCGTGCAACTACGACGCGGCCGAAAATGTTGCCTGTGAATGGTTAGACGCCGCTGGTGTTTGCGGTGGCAGTTGCGAGGTCGATGCGGATGGTGACGGCATCTGCGACAATGCGGACACGTGGCTGGGAACGGTATTCACCCAAATCGCGAGCACTGATTTCAGCGACCCCGCGAATTGGGACAACGGTTTGCCCAGCTTCCTAAACCCCGGTTCCATCCCGGAAGGCAAGTACGCGGAAGTGCTGCTTGATGATGTGGTCGAAGTCTTATTCGATTTGCACGTCACAGGCGAATTGTTGGTCAGTGGCACCCTGTATCTCCCCGAAACTCCTCAAGACTTCGAGCTCGAAAACCATGGAACGATGTCGCTCGCTGAAACCGGCAGCCTCATCAACCACTCCATTGTGATGAATTACGGTGCGTTCACAAACCAGGGCACCATCGAAATGTCGGGGGGCTGGATGAACAACGCAGGCACGTTCACCAACGCCACTGAGGGTTCCATACTCAACGGCGGAACGTTGGATAACAGTGGCAGCGGTGCGATTAACAACTCCGGCAGCATCGAAAATTACGGTTTGATCAACAACAACGGCGCCATCACCAACTCCGCCACGGGCTCCATCAACAACGGGGGAACCTTGGCGAATAACGGTACGGTGAACGTTTGCACGGGCGAATACAGTGGAGCCGCGCCCAACCAAAACCCCTTGGTCGAGCTCGATGCTTGCGGCGTCTGCGGCGGCAGCGGCGTCGATACCGACTCGGATGGCACTTGCGACGACGTGGATCCATGGTTGGGCACGTTGTTCACCCAAAATGTGAGCGCTGATTTCAACGATGCGGGGAATTGGGACAACGGGTTGCCCAGCCTGACGAACCCCGGTTCCATCCCGGATGGCAAGTACGCGGAAGTGCTGCTCGAAGTTGAGGTCAATGGCAATTTCGATTTGTACGTCACCGGCCAATTGATGATCCAGGGCACCCTGCAACTCGGCTCAGGTCACCTCCAAAACCATGGCACGATGTGGCTTGCTGAAACCGGCACGCTCACCATCGAAGCTACCTCATCGTTCACGAACCACGCGTCGTTCACGAACGGCGGCATCATGAGAATCAACGGGGGAAATTTGGAAAACACCGGCACCATTTCCAACTCCATCAACGGTTCCATCATAAACTGGTCATTCATTAATAATCAAGACTCGGGTACAATCACCAACAACGGCTTCTTCGAGAATAATCTCAATACCGTCCTCACCAATCACGGTACCATCACCAACTCCATCACTGGTACAATCAACAACGAAGGAACATGGGTGAATTATGGCACGTTGAACGTTTGCGCTGGCGAATACATCGGAAATGCTCCCGAAGGAAATCCCTTGGTCGTGCTCGACGTCTGCGGCGTATGCGGTGGCTCTGGATCGGACGTGGACGGAGACGGGCTGTGCGACGATGCGGACAATTGTACGGATCCGACCGCATGCAATTACGATGATGTCGAAAACAATCCATGCGACTACATCGACGAGGATGGTGACGGCATCTGCGACTACGCGGACACCTGGTTGGGCACGTTGTTCACCCAAATCGTGAGCACTGATTTCAACGATTCCGGGAATTGGGACAACGGGTTGCCCAGCCCGACGAACCCCGGTTCCATCCCGGATGGCAAGTATGCGGAGGTGCTGCCCGACGGTTCGATCTATGGCGAATTTGATTTGCACGTCACAGGCCAATTGATGATCCATGGCAACCTGCAACTCGCCTCAGGTCACCTCGAAAACCATGGCACGATGTGGCTTGCTGAAACCGGCACGCTCACCATCGATGCCACCTCATCGTTCACGAACCACGCGTCGTTCACGAACGGCGGCTTCGTGGGAATCAACGGGGGAATTTTGGAAAACACCGGCGCCATCACCAACTCCATCACCGGTTCCATCCACAACGGGGGAACCTTGGTGAATTACGGTACGGTGAATGTTTGTGCCGGTGAGTACAGCGGAACCGCCCCCGTTGGAACCCCCTTGGTTGAGCTCGACGGCTGCGGCGTGTGCGGCGGAGACGGCAATGGCATCGACACCGACTCGGATGGCATTTGCGATAACCTGGACAACTGCACGGATCAATCCGCATGCAACTTCAACGACCCCGCGAACGAGGCCTGCACCACGGTGGATGCCTGTGGCGTCTGCGGCGGCAGTGGAGTCGACATCGACTTGGATGGCATTTGCGATGACGCAGACGCTTGCACCAATGTCAATGCGTGCAACTACGATGACGATGCAAATGCGCCGTGCCTCAGTGAAGACATTTGCGGGGTTTGCGGTGGAAATGGAGTGGATTCCGATGCAGATGGCATCTGCGACGAGGTGGATGCCTGCACGGACTTGGGTGCATGCAATTTCGCCGATCCGTTGAACAGTGCGTGCGCCTTCTCGCCGGTGGTTCAGGCCATGAACCCCGAATCCGCAGGCTGCAGCGCAGGCATTGAAGTGACTGTAGCCGGTTTGTATTTCTGCAACCTCGAGGACATTCGGGTCGGTGAAGAGTACGCCGCCATCATCGAAATCACCGAAACCTACGTTTCGTTCATCCTGCCCGTTGGTTCAGGAAGCCAAATGGTCGAACTGATCACCTCGAATGATGTGGTGGTGGAGGCGGGAACCTTCACCTACGCTCCCCCGTTCTTGAGCAGTTTGTCCTCCAATCAGGTGGACTGCGCGGGTGGCGGACTGCTCACGGTTTATGGCCAAAACCTATGCGATGCCGTTTTATGGGTCGCAGGGGAGGCCGCCACCATTACTGAGCTGTCACCCAGTTCCATGACGTTCGAAGTTCCCCCATTGACGAGCTATTCCGTGTCCGTGGTTGCGGAAGCAGGAGGCCAAATTTCAAACTCCTTAAACTACAGCGGCCTTCCTCCGGTCATCAACTCCATTTCGGGTGGACCGTTCGGCTGCGCCGGGGGAGATGAAATGACCTTGCACGGGAGCAATTTCTGTCAGGCCGACATCACGGTCGGTGGAGTGAGCGTTGATGTCGTGTCCATCACGTCGACATCCATCACCTTTGTTGTGCCAGAAGCAACAGGAACTTCGGTTCCGGGTGTCGTGAACTCGCCCTGGGGTCCTGCAGAATTCTACGTGCCTTATTCGTCTCCAGTCCTTACCGCCATCTATGGCGATCCGGATTGCTACGGAGGCTCCACCGTCACGCTGTTGGGCTCCAATCTTTGCGATGCCCAGGTATTCGTGGATGGACAAGAAGTTGTCGTGACCTACAATACGGCAACGGAGGTGGACTTCATCGAGGCGGGTGGAATCGGAACCCTCCAGGTCCAGGTGGTGGCGCTCAATGGGGTGTCCAATTCCTTGGGTTTGGCATTCGGCATCGAAGGGTGCATGGTGGATGATGCGTGCAATTACAACCCCGCCGCCACGTGCGAGGATTACTCCTGCGCGTACGATGATGACCTAGACGGGTTGTGCGACAACGCGGACGCGTGCACGGATCCGGCCGCGTGCAACTACGACGACGATGAAAATGTGGCCTGCACGTACTTGGACGCCAATGGCGTTTGCGGCGGTGACTGCGAAGTCGACTTGGACGGCGACGGCATCTGCGACGACGTGGATCCCTGGCAGGGCACGGTGTTCACCCAAATCGTGAGCCCTGATTTCAACAACGCATCGAATTGGGACAACGGTTTGCCCAGCCCGACGAACCCCGGCTTCCTCCCGAATGGCAAGTACGCGGAAGTGCTGCCCGACAGTTCGGTCTTTTGCGAATTCGATTTGCACGTCACAGGCCAATTGATGATCCAGGGCGCCCTGCAACTCGGCTCAGGTCACCTCGAAAACTATGGCACGATGTGGCTCTCGGCAACCGGGATGCTCGTCATCGAAGGCACCTCATCGTTCACAAACCACACGTCGTTCACGAACGGCGGCTTCGTGGAAATCATGAACGACGGGGTGGTGAATGCAGGCACCGGCACGAT
>ENA-OUOG01003753-OUOG01003753.1-marine-metagenome-genome-assembly--contig:-NODE-3753-length-13805-cov-10.830638_pt1 | contig 13805 bp, 6 predicted proteins | sample MGYA00248635_ERZ508505 | MGnify/ENA primary metagenome ERZ508505 (study PRJEB26176, sample SAMN06267871) | marine metagenome | isolation source: Saanich Inlet, British Columbia, Canada | place: Pacific...
CATAAGGTTTGAGATACAAAGGTAAGGGAAAGCGAGACGAAGTAGAATACCCCTTCTTTTTTAGCTTTTTATTGGCGGGTCAAAGTCTGAGAGGAAGGTAGCTTGGTAGGGTGAGGATTTATTGTTTAACTTGTTTTTAGTAAATTAAAATAACCAAATACCTCATCAACTAAGACACGTCTGTCTAAGCCTAAATTCATTTCTTCACAAGCCGTCTCCGCTACAAGAGAGCAAGAAAAACAAGCGGATAAATTCAAATCATAAATTCCTTGTCCTTCGGATTCCCAACATAATGGATCGGATGAACAATTAACTGACCTTTCTAACCCTTTTCTTATGATTTCAAGTATTTTTTCTGGTTCGCCTTGAGAAACTAGACCTCCCATACTTCCCTCAGATCCTTCCGCAGTGTATATTAGTACACCCGACATCAACTTTTCCGGGTTGGATGAAATATAAAGTCTTTCTTTAAGACTAGCTGTTGGATATCCACAAGAAAATTCTAATTCTCTCATCATCATATGAGAGAAAGAGTGAATTAAAAAATGTTTAATCCCATTATTCTTGATTTTCTGCATAAAACTAGCACCCTGCTGGTTTGAATTTATGTCTCTATTTATAAAATGACTAAATCGAGTATCCAGTTCAGGGTTTTCGATTAACCATTGTTCTATTTTATTGTCATTAAACTGAAAAAAGATACCCTCGCCTAACGTCTCATTAGCAGGGAGTGCATAAAGATTATTCTTGTCAGCTGAAAAAATATTCTGACCTTGAGAGGATTCAAGAACGGACCTTTCTCCGTTGTCATCAATGTGTACAATCCTTTCTTTGGGTTTTACTCTTGTGAAATCAAATTGAATATTGGTGACTTTTAGCTCATCTACTTGCTGAATTTTTACAAAATATTTTGATAGGCTTTCACTTAAATCTATGTCTTTAAAACTTAAACCTTTGTTTTCTCCTATGCCTTCAAAAGAATCGTTCTGAGAAAAGCATTTATACTCTTGAAATCTGTAATTTTCGTGAAAATCACCCCCAGTATCGTCTCTATCTCCGGCTAAAAAATCATTTTGAAGGAGAGTCGCAAAATTAGCAAAATTTTCAGGTTGAATTTGTTCCTCGTCATAGATAAAACTTTCTATATCTTGACTGTCCCAATATTCATTTCTAGTTCTGACTAATCTATTTTGTATTTCTCTTCTCTGACATTCAGATTGGTATTTCTCATTTAATCTTACTAAAGCACCATGAAGCTCTTTTGTTATTTCTTCTGCTAAATGCATTGGAATAAACAAACTAGAAAAACCGTTGGCATAATAAGTGTTGTTGGCTGTTACTAATGCCACACTCATTTCTTCTCTATCATTATTTTTTTCATTACCATTTTTATGGCATCTTTCAAATGGTAATACTTCTGGCTTCCTCGGGTCTATTTCCCAAGGTTTATGTCCAGCACATTTTGGTTTCAAACTATTGATACCTTCTAACGTGATTTTGGGCATGCCTTCAGCACCTGTGCCTAAACCACAACAAGAGCATTCAATATAAACAGACCCATACCCTTCAGATTTTGTGCTGCTCTCAGACCACTTTAAATCAGGATTAGGACAACAAGGGGCTAACTCAAATAGATTTTCTCCAGAATCATCTCTAGAAATTTCATGGTTTTCTTTTTGCGTTTTCCATCTTAAGTATTTAGGCCAAGGAATGTCTGACAAATGCCCATTAGGACATATAAGAATTAAATTAGTCTGAGATAGCTCTTTAAATAAAGGGATTGTTCTTTGCACATTATTTGCATCCCAGTAAGTGGTTTGTATTTGTTCACCATTTGAGCCCTTAATTGGGGCATTTGCATCACGTGGAGGAGAGAAAGTGTTAATGGCATTCCGTCCATCTATCCATCTTCTCTTCCACTCATCAATTTTTTTTAGTTTTTGCTTTCCATTTCGATTTTTAGCACCGAAAAACCACTTAGGGAAATGAGTGCCTTGAATCTGATAATGTTCGGCTCTTCCAGGATCACCATTATTAGCTTCATTCAAAGCCATGGCAATAGGATGAGCAGGCTCTGTCCTGTTGTGAATTCTCTTGGTCCAATTTACGGTATTAAAATTTTCGTTAAGTGCCATTTGAGGAATAGCCACTAAACATTCTAGGTTGTCGAGTTCTTTTTCATTTTTAATGAATTTTATAAAACGCTTATCATCCACGATGGTTAAGCCTAAAGCCTTTGCCTCTCTTTTGATTCCTACGTAATTATCTCTTTGAGGTGTTTCCAGCAGAATTTGTATTCTGTTGTTTAGTAGATTGAAAAATTTCCACTGGTTAATATCGGAAACCAGTACGTAAGTATCAAATTTTGTGGTGATAATAGATCCTACACCAGCTGTGGAAGACAGTAGTTTGTATTTACCAATCCCTTGATTGTATTGATGTTCTTGAAGTATGTTCATTTTAAATAGAATTTATTTTAATTGCCGCCTCTTGTTCAATCACTCTCAAAGACATAGGTACCTGCCATTTTTTACTATGAATTGAGTTTTCATAAGCGTCGATGTCTACATATAGTTGTTCTTGTCGTCGTTGTTGGTTTACCCTGTTAGTTGCCCTACTAAACACTAAATCTGTTTGGTTGTCTAATTCATCTCTTCTGTTTTTCCAATCAAATAAAGCATCAATAAGCCATATCTTAATTTGATTTAAATTTTCTTCTTTTAGCAGGTTTTGAATAAGTGAGTCAAAAGAGTCTAATTTGGTTTTCTTTAATTCAAAATAGCTCATCACGTCACTCACAAGTTCTGAAGTCATATCGTCAGTCAAATCAACTATGTCCTTGGCATTGTTGTTGTTAGTAAATTCATCTCGCGTATGTCTGATCATTGTTGCCAAGTACAAACCCAGATAGCGTTCAATAGCTTTTTTGGTAAACGGTGTAATAGATATCGGTTCCACATAGCTATACATCTTTTCGTGAAACTCTATGAATTTTTCGTAATGAGAAATGTCTCTAGCTCTAAAGGGATGGTGAACAGTAAGTACCAACCCATAATCATTTCTGGCCACACGACTACTCGCCTGTATATATTCCGCTGTATTTCTTGGCATCGAGTTCATAATTATGGTATTAAACCTTGAAACATCAATACCTACGGAAATCATATTAGTCGCTACTACAAATTCGGGCGGCACCTTACCTCTAGAAATTGTCTCATTTTTAGTGTGAGCGAATCTATGCTCCGGTTTCCATTTAGATTCAACATTTTTTAATTCGTTTTTCACCTCTTCTCCAGAAAGTCTTCCTGTCAATTCAGCTTCCTTTATGGGTCCATGAGTATACAAAGCGTGCATTAGTTTTTGGGGCCTTAGTACACGATTAAATACCTTTCTAAATTCTTTAAGAATGTAAGTTTGAACTTGAGATTGTGTTTTCCCAACTTCTTTCAAACTATTGAAATAAGAAATAACTGTGTGATAATAGTCCATCGCTTTTATGAACTGCTTGTCATATTCTTCAAAATTAATTGGATGATGATTTTCAAGTTCTTTCAATTCGAAAATCACCCTGTGGGTCATTAGAATTGCGGACAAACGCATTTGCATCCATATCTGAGTCCTTCCTGTAGGCAGTACGCCTACATACTTTCTTTTGGCTATGTATTTTGGTTTAGTTTGTTCCCCATCTACGAACTGTCTCTTGTAAAATGCAAAAAATGAATCGTCGCATTCTACGCCCGGTTTCGGAAATAATTTTACTTTCCTTCCAAATAAAGCGGCAATTTGTAATTGAGTATTTCTTGTGGTAGCTGTTGATGATATTACCTTAGGTTTAGTGCCGTCTTGTCTAGTGCATAATTGGTCTACAGCCGCTTCAAATAATGCCACTGCCGAACCCAAAGGACCTAAAAGAAGATGAAGCTCATCTTGAATAATCAGATCAGGAGGTAGGTAGCCGTCTTGTGGTTTTCCGTTTTCCCAATTCCCCCGTCCGAATAACCTTCTGGAGTCTTTGCCTCTGCCATTATTATTCCCATCAACTTTATGTGCTAATTGAGCGAATTTGTCCACCGTACCAAATAACAGACTTGGTGGATGTTGGTAAATGGTTTCGTCACATAGGTTAACGGGAATAGGACCTAGAGAGTTATCTCCAGCGAAAGGATCAGGCTCAGTAAATGAACATTTGCTATTATGACAATAAAGATGAGCTTTTCCATTATTGAATGTATCGTTATTATCGTTTATAATTCCCCCTGTAGGAATAGGTCTTAATTGTGATCCACACCAAGTGCAATTAGAAAAGGGAATTTTGTTTTTTTTGCCCTGGTTTAAATTTCGAAATTCTTGAATTAACCCTTCCATAGTATTGGGCAACGAATTATTTCCTACCCACAGGCCTATCGTAATGGGTTCTATACCTAATTGAACCTCATCCCATCTACGTAACAATTCCAATGCCATAATCACAAGAGTTGCCCTTTGAAACTGTTGCATAGTTAAGAGTCGTAAAGTATATCGCATTATTGCAGCAACGCCGCCACCTCTCTCTCTGTATAGTTTACGCCTATTGATAATGGTCAAAGCTATTAAGCCCAAGTATGCCTCTGTTTTACCGCCACCAGTTGGGAACCAAACCAAGTCCACCCATTCGTTTCTGGCAACCCATTGCTCATCTTCCTCTTGTTTGAAAATTCCATCTAAGTTTAAAAGAATAAAAGCTAGCTGAAATGCTCTCCAACCAGCTGACTCTGTTTTAGAAAACAATTTATCATCCGCTGTTTTATAAAAATCTGAATTGAATCCAGTAAAATCATTCTCATCCATTAAGTTCAGAATATCTTTATTCTTCACTTTCTCTGAATGAAACAACTGCATAAACATTGCTGAATTCATCAAGCGAAAAGAATTTAAGTTTTCTACGTTTTCCTCCCCCTCTAGTAGGCGAACGATATTGTTCTTCATTCGCTTATAATCGTCCGCACACTTATCCAGTTCTTGGGTTGCAATTCCTTTAAATTCGCCTTGATATTTTGAATCCTCTCTCTTGTTTTGAATCCATTTACCATAGGAATCTACGAACTCTACTAAGCCTGAAATAACTTCTTCATTCGCTGCAGTAGAAAATGTTGAAAGCCATTTAAATTCTTGGGGTTTAGAATTTTTTAAGAACGGAGGAGATGTAGATGCTCCATCGCTTTTTACAATTGGTTCTCGACTCTTATCTCGAGGTATAGGTTCTATATCAGGTGTTTCGCAGGCAGGTAGGTATTCGGTTGATACGTGTACTTTATTACCATCTTTCACCCAGTTTACTGAGCACCCGTGCCCTATTGCATAATCCTCAAATTGGTCATAAGTAAATTTAGTAGTTGTGTCCTCATCAAAGCCGCCTCCGCTTTCTTCTTTGTACTCGTAATTAGTATATGGAATTATCTTTTCACTTTCCGTAGCTATAGTTACACCAAAAAAGGCTTTATTATTTACTCTCTCTGTTGCAACTGAGTAATACCTTTTGTCCTCCGGATCTTCTTGGAAGGCAGTACTGTCATTAATTAATTGGATTTTTACAAAAACTTTTTTGTCATCGGGGTTTCTTGTATTTCTGCTCAATTGAATGTTGGCAGATAATGAGGCGTATTCTTCTTCTGGATTTAAATGAATTTTAAATATGTTTTCCAGGCTGTCAGATTTGGTATTATCATTCCGTTTAACTTCGATAATTTCACTATACTCACTGGATTTTTTTGACAAATAAGATTTTTTGGCGGTTTGTCTGTCGAAAGTTATGCCTGAAATTTTTACGTCTGCTTCTAAGTTTTGTGAAGCCCAGATAGTGTTTCTCTTCAAACTTAAAAGATCCTTAATGTGATTTTTAAAATTCTCCAATAACTCTGCTTTCTGTGAAGCTACGTAAAGTTTCTCTCTTGTTTCTGAATCAGTTGTTATGTTTTTTAGTTCATAAAATATGGTTTGCACTAAACTACTTAAGCTTTGGGGGGTGAAGTTCAAACGGGAATTAATTATAGGCTTAACGTCTTTTTCAAAAATTTCTTGAGCTTCATTTTGGTCAATAGTTCGTAGTAATTGATGCACTAAAGTTGTGTCTTCATTTTTCAAATTTGGATTGGTTTTCAAACACTTATTTACACCAACATTTACGATATTTACATATTCGGATAACCTATTATTAGTGATAAATGCACTCAGATGCTCAGAATCTGTTTCACATAAGACACCCACATTTGCCAAATCCTCTTTTTTTAACTTGTGGTAGTATCGTGTCTTAACTTTAAAACTAAGGTCGCCGTTTACCAAATTATCTTCGTCCATACAAAAGGTAAAGCCCATAGTCTGAGGAAACATTTGGTTAAGTTCTAAACTCTCGCTACTTTCAATGTCTTCTGTATGATGTTTTATTTGCCCGTCCTCGTTTTCCTCTTCCTGGTTCGCCTCACCACTCTCATCGTCATCTGAATTCAATGCTGCCCCAACATTTGCGGATTTACTATCATCTCTAGGAAATAAAATTCCAGTGCTATATAAAGCTGCAGGCATTGAGCTTAGAATTTCAAATTCATTATTTAAAGGGAATTCAGTTTTTAAGTCCTTGCTCTTATTGCAGGTTGCTTCCAAATGTACAAAACGATATCCGCTAATTCCGGGGCCAATCGTCTGTTCTCTTATAAACCGTTCTAAATCCTCTCTTTTGTTTAATATTTTGCTCATTCTTCTCTTTTTTCAATGTTTGTAGTTTGTCTATAAGCTAGCTCTGGCTTTATAAGTTCTACCAAAGTATTTAAGTCTGTCAACGGATTGTCTTCATCAATCCCCAATTCGTCCAAATTATGATTGCTTTTATAGTAATCTAATTTTGAAATAAGTATTTGTACCGAATTAGCTCCTTCATCAAAACAGCCGTGATTAAAAAGGTCTTTTAGTAGCCTGCTATAAATACGAGTAGCATTTCTCCTACCTTGGATGTTGCTGTTTTTTATGGTATATATTATTCTCAAATAGGTTGTCGGCAGTCCTAAATAGTTACAAATGACCTTAAATGCTTTATTACCTCTTGGGACTAACGATGATGATTCAGGATTTATCCAAGTGCTTTCAAAATGACCTTGGGAAACAATGTTTAAATTGTTTCGAGAAAAGATAGTTTTTAATTCATTGTACAGATTTTCAACACCTGTAATCTCCGCTTTTCTTGCCAGAAGAATTTTCCATAAGCGACCAGCACTCTCGTCGCCTAAATCAAACTGATTTCTTATTATGCCTAAATCATTTTCTTGTTGTACAGTATCCGTAAAGGTTTCTACTGGATTGAATTTTTCGATTAATTCATCAAGTTTTTGAACACGTAACTTACTGTCTCCCTGGTCTAAATTTTCATAAATCCATCGTATAGGTTGAATTCTCTTGTGCTTATTATTATCCTCACAATAGATGTGTAAATCTGAAGGGTTACAGGTACTATGTCCATTTTTATCAAAAATAAGCCTATACGTTATTCTGGAGTCAGACCCTGTATAAACACTCTCTGAATCCCAGGAGATAGTCACAGTTTTTTCTGGTTTTAATAGTTCTATTTGTTCTTTTAATTTATCCCAGTTAAATTGACGGTGCCGTATAGGGTGGTCTAATGCCTTGAGATAGTCTTTTGATAGGTTATAGATAGACCACCTGTGAATATTTTCAAAGAAGAATGAAGGAAAGTAGGCTTTAATTTTTGTGTTTTCTGAAACTGTCGTCTCATTAATATTGGGATAAAAGTGGTTGTTGAAATTTCCTTGATTTCTATAGGATAGTATTATGATTTCATTATCAATGGTTTCATCTAGTTTATCCCAATTGATAAATTTTCTATTTGAACTTACGTTTAACGACCTTTTAATTAATTTTAGGAAATTCGTAGAGCTAAGTATAAAATCATCTACAACCATTTTAGAATCATTTGACAAACTTTCAGTTATTTCAGCTTGTAAATTTGAACCGATTACAAGATCTAGCACATTACTTAATAAATCTTTTAGCCTTTGAGCATCTTCAATTGGCAAATCGTGTATTTCCTGTGCTGTATCGTCGGTAATTAATCTGTGGTTGCTATCTTCTGAAAAAATATTTGTAAGAATAAAATCTTTAATTTCTTGATTGAAGCAAAGAGAATAAACATTCATCATTTTGATAGAACGGAGTTCGTACAATTCGTTAATTTTTGTCTCAAGATGAAAATCCTCCCAAAAAACTGAATATGAAGGTTCTAAAAAAAGAATTTCTTTCTTTTCTAGTTGTTCTTTTCGTAATAAATAGTCAGCTTCCTTACTCGTGACTATATAACTTGTTTGATTAGGTATATAATATCGTTCTTTTAATCTGTTTATTTTAGAAGTCACAGAATTAAGATTGTTGCTGTTTGAAAAAGTAACAATTACAAATGAGCGAAATGCTGTTCCATGATTCTCGTTTAAATTAGCTAGTTGCTGGTAGTTATATGGAGAAAAACGCTGAACTCTATTCTCACAATCAAACAAAACAATGTTCTTTATTATTTTAAGTAAGTGTGTTGTGTTTAATCTCAATTGTTTAATGTCATTAAACCCTTGAGTGCTGTGTATGACAAAAGAATTTAAAGCATCCAATTCATCCGCGGCTTTATAAGCTGGGATATATTTAAAGGCCCCGCTTATCTCATCTTGTTGCTTGGTTTTTAGGTTTATTAATGTTTCAGGGGTCAAAGAAGAATTTGGATTTATCCTTTTATAAAATTTCAGGTTCCCTCTTGCTTTTTTTCTTATCTCACGAATTTTTCTCTGTGCCACAGCACCTTTACCTGGCATTATAAGTGGTTCATCGACTTCAGCAGTTAGTTCATCTATTGTGTTTTGAAGGAGAGTATTTTTTTGTTGGGAAATTTCATCAAGCTCTGCTTTGCAGAAATAATAGTGCCATATAAATTCAGCGATTAAAGTCTTCACCTCTAGTTGAACATTCTTTTCAAAATGTAAATTTAGTACGTCAAGTTCTTCTGCATTACCAGTGCTATGTTCAATAATACAATATATGTATTTGAATAGCTTGAGATAAGATTTCTTTTCTTCAGACTCGATTCTTTCGATAATCAAGTTGAAAAGACCTGGATTAGTCGATTCCAGAAAATGGTTGAGATCTTGTCTGTTAGTCAAATCAAATGTCTTCATTGTGTTACAATAATAATTTCCAGATTTAAAATTGCACGTGAAACACCAACAAAAAGTTCGTATTTATTAAGCTCTGATGGTTCTGAAATAACCAGAAATACATTCTTTTTTTCCAGACCTTTATATTTCAAGATTGACGTATAACGCAATTTATTCGATGTTAATCCTAAGTTTTTTTCATCCAGTTCTTCTACGTCTTTTATTATAAGAAGTTCCCTAAGGTCCTCTTCACCGCGATACGCCCCTTTCAAGAATGTAGACTCAATAAGCAATACACAATCCATACCTAACAATGATGAATCAATTTCTCTAATAGGATTCAGAATGTTTTTGACTATATGCTTTTTTGCTTGTTGCAGAGAGTTATATAGATTTACCTTGATGCTAGGGAACAACTCATCAAAATTATCGTGTTGTATCAGCAAATAGTTTTCAAGCACTTCAGACGATAGCTTTTTGATGTCCGGATTTTGAGCACTTCGTTTCACATCATTAAGCTTAAAATGGCAGAAATACTCGGTGAGCAAATCGGCAATTTCAGAAACATTTCTACCTGTGTTAGAATAGCTTTGGTCAATATCATAGAGAATTAGTGCATTTCCGTTTGACAGACCCTGGCCTTTGAATCCTGAAAACTTATTTATAAATAAATCTATGCCACGGTCAAATAAATCTTGGGCTTCGTCAATAACAATAAAGTCAAATGGAATTAGTTTGTCTTCTGCTTCTAGTTTTTGAATTGTGGTTTTAACGATTTCATAAAAGTCGTCTTCGCTTTTAGTAGCTAAATCTTTATAGCCTATCCCGGGATTCAAAGATTTTACGAACCTAAAGAAAGTCGTTACCACAATGTCACTATTAGGGTTTCTTTTGGTTAATATAGACTTTGTATAGTGCATCAAAAGATTATTCCAACACAGATATATCCCTTTCTTGTTGTGTTGTTTGTCAATAAAAGCTTTTGCGATAGTAGTCTTTCCAGACCCTGGTGGGCCTTCAATCATTATTCTAGCATTTTTGTATAAACCATCAAGTATTTCTATATTCTGTAATCCTAGCCATTCAAGCGTATTTATGGTATTAGATTTATATCTATTGCTAATAATCGGGCTTAAAATAGCCTTAATAGCCGCCTGCTCTTTCGCAGATATTTTTTGGTAGTTTCTAAAATGTTTTTTGTGTTTGTTTTTTGCTTTATCGAAGGCATTTTTTAAGAACTTTTCTATATTCCCATCATAGGTACTAGAGGTAAATGCAGTCCACAATTTACTCTCGTCTACCAATAATGACTCAAAAGGATAATCTACGTGAGGGAATGCTACTGCTTCACAAAAAAAACAGTTTTTTACAGTGTTTAGAATATTGTCTTTTAATGTGAATTTATATCCCTCTGCTTGTCTGAATGGATTTTGAGATACTGGAGTGTCAAAGTTCTTTCCGTAATAAAATTTGTTTGCTTTGGTCGAAATTGCACCTCCTTTTACTTCCAAAACCAATAAACCATATTCTGAAAGGATTAAAAAGTCGATTTGAGCACTTGTTTTATTGTAGTAATTCCCCTTATCTGAGTGCATCGGCAGTTTTAAGTCGTGCCAAATATCCCACTCCTCATCACTTTTGGAAAGGTCATTCCACAGCTGACGGTAGATGTTAATCTCGCCATATAGAGGCGTGCCATCATCTTTTAAAATAAATCTTTCTAACCCGCCAATGGCATTATTAGGATAAAATCTAACTGGCATAATTTATTCGGAGTTTGCAATAGAAGCTATCTTATTGATTCCATAGAGTGCAAAAAGCTGTTTAACTGGTATATCTGTCTTGTTTTTAAAGATAACTTCTTGCTGAGAAAATAGGTCTGAGGTTACAGATAGTTGATTAATTATTTGCTTTAACTCTTCGACTAGTTCTGTTGGGTCTTTCTTTCCGTCCATTGATTTTTGATGCTCAAACAAATACTGGAGCTCTTTTTTCGTTCCTATTTTTCCTGAGAATCCATTGTTAATTATCTTGATAAATTGCTCCCCAGCTTCAAATTTGGTGATAAGAGATTCAATTTTAAGGTAATGTCCGTCCTGTATTTTTTGAATTGGGAAACCTTCTCCTGAACCGTATTGTACGGATGTATACCATCTATTTCTAGACTTATGGTCTTCTCCAATTCTATAATTTGAAAGAGTAACTGTCAGATTACCATCTTTAAAAGAATGCCATCTGCATTTTGCTCCTTTATTTTTCACAGGTGGTTTATCAAAACTCTTGAGAGAATAAGTGTTTAAATTTTGGATTCCTTCAAGAGATACTTTTTTGGATATAATCAACCTATTAGGTATTTCTGCATCCAAGTTCTTTAAAACCGAGGTGGCCAGCATTCTGCTGACGGTAGAACATACTGCATTCCCTATCAAACGCCATTTCGTATACTCGGAGCCGTAAAACTGATATGAAATAGGAAAACCCATTAAGATTGCCGCCTCTCTAATTGTTGGCACTCGATACTCACCATCACCTTTTCTTTTAACTTCAGATTTGTAAATAATAGATTCCCTGGAATTTGCTATTCTGGTTGCAGTTATGGTACGACTGGGTTTATCCTCATTCTCTGGAAAAGCCATTTTACCCATATACGGGTGATTAGTCTTCCAATGTTTAGAGAATTTTGCGTCTATTCTAAATATACCAGTATCATAAAAGTGGTCTGTAACAAGCTCTTGACTAAGAGCTATATCAAACTGAGGGTCTTTGATTATTAAACTTTGTTTTTTCGTAAAAGGGGACGGAAAATTTCTTTTCATATCGCCAATAGTCTTGTAAACAGGCAGAATGCTGTTTTGTTTAGGACTTCTGTGAGTTGGGTCTGGGATTACAAGCTTTCTCATCTTGATTATCTCTCCAGATATCACTCTTTTTCGAGCCTGTAAAGAGCCATAGTCCGCAGCATTAATTATTGCAGTATTATCGAGCAGTTTTATCGCTGTATGTTGTGGGTCTAGATTGTTTGATTTAGCCCATTCGTCTAGGCCTAAATCAGTAAATGTATACGAGGCCTTTAGGTACTTCTTAGAGTTCACTACATTTTCCATAAACCAAGCTTTTAGCTTAGATTTTTTTTGATGTTTTTTCACTGCAATAATTCTGAGGTAACTCTCAGTTAGTTTTAAACCAAGCGATTTGTCAGCTTTTCCTGATTTATTCGAACTAGAGAAAGAAACGCACGGGGGCGATCCTAAAATAATGTCTGTATCGGGAAGAGCTTCTATATCCTCAACAGAAGTATAGAAATCCAAAATATCTTTAAGTTCAGATTTTGTGCCGAAATTATGATTGTAAGTTTGTATCGCGGGCTTCCAATTATCATAGCCTTGTTTAATCTTAAACCCCTTTTGGCGAAAACCTTCGGAAAACCCTCCGGCCCCACAGAAAAAGTCAATTACTGTTAGTTGGTCCATAAGCGAAACGAAGATAATTTATTTGACAATAAATTATAAAGTCCTTTTTGATGTGTCACTTTTGGTAGTTTTATTTTGACGTATTTCATCAATTAACTTAAGGTTTGAAAATATTATACCGATGGAATTCTAAGAAGCTAATTTCAGGCAAGAATCGCTCTGGTGAGTTCATCTTTGTTCCTTCTATACTTTTAAAATAACTGTGTATACTAGTATTATCTGATTCTTTTAACCTTTTTGAGACAAGTAATTTTAATTGAGAATCAAATGAGATTAGTCCCCTATCAAAAGCCTTATCATAAAGATTATTAAGAGCTATACCGTTACTTGGATTCATGCGATTTTTTTCGTCTTTAGCCCAAGGAATTATGTGACTCGCTACTAGAAGTTCTGGCACGTCTATTCCAGAGATAGCACATTGGTAATCATAGTTATTTAGGACTATATTTCTAAATACACTCTGATTAACTCTGGTTTTCACTAGGCGTTCTGCCGTTTTACCTTCTATAGAGCCTAGGATTTCAAGTTCTTCTTTAAATTTATTTTCAACGGTTTTCCCCTCAAGTTTAGCAAGTAATAACTCGCTCTCATAAGTGAAGTTTTCTTTATCATTGGAGTACAGTTCAAAAATCGGTTTTACTTGATTCATCCCACCTTGTAATCCTTTTATTCCTCTATTTATGTGAAAAGGATCAACGGAAGCAAAATTGCCGAGTCTCATGGCAATAGAAGAAGGAGTTCTGTCTATCAGCTGTGCCATCTTTATAACTCTAGAATCAGTCCTGTTCATTTGCCCAAATGGCATTTTTAGATATAGATTAAATACAACTATGAGTTCTTCTTGAGTCCAGAGTCTGCGTTTTAGTGACATTGCACCAAAATTAAGTAAAATTGGTCATACTACTAATCTTGTTCCCCCACCTCCCCTCAATAACCTTCACTACATCTGGACGTACTTCGGGCTTGCCTTGCGTATTCCTGCCACTAGCGTATTACTTCGTTTATCTGCTATAGTATGGCGGGTGCTTTTTGGCTAGTTATTGGACAGTTTTGTAGCCGTAATTCACCCCATCATCCATCCCAATACACCTCTGCATTTATGCTCACACGCGGGATAGAACGCACCGTGATTTCGTGAGGCAGCATCTGCCGTAGG
>ENA-OUOG01003754-OUOG01003754.1-marine-metagenome-genome-assembly--contig:-NODE-3754-length-13803-cov-11.425033_pt1 | contig 13803 bp, 23 predicted proteins | sample MGYA00248635_ERZ508505 | MGnify/ENA primary metagenome ERZ508505 (study PRJEB26176, sample SAMN06267871) | marine metagenome | isolation source: Saanich Inlet, British Columbia, Canada | place: Pacific...
TCACCGAAGTCTGACATGTATACGTCTACTGACTGACGTAGCTTGCCTGACTCATCAATGTTACGCTGTACGCCTGTGTCGCCAACCATCAGGTCAGAGAAGTCACGGCGAAGCTTTGGTGACAACATGATCTTTGTTGCCTTACCACCCTGTTCATAGATCTTCTGCATGACACTATCAATGTTAGTCAGTGCCAATGGATCACGATCAGGTGCAGTTGTTGAACCTGCAATGGTTGAACGTACAGTAGCTGTACCGTCTGCATCTGTCCCTGCGCCTGTAGTTGCAGCTGAAGGAGCTTGGAATTCACCAACGTAGTCAACAGTTGTTGCTGAGTTGATAAATGACTGGTAGCCACCTGCTGCACGAGAATTAGCGTTCTGTGAGCCTACTGCGTTAGATACGTTCATTGAGTGAATCATATCAAATTCTACGTCACGGCGAAGTTCTGTACCACGCTTTTTCAGCTGGTATGCATACTCGTCAGCTACGCCAGCCTGATCGACTGCACGACGTGTGCCTGATACGGCAATTGTCTTACCGTTGATTTGGGTGTAGTTACCCAAACGAGTACGGTTTGGACCATCGATAGCGAACTTGTCGCCAACTGCAGGAGTCCCTGTACCACCACCTGATGCTGGTGCAATATAGTCTGTACCTTCACCAATACGTGAGTTGCCTGGAGATTCCAGTGTATCTGTCTGCCATTCGTGATAAATAGCAGTTGCCTTTGCCTTTCCGATTGAAGAGGTGAAAGGAGTTTCGTCACGAGTAATCATCGTGATAAAGTTTGCAAGATCCTCACGCTGTGAGACGTCTTTGCCAGTGCCGCGAGCTGGTCCTGCTGGACCGCCTGTGCCGCGTACGCCAAGATTATTAGCCATTTTAATTATACCTCCGAGGTATTAAATATTTGAAAGAGAGCGTTCTGCAAATTTTCTTAGAAATGCCATTTGATCATCTTGGCTAGCGTCTTCACTAAGCGCTCGTTGCCTTATCCGTTCATTTGCATCAACTTCTTTTTGAGTTCTAGTCTTTGCTTTTCGAACAGGGGCTTTCTTAACGCTTGTAGTTTTACGCTTAGCCGCGCCTTTGCTTACACCTTGTTTTAGTCGTCTGTAGTCATCAACAAATTTAATAAGTACAGGATCAACTACTACATCAAGAACTTCAGGAGAAATACCTTCTTCAATAGCAAACTCACGAATAGCCATAGCTGTTTCTTCGTTAAAGTCTGGAATCATTTCGGGAATTACTTCATTAAAGTGTTCCAATTGTTTTTGAAACTCTTTTGTTTCTGCTTCTTGTTCTTGTTTTTGAATGTTTTCAACAAGCCCTTCACGACGTTGTCGTGCTGCCCAATAATTCTTTTGAGCTTGTTCGCGCTTATCTTTAAGTTCATTCACTTCGTAGGTGTCGCCTTCGTCACGAGCTTTTTCAATAGCCGCTTCGATTTTATGATATTCATTGGCATGCTGTTGTTCTGCATCATACAGTACAGCAGCAGAAGCTTGAGCCATGCTGTTTATTTCACCAACTTTTTGCTCATATTCTTCTTCCATTTGTTTCCTTGCATCACCAAGTTCACGACCCTTGCTAGAAAGATGTTGTTCAGTAGAGTAACCTTTAATAAGGTCACTAAAGGAAACTGCAACTTCCTCGCCATCTATTTTAACGAGTACTTGTGCATCCAAGTCTAAATCATCAGTAGTGTACACTTCAGCATCTTGGGTAGACGTATCATCCGCATCTTCAGCTTCTTCTTCTTCGATTTCTACTTCTTCTTCATCATCAACGTTATCGGCTTCCTCTGATAGTTCTGGGTCTTCATCATCAGATTCTTCCGCGTCTAACTGCGGTACTTGCTCTTCGGGTAGAGTATCTACGAAATCGGAGTTTCGTATAATGTCAGCCAGCAAAGCCTCTTCAGTTTGACTTGTGTCCATAGGCACAGAATCATCCATAGGGGTAGAGTCTGTATTTGCTTCAGGATTATTCATTGTTAATTACCTCCCTTTTTTTCAGGGACAGCTTTAGGCGCTGTTTTCTTTTTGCTTAATTGATCTTCATAGTGCTTTTTTAATTGATGCATATAATAAAGAGTTTCAGCATTAAGTTTAGCTTTGCCACCACTACGCATTGAATCATATTCAAGTGTTTCAATCATAATGTCATAGTTTTTAACAAGCTGTGGGTAATCAATTATTCGTTTTGCCATTGTTGTCCTCCATCAGGTGTGGGATATTTTTCCCGTACATCTCAAAGTTCGTCATTTTCTCTTTGACACTACCTAGTGCCATCGCAGAAGAGTAGAGAAACTCTCGTGTCTTAGTTTCGTGAGGATCGGTTTTAAGCCACTCAACAAAGTAGTCTACCAAAACCTCACCATACACTTCATCAAAAAATTCATCTCGTTCTTTAGCAGCGAAATGGCCCTTTACATGAGCCATTCGCGCTAGTTCTTCAGGATGTATTTTATGATTACCGTATGATTTTTTATTACCCAGCCTCTTCTCGGCTGACTCACGGTATTTTTCCATTTACATTGGTCCTTGTTCTGCCTCTTGTGGCATTTGTTGTTGTGGAGCTGGTTGAATTAACTGTCTAGCCATAGCTAAGATTTGATCAAAGCCAGGGTGTTCAGGTAACTCAGCACCTTCTTTAACTGCGTTAATAGTAAGACTAGCCCATTCTTGGAAGTGTTTATCAATAGCAACTGCCAACTGTTTAGAGTTGTCATCCATTGTATTTTTACTTTGAGCATTAGTAAACATCACATTAGCTTCCGCAAGTGCTGTATCTGCTTCACGCCTACGCTGTTCAATTTGTTGTTGAGCTTGTGCAGCTTGAGATTGATTTTGTAACACTTCTTCTGCTTTTTGTTTAAACTCATCTGTAGTATAATCTTCAAGAAAATCATTACTATCGATATTCATAGCCTCAATAAGCTTTGTTGCAAGAACTGCAGGAGCTTCAGGCTTAATAGCCATTCCAGCACCTTGATTATTCAGGGCTGGTAAAATTTCAGCACCAATCTTACTTAGCTTTCCAATGACTGTTGAGTTTGAATTTTCACCAATATCCAAGAATATTTCTACATCCATAGTTGAAGGTAGTTCAGCCATATTAATAGAGCCATAAACTCCATCTATATTGTATGATTGTTTACCTTTCATGTTATTGTACATAGTTTTATAGATACCTGAAATTAACCGCTTAAATCCAGTTTCCGCAAATCTACGCGCGATATGCTGGATTCTTTTTTGTGCCGCTGATTGTACAGCGCTAAGTTTTTGCTCAGAGTTACCTGATACATAAAGAGTATCATTTAATCCTTGCGCGGCCTTAGACATACCTGTCGCTTGCTCTTTAATCAATTGTAGATGTTCGAGTAGCGGTACAGTACCTGTAGAAATAGCCTCTGGTGGTAGCTGTGCTACTGCACCCTGTGGATTACCGTTAGTAGGAATAATTTGCTTAGGCTTCATATTTTGAAGCGCACTGAAATCTACTACGTTAGGGTCTGCCAGCTTAGGACTATAATTAGTAAGATAAGTATTTTCAACAAATCCACGAAGAATAGCTGTACTTGCCAATGTGCTAGACCTTGTAAAGTCAGCCATTGACAGTCCAAAAAATTCATGAGGAATGTCAATAGGTACGATAGAAGCTAGAGGTACAAACTCTGCATCTTCTTCGTATAGAATATGATTATCTACTGTAATAAAATGTTTTAGTTCAGCAATACCGTCACCATCGCGGTCTACTCTAATCCAAGACTCAGTAAGAGTTACTTCTTGGTTAGCTTCAGTATATGCTTCACCTTTTGCTTCATAGCCTTGCCAATAAGCTTGGCCTGTAATATCTTTTCTTGCAGCCACGTCTTCGCTATACTTACCGCTTCCGACCCAAGTATGACCACTTCCGAGACGATTCCATTCATCTTCTGTGAGAGAATCTGCCCACTCTGGGTAATATCTGCGAACATCTGAACGAGACATTTCTGACTGTATACCAACAAAGACAGCATCATCAATATCTTTTGCTTCATTTGAAATCCTAAATGCTTCTGGTGGTATGACTTCTAGCTTAACTCTGCTTTTATCAATACGCTTCCGAAGTCTTACATCTATATATGAAATTATTTCTGAGTTTGGATTGAGCGTAAGCTCGCCGACGATTTCTAAATTTTCATCCGCAAGGATCTCGTCAAGCTTAGCTTCATCGATTTCCTCATACTCTTCCATTACGTAGTCAAAGTCTTCGATGTAGTCCCAACGTATAACTGCGTTTTTCCACAGTAGAGACGACTTCATCCACGTTTGTAATATTTCCCAACCTTTATTCTTTTTAAAGATACAGTAATTAACTAGATTGCTTGCATCTTTAGCAGCTTTAAATGCGCCAGGAGTGTCATCGTAAGGAACAAAACGTGCAATTTTGTTATTGTTTAAAAACAAGTCAGAAAGAACTGCTGTATAAGCTTCGACTACTTCTGTAGTACTAGTGTCAACAATAGTGCTAACACCTTGTGGTGTCAAGTGTTCTGAAGCAACACCTGCATACTCGTAGGTTGCTTTAAGTCTTTCTCTAGTCAAGTCACTAGCATTAAGCCAATCACCTGCTGCATTCTGAATGCCTTGTTCAATAAGATTAATTAACTGCTCATCATTGACAGCTTCTTTATATCTATTACCAGCCATCAGTATTTACCGCCTGTTCCGCTATAGAATGCTTTACTGCCTTCCATAGTCTTTTGGTTATAACCTTTACTTCCTGGCTGAGACAAAGGTGTTTTACGCTCACCTGTTTTCTTAGCTGGTTGTACAGGCTTAACTTGTTGATAACGTCCTGTCTTCATTTACCGCTCCTGGGTTTTAATCTTTAATTTTGAAAGGTTTTATTCCTGTTTTCTTATACATTTCTTCTAAAAAGTCTATTGCTTCGTCATTTTCAAATTGTTTACCTTCTTCTGCTATCTTTTTACGATATGCCTCGCCTATAGGACCAATTATAGCTTGTTCACGACCTTCTGCTCTTTTACTTTTTGCACCTTGAATTGGTTTATCAGAAATTATTTTTTCCATAGTTCCTTTTGGCATAGGAATACCTGTTAATTCAGTTGGATAAGTTTTAGCTACATTTGGATCAGAAGCTATAAAAAGATTTCCTTCTCTATAAAGTGCAGAAAGATCATCTGCTTTATCAGGACTCGAGCCAACAAAGCCTAGTTCAAAATCAGGATTTTCTTTTTGAAATTTAGCTTCAAATGGACTTAACCCATCAATTAAATCTTCTTCTGTTCTTGTTTTAGCCGTTGCCGCACCTACAGACTTACCTGCAAGTGGTCCTCTGCCCATAATAGTTTCTCTAGCAACAAGACCTGCATAATCTTTATCTGTTAATGCAGGTAATAGCATATCTTTATCACGCATTGCTCGTTTAGCTAATCTACCTGCTGGTCTAGCTAGTGGACCAAGCGGTGTATAACCTGCAGCAATTAAAGCTGCATTACCTGCTGCATCAAGATATCTGCCTTCTTGAAAAGCTTTATTAGCATCTTGTGCTGTTTGTACATCCCCATAAGGTGTAAATGTTTCTGCAAGAAACTTACCTGCTATCTTTGCTTCTTCAGCATTAGGTAATCTAAAGTTTTGTCCTGAAACTTCTTCAATAGCTTGCATCATTTCATTAGTTAATGCCATTACCATTTCACCTTATTAGCCCAATAAGCTGCACTCATTGGACCTTTTTTAATATTAGCTGCATGACGTGCTTTCCAGCCTTGTCTGCGCTTTTTGTAACTCTCTGACTCGCCTTTTTTCTTAGGACTCCCACTTACTCCTTGCGATCCAAATCGTATAAGTTTTTCTTTACCACCACTACGGGCAAGTACTGCATGAGACTTAGTAGGGTGGCCTGGAGTACGTTTAGGCTTATTGTAGCCACTAAACTTTTCACCGCCTTTCTCAATCATTTTACGCTTGCATCCTCCAATAGTAGTATTTCTAGCCGTTGAATAGCGAGCTTCATTTCTTGGATAGCTTGTTTATCTGCATGACTAACCTGCATATTACTTACTGCAATAGATAGATCATAAGTGGTTTTTAAGTTCCAACCTGCTAATCCAATTATAAGTGCCATGAGGCCTGTAAGAATTTGTTTTTCCATTATCGAACCTCTTTGTTTTCATGACCCATCCAGATACCGAATACGCCTGTCATAACACCCATAACTACCGAAACAAAAGCTGATTGTGCTGCTGTTGGATCTTCTAAGTACATAAACCACTCAGCGCATCTCCAAGACATAAGAGTACTTATCAGCATCATAAAGCGTGGTAATATCTTCCACTTTAAAAATGTTTCCATACTCATGCTTTTCTAGCCTTAGTTATTTTCTTTTTAGCTTTTGGAGTGTTTGCAGCAAATTGCTTTCCTTCTTTAATAGCTTTTCTTTTAGCCTTAGTGGTTGCAGCGTGTTCTGCTGCCGTGAGAGACTTAACAGCCGAAGCTGGCATATAACGCTCTCCAGTTGCCAATGGACCTTGTATAGAAGGTTTACCACTTTTAGTCCTCCACTTTTGATTAGTCCATTTTTTGAGAGACTTTTGCTGTTTTGTAAGACCCATTACTTGTAGCCTCCACCTTTAGCTTTGTACTCTTTAGCAACCATTTGCATTTTTCTAGCACTGATCTGTCCAGGCTTACCACCCTTAGATCCTGCAAGAATACGCTCATAGATAGACTTTCTAAGTCCTGGCTTTGTATAGTTACCTGAACTATTTACTGTGCTTTTCTTTTTTGCCAATGGTCCTTTTTTGGTACTCATTTTTCATCCTCTCCCAAGTTATGTGTTTGACAATAGGACTTTTAATATTGATGGGCCTTTTCTACCCCTAGCGGCCCAGACTAGGTGAGGACAACGGTAGAGAAAGAAGGGAATAGTTTGGTTTTACTGTGCGCGTTGTTATCGCACTGACCAGTAGACTAGTCCCTATTATTGTAGAGTGAGCTTTTCCAGCTCTGCCTCTAATTCTTCATCCGTCAAGTCTGAAGCGTCTAGGTTTGTCTGTGTAACATCCTGACGAGATAGTTTAGGTGCTTGGTATTCCGCAAGGATACTTGCTACTTTAACAATCTGATCTGTGTCACCGTCTTCCATTGCCTGTACCAGCACGTAGTTAAGTGCGTGTATAGCATCAGGTGCTTCATCACCTAGTTCTTTCATAGCCATTATAGTTTGTTTGGCTAGTTCTCGCTTCTCTTTATTCTTTCTGCGCACTTCGAGTCCTCGTTTGCGCCACTCATCAGCCATTTCAGAATCTTTTATAGAGATAAGATTCTTTAAGCCTGGATGGTTTTCATCACCCCTTATAGCCATTGTGTGTTCTCCTGTTCAAACTGACCTATTTTATCTCGCCATGAAACTGTGTTATCAGTTAATTTGTGTTGGTGTGTTCTGTAGGCTTCGAATGCGATTGCAAGAGCCATAACAGTATCATCAAAGTTTCCTGTGAGGGCATTAGTGGACCCGTTTTCTGCTGAGACATAAGTTCTTAACTCTCCGACAATAACATCACTAAGTATTTCTATATCTGACTCTTCAACAGCTCGTTTTAAGTTGCCGATAATCATAGGTTTTGTAGCCACTGTAGTTCTGAACCCAGGTTTACCACCCTCATCGTCTAAAAGACTAGCTGCTTTTGTTTGATAGTACAAGTTAACATAGTTCATTTGTTTTAATCTATTAAGAGTAGCAATCCCTAGGCTATTACTTTCTACTGCTAGTAGGGCATTGTTAAAGTATCTACCCAAATAGAATAGAATATCGCCAAAATTACTAGGATCCGTGAAGTTATCTCTAAATAGCGCACAAACTTGCCTCTCTTTATTCATTACTACAGCTGTACTGTAATCTTGTCCTACGCCTAGTGCCACATCAGCACCGATAATAAATCTATCGTCAAAACTAGGAGGATACCACATTTCTAAGTGGCCTTCTCTAGCATCTTCAAAGTAATTACTGGTTTCGTCAAAGTGTCTTACATACTCTGGTGCTTTTACCTGTATAGCATTAACTGCTTCTTGGTCAAACACAGAATTACCAGTTACTAAAAAGGCTTCTTCAGGAGTTGCAGGGTATTCTTGCTTAAATTTTCGCTCCCCCGACTCCGCTATCTTAAGTCTCCTCCAGTAAAGCTGATCGTTGTCTAGATCGTGCTTCTCTAAAAGATCCCATTCTTCTTCTGATAGCTCCATGTCTTCAGGTGCTTTTCTACGATACTCAGATGTGATGAACCATGGTAGAAAAATAGGTACATACTCATTTTCGCCTCGCATAGCGCCTTGGTACAAGCGATAGAACTCCCCCGAAGCACCATTGGCGGTACTTTCCAGGATTACTTCAGTTCCTTCTTCCTGAGATATACCCTGGAATAGTCCTGCCAGTATCTGTTCATCGAACTGCCAGAATCCAACCTCTGAGAGGTGTGCAATTGTGGGCGTAGTTCCTCTGCCAGCTTCTTTAGCACCTGCTGTGTATAGCCTGTAGCCACTTTTGTTGTGTTCAAATAAGATTTCTTTAGCATTTGACTTGTTTAGCGCTGGTGGCTCCTCCATGTTGTCGATAATGTTACGACTCATGTTGAAAAGAGCATCACTTGTAGCACTGTCGTGTGCCATAACTACTGATCGAGTGTATGGAGTAAAGAAAGTTTTCCAAAATACCCTAGCAGCGCAGTAGGTTGAGATACCTTGCTGTCGCGCTTTGAGTACGATTGCTCTGACTTTGCCTGTTTCTGCCAATTGTGCTTCTAGTTTAGCATTAATTTGTGATTGTGCTTCGTTAAAGACAAAAGGAACAAAGCCTTGGCTAGCATTTTTCGTAATAATTCTAATTTGTTCTTTGGAAAATAGTTCAAAGTCGTCCCTGTAGGCTTGTAATTGCTTACGCTTTTGGGCTTCTTTGAGCAATTCCAGCTTACGTTTGTTGTTCATAGTAGGAGTCCTCAAAATTTTCCTATAAGGGTGTGTTTAAGTCTTTGTCTGTGTTTAAAAAAGATGTGAGCGCTTCCTCTGGTACCCGTGCCTTTTCCTGGTCCCCCCTTTTCTCGGTCCTCGCTCCTCGGGTCGCTCCTTCTGCTTCGTTGGGTGGCTCCCTTTGGGGTCTTCGTTGGGTGGTCCGTGGTGGGCTGCTCTTTCTTTCTTTCTCTTTCTGTGGGGTGTTCTCGTGGTTTCTTCTTCTTCTTTCTCTGCTCGTTCTCTTTCTCCTCTTTCTGTTGTCTCTTGGGGTCGCCCTGTCGTGGTGTCTCGCCTCGGCTGGTGTGCCTCTTCTCGTTCCGTTCTTGTCTGGGTCTCTGGCTCTTCCGCTCCGTTGTCGTGTCGCGTGGGTCGTTCGGCTCCTGCAGCTGTTTCTGCCTTGGTTGCCTCTCTCCGTGCTGCTCGCGCTTCTGGTGTTCCTGTGTCCCTCGGCGTCCGTTCTGGCTGGTCCTCTTCTCGCTGGTTCTGTGCCGTTGCTCCTGCGTCTTCTCGCGCTCTTGCCGCCTAAGCCTTCCTGTTTCCTCCCTTGCCCTGCCCTTCGGTTTCGTTGGGTGGGGTTCGGCTGTCTTCGTGGGCGCTTGGTTTCCTCCCTGCCAAGCGTCCTCGTGGGTTGCCGTTGTTGGCTCCCTCTGGGCGTGTTGCCCTCAACTCGTGTTCTTGAAAGGAACTCAAAATGCAAAACGTAACTGCAAACCAAATCACCGCAATCTCAACTTCTGCCGCTGCTGGCGTTCCTGAGTCCTATTCTCTGGGCTTCGGGAAGTCGTTCCCTGCTTCGGCTTTCAAGCCTGCTGCTGGTGGTGTGCCTGTCGTCCTCTCTGGGCTGGCGGCTTACACCTCTAATGCTGGTGACCGTGGGTTGTCGGTGGTTGCTACCTCTGCGGATGGCTTCTCCCAAACCTTCATCGCTCTTTCGAAGGGCTTTGTGGGCGGTGAAGGCTCTCCTGCTGCTGGAGCTTTCCTGTTGGCTGTTCAAGATGCTGTGGCCTCTGGGTCGCCTGTCTTCTTGGCTGTCGCTGGAACTTCAACTCGCCACTTCTGCGCTCTCTCGTCTGAGCCTTTTGGGTCGGTTGCCCCAGCTGCTCCTGCCTCCGACCAGATCCTGTTCTAGGTTCTGTGCGGCCTCCTGCCCTTTCGTTGGGTGGGGGGTCGCTCTCTCTTTTTTTCAACCGAGGAGAAGTAAATGCAGACCTATACCTATTACGCTTCAACAGAACGCTGTGAAGACAAGCAGCAAGTTGACGACACAATTATTGCATGGTTCACTGATGTGGACCTGTGGGAAGGAGGTGCGCCAATTGTATTAACAAAGAACCCTGAAGGACTCTCAGGTACAGTCGTAAGATTTGAGTTCAACGGAACTATACCAGATGCTCTGTGGAGTGGCAAACACAATGGCTGGTATATCACACCTCGAATATGGAATCGAGTTTACTCTTATATGGTAGAAGATACGGAGATTGTAGAATGAATATAGAACAAGAAATCAGATCATTAGTAGACGCACTTGATGATGCATGTGACAGTGCATTTGAAGAATGGTCAATGAACTTTACAGAGCGTCAATTCAACGACTTTGTAGGTGTTCACGGTGCTACTGAGAGTACTCACTTCATGTTTAATTCTATTGAAGGTGCTATTCTAGAAGAAGCACTGCGAAGAATACGGGAAAGGCAATCAAAATAGTACCATTCTGGTATTATTTATGGGTTTACGTGGAAGAAACTGTGTAGACTCACGTTGAATGTGTGTAATGAATGAAGGGAATCACAATGAATACTCTATGGAACGGTACAGGAACAACAGACCTGATGACTCTAGCTGAAACAATCCACAATAAATCGCTAAGCGAACAACGACAACAGCGTATCGCTAAGTGGGTCACTGATAGTGCGATTAAGAAAGCTAAAGAACAAATTAAATTCAGAGAACTTGTATTGAAGGAAAGTAATCATGGTAAAGCTTTGTAATAGATGTGATGAAGTTGCTGTTACAACTAACTTTAAATTCTATTGGCTATGTGCTAAATGTTGGATGAAGGAGTTCGCCAAATGAATATCGATATAACCGATATGTCTAACCGTCAAATTGAAGAACTTGTACAAACTGCTCTAGTAGAACTACAAGATCGTCAATATCGTATATATGAAGATGCAATCACCCATAATATATACATCGGTGAAGTCGAGGAAAAGTACCGCCAAGGCTATATAGAGTATCTCGAAGAAACCGCTGGTCCAGGTGAATCACCAGCCTCAAAAGAAATACTTGAAGAATGGTATGCTCAAGAAGAAATCAAACAATCACGCAAAACAACAGGAGCCTAATATGCTTTCGATTCAACTGAAAACAACACTGTCAACTGGTATGTTTCCTAAAGCACAAAAAGCTGTAGCTAAGAAACATCTTAATCTATTGCTAAATAAACTTCCACAAGGCTCTCAAGCCTACGTAGCTGGAGGCGCACCTCGTGACTGGCATCATGGATGGGGCTGTCGAGATATCGATATATTCTTCTCAGTTCCAAAAGAATTCAAAACTCACGTTACAGCTATGCTTGATACTGAGTGTGATAAAGTCTCACAAGATTACAGTCAAGGCGGTTACGGTGTAAACAATAATCCGTTACTTCACTCTGTACACGAATATAATGCTAGTAAGCTCTCACCCAGAGCCAAAAGTACTGAATACACAAAAGTACAGCTCATACAAACCAATATAGATGCACTTAAAGTAATCAAAGACTTCCCAATAAGTCTGTCTCGTATCTGGATGGATAAAGACGGTGATATCAATTGTTGCCACATGTATGCTCAAAGCTATAACAACCGAATCATACATGAGCTAAATGAAACACATGGTTGGAACTACATCTATCTAGATAAGATACTCGGTAGATTCCCTCAATACACCTTCATACCACGGAATTGGCAGGGTCAACGAGATGTCTCTGAACAAATCGATATCGGATTCTAAGTTACCTTCTGAGTACACCTTTCGAGGTGTATTCTAAAGGACACTTTGTATTAACTAAAAGGAGTTTTAAATGTTTACAGGTCATACTGATATCGATAGGGTTACTGAAGAAACCTATATACTGAGTGTTGTACAGTATGGATGGGGTTATGTATTTTGTGATGAAAGTGATTATATACACGAAAAATACATAGACAGAGTAATAACTACAATTTGCAATATATTTGACATTCAAACTACTGATTGTCGAGTATCTTGTTTTGATGAAGTTGAGTTAGGATTTACTTTTACAGGTTCAAAAAGAAATCTCAAGGAGTTTGAGTACGCTCTTATGAACAAAAGTCACCCTGCTAATAAAATAATCGATGATATATGGTTAGAATACCAAGACGAATCAAAACAAATTAATTGGATAGATGAAATAGATGTTGCTGACGAATTAAGAGTGTGGAAGTAGCCTCCTATGCACATCAGTAATGGTGTGTATTAGAAGACACTTAAGTCCTATTTACGGTATAAGGAGATTTGAAATGACCGTTAAAAAGATTATTACTGTACGCCATGTATTTGAACGTGATTATGAAGTAGAAGTTAAGAATGATGATATAGGATTAGGCGGTGTTTTTGAGATAGCTGATTGTATGATTTCTAGTGGTCACGACATACATGGACTGTTAACACACGAAACTATCTTTGATAATCCTGTAAGCAAATTTAGAACTGCAAAAGGAATGCATATTAACGATTGTAACTTATACAACATTAGTCAAGAAGCAACACATTTTACTGTATCTGGAAATAGTGTTGATGCTTGGTTACTAGAAGGAGAAACTGACACTGAATATGACCAGGAAAGTGATTAGCCTTCTGACTACATCTTAACGGGTGTAGTCTAAAGGACAATCATGTCCTAGTGCAATGTTGCACAATTAACGTTCTTGAAAGGAACACCCAATGACTAAGCAAACTTCAATTATTCGTAACGTTAAACTCAACTATGCTAAAGTATACAAAGCTGAAATGAATCCATTCGGTAAAGAACAATTCGATATTCAAATTGAATTCAGTAAAGATCGTATTGATGAAATGACACCATTCGGTAAAGTAAGACAGCTTCCTAATGGTAACTTTGCACTAAACATTAACCGACCTGCTGTAAATAATAAAGGCCAAAGTAATAGTATTCGTGTAGTCAACAATGAAAAAGCACCTATTACTGACCCTATCGGTAATGGCTCTACAGGTAACTTGATTGTATACTCATATGATTGGTCTACAGGCGGTCGCAGTGGTCGTAAAACTATTCTAATTGCTGTGCAAGTAACTGACCTTGTAGCTTACAACCCTGAAGCAAGTGTTGACTTTGACTTAGTAGTAGGAGAAGGCGCTGACGCAGCACCAGCACAAGACTTCTAATAGTGGGCATAGCACTATTCTTCCTATGCGTATATTTAATAGTAGCTTGGTACTACACTAGTATATTCCACAAATAAAAGGCTAGCCCGAAAGGGCTACCTTATTTTCAAAAAGAGGTATCATAACCGCTAATCGTAACCACTAAAAGGAGTTTTATATGTTACCAAGTTTTCGTTGGTGGGTGGCGCTTGTTGTCGCTGTCCTTGTCCCGTTAATTCTAATTCCAATTATCACTTAAAAGGAACACTACAATGTCACTAGAAATCAATTGCTATATTTGTAACTACTATTCATCTAACTACGATATCGAATTCAAAAGCAATACACTCGATAACGCTCACTGGTATGCCTATGACTGGTCTTATGATGA
>ENA-OUOG01003757-OUOG01003757.1-marine-metagenome-genome-assembly--contig:-NODE-3757-length-13796-cov-4.179022_pt1 | contig 13796 bp, 13 predicted proteins | sample MGYA00248635_ERZ508505 | MGnify/ENA primary metagenome ERZ508505 (study PRJEB26176, sample SAMN06267871) | marine metagenome | isolation source: Saanich Inlet, British Columbia, Canada | place: Pacific...
CAATCACAATTGTTCGATGAATCGATGGAAATATATCACCATCAAGGTCCAATTCAAAGATGCCATCTACAATCGTAGTGTCTTCGATGTCCGTATATTGATATTGTGCTTGTGCCGTCGTTCCACCTAAAAGGGCGGCTGCTGCAGTCATGTAGTGCTTGATGCGTTGTGATTGTGTTCTACACATGCGGCAAATATAACTTTAAAAGCGTCGCAGTTCGGGTTCGACTACTGCTTTAACACTAGAAATATCGACAGGTAATGCTGTAAATTGTGAAAGCTGCCTAAGCGCTTCAGTTAATCGCTCGTGCATAGTTCCCGAAGTTGCTGCTGCAATCAAATCATCAAAATACAGATCAATCAATACCGCATGTGCATCCATCTGAAGGAATGTGCTTGTACGTTTGTGCTCCTCCTCCCAGTCGCTCAACTCATTCCATCCTAAAGGTGCATTCTCGCTTCCTTTAAGGTGGCGCTGACTTTGCAGCACTGCTGGCATCGGTCTATTCATGCGGACAACTACCTTCCTGCCTGTAGGCCAAGGCGCACGAACCAGAAGTGGCTCCACAATCTTTACTGCTTTTCCACGCTGATTTTCCAGCCATGTACGGTCAAAATCCCATTGCTTGATCTTCTCGTGCTCGAAATAGCCGCGCGCATTAAACGTATCCTTCGTCCTGACTCCGTCGGTTACCGGAACGATCCCCACGGACTCAAGCAAACGCATCGCAAGGGAGGTTCCACTTCTTGGTGGACCTGTTACGACATACAAAGGACGGCTATCAGAATGCGGTAACATTCGCTGCTGTACCTGTTGCGCCGTTCGGGCTTCTTCGTTCATGCCCAGCTGCTTGAAAGCCACTACTAAAGCGCCATGCACCCAAGGTTGGTGGTAGACCACTGCCGTACTTTCGAGAGCTGTATGCAATACTCCCTCCCAATCTTCGCGCGCCACAGCAAGTCGAATACGTAGGTTGAGGAGATCGATACGACCTTCCGAATCCTTGGACAAGAGCCGCTCCAACGAATCATACTCTTTGGCTTTAACCATGAGTTTTCCCCACAGCACACGCTCTTCTGCCGTAGCGCTGTCAAAAACATGTTCAGGAATTCGAAGTTCACCTCCTTCATGCACCTGCACCAATTCCCTATAGTACCGCCACAGCAAACCTTCCGTTGGCTGCCCCAAGTCTTCCAGCAATACTGCCAATGCCTGCATTTGTCCACTTTCGGCCAGTAAACTCGCGGCGAGCTGCTGGTAGCGCAGTGGAGCATCGGGCTGAAGATCGAACTCTCGCAACACCTGCCAAGCGAGCTCCGGACGACCCTCTGCACGCAAGCTTCGTGCGAGGTAGTAGCGATTCTCCAAAAGCCTGCCCTCTTGCGGGTTCACGTGCTCCGGTTCCAAGTACCCCAGATCGATCAACGTTTGCAACAACGGCCCCTCGGGCTGAAGTGGTGCTTCAGTGCTTTGGATCCTTGGAATCATCTCCACGGGCTGCAGAACTGGATCAGGCAGCAGTGCGGATGGGACGGTGCCTTGCATACTAACCGGCGCTGAAATTTTGTGGATGTTCAAAAGAATAGGTGCGATGTCCAAAAGGTTCAGTCCACTGATGGGCGTCGAGGTGTTCAGTTCAGGTCCACGAGCAATGAACACGCCAAAATGTCGGTGTTCCAGGGCAGGTGCCCCAGCGTGCTTCGGAAGCGCAAGAGGTCTTTGGTGGCCGCTTTTGAATCCGTGGTCGGAAAGGAGGAGCACATGAGACTCGTCCGTGGTATAGCTCAAGAGGGCGCCCAGGCAGAGGTCGTGAAGACGGTAGGCAGCCTCGATGATGAATTGGTATTTTGTGAAAGAAGCGTCATCGATACCGTCCAATTTTGGCGGCGCATACTTCATGCCCAAATGCTTGAAATGGTCCAAAGCATCGAAATAGACGCTCGCGTGCCCGCCCGGTCCGTGCTCGAGCGCATAGGTAGCCATGGTCTGAACATTCAAGGCATGGGTGATGATCTTCAAAACACTCCGCGCAACCGCGTCTTCACCGGTTATTTCTATTCCAGGAAAAAATGCAGCCACCGCAGCAGCAGGCAACTCTTCAGGAGACAGCATGAGTTGTTCTAGAATATGCGCATGACTGGATGGGTGAACGCCATCGTGCAACCAGCGGGCATCTTCACTCGCTGCGAGGTTGGAGATCCGTAGAGCGCCCAAACGACTCGCCGTAGCGGGGTGTGAGGGCCACCAAGCAACTGTGGTCGCTGGAATACCGCTGGCTTCTAAATAGTCCCAAACCGTTGGAACCTGAATACTGCTTCCTCGTACGGCCCGGATAGCACCCTCATGTATCTCGGTAAAGCCATGAATGCCATGAGCAGAGGGCCAGGACGACGTAGCGATGGAGGTCCAAAGCATGGGACTGATCGGCGGATCGAGGGTGGCGAGGTTGGCACGAGCTGCGCCGTTCATCAGTGCGGTAGTTGCCGGCATGGCGCCGCGCTCGAGTAAAGGCAACATGACCTCCCAGTCGGCTGCATCCCATCCCACGAGCAACGAGGAATATTTGGGCGTTTGTCCGGGAGGTGGCGTGAGAGTGATGCGCTTGAATTGGGCTACATTTCTATAACCACCTGATAAAAAGCCCAGGGTATGTTGCGGATCTACTGCCATGCTGTAAAAGTAATTGCTAAATTTGGGTTTGTACCTAAAAACCTCCTCATGAAACGACGTGCATTTATTGAATCCATGACTTTAGCTTGGACGGCGATCAAAGCCTCACCCTTGCGCACGACGTTAACCTCGCTCATCATCTCTTTCGGCATCATGGCATTGGTCGGTATCCTGAGTGCTACAGACGCCCTAAAGCAAAGCCTAGAAAGCAACTTCACCTCATTAGGAGCGAACACACTGACCATTCGAAATAATGGTGGAGGCTTCTTTGTAAACAACGCCGAATACCGCAGCAACCCGGAGATTAGTTACCGCGAAGGAGCTAGCTTTAAGGAACGCATGAAGGATTCTGAGGCAAAAACCTCACTGACTTACATCGCATCAGGTACCGCGAAAATCACCTACAAGGCAAAGTCAACGAATCCAAATACACTGATCACCGCAACGGACGAAAACTACATGTATACCGGCGGCTTTGATCTCGAAGAGGGCCGAAATTTTAATGCCGATGACGTCTACTCTGGAAGAAACTACACCATTTTAGGAAGTGAAACCAAAACCACCCTTTTTGGCGATGACAGTGCCGTGGGTAACACGATTCGTATACAAGGCAAACCTTATTTAGTCGTAGGGGTCTTAGCGGAAAAGGGAAATTCAGGAATGTTCTCCGGCGACCGTGGAGCTTGGGTCACCTTAAACTACGCCAGAGCCAATTTTTCCGGCGGCGTCCCGAACTACACCTTGAGTGTGAATGCGCCCAGTGCCGCTACTTTGGATGCCGTTCAAGACCAGTGTGTGTCATTGATGCGGAGCGTACGTAAACTCAAGCCGAAAGAGCGTGATAACTTTGCCATTACCCGGAGTGACAGTGTCGCTAAGAGCTTGATTGAAAACTTGAACATGGTGACCACCGGTGCTTTTATCATCGGTTCAATCACATTGCTAGGCGCGTCGATCGCCCTGATGAACATCATGCTCGTAAGTGTTACTGAACGCACCAGAGAGATCGGTACGCGCAAGGCGATCGGTGCAACCAAGCGAGCGATCAGCTCTCAGTTCTTGGGTGAAGCCGTTATGATCACGCAGCTCGGTGGATGGACCGGGATTGTATTTGGAATCATCATCGGAAATGTCGTCGCGAATCAGATCGGCGGGCATTTCTTCATTCCATGGCTCTGGATTACTGTCGCCTTCTTTATTTCCGTAGGTGTAGGTATTGTGGCCGGATGGTATCCAGCAAGCAAAGCAGCTCAACTCGACCCTGTGGAAGCCCTGCGTTACGAATAGCAAAGGGCCCGTTATTTACTGACTACTCTTTCTCTTCTGCCTCTGTTTTTACAACAGAGTCCTGGTTCGGATCTTCTCCAATTTTTTTAGAGGCTGCAATACCTAGTACCATACCTATGGGTAACCAAAGGCCAATGTTGTCGGTTAGAGCCCCTATAACTACTCCGGCCATGAGACCTATAGCGATGTACGTGTTTTTATCTTTAATCAGTGTGCTTTTCATAGTGCAGTGCGGTCGTTGAACTGCAAAGGTACTGCAAAAAAAAGCCACCCTATTTCTAGGATGGCTTCTCTTAGCATTCGCTAAGTAAGATGTGTCTTAAGTCTCTAAGACTATGCTTCTGCTACTACATCGAACTCAAAGCTTACAACCACTTCACGGTGCAAACGTACGTTCGCGCTGTAGTGACCTAAGGCCTTGATTGAACCACCCACGATTTGGATGAATTTCTTCTCGAGAGATACGCCAGCTTTCGAAAGTTCGTCCGCAATGTGCTGGTTCGTGATCGAACCGAACAGCTTGTTGCCTTGACCTGTCTTCGCAGTCATTTTCAACTCAACAGCTGCCAATTTCTCAGCAGTTGCTTTCGCGTCAGCGATTGCCTGAGCTTCCTTGTGTGCACGTTGACGCAAGTTTTCAGCCAATACTTTTTTAGCGCTTTCTGTAGCGAGTACACCGTACCCTTGTGGGATAAGGTAGTTACGTCCGTAACCGTCTTTTACAGTTACCACGTCATCGATGAAACCTAAGTTTTCAACGTCTTTTCTAAGAATGATTTCCATGGTACCGAATTATTTAAGGTTATCTGCTACGTAAGGCATCAACGCAATGTGGCGTGAACGCTTGATAGCTGTAGACAATTTTCTTTGGTATTTCAATGAAGTACCGGTCAAACGACGAGGTAAGATTTTACCTTGTGGGTTTACAAAACGCAACAAGTAATCTGGATCCTTGTAGTCAATGTATTTAATTCCGGATTTCTTGAAACGACAGTATTTCTTCTGGTTGCCGCTTTCTACGTTGATGGGCTGTAAGTAACGTACATCGCCCTTTCCTCTAGTTGCCATATTCTGTCTGATTAAGCGTTCTTTTTAGCACGACGCTTCGCAGCGTATTCGATGCCGTATTTGTCCATTCTTACTGTCAAAAAGCGCATAATACGCTCATCACGCTTAAATTCTACTTCTAATGGAGCGATTGCTTCACCAGGAGCTGTGAATTCTAGAAAGTGGTAAAATCCACTTTTCTTCTTTTGGATTGGGTAAGCCATCTTCTTGAGGCCCCAGTTTTCTTTGTTGATAATGCTCGCGCCTCTGTCTTTCAAGTAGGCAACGTACTTATCTACCGCTTCCTTTACCTGATCTTCAGATAAAACGGGATTCAAAATGAAAACGGTTTCGTACTGATTCATAATTATTTGAACTAAAATTAAGGGTGCAAATGTACAAGAGTTTTCTTAATTGACCAATTATTGTTAGCAACCTGTGTACAGCCTTTTTTCAACAGAAGGTCCAACGGGTCAAAAGCTCTCTTATATTTGTGGTTATGGAGCAATTCATCGTCTCAGCACGCAAATATAGACCACAAGCATTCGACGCCGTCGTAGGACAGTCGCATATTACGGATACCCTACTTAAAAGTGTAGACAACGACCATTTGGCGCAAGCCTTGTTGTTCTGTGGTCCGCGCGGTGTAGGTAAGACCACGTGTGCGCGTATTCTCGCCAAAGTAATCAATGCGGGTGCCGAGCTGAGTGAAGAGGAATTGGCGTTGAACATCTTTGAATTGGATGCCGCTTCTAACAACTCTGTAGATGACATCCGTCGCTTGATTGACCAAGTACGTTTTGCGCCGCAAACCGGGAAATTCAAGGTCTACATTATTGATGAGGTGCATATGCTCTCTCAGCAAGCCTTCAATGCGTTTCTGAAAACACTCGAGGAACCGCCAGCGCATGCCATCTTTATTTTGGCCACTACGGAGAAACATAAGATCATCCCAACCATACTGTCGCGTTGTCAGATTTTTGACTTCAAACGCATCACTGTAGACGATATCGCTCAACACTTGGGCTTTGTAGCTCAGCAAGAAGGAATCACCGCAGCACCTGAAGCGTTGCACATGATTGCAGAAAAAGCGGACGGTGCCTTGCGAGACGCATTGAGTTTGTTCGATCGTATGATCAGCTTCTCGGGGACCGACCTCACTTATGAACAAGTGGTAGAGGTACTCGACATTTTAGACTACAACTACTTTTTCAAGACCGTAGACCTTGCGATGGGAGTGAATTACCCAGACCTGTTGCTGCTCTACAACGAAGTCTTAGAAAAAGGATTCAGCGGCCACGAGTTTGTGGTGGGAATGGCCAAGCATTTTAGAGACCTGTTAGTAGCACGCGAGCCTAGAACGGTAGAACTGCTTGAAGTAGGCCCTGCCATCAAAGAACGCTACTTGCAACAAAGCGCTGCCACCTCTACCCGATTCCTACTGCATGGACTGAAGGTCTTTAATGAGCTCGATGGTCAATATAAAAGCTCGAGTCAACCGAGAATCTTAGTAGAATTGGGCTTATTGAAACTTGTGGAATTTATTTCACAAGAAAAAAAAAAGTCAACACCCAGCGTAGCGAATAGTCCCAAAGGGACAGATGCCTACCTGCCGGAACACCTGCCCAAACGTGGCGATGGCCAGGCAGTAGAGGCTCCAAACGCACCATCCTCACCAGCTCCTGCCCCAGCAACTCGGCCAGCAGCAGAGACGGGTACCGTGCAACCCGTACAAACACCGACACCTGTAGAGACACCTGTTGCAACTAAAGTGGTGAGCGATCATGACCTTCCCACAGAACGTCCATTGCCCGACGCTCCGGCTGCACCTACCCCAGTAGATCCTGCCGGCGCCTTTGGATCCCCAGAATCCGCGCCGGCTGCACCTGCTGTACCTGCCCCTACGCCTAGCCCAGCCCCAATACCGGCTAAGGAAGCGGAAGGCAATGCGGGTGGTAGACGCCGAAAAAGAGCAGGCTCGAGTGGATTGTCGCTTAAAGATGCGATGACCGAGATGGAAACTGCAAGTGCTGCACCCGTGGTCAATAGTGAGCAGGAAGAGGAGACTGAGGTGGTCAGTCAGGAAGGTCCGCAAAGTGTATTTACGGAGCATGAACTGAAAATGGCGATTGAGGTGTACGTGAAGCAGCGTCATGTCAAAACTGCTGTGCGCAGCATGCTGATGGCGCAAGTTCCGACGATCCTAGACAAGAACACCTTGGAGATTGAGCTTGACAACAATATTCAGCTCGGATTTTTCAAGGATGAGCAGAAGGAATTGGTGCCGTATCTGAGGGAAAAACTGAACAATTTTGCGCTTCGCTTCGAGATCAAAATGGTCGAAAGCAAGCAAGTCAAAAAGCTGTATTTGCCAGAGGAGAAGTTCCAGCATATGGTGGAAAAGAATCCAAGCTTGATGTACCTAAGACAGAAGTTAAACACTGATCTTGAGTAAGATGCGTAAGATTCTGCTGCTCTTTTTGGTGCTGAGTTCGCTGAGCTCTAAAGGCCAATTCAACTGGTGGAACACCACGCACAACTGGGACGGAGTAACGCCGTGGACCTCTTATCTGAACTTTGCGCATGCGTATTTGGGACCGAATGCCTTACCCATTCCTGAATTTGTCGATCAAGAGCGGAACTATTTTCGCACCAATACACAGCATAGCTTGAAAAGCGATGATGCATTTCATAATTGGCACAACGAATTGTATTGGAAACGTGGGAAGACTAGATTTCAGCTGATCCATCAAAGCGTCGAATATTTTCAAACCAGCACGGAGGTTCGCGATCTGCGAGCTTCGCGAGGTGAAAGCGGAAAGGGAGTACTTGCCGGGGACTTCATCATCAATGTCAGTACACAACTCTACCACAAAGAATTTTCGACTTACCACCTCACTGCCCATACAAAAACTGCAGCTGGCCCCTTGTTCGATGCAAGATTCACCGATGCACCAGCGTACGCGTATTTTCTCACCGGAATACATCGCCGCTATACCCATTTTGGTATACATCGCCAGGAGCATACGTTGCAGTGGGATGCCGGATTCCAAGTGTACCAAACCTTTTGGACCGACTATCCGCAAAACGACGGTTTTCTGGGGAATATAAAATGGACTACCCGCGATCGAAACATGGAATACAGCGCGGGGATACGCACCTTTACCGGGTATTTTTTAGACGGCGACTGGCCACGTATCATGGATGTACGCGTTGCACATGCCACCAACCAAGGAAAAATAGAGGCCTACCTTACTGCAGGTCTTCACGATTACCCCTTCCTATTCATGGGTGCTGGCTATACCCTATTTCTGAGCCCCTCCTCTTAAGTAAAGAGCGCTATACGCAGTCGAAGACCTAGTGGAATTCTTGCGGTGGTTGCGGCTTTTTGAAGTTCCGAACGCCAGTGATTCACGCTCGTCTGGTCTCCACGTTTTTTGTAGGTACGTATGGCCTCGTAGGCCTTGCGAACGCGGTAGAGTGCAGCGAGTGCATCGGTGATGTGGCCCTGTGCATGCGCTTTATCTGCCGCTGCAAAGACTTTGTCGTAGTGGGCTTCGAGCTGCTGGGTCATGCCGTGATCTAAGCGGTACATCGTACCTATTTCTGGGATACGTTTGGGGAATATTTGCCGGTGAAACAGCCCTAAATAGGCGCCCACATCTTCTTGCAAGTTGCGATCCTCTTCCCAGCGGAAATCCAGAGAGGTGCGCATCACGACCGTGCTTGGAACGATGGGGTTGTAGGCGATGAAATCCTGTACCGTTCGTATTTCTGGACACGAACGTTTACGCAATCCTTGGTCGCTCCATTCATAGATCGGCGTGTACCACCATGAAGTTTGTGGGTGCTGCTTTACTGCTTTTTTCGCTGCTGCCAATTTCCCCGGAAGCCAAGCGTCGTCTGCATCTAAAAAGACCCAAGCGTCCCCTGCCGCAACTTCCATCGCCGCGTTACGAGCATTGCCCAAGCCGCTATTTTCTTGATGCAACAGCAATAGCGGCAATTCCTCATACGCCGAAGCAACTTCTAGGGTGTTGTCCTCGCTCCCGTCGTCGACAATGATCACTTCGTGCGGCGGGTAGGTTTGATCGAGCACACTTTGCAGTGCATCACCGATCGTGGCAGCGGCATTGTAAGCCGGTATGATCACGGAAAATCGCATAGCTAGTGGGCGAAGAAGGTTTTCGGGAAAAGACGAACGGCAATTTTTTTAACAGGTGCCTTTACCCCGAGTTTAATGAAAAATTGGCCAGTGAGCTTGATGGTAATGTTCTTGAGCAGATAGACCAAAAGTCCTTTGCGGTACGGGCGAAATGTGCGGTACAGACGGCGGTTGTTGCGCATGACCTCAGCGGTGCGGTCCATGTGATAGACGTTTGCGGCCCACCACATGGCGACTTGGCCACGGGCGCGGTTTAAGGTGTCTGTGGGGACCCAGCCGGCGGTTTGGAACCCGTCGTACATCTTGAGGATCTCGTCAAATGCGGTGTAAGAGGCGGCGGCGCGTTTACGCTGCGTGCGCTGGTGCAACCTGAATTTATTGCGCGGACGGGCGTGAAAAATGAAATCGCCGTGTTGCAAGAGGTTGGCGTAGAAATACCAATCGCCGTTGAGCTTCCATGTAGTTTGTGGCGCTCCGGTGGCATCGAAAGCGGACTTTCGAAACAGGACCCCACTGGCATTGGGTATGGTGTTGGAATAGACCATGGTAGTGGCTACTTCGGTCGGACCGTGACCGGTGAAGTCTTGTTTCCAGCGGGAATGATCGCCGAAAATGAAACCATAATCGTCGAGGAAATCGCGAAGGAATTGGCCGTTTTCGTCGACCAAGTGAGAATGACTGTAGGTAAGTACGGCGTTGTCGTTGCTTTCTAGGGCGTCGACATGTACGGCAAGCATGTCCAGGTCACAGAAATCGTCGCTCTCGGCGATCCAAAGATATTTGCCTTTTGCCCATGCGGCTCCCTTGGCCCATTGTGAGAAGGGACTGCCGGAATTAGTCTGGTTAAACCGTACAGAAACCCGATCGTCCTTTTCTGCCCAACGCTTCAAAACCTCGCGGCTGTCGTCTGGGGAGCAATCGTCCATGAGCAGGACTTCGATCGATCGATAACTCTGATTCAAGACGCTCGAGATGCGCTCATCCAGATACGGCTCGTGGTTATAGTTCGGCACCAAAACACTGACTAATGGGCCTGTAGTAGGCAGCTGTTGTCCCTCAGGCTCAACCATCTCTTGCTGTGAAGGGGCAGACTTTCGAGTGAACCCTTCCATAACGCCGGGACGCACTTTACATAAACTGTAGAGCGAAAACCAAGCCCGGCGCTGCACATTTACATCAGCGCTGGTCAGCTCCTCATAACGCACACTGCGGTGTTCGACGCCACTTTCACGTATGGCCAAAGCTGCAGCTTCATTATAAGTACGTACTAAACGTAGTGCAGAAGCCGCGTCCAAATGACTCGAAGCTTCGTCTTCCTTGTTTTGTCGGCGCAAAAGACTCGCCACCACATCGTCTTCGTCCCTCAAGATCCAGATCACCTTCGCCTTTGGGAATTTCTTCAACCACCAAGAAAGCGTAAGGCACATGCGCGGATCTTTCAATCCCCATGGACCACTCCAGCGGCGTGCTAACGAGAGCGTTCGACCACTGGCACTTTTCAGATGCGTCGCATACAATTGTGTTGGGGTCAATTCCGTCTGAAAGTCCTCCAGCACCTGCTCCAACGCTGCGCTGCTCGGCGGGTTCGCCCAACTACCACCGGCTAGTTCCAGCATGCGATCGTTCAGATCCACCCCATAAAAAGCTTCCGCATTGTGGTCACGAATGGCCCCCATATACACCCCCGCATCGTTCAGCGCCTTGCTCACCATAGTGGTGCCGCTTCGGTGCATGCCGACGATCAAGACGGGCTGTTGAACTTTGGGTTTAAACATGTATTTTCGAGCCTATGAGAAATCCAAAGAAACTCGTTTTTATCCACATACCAAAAACCGCAGGCACTTCCTTGCGATTGTTGATAGAAAGTAACTACGAGCCGCACGAACGCAAGTCCATTTACACCTATGAAAATCTGGACAATGAACTGCAAAAAGCACTCGAGGATCCTCAAATCAAATGCATCTTCGGACACTTTCCATTGCGCCCTGTGATTGCAGAAAGTGACGCTACAGTAGTTACGCTGTTCCGTGAGCCCATAGCGCGTTCCATCTCCCATTACAACCACTACAAGCGCAGGCTGAACGAAACGCACCGCCGCTTGATGAAAGACATTCACTCGCCGCATGATTTTCCCAAAATTGTGGAAAGCAACAACCGCCACACGGCCTTTTTAAGTGGGTATTTGAACCAGCGCAAATTTTTAGAAGATGCCAGCGTTCTAGACAAGGCACTCGCGAGTTTTGACCGATTAGATGCCGTAGGTTTCACCGAAGAATACGCCGCCTCGATCGCCTATTTCGGAACCCTGTTCGGATGGCGCAACACCTACGTAGAGCACCACAATTCTGGAAGTAAAAAAGACGACGGCAACTTAGAATTATGGAAAAGCCTCAACGACAAAGACTTGGTGGTGTATCAAAAGGCGTGGGAACGGTTCAGTCCAGTGCTTGAACCCTACAAACAGGTGCAACTGCCCATCCACAAGATTCCATTAAAAGCAAAGGTGAAAGGTTATTTACGTGCTCTAAGCTCGAAGTTCTGGCCGAGATAAACGCGACGAACAGTTTCATCCGCTGCCAATTCCTCCGCAGTCCCGCTTTTTAGAATTTTTCCCTCGAACATCAAATACGTCCGATCCGTGATCGCCAAGGTTTCTTGTACGTTGTGATCGGTGATTAAAATCCCTATGTTGCGCTTTTTAAGATCCGCAACGATGCCCTGAATGTCCTCCACTGCGATAGGATCCACCCCAGCAAAAGGCTCATCGAGCAGTATAAACTTTGGGCTTGTGGCGAGTGCACGAGCAATCTCCGTTCTTCGACGTTCACCACCACTAAGCAAATCTCCACGTGTACTACGAATGTGCTGCAGTCCGAATTCATCGAGCAAGCTTTCCAACTTTGCCTTCTGCTCCTCCTTACTAAGCTTTGTCAATTCCAAAACGCCCGCAATGTTGTCTTCCACACTGATCTTTCTAAACACAGAGGCCTCTTGCGCGAGGTACCCGATCCCAAGTTGCGCCCGTTTGTACATAGGCAATTTCTCGATCGGCGTTCCGTCCAGCAAAATCTGACCGCTGTACGGACGGATCAAGCCTACCACCGTGTAAAAGCTGGTGGTTTTTCCTGCGCCATTCGGCCCAAGAAGTCCTACGATCTCGCCGCGGTTGACCTCAAAGCTTACGTCGTTCACCACAGTGCGGGAACGGTACTTCTTGACAATATTTCGCGCTTCTAATCTCATGAGGCGGCACGCTGAGCGGCTTTTCTTTTGACAATTCTGCGACTCACCATGATGCTAATCTGATACAAGATCAAAACGGGCAAGGTCACCAGCACTTGGGAAGCAATGTCCGGAGGCGTGATAATGGCGCTCAACAGTAAGATGCCGATGATCGCGTGGCGACGGTATTCTTTGAGTAAGTCTGGAGTCACAACGCCTACTTTGCTTAAAAAGTATACCGCGATGGGCAACTGGAACAAGACGCCGGTAGCCAAGGTGACCGAACTCACTAAAGAAATGTAAGAAGTCAGGTCGATGCGGTTCACCACTTCTGCGGAAACGGCATAGCTGCCTAGGAATTGGACACTTAACGGGACAATGACGTAATAGCCAAAAAGTACCCCCAGGGCAAAAAGTAGGGTCGTAAAAAGTATGACACCGCGGGAGCTTTTGCGCTCGAGCTCGTGCAATCCTGGTTGGATGAATCTCCAGATTTCCCAGAAGACATAAGGGAAGGCGATGATCAGGCCGGCGACCAAGGAGACCCAGAGGTGCATTTGAAATTGGCCACTCATGCGCATGTTCAACAGTTCGAAGGGCATCTCTTTGAAACAGAACACTTCGCCACCGACAAAGTCGGACAGCCAGCAAAAGAAGGTGTAGGTCGGAAAATTGGGCTGCTTCGGCCCGAAGATGATTTGGTCAAAAATGACCGATTTCGCCAAGAAGGCCAGAACGGCAAAAATGACTATTGCGATGGAGGATCTCACGAGATGCCAGCGGAGCTCACCGAGGTGGTCCAAAAAGCTCATCGCATTTTTATCTTTCTTGTTGTTCATAACTGGTATAGGCGGTAAAAATCCGAAAAACATTCTTTAGTACCTTCAAATCCCTTTGAAAATTGACCTATCTTAAAGGGGTACAAAGCAAAACTTTATGTCATCAGTGAATTGGGAACACCAGCTCAAGGATTTTTTCGGCTTTTCTGAGTTTAAAGGAAACCAGCGCGCCATCATAGAAAGTATTGCCAGCGGCAAGGACACTTTTGTGATTATGCCCACTGGTGGCGGGAAGAGCCTTTGTTATCAACTGCCTGCGCTTGCCTCCGAAGGTACCGCGATTATCGTGAGTCCACTCATCGCACTGATGAAGAATCAGGTCGATGCCGTGCGCGGTCATTCCGAAGTAGAAGGCATCGCACATGTCCTAAATTCATCATTGACCAAAGGACAACTCGAGCAAGTACACCACGATCTGAAGGCCGGCATCACCAAAATGCTCTTTGTAGCGCCCGAATCGTTGAACAAAGAGGCGAATATCGAGCTCCTCTCCAGCATCGAGCTGAGCTTTTTCGCCATCGACGAGGCGCATTGTATCTCTGAGTGGGGTCATGATTTCCGACCG
>ENA-OUOG01003760-OUOG01003760.1-marine-metagenome-genome-assembly--contig:-NODE-3760-length-13790-cov-4.029388_pt1 | contig 13790 bp, 15 predicted proteins | sample MGYA00248635_ERZ508505 | MGnify/ENA primary metagenome ERZ508505 (study PRJEB26176, sample SAMN06267871) | marine metagenome | isolation source: Saanich Inlet, British Columbia, Canada | place: Pacific...
ATTTGTTCAATAAAATGAGGAATTACAGAGCCTCTTGATGCCATAACATTTCCATAACGCGTACCTGTTATAATGGTTTTTTTAGAGTTTCTTGACTTTGCAACAAACACTTTTTCCATCATTGCTTTGGATACTCCCATTGCGTTAATAGGGTATACCGCTTTATCTGTACTAAGACATACTACTTTTTTAACATCATTAGAAATGGCAGCATTTAAAACATTTTCTGTTCCTAAAACATTGGTCCGTACAGCCTCCATGGGATAAAACTCACAAGAGGGAACCTGTTTTAGTGCTGCAGCATGAAAGACATAATCTACTCCTATCATTGCATCTTTTAGAGAATCTACATTTCTTACATCTCCTATATAAAATTTAATTTTCGGGTTGTTGTAATGTACACGCATGTCGTGCTGCTTCTTTTCATCTCTTGATAAAATTCTTATTTCTTTTATTTCAGAGGACAGAAACCTGTCTAAAACAGCATTTCCAAAAGAGCCTGTTCCGCCGGTAATAAGTAATATTTTATTTTTAAAAACCATCTGTTATGTAATTCAAAAGATTACTCATTTTGTTGTGAACTTTAATTTTTGTTTTAGTCAAGCTTTTCAAATTTACAGCTTTTAAAATAATAGTTGCAATCTCTTCTTCTGAGTAAGGATTAAAACTTAAAGAAGGTTCTATTACTTCATAAACATATGGTAAGTCTGCCGCAATAACTTGAGTTCCTAATTGAGCTGCTTCTATTAAGGGCAACCCGAAGCTTTCCTTTAAAGATGGATAAACACAAAAACTATTTTCTTTATAACTTTTAATCACCCCTTCTTTTGTTAAAATGCCTAGGTTATGTACTTCTAATTTAATGGAAGGTGTATGAAAATTTTCAATCAAAGAAGAAAATACATTAGAAGGGAGCGTTAAACTTAAAGATAAAGGGGTTTTAGATTGTTTTGCGGCCATGCTAAATCCCAAAAGTAGTTTTTGATGATTTTTATGGGCTTCTGGTCCCGCAACATAAAGAAAACTATTTTTTTTAGGGACATTTCTATCTTCACGCATTAATGTGTCGAAGAATGGTAAAACTTTAATTTTTTCGTCTTTTATCCCAAGTGAAACTGATAACTTATTTTTCATCAAAGATGTTTGAACTGCCCAAAAGTAACTTGGTTTATTTTTTAAAAAAATATATTGTTTTTTTAAAAAAAGTAACAGCTTAGCCTTTAAACTATGACTCGTTGAATTTGAACTAAGAATTAAATCATTTTGGAAGTAAATAACCACTCTTTTGTTAATTAAAATGGGAGGAGGTACATTCCCAAAACAAAAAAATACTTTAAATCTATTATGGTTTTTTTTATAAAAAAAACTTCTGGTTTTCTCTGATGCCTCAATAAACTCGAGGTTTACAATATCTAAAGAGTCAACAAAGCCCTTATCTAAACGATTGTCTAGCAAAAAAAAATAGTTGTTGATGTCTATTTTGGAAAGTGATTTGATCAGTGTGTTTAAAAGTGTTTTCCCCCCACTGATGTGAATATAAATTGCGTCTATTAAAACCAAAAATGTTGTGTGTTTTTTAAATTTGGATGATTAGGCATATTCAATTCATTTAACTTTCTTGATTTCCTATTTAACATTGATATTTCAATACATTTTGGAAATAAAAAATCTTTAAATCTTACATAACCTGCGCCATTGTTTGCGTTTATATTATAAAAAAAGAAGTGAGAATTTAATTTTTTTAAAATCTGATATCTTTTGAATAAAGTGAATGGAAAAAGAAAAATTGGTTTTTTGGGTCTTTCATAGAAATGAAATTCGACAATAAGAATATTACATTTTGATATTAAATTGATTGATTTCTCAAAAACCTCCCATTCAAAACCCTCAATGTCCATTTTAATTACAGAACGATCATTAACACCTATTTGAAATTTTTTGCTAATCGATTCTAATGTTAAATATTGATCACTATCTACTTTAGATATCCCTTTTTTATAGAAATTAGTATTATCAATTGGTTCAGGTAGTTTATTAACTGATGGATCAAAAGCTGAAATTTTAGCAAGGGGGTATAACTTATTAAAGTCTTGTTCGAAAGATATATCTTCAGCTATTCCAAAACTGATTAGGCTTTCATAATCTTTCTCTGCTTTGTGAAAAATATAACCCCCATCTTCATCATTACCAAGCCTTACTAAATCATTCAACAATATATCGATTCTTAAAGTAAATATAATTTTTTTAAAAATAAACTCAAAAAAATATTCGAAAACTCTAAGCAATAGTTGTTTGTCTTTTCTCATTTAACTTCTAGTATTTTTTCTACAAACCAAGGAGCCATAACTTTAGATTTAAATAAATTACTCTCCGAGGAATTCAGAAAACTTAATGCTGCTGTTCTATAACTATCATATTCGTTTTCTTCCATGTTTTTTATAAATAAATATAATTCTTCATCGTTTTTAAAATTTCTTCTATCAAGAAAAGAATTTTTAGGAATATGTTCGGATATTTCTTTTGGGCCAAGATAAATTGGAACTACCCCACACTTAAAACAATCAAATATTTTTTCTGTAATATACCCTTCTACACCAGAGACGTTTTCATAGCAAATTGAAAATTTATATTTGTTTAAAACTTCATATTTATCTTTAATAGTCCCTGCATAGGTTGAGTAATTCCTAAGAAACGGATTTAGTCTTTTAGGAATTTTCTTAATTGTTTTAATAATTTGTCTTGTTAATTTTGTTTGATTAAACAACTTCATGAGATTATAAACATTTGGAAATCTAAATGATTGATCCCAACCAAATCCATATAAATCAAACTCACTTTTATGAGAATTTTCAAAATATTCTATACTTTCAATCCTTTTTGAATATAACTCTTTTGGATGATTCGAAAATTTATTTGAAGAAATATTACAAATCAATTTATATTTATTTTTGAATTTAATTATTGAAAAAGGGGTTAAATCATAACTATAATTCAATTTAAAAATTTTATTGTTATCTACTATTTTGTCGTAGAAAGTAAATGTCAAATCGAATTTATCAGTATAGTTTTTTTCAAAAGTTTTTGGAATCACAGCAATACTTTCCATTGCTAACAAAACTTTTTTCTTTTCATTTGATCTAAAATCCTTTCTATAATCAAGATAAATTACGATATCTGCCTCATCTTCATCAATAATATCTTGAGTTCCAACTATGTGATTTTTGTTTTCTAAAATTTTTTTTACCCGAAATAAGAAATTTAAATCTCCTCTTTCTTGAAATAATTGATTGTTTTGATATGGAGAATCAACTTTAAAGCATATTTTCTTCATTAGACTGTAAGTTTATTTTTAATTCCTCTCGCGATTCCGAAAATAGACCAGTAAATAGAATATAAATTTATTCCTATCCCTAAAGAAATTAACTTAAGAAGTTGGGTTTTAAATTCATTATAATCAATATTTTTTGTTAAAAATTCATTTAACACAATTTGGAATATAATTCCTAAAGAGGCTTTCTTATATTTTCTTCTTAAACCCTTTTGCTGTTCTAGTAATTCCAAAATGAATGGTCTTACTTGATACTCTAGATTAAATCTATTTATATAACTATCCTGTGATTGATGCAATCTATAGTTATAAAGTCCTTTATTGTTTAAAACAATCTTTCCATCAAATAGATTACATTTAAAAAGTAAAAAAAGATCAACTGCAGGTCCTACTTTGAATTCGAAAGATAATTGTCTATCTTGTATGAAAGTCCTCCTGTATATAATTGATGGGCAAGGAATAATATCTCCTTTAAGAAAATAAGTCTTTATAAATTGATGTTTGCCCCAAGTTTTCGTCCCTCGAATACGAGGTCTAATTTTATTTAATTTTTTTCCCTTCTCATCCATAAGGTTTATTTTTGAAGCTAACAGATTAATCTCTTTATCTTGATCTAGAAGTTTAATTTGATTTTCTAAAAAAGTAGGCTCTAAAGAATCATCATCGTGAGCGATAAGAAAGTATTCTGATTTTGATATAGAAAAAGGGAGATTTAAGAATTCTCTTGAATTTACTTCTTCTCTCAAACAGAAAACTCTTGGGTCTTTAAATGTGTTTATCACTTGAGTAGTTGAATCAGTAGAACCATTATCCAGAATTATTAAATTAAAGTCTTTAAAGCTTTGATTTAAAACGGATATAACCATCTCTTCTAGATAATTGGATCGATTGTAAGTAGCCAAAAACACATCAATTTTTTTGGGTGAATAATTAAAATGCATAAGTTTAACCAAGTCTTTTTAGCTTATCTGTATTTGGAACATATCGATCTACGTTATCATAGTCTATTTGTTCTTTTTTGATAACCTTAACATCATATTTTTCTGCTATTTCTTCTGCCAAATCAAAAATGGAAATGGCTTGATCTGAACCAACATTGTATATTGGGCAGCTTGGATTAGAATTGAGTGCTATTTTAATGAGACTTTCAACTAAATCATCTGCATGCATATAACTTCTTATAACTTCACGGTTTGCACTAACAATTATATCTTTTCCGTTTTTAGCAGATTCTAAAAAACTTGAGTAAGCAAAATGCCCATCTTTTGGTAAATATTTACCATAAAAAGCAAAGCATCTTGCAATAGAAACATTATATCCTCTCGCTCCAAATTCTTTTATCTGAGACTCTGCATTTCTTTTACTTAAAGCATAATCTCTTTTTACCACACTTAAGGTATTAACATCTGAAAAAGGAAAATCTTCGCTTATATTATTTAGATTGCTAGGTTGTTTTCCATAAACTGCTCCAGAGCTACAATAAACAATTTTAGAATTCTTATGAAACTTTTTGGCGAGTTTTATATAATTAGAAACCCCTTTTTCTGTGTTTTCCTTTTCTCCAAATGGATTATTTAGATAATCTATTTGCCTTGTGGATGTTGCAGCATGAATTATTAAATCTGCTTCGGGCAAAAAGTCTAAAAAAGCAATGTCTCCATTAATATATTCGATTCTTGGATTGATAAATTCATGATGCGCCTTTTTAAAGTTATTAACTGATCTTGATAATATATATAAATGGCTTATTTTAAATTTATCTAACTTATTGCTAATAAAACTATTCATTATAGATTTTCCAAAAAAACCAGTTCCTCCAATAATTAAGATTTTCAATTTGAATAATTTTTTAAAATAAAAACTTGATGATTTTTATCGCTTTTAATTGATGTCTTTCATCTCATTTTCAGATAAAAATGGAAACATAATATCCAAGGAAGGTGAAATTATATTGCCTTCTTTATCTTTCATGCTTTGAACTCTTGGTATTAAAAGTTGATTAGGTGGCATTATTATTTCGCATATAAATGGTCCCTTCATTTCCATTAGTTCTTCAATAGAATTTGAAAGTTGTTGGTTATTACTTAGTCTAAATGTTTTTATCCCATATGCTTTTCCAATCTCACAAAAATCTGGAGAGGATACACCGCTTTCAGGTGTTGAACCAACATAGTCACTTGCAAATAAGTTATCTTGCATCAAAGAGATTGCTAAATATCCATTATTATTTAAAATAAAGATTTTTATTGGTAAATTATGCTGAACAACTGTTTGCAATTCTTGTATATTCATTTGAAAACCTCCGTCACCAGAAATTAAAATGACTTCTTTTGAATCATCACCAATAATTGTTCCTATAGCTCCAGGAAGGCCAAACCCCATTGAACATGTTGCGCTAGAAGTATAAAGTCTATTTTTGCCATTTGTTTTTAATGCTTGATGAGTACAGGTATAACTGGTACCCATATCAGTGATAATAACATGATTTTCTTTTAGATAACTTGACAAAACTTCAATAAAATGATATGAATTAATATATTCCTTTGCTAATTTATATTCTTCCTGATAGACTGGGTATTTCTTTTTCCAGGATTTGGTTTTTTTAATCCATTTAATTGGTGAAGAAATTTGATTATCACTTAATTGATTTATAAATTTTGGGAAAAATTCTTTTAAATTCAAATTGATTTTGTAATCAATTTCAAGAGTAGATTTATTCATTTCGTTAATGTCAATATCCACCATGATTTTTTTAGACTTTGGAGAAAACTCCGAGGTGTTATAGCCCGTATTAGGTATCGACAGTCTTGATCCTAAAATTAATAATAAATCTGCATTTTGAACTGCGAAATTGGCAGCTCGTTCTCCCATTATCCCAAAATTACCAATATTGAATTCGTTTCTAGAACTGAATATATCTTTTGCTGTCCAAGTACTCACAAAAGGGATTTGAAGCATTTGAATTAAATCTTTTATGTCATTTTCTGTTTCTGATAAATGAATTCCATTACCACAAATAATTAGAGGTTGATTTGCTTCGCTGATCATCTTTATTATTTCACTGAAATTTGTTTCTGGAACTGGATTCTTTTCAGGAGTAAAATTTCTTAGTCTTTTCACATTAATAAAAGATGCCTGGATGTCTAAGGGAATATCTAACCATACCGGCCCTTTTCTCCCATTATTTGTTAAATAGTAAGCTTTCTCTAAATGGAATTTAATGTCATCTTTATTCCTTACTTGAATTGAATATTTTGTTATACTTTTTATGATTGGAATTATATCTAATTCCTGAACTCCTAATTGTCTTAACCCAGGCTGAAGAGTTTGCCTTGTTGGAACCTGACCTGAAATTATTATCATAGGAATTGAATCTTGATATGCCCCAACAACACCTGTTATCGTATTTGAAGACCCTGGTCCGTTTGTCACTAAAACTAGTGCGGGCCTATTGGTTATTCTAGCAAATCCTTCAGCACACATAGCTGAGGCTTGTTCATGATAATTTGGTATGAGTTTAAAGCCGTTTTTTTTTGATGAATCTAGTAAGTGCGCAGCTGCACCTCCTGATACAGAAAAACCAATATCAACACCCTTTTTCTTCAAAAAATCAAAAACATAATCAGAAAGCTTTTGTCTCATAAGTTATTTAAAAATTCAAATGTTAAATCCCAATTTGTGAATCGATACCCATTGTCATCAATATATAAAAATGCTCTAGGTTTTTCAGAGGTAACCTCTTTTACAAACTTGTCAACTTTATGTTTTTTTAACCATTCCCATACTAAATCTGTACCAGTTTTTCCGTTAATTAGCGGTCTATCTGATTTTGCTTTAGCTGTATAAATAATTATTGAATAAGTTGCAGATAGGGTTTTTAATGCATTTAGTGCTCCTGGGATTGGATCACCATAACAAGTTCCATCATAAAAGCCTTTGTCCATATTGTGAATAACACCGTCAAAGTCTATTCCAAGATTTTTCCCTTCATTTTCAAAACCTGGAGGAAAATTATTTTTATTCATCTTTAGATATTGTCATTATTATAGTATTCTTAATAACATGGTCAAGTTGGTTTGAAACCTTTTTAACTATTTTTCCAAAACCAACGTCCCCAGGTGATGTAACATAATGTTCTTTATTATTTAATTCACGAATCATTCCTCCGTGTAAAAAAACAATTATGTCATTATCTTTTTTTTCATTAATAATATTAATGTCCTCAATGTTTTCTAATTTTAAAGTACAACCTGAAAATTTAAACTCCTCCGATTTACCAAATCCCGGATCATTGAGCCATATGTCATTTTCTGATTTTAAACTTTCAAATTCTTTTCCTTCATATGATTTTTTAGATCTTCCATATTCATCATTTAACCTAACCAAATCGTGCTTATCTTTAGGTGTTTCAATTTCAAAAATCAAAGCATTGTCAGACAATGCTTTTGTTGAATGAAATAATCCTCTTCTGATCATTAATTTATCTGGTGCTGATAGAATTTTCTTGTCTGCTAAAAAGGAAACCTCTGCAATACCATCAAGTAAAATTAGGCCCGTAGTTTTTTTTGGGTGACAATGCATAGAGGTTTTATGATTCTTTTTGATATTAAGAAACCAAAGTCCAACTTCATCATTCTCGTAAGCCAGATATTCATGTCCCCATGGTTTTTCAATTATTAAATTCTTATACATTATATCTTACTGTTTTCGTGAACTTGATAGGCCGTTCTCATCCAATCTCCCATAAAATCATAATGAGGACAGGAAATTATATTGCCATCAACAACAACAGGACCTCTATCATAAGTTGCCCCAGCATTTTTTATGTCTGGTTCTATAGAATAATATCCACTAATTCTTCTTCCTTTTAAAATATCTGCAGTTATCAAAAGCTGAGCACCATTACAGACTACAAAGATTGTTTTATTTAAGCTATTCCATTCTTTTACAAATTCTACAACACCGCTTTCTAAACGGAGTTTTTCAAGAGCTTTTACCCCTCCCGGGATTAAGAGCACATCAAATTTTGATAAATATTTTTTACGATTAGTTTCATCTTTAAAAACATCTGTAGTAACGTTCCCACCATTTTAGGTTCTAAGATGCCATAAAAACTTCCCGTTTTTGTTTCCATCAAGAGTTACTCGTAATTATTTTCTTTTAAACTATGGTAAGGATATATTAGTTCATGATCTTGAAATTTTTCCCAAGTAATAATTAATGCTCTTTTCATATTTTCTATAGTATTGTATTTTTTTGTGAAATTTTTGATTGTTTTAATTATGTATTTTTTTTACAATTTATTTAAATTTATCTAATTCAAAAAGGGGGCATTTTTTAACCCTTTATTTTCAATGAAGTATACTAAATATTCAGCTACCGTCATTAGGTTTGATTAATATATAATTTGATTTTTTCTAAAATATATTCAAAATGTTCTTTATTTAATCCAGGCCAAACCCCAATCCAAAAAGAATCATTCATTGCCTTATCTGAATTTATTAGTTCGCCAATTACTCTTTTTGTAATATTCTTGTAAGCAGGCTGTTTGAGCATATTCCCTCCAAAAAAAAGACGGGTGCCAATTTTTTGTTCCTCCAAATAACGAACCAATCTATTTCGATCAATCTGTTTAGGATTTCTTACCGTCAGCATAAATCCAAACCAACTAGGATCACTGTTTGGAGTGGGTTCAGGGAGGATAAAATGCTCTTCCAAAGGCTTCATTAAATCATAAAGTATTTTATGATTTTCTCTTCTATTAGCTACAAATTGATCTACCTTTGATAATTGATTTAAACCAATGGCTGCTTGTGTGTCGGTTACTTTTAAATTAAACCCAATATGAGAATAAATATATTTATGATCATAGCCTTGGGGAAGGTCTCCCAATTGCCAATCAAAACGTTTGTTACAGGTATTATCACATCCCGTATCACAATAACAATCTCTACCCCAATCTCTAAAACTTAAAGCAGGCATTTGAAGTCTTCTATTGTTAATCAAAACGGCACCTCCTTCACCCATGGTAATATGGTGTGCAGGATAAAAAGATAATGTTGCTGCATCACCAAAGGAGCCTGTTTTTTTACCATCGTATGTTGCTCCCAAAGAATCACAATCGTCTTCAATGAGCCATAACTTATATTTATCTGCAATTTCTTTAACGACCCGAAGGTTGAAAGGATTTCCCAATGCATGGGCAATCATGATGGCTTTTGTTTTTGGAGAGATGGCTGCTTCTATTTGATTGGCATCAATGTTATACGTTGGAATATCTATATCTACAAAAACTGGTACGCATCCAAATTGTATTAGTGGATTTATGGTAGTAGGGAACCCTGCAGCAACAGTAATGACCTCATCCCCTTTTTGAATTGCTTTTTTTCCTAATGAAGGGGAGGTTAAAGCGTAAAAAGCGACTAAATTGGCAGAAGATCCCGAATTTACTAAAAGTGATTTTTTTGCTCCAATATAGGTTGCTAAATCCGTTTCAAATTGTTTAGCATACCTTCCTGTAGTCAACCACCCATCCATAGTGGCATCAACTCCATATAGGATATCGTTTGGATCAATTGTTTTCCCAGTTACTGGAATATAATCTTTACCAGGCACAATTGTATTTGCTATGTTTTTATTGATCACTTCCTCTAAAGAAGCTTTAAGCGTTTGATTTATGTTTTTAAATTCTTTCATTAATAGTAGTGTATTTTTCTAAATTTTCTTGAATGAGTTCATTTGCAACGGCGCCTTCATAAAATTTCTGATACCAACTCAGAGACTGTTGAATGGCATATTCAGAATCCCATTTTGGAGTCCAATCTAATTTATTTTTTGCTTTCTCTATATTTAGAGATAAATAATTCGCTTCCCGTTTTTGAATAGTTGAAGTTACTTCCATCTTAATTGGAAGATCATTTGTTTGAGCAATTTCAACGATTTCTTTCACCGTCTTAACATCACCGGTTTCTGGTCCAAAATTCCAAGCTCCTGAATAGGTTAAAGGATTCTCACACAATCCTATAGCTAAAACTAAATAACCATGTAATGGCTCTAAAACATGCTGCCATGGACGCGTTGCCACTGGGTTTCTAATTGCTAAAGTCTTATTTTCAAAAACCGAACGAATAATATCAGGTATCAATCTATTCTCAGACCAATCCCCTCCTCCAATTACATTTCCAGCTCGAACACTAGCAATGTTAATTTTAGAATCTTTGAAAAAAGAAGTATGATAAGAATGTATTAAAAGTTCACAGGCTGCTTTACTTGCACTGTAAGGATCTTTTCCTCCTAATTTATCATCTTCAGAAAATGGAAGGTTCAACTCTTTATTTTCATAAACTTTATCAGTCGTGATAAAAATAGCTGTACAGGGAGTATTTGATTCCCTAAGTACCTCTAAAAGATTTAAAGTCCCATTAAAATTTATTTCAAAAGTTGTTTTGGGATCTTCATAGGATTCTAAAACAAGCGGTTGGGCTGCTAAATGAAAAATGAAATCAGGTTCAAAAGATTTGATTTCTTTTTGTAAACTGTTGTAATCATTAATATCTGAATAAACCGAGGTATGGTTATCACTAAACCTGAGGTTCAAATAAAGAGAAGGAGATGTGTGGGGTTTTAGTGCATAGCCTTTTGTAATAGCACCATATTGATCCAAAAGAAAAGTTAACCAAGAACCTTTAAAACCTGTATGCCCTGTAATAAAAACTTTTTTATTTTCAAATTCTTTTAATGTCGGTATCAATCCCATACTTTCCAAATTGCTTTATTTGAACCCCAAAGATCATTTAAGGCATATTTATCTTGCAGTGTATCCATGGGCCTCCAAAACCCTGAATGTTTATAAGAAGATAGTTTTCCGTCTTCAGCTAATTTTGGCATGGAATGTTGCTCCCAAATGGTAGTATCATTTTCAATATAATTAAATACTTCTGGTTCACAAACCATAAAACCACCATTTATCCAAACACCGTCTCCTTTGGGCTTTTCATGAAAGGAGTTGATTTTATTTTGTGAATCGATTTCTAGAGCCCCAAATCTCGCAGCAGGTTGAACTGCTGTAATAGTACATACTGAATCATTTTTTTTATGGTTAGCAACTAATTCATTTATTTTCAAATTACTAACCCCATCTCCATAAGTCAGCATAAATGGAGAATCTCCAACATGCTTTTGAATTCTTTTTATTCTTCCTCCTGTCATTGAATCTTTTCCAGTATCTACTAAGGTTATCTTCCAAGGTTCTGCCTCAGTCTCGTGTTCTAAAACAAGATTTTTTTTAAGGTCTATTGTAACATCTGTTTTATGTAAAAAATAATTTGCGAAAAACTCTTTGATCACATACCCCTTATACCCTAAACAAATTACAAAATCATTGTATCCATAGTGTGAATAAATTTTCATTATGTGCCAAATAATTGGCATACCACCAATCTCAACCATCGGCTTTGGCTTTACGTCCGTTTCTTCAGAAAGCCGAGTGCCTAAACCTCCAGCTAGAATTACTACTTTCATGATTTTATAATTTTTTAGTTGTATACTTTTCGAATGTGATAAAGAGGTCTTGATTTAGTTTCTAAATATGTTTTTGATAGGTACTCGCCAATTATACCAATCGCTATTAGCTGGAAACCTCCGAAAAAGAGAATTAAACTTACTAAGGAAGCCCAGCCTTTAATATTAAAGCCAAAGAGAAAATAATTTACTATGATTGATATAATTGTAATAATTGAGATAACAAATGTTAAAATACCTGAAATAGTTATCAATCTTATGGGTTTTGGACTAAAAGAGGTAATTGCGTCTAATGATAAATATAATAAGCTCTTAATATCAAATTTGGTTTTTCCAGCTTTTCTTTTTCTCCTTTTATATTCAACAACACTATAATTATTGTCTAAATTCATAACAATAGCTCTTAAAAACCTATTAGTTTCACCGTAAGACTTAAGTTCTTTGACCAATTCCATACTCAATAGTCTAAAGTCCCCATGATTAAACTCTACTTTTACCCCGAGATATATCAGAAATTTATAAAATGCAGCTGCTGTATTTCTTTTAAAAAAACCATCTGTTGACCTATCATTTCTAACTCCTAAGACCATATCAAAGCCTTTATAATGAATTTTTATCATCTCTTCAATTTTGGTTGGGTCATCCTGTAAATCAGCATCAATAGAAACTATCATTTCATAATCAGCATTAAAAAGTCCTGCAGATATAGAACTTTGATAACCATAGTTATTTCTTAGGTCTACTATTTTAATATTAGGATCTGTTTTTTTTAATAGTAAAGATTTTTCAAGGGTCTTGTCTGATGATCCGTTATTTACAATAACTATTTGAAATTTATTTATTAATCCGTCTTTAAGCCACCTATTAATTAAAGTTTTTAACTCAAAATAAGTGTCGTTTATTACTTCTTGTTCATTATAGCATGGAAGTACTATTGAAAGGCTTTTAATCATTTTATTTTTTTAATATCTCTTTGATTCCTTGCTCAAAAGTGAATTTAGGTGTCCAATTAAACTCCTCTTGTAACTTTGAAATGTTAGCTTTAGATGTATGGAAATCTCCTTTTATGTTCTCGAGCTGACCAAATTTTAATTGAGAACTCGATTTCAAAGTTTTTTTTATTTTCTTTAAAAATTCTTCAATGGAAATTGTCTTTCCTGTACCAACATTATAAGATGTAACTCCAAAATTAACGTTTGATTGGTTCATTAATATTTTTTCAATTAGAGTCAAAACATCTTCAACATATACAAAATCTCTTTTTTGTTTTCCACTTGTTAAGTCAATTGTTTTTTGATTGGATTTTAATTTATTGATTATTGAGGGAATAAATTTTGATTCAGAATCAAATGGACCATAAAGATGCTCTAATTGCAAATTTATATATTTTATGTTTTCAAGGTTTTTAATTGAATTAATAAAAAAAAATTTTGATTTTGTGTAATGATTTAAATATTCCATATTTTGAAATTCATTTTTGGAATAATATGAATCAAAACCTATATAAAGACCTGTGTTATTTATTGAATATTCAATTATCTTTAATGGGTTAATAAAGTTTGTAATATAAACTTCGGACGATTTTTCTTTTCTACCATAGCAAACTGAACAATCAATTATTGCATCAAATTGATTTTTAAATAAACTTTTATCTCCTTCTAAATCCTCATAATAAAAAACTCGATGATGGTTTAAATTTTTTTGTCTCGGTTTAGATGTTTTTTTAATCAAAACATAAATTTCATAGTTTACGTTTGAACCAAGCTTACTTAAAAGATTAGTGCCTAAAAAGCCATATGAACCGATAATCAATATTTTCATAAACTATAAACTATTACTTTATATGGTGAATCTTTATCTTCAAATTCACCATGAAATTCTAGGCCATAATCCCTAAATTCGGAAATATTTGTAGCTGAGAATAAATATTTAACCTTTGCCT
>ENA-OUOG01003762-OUOG01003762.1-marine-metagenome-genome-assembly--contig:-NODE-3762-length-13787-cov-3.953538_pt1 | contig 13787 bp, 20 predicted proteins | sample MGYA00248635_ERZ508505 | MGnify/ENA primary metagenome ERZ508505 (study PRJEB26176, sample SAMN06267871) | marine metagenome | isolation source: Saanich Inlet, British Columbia, Canada | place: Pacific...
ATCTTGACGGTTGTAAACTCGAACTTCGAACATATTTTTCTATCCTTTACTTTTTGATTTGATTTGATTTTAGTTTATCAGGTACCACTGACACTATCCAACAATGTTGGCAATGTCAGGGTACTCAGCGTACTCATACGCACAGAACAGGTCACCATCGACCTCAACAGTAGGAACATAGTTACCACAGCAATCGCAGTAAGCCAAGTCCATTTCATTTAGTAAGTTAGTCATTTCTAACTCCTTTCTTTTATCTTTATATAACTATATCCTCCCACACAATTTCCCAAAAGTCAAGACGACACGCCGTATTCTTAGAAACTTTTTTTACTCACAGGTAGTTCACAGGTTGGGCCGTCCCACATCTGTAGGTGAATGTCAAGCCGACACACCGCTAGTCCCCATCCCAACGGGATAAGCGGTACACCTGTACCGTGGTGTATGCAACGGCAAACACAATCAATCCAATAAGTATCCATGAGCGTAGTGGATCCATTAGTCATTAGCCTTTCCTAGTAGCATTACTCCAACACCTGCAAAAATTACCAGTGACCATAGAGCAGCCTGGCCAGGCAGCATAGACACAACAACACCAGAAACAATAAGCAAAGAAACAAGGATACCCATTAGACTAAGTGACTCTCTGTGAATGAATAGTATCCTTCTATTCTAGCAGAAGGAACCTTGTGAAAGAACTGAATCCGACCCCAAATGTCAGGAGATGTAGTTCCGAGCTGTTGACAAACGGGGCAAGTGTCAAGCTCTGAATCAAGCCACATTATGGCATCATCCATCCTACGCTGTAACCAAACTCGTGGTTAGCGTGAAGAGGAGACTCTACAATCTTGTTGTAGTCTTCTACAGTCTGAATGTCATACTTGTAGACTTGGAAAGAGATTCGGGGCATAGAACCCTTTAGACCTCTGTTAGTGATGGATACGCGAGTGTATCCTCTGTCAATTTGATTTTGAATGAAGTTCATTTTCATTCCTTTCTATTTACTATTCTTTATATATCTATATACTATTTGATAAATCTCAAAAAGTCAAGACGACACGCCGATAAAATAAAAAAAAGATTTGCTAAAATAGTTTGACAAAGGCGTACGGGTCTGGTATGATGTGTGCGCACTAATGGTGTACGGGTTGTTTCATATATGCTGTATCATACACATTAAAAAAATATTCAGATTTTTGTCATTTTGGATCTGGCAGCATATTCTTCTCAAAAAACACAGCGGGATCTAAGACATTGTCATTCTCGTGTATCTCGAAATGAAGATGAGGTCCTGTAGACACTCCTGTTGATCCTATATAGCCTATTAGTTGTCCTTTAGTAACTATATCCCCTACAGATAACGATTTGGTAACGGAGGATTGCCTTAAATGAGCATATATGGTAGAATACACCAACTTGTCGGGGTAGATAACGTGTTCGATTATGACATGAACACCATATCCACCTGAATGTTGTACTTGACTTACAACGCCATCCATGATAGAATACACATTTTTGTTGAGATCCGACAAAGGATAGTCTACGCCTTGGTGGTGACGTGAACATCGCTTACAGTCCGATAGCAACCGATATCCATAATCGCTGCTTTGTGTAGAAGGATCATCTACTGGGTAGATTGGTCGTAGCCTTAGTACGATATCATCCTTGACGATCTCTGGACCAGGTCCACTAATAACCAAAGTCTGTACATTTGCAATATCGCTCGACTCGTATCCATAGCTATATGGAATAGAGGCCAAGCCCATTAGTGGCAAGGGTACAACCAAAGATAACAAAAGGGTAACGGCAATTTTCATTTGAAACACGATCCTCTATTATAAATAGTTATTTAAATAACGTTTTTACGGATATAGGCTAATAGGATTTCGTTTAGTCTCGATGAACGAATGCGCTCTTCTAGTTCTTCGTCGGTTGTTGCTCGTCCATAACGCTGACGCAGCACAAAGTACTCTTCGGCAATGTTATAAAGCTCGGTTGACTGGTTGTATCGCACGAACTCTACTTCCTTGTCTGTGTCCAATTCGAGGTAAAGCAATGGGGTTCCTGCTTTGAGATCGAACACCTGTGACGTAAGTGGGATGTTGTATCGAAGTCCGAACTGGTTGTACCAAAGGCTGATGTCCTGTGTCTGCTCCTTGAAGATAGCATTTGTGACAGGTGCATCCTTCTTGGGCAGGCTTGTCTTAAGCTTAACTGGCTCGTCGGTGAAGAACTGCCAGTTCATGTTGTACTGAATAAGTGCGTGCTCTGGGATGTCACTGCGGTCTGGCTGGAAGATAGCTAGCATAGCATCTGACTCTACAGCTCCACGGTGCACCTTACCTTTTTGGATGCGATTGATCTCTTCCATAGGCAGCTTAAACTGATCGTCAATATTCGACTTGATGACAAACTTGTTGCCTTCTACTTGCTCTGGGAAGTTGTACAGGTAACTCCAGGATTCATCCTGTAGCTTAAAGTTTCCTGGTGTCCAGTAAATTTTTAGTGTCTCACTCATTATGTCCCTCTCTAGAGATATTTCTTCTTGTTCCAAAATAGCTTTTTGTATCCATCGTAGAACTTCGATTCTATCATATATTTTGTTTTTTCGATAAAGTGAAGAGAATCTTTGTGGGCCTTATCTGAAGTCCACTCTTCCACCTTAAACGGAATTATCTGATACATGGGCGTTCCAGCTGGTATTAGTCCAGTGAAACCTTCCTTAATAAAGAAGGGTACTGAACTCTCTCCAGGTGAAACGTAGTTATCTGTATCTATGATACCAGGAAACGAAGTAAATGGCAAGTCGTTGTGGTACATAGGGTGTACAAGCATGCAGCTATAGTTCTTGGGTGTGTGGATAGCCCATGGCCTAGCCCATGTAAACATTGTGTCGTAGTGACCTGGTGGCGTTGTCATGTTTTGTTTGTGCCATGTTTCACGAACTCCAACAATGGGTGGGCCACTAGCGTATCTGTAATTGATCCTATCAAAATCTTTTTCGATATAGATATCTGTCCAGGTCGTCTGGATGTATCCAGAGGTAATGGAATCTAGAACTGGTATGCAGGACTTGATCGTCGTCTGCGGGTAGCTGTCATCGTTAAACTCTGGCGTATTGGAATATCTAAACTTGTTTGCTTTCTTGTACCAAGAAGGCACATGCTTAGAGGCAGGCTCTGGCATAGAAACACGACCATATGTTTCTTCGTCAGCAGCAATAAACTTAATCTTAGGCATGACGTGGTGTGAAAGGAATGCTGTGCTTTGCTAGATAGATCTCAACAAGCTTGTACGAAACATTATTTTCTGTTGCGATATCTTTGCTTGTTTTTCCTAGAGCGATTTGCTCTCTTAGGTACGTCTCGTCCTGGTGTTTCTTCATTGTCGTCTCTCTCTTCTTTTGGGGGCATCCAAGTGTCATCCCATAAATTACGTGTCAAGTCAGTATCCCATCTGTTCTTGATTTTGTCAAGTATTGCATCTAGCTCGTCACGATTATCTTCAGAGCTAGGCAATGTGTCACCATTTGCCTATTGGGCAACTTGCTTGCTTCAATGTAGATTTTAGTTTCATAAAGCATCCGCACTTAGTGCACTTGGCTAGCCTCTTATTAAAAGCAGGGCAAGTGTTACAGATAGAAAGTCTTTCCTCAATAAGCTTTTTATCTGATCTAGGCTGCGATGGATCAAAGAGATCCGTAAACTCTACGTCGCCATTATCTTTCATATTACTATTTTATCATACGACATTAGACTTAATCTCAGACATGAGTACTTCTCGCATACTAGATTTTGCAAAAAGCTTGTATCTGTCTTTTAGATTATTCAAGAATCCAAACTTGTCGGATCCTACGATCTCTGTCGTAAGCTTAGCGATCTTCTGATTTAAAATAAATCGCTTAAAAATAATTGGTCTTTCTGTTTCAAATTGTACGAAGGCCATTGGCTGATCTTCTTTAAAACTAAACATGGTTTCTTCGACGGGTACATAGTATTCGAGGTTGACAGGTCTAAACCATTTACCAATATTGAATGATCCTGATGCGAGCATCGCACCTTCAATGGGTGAGTGTGCAGGAAAGTAAGGTGCGCTATAACGCATGGTCAAGTCTTCTTCAGCAAAGAAGAACCACGACATGTTGTATTCGAGATTAACATATCCTTCCATTTGATTCTGTCTTGACTTGCCAATACGAACGTGAGAATCGACGGGTAAATCAAAATGCATATCATCCGTATAGTAAGCATCCTCAATAACATGCTTAGGGATCTTAAACTCATTTCTGATCGTAGAGTTCAGCGAAAACGTGTTGTGAAAGAAAAATCGGGCAGCTGGACATTGAGTAGAAGAACTACCTTTATACAATAAGCTAAAGAACTTATCCATAATAGGCTGAGGCTCTTGATACAAAAGGTTGTGAGACTCCTGTTCTGGAATGAACTGTGCAGGAGACCAGTATACGACAATAGGTTCTTTATTCTCTCTCATGCTTCTATCCTATCATAAAAATCGGGGGATCCACAACGACGCAGTCGTTCTTGATCAAACACATACAACCCCTAGTGTAATAACACTACTTGATCATATAAAAAGGAGAAAGGGACCCTAGGTGGAATGGTGGTGGAACTAGGGCCCCTTATACATAATAGAATAGCATACGGGATATGGGGATGCAACTCGATATCCCCCTTCGTTATCATTTCGTTATAATCGAACCCATTGCACTTAAAGTGTGGACATTCACACAAGAGTGTGCAGAGTGGTTCGTGGGTATCTCTATTCAACGCGAACTTAAAACCGAACTCTAATTTGCGCGAATCGCCTGCGGCGAACTCTAAAAAATTTTCGAGCTTTATCCACATAGTTATGCACATTTTATTAACAAAGCAGTTATAATAGTATAGTCATGGATCCTAATCAACTCCTCGCCGTTCAGATCTTCGCAGCCGTAGGCACAGTCCTCGGAGCGGTGCTTCTTTTTGCCAAAGTTATCTACCCCGCCGCAAAGCGCATCAGCAAGTGGATGAACACTTGGGAAGACTTTATGGACGACTGGTTTGGTTCAGATCCACGACCAGGAAGAGACAAGACGCGGGGGGTCATGGAAAGGCTCAACGAAATTGACGGTGAGCTAAAACATAACGGTGGATCATCAATCAAAGACGCAGTAGCAAGAATTGAAACAAGTGTAAACGAAGTTGTATCAGATAGCAAAGAGATCAAAGCAAGATTAGAAGAAGGCGATAAAAAGTTCAGTCAAATTGAAAGACGACTTAGAAAGCTAGAAGAGAAATAATTCGCCCTTATATATAATATATATATATATACTATATATATATTACTTATATATACTTACTACTTATATATATCTATTAATTATTAAAAATAATAAAATACCACACTTTCCTGAGAATTGTGAAGAGTTTTGATAATATTTATGTTACAATTCTATAACGTTAAGTATTTCTTGACTATTAAAGTTTAAAAAGCCGCTAGTCCTCAAGGTTGTCTCTCTCTCATACCCACCGCCTTGGGGACTAGCTTTTTTAATAAATTTTTCTTATTGATCTGTTATAATAATCTAGGAGGACTAATGACATTTCCAGGTACTTATAATTTAAACTATTATCTTGGTGATACTCTTGAATTTAGAGTATACCCAAAGAATGCTAATGGATCTGCTTTTGATCTAGATACTTTTACTTCTGCTAAATTTACATTAGCACCTACTAGAGGTGCCTCCGTTGATGATCAAATTTCTTGTTATGCAACTGTCTCTGCTGATAAGTCAAATGTCCTTTGTGCTATTACTCCAGAAAATTCTTTAATCCTTGATCCCGCAGTTCAATATGTCTATGATGTTGAAATTAGAAAATCAGCATCTCCTTACGATATTGTTTACAGTTTGCTCACAGGCAACGTTTCAATCACTAGTGACATTACCCTTCCAGAAACCGCAGCAGCTCAGCCAATCCCAGACAACCCAACCGATCTTGTTGTCAATACGGTTAGCAGCTCGACAATTGAGGTTAGCTGGACAGCTCCGACTTCTGGAGGACAGGTCACAAACTACAAGCTTGCAGTAATTCCATACACCACAGACTCAAGCGAAATTGCTACAGCTATCGAAAACTCGACCACTACAATTTCCGCATCCAGTACGGCCTACGTTTTCTTTGGTCTATCAGAAAATACTGACTACAGCGTAATCATTTCGTCCTCTAACGCAACTGGTGACGCAGACTCTGCATCGGCTCTAACAAACCTAGACGCAGTTACAACCGACGACGATCCAGCAACTCTAGACCCAGACTTCTTCGTAACGAATGACGGAATGAATGCCTACATCATCAATGGCGTATCTAACGATTCTATCACCGTAACCAGAGGTCAGACCTACATCATTAACGTGGATGCAGCTGGTCACCCATTCTGGATTCAAACAGTCGGTGGTGGCTATTCCGCTGGAGATGTTTACAACACTGGGGTAACAAACAACGGAACAGAATCTGGAAATATTCTCTGGACGGTTCCAGTAGATGCTCCCGACACACTCTTCTATCAGTGTGAGTTCCACACCGTCATGGGCGGAGTTATTGCAGTAATTAACGATGGAGCCTCATAATGGTAGATGTTGTTCTATCTTCGGACAATGTTACCGTTTTGGGTGGACCAGATCAGATTAACGTAGATCTTAATATTGGTGCATCTGGAAACAGGGGTAGCTTTTTCTTTACTGGATTCGAAAATCCAGGAAGCTTAACAACACAAGACTTTTCCCAAGCACCACAAATTTTTGATATCTATATCGTTGTCGATCCGACTAGCGACAATTACTTGCAGGCATACCAATATCTAAATGAAGACGGCGTTCTTTCATGGGTAGAATCTTTCAAGATTAGCGAAAGCATTACCGCCTTCAATAAGGTTGTTACTTTTAATAGTGGTGCAGCTACATTACAAATTGATATTGCAGATATTGGACTAGAAAACGTAACCTTCGAGTCTTTCGTAAACTCTTTTGCACACTTTAACGTGCAGGCCAGCATCAGCAATATTGATGTGGCCGAGGCTCCTTCGGGAACTATAAATAATAATCCAGTAGCTTTTTCTTTTAATGTAAATGATGCATTTTTTGATAGCAGCGGTGGAGGAGTTCCGTCAGAATATCCAATGAAAGTAAATATTGATTTTACCGCAGTGGAGTACGCCGATGGATCTTGGACAGCCTTAGACGGAAAAGACGTTGTAGTGCATTTGAGAATTGAGTTTGTTAACCCAGATGAAGTTCTTGCTAATCTTGGAGGAGAGTCATAATGCCAGATTATATAGGCCCCGAAGGCGCAGCCTTCAATACTAAAATTCCAGAAATTAATGAGAATGCCGATATTCAAACAGCATTTAAGTTATACCACTATGGTGAAAACTCTTCTGGTCTAGGAACCCTAAATTCAGACTCTATAGCGGGATTTCTCGATTCTCTTAACACAAATAAGATTGATATCAATCCTACGATTATTCCAAGCTCTGCAGATCCTAATCAGTATGTTGCATCTGGATTCTACGCTCAGAACTCTAATACGAAAGCTGCAACTGGAATCAACTATCCGCTTGTGCCAGCAATTATTGGTGTTCCATACGCTGGACTTTTGCGTGTCATTAACGATGGCTCAAACATTTACCAGGAGTACCAGGTTGCTGGTATCCCAACTAACCCAGTTTACTGGAGGGCATTCTTTGGAAACCTAGGTTGGACCGACTGGCAAACCTTTGCTCAAGACGGACACGTCCACGATGATAGGTACTACACCAAAAATCAAGCAGACAATAGATACCTGCCAGCAATTAAATATTTGAACATTAGGCAGCCCATCGTAAGCGGTAACACGTATACACTATCTCTACTTGACGAAAACGCAATGGTTATGATGGATAACTTGTCGGTTCCTAATACTGTTATTATTCCTACTAACGCTTCTGTTGCATTTATTACTGGTACTCAGATGACAATTCTACAAAAAAACACTGGACAGACTACTATCCAAGGAGCTGCTGGAGTAACAGTTCACTCAACCCCAGGAAACAGACTAAGAACTATTTGGTCATCTGCCTCTTTGATTAAAATTGGCACTAATGAATGGGTTTTGGTCGGGGATCTGACTTAGGGGGCTGATTAAATAATGAAGCCAAACCCCATGTCGGTGCCTTCGTCAGTAAGAAAAATATTTATTGACTTTTTTGAAAGAGGCAACACCGTAGATGGTTTAGGTCCATCAAATAATGGTGGCCTGTGGGATGTCCTTAAAGGTGCATTCAGGATTGACGGCTTTGCCGCACAATCGGACACTGAACCCTCTGAATATCCTTTAGCAACTGTAACAATGTCTGAAGAAGACGTTGACATCCAAATGTACGGCATCGACAACGGATCTGCAGCAGCTCTGTGGGTAACTGATGCTGGAAACTGGTTTTCGGTTGGTGTTGATCAGCATCCAGTAGATTGCAACTGTGAAGTTGGAACGGAATGTAATAGGTGGAACTCTTCAAACGTTACTGGATACTACACTTTTGAATCTGGTGGTCGTAATGCTTATACAGTTGCATCTGGTCAGTATTGTCAAACCGTAGAGTCTGGTGGTAGAAATGCTAATTATCAAAGATACTGTTATTATGTTACTTCTTGTACTAGGTATGTTTATAATGCTGGCTGTGTTGCCTGGGCAAGAAACCTTGAGTGCATAAATGCCATTTATAGCTACAACGCCCCCAATTATTCAACAAGCTGTAACACGAACTACTCAACTGCTTACAATTCACCAAACTACACCACAAACATTAATGGCTATAATGCAAAAACTTGTAACAGGTGGAATGAATATACTTTTAATTGTGAAACTTGTTACCCGCAATGGATTAGAGTTCTTCAGTCTACAGCAGGCACCATTACAACACTTGCTAGCTTCCTTGCATCTTCTGTATTTAGAACAGAGCAATCTCCTAATGGAACGCTAGATCTGATCGTTCAAGATTCTCCAATTGTTAATTTTGTTAGGGCTATGGTGCTAAGAATTAGAGGTGCCCAAATTGAAGTAGACGCCTACTCAGATTCTGGTGGTACCTCAAAGATTGACCTTCAGGATGGTGACATCGTATATACCCCAACTGGAGCAGAGATAACCACAAAGTATGGTATTATGGTAGTCCCATCAGAGTATAATCAAACGAATAGGATTGGCGGTATTCAGATTATCCGCGACGACTACACTCAATAGTAAGACAAAGAGGTATGAGATGAAATTAATGAGATTTTTTGCACCCGAAAAGATGCAAGGCTTTGCTGATCCAAAGCCAGCTAAAAGTTTTATTCCCGACTGGTACAAAGATGCAGAAGTTAGTTATGAAGAACACGGTCATAAAACATTTGGCCTAAAGACTTGTATGCCTTATCTGGATGCCTTAACGTCTGGTTATATTCTCAGCACGCCAGTAGATCTTTATATCAATGAGGAAAAAAATGATTTGGCTCATTTGTTTAATTATGACGATACAAGCCTGAATATTCGTTGGGGTGGTCCACCACAGTTTGGAGAGTTTATTGGAGAGAGGTCTGCAAAGTCTGGAGCTACTATGCCTAGACCAGCTGGTCATTATCCAAATCATTTAGTATTTAGAGGATACTGGGCCATTAAGACCCCAAGAGGCTACAGTATGCTTATGACTCAGCCATTAAACAGACACGACCTTCCCTTTACTATTGCTTCTGGAATTGTAGACAGTGACAAATATTTTGCACCAGGGAACATTCCATTTTTTGTTAAGAAAGGGTTTTCTGGTGTTGTGCCAAAGGGTACTCCAATTGCACAACTTATTCCTATCAAAAGAGAGACTTGGACTTCCTATCCCAATGATCCATATCTTGCGGAAAAAGATATGATTCAGGGTGCTATTGTTAGAAATAAGGATACAAGCTACAAGAAAAAGTTTTGGCAGAGGAAGGCTTACGGATAATGCTTTTTAAAAGAAAAAAAATTCATAACACTTCTTATGAAGAAATGACTTTGATAGATTTAGTCAGAAATTATTTTATTTCTAGAATGCCATCTCAAAAAGCAAAAATTTCAGAGGGAGGGCTAGAGACTCAACCCAACCTTCCTGAAGGAGAAATAACCTATATAGCCATTGTTCTAGATGGCGTAGTTGAAGATGTTATGAGAGCACAAAACAGACTGGCAGCACTAGTTCTTAGTCAGCCACAGTTTGTAGAGTTTGATCCAAGTGTCGATAGACCACAAATTGGCGAGACTAGATTCTTTGATGGCAAGTTTCAGTATCCAACAAACGAGCTTATGACAGACGAAGAAATTAGCAAAACTTTAGAAGGCATGGGGGTAGATGTTGAAGATGAAAATAAAAAACAATAAGATCACCTTTCATTCTACACGAACTGATCTAGAAATTTTACAGCCAACTTCATCTACTAAGAATGTTCCATCTTGGTACAGGAAAGCACCAGGAGTTAGGGAGAAGATTCAAACTGTTAAAAAGTGTGTACCATTCTTAGACTCTCTTTCAATGGGGTATCATATTCCTCTTCCAGCAGACATTGCCTGGAACAAAGAAGAGCAGATTGGAAAAACCAATGCAAAAGTTGATATTTATACTAATCACTTAGCCGTACAGACCGAGGAAATGATTATCCCGCCAGAGTTTGATCCACAACCACACAAGTGGAGTAATTACTGGTACATAAAAACACCAAAAGGCTACAGCACTTTATTTATACATCCACTCAATAGAATGGACTTGCCGTTTTACTCTGTTTCTGGAGTTGTCGATACCGACTCTCACCCACTCCTCATTAACTTTCCATTCTTTATTCGTAAAGACTTTGAAGGAGTCATTGAGGCTGGAACACCAATGATTCAAGCTATTCCATTTAAAAGAGACAAGTGGTACTCTGAGATCTTAGATCAGTATGGCAGCTATAACGGAGACCATATGAGTGACGAAGTTTTAGAGCCACCCTTTGGCTGGTACAAGAGAAAGCATTGGTCTAAAAAGGAGTATCGATGAATGATAAGCCTGTAAGACCATGGGATCTTTATAATAAAAGCATGAACAGAGTTCCATCCTCCGTTTTACAAGAAAGACTTGATATTTGCAAAGATTGTCCATTTTTTAGATCAAGCTTAAAGCAATGCAAAAAGTGTGGCTGCATTATGCCACAAAAGGCAAAGTTGGCAGACGCCTTTTGCCCAGTTCACAAGTGGGGAAAATTTGAGTAAGACATTCTTTATTTCAATTGCTGCACAGGATGACGAAGAGCTGCAGCATACAGTTGAGTACATTTTTAAAAATGCAGATCGACCAGAAAATGTTTTTGTTGGAATAGCACTTACTGCCATGTCGGGAAAAATTTTAAAACAGGCAAAGTCTTTAGCTAAAAAATATAATGTTGAGATTGACTTTGTAAAACAAAGAATGAATGATTTAAGTACTATTGGAATTGGCAAGGGTAGATCTCGAGCCAGCAAGCTTTACAAGGATCAAGACTATATGATTCAAATCGACTGCCACAGCTTCTTCGATAAATCTTGGGACTCTAATTTTATTCAATATTTTGAAGAAGCCAAGGAAGTTTTAGGAGACGATAGGTTTGTGCTTACCGCCATTCCTCCAGTATACGAATACTGTTGCTCAAAGCATAAAGACCCAATCAAAAGTGGTCCAGACACTAGATATCCCTACTATGTGCTTGGTGAATTCTTTGTAGATGTTGTTCCTAAATGGTCAGAGCTGGATGTTTCTATAGCAAGGGAAGAAAAGTTTTTGCCATCTTCAAAGGTATGCCCTGCGTTTATTATGGGCGATAAGGAGTTTGCAAAAGATCCAGGAATTTATGAAAAGGCAACATTTTATGATGAGGACTTAACTCAAACATTTAATTTGTTTTCTCGTGGTTTTGCTTTTGTTTTTCCAAACGTTAAAGACTTGCCAATTCGTCACTTAGATTCTGATGGCATTGTTAAGGGACATGACAGGTTCTTTTTGTTAAACTATTTAGATGAAGAGATGCAAGAAAAGCTACATCTTAACTTAAAAAAAGAGTATAGGGCTTTTGCTAAATCTGTTCAGGGAAGCAAAGAAGCAGAAGATTATAAAAAATATTCAAAGGTAGATCTTATTAAAGGATTCTTTAGTCGAAACGTAAATGTAGTCCCAGAAAGTTTTAGATTATGAAAGTAGCTGTATACACAATTGCCCTTAATGAAGCTCACTTTATCGAGAGATGGTACGAAAGCGTAAAAGAGGCAGACTACGTATTGATTGCGGATACTGGTAGTGATGATAATACTGTTGGAATTGCTAAAAAGTTTGGCATCAATGTTGTACAGATTTCTGTACAGCCTTGGAGATTTGATAACGCTAGAAACGCTGCCTTGGCTTATTTGCCAGCAGACATCGACTACTGCATCGCCTTAGATATGGACGAAGTTTTGCTGGGAAGCTGGAGACAGGAACTCGAAAAGGCATTAGAGCAAGAAGTTACTAGGCCAAGATACAAGTATACCTGGTCATGGAAAGATGAACTAGAAACTGTTCCAGACCTACAGTATGGAGGAGACAAGGTTCACAAAAGGCATGGCTATAGGTGGAAGCATCCAGTACACGAGGTAATCGTTCCTGATCGGATAGAAGAAAAGCACGAATGGTTTGATTTTGAAATACATCACCACCCAGATCTATCTAAGCCAAGGTCTCAATACTTGCCATTGCTAGAGCTGGCAGTACGAGAAGATCCCTGGGATGATCGTAATGCTCATTATTATGCAAGAGAATTATTTTTTAATGGAAAGCTTAAGGATGCATTCTTAGAATTTAAAAGACACATTTCTTTGCCCTCTGCCAACTGGGCTCCAGAGAGGGCTTCGTCAATGAGATATATGGCAAAGTGTGTGGTAGGAAAGGAAAGAGAATCGTGGCTTAAGCAAGCCACCAAAGAAGCACCAAACCACAGAGAGGCCTGGGTGGATCTTGCTCTTCATTATTATGACGAGAAAAAGTGGAAAGATTGCTACAATGCAGCTAAGAAATCTTTACGAATTTATCAAAAGCCACTAGAATATCTTGTTGAAGATTTCGCCTGGGGCCACGTACCTTTTGATCTAGCAGCATTATCTGCTTATTATATTGGGCTACAGGATGAAGCCATTCTGTATGGCAAGAAGGCTGTTGAGGCTAGTCCAGATAATCAGAGGCTTAAAATGAATCTAAAGTTATATGAGGATGCTATAATTAAATAGCTATGATTACATTAACTATGGACTTAATTAATAAGTGCTGGCATAAAAGCGGTACTGCAGATTCTTCCGATGTCACAGTAGAGCTTTACATGGACATGGATCCTTTAGCAACTCCATTTAAAAATTTTGGACACAGCTTTAACCTAAAAGGTTTGGGTGCTTACACCATTGGAGATGATCCAGCAGTAGTAACGGTAGAAGCAGATGTTCCACAATCGGTAGACGGTGAAACGGTTTTCCCATTCCTGGTCGAAAGACACTTTATTAAAAACTTATATCCAGATGAAGAGTATACCCTAGAGCTGATGTTCAAAAATAGAAGAGAGGTTGTTGAGGATACGTTTTCTTTTACCGTTCCAAGACCAGCCAAGCCGTATGACTCCTGGGTTTGGAGTTCAGATCAAAAACAATGGATTGCCCCAGCACTACCACCCGATCTTATCTGGGACGAAGAGTCTCAGCAGTGGGTTATCTCTTAAAAAC
>ENA-OUOG01003763-OUOG01003763.1-marine-metagenome-genome-assembly--contig:-NODE-3763-length-13784-cov-7.435033_pt1 | contig 13784 bp, 11 predicted proteins | sample MGYA00248635_ERZ508505 | MGnify/ENA primary metagenome ERZ508505 (study PRJEB26176, sample SAMN06267871) | marine metagenome | isolation source: Saanich Inlet, British Columbia, Canada | place: Pacific...
CGACAGCATCTCGAAGCCCTGCTGGATGAACTCGTCATCAGCGACACTTGCATTCGCGTTGATCGGCAATTGACCCAGACCATCTGGCCCGTTGATCGCAGTCTGCACATCAGGCGAGGTGATATACTGCAAGAAGGCACGTGCGGCCTCAACATTCTCGGCGCCAGCTGGCACGTGGAATGTATCGGTCGGGGCGTCTTCACCCATTGCCATTCCCTCAACGATTGCAGGGAACTGGTAGAAGTCGATCTGATCATCGCTCAGACCTGCTTCACGCAGATGCGGCACGGCGAAGTTACCGATCAGATAGGCGGTTGCCTCACCATTGACGACGAAGGGCAGTGCCTCCTGCCAGCTATAGGTCTGGTGGTCCTCGATGAAGGCCCCCATATCGATCAGACGACGCCAGTTTGCGAAGGTTTCACGCACGCGGTCATCGGTCCAGGCAACCTCGCCCAAGGCAAGCTGCATGTGGAAGTCAAACCCGTTGGTGCGCATGTTGAGATAGTCAAACCAGCCGCCAGCAGTCCACAAGAACTTGGTGCCGATGCTGTAGCAAGCACGACCCGAATCCACGATGGTTTGGCAATTGGCGATCTCTTCTTCGAATGTCGCAGGCTCGCTCAGCCCCAATTCGTTGAAGATATCCTCGCGGTAATACATGCCCCACTGATAGTAGGTATAGGGCACGCCCCATTGGCGGTCATTCATGGTCATCGCGCCGCGAACCGACTCGAGCCCTTCATAATCGCCTGCATCCCACCAATCGGTGATATCCATGAACAGGCCCGCATCAACAAAGGGGCCCATGCGGTTGGCCGCATACCAGTTCACCACATCGGGCGGGCTGGCCGAGAGCGAGTTGCGGATTTGTGTCTTCCACGCCTCACGATCCACCACGGTCACTTCAACCGTCAGATCAGGATGCATGGCGTCGAAATCGGCAGCAAGCCCTTCGATGATCGCACGCGGTGCAGGGTTCGACATATCGGATGTGATCCGAAGTGTGCCCGACAGAGCAGGCGAATGTGCATCAGCCATAGCCATGCTCGAAAGCATCGTGCAGGCCGCCAGCGCGGTCGCGCCAGTCTTGAAAATGGAAACCATAGTATCCTCCCTTTGGTTCCAGTATATGAAACTTAGTTTCTTATGTTGAAATCATAACGCGACTCGGCTTACCCTTGTCAACAGATTCTGGCAGGAAGCTTTGCAAGAATCTGACGCATGAGGGAGGATCCGTGGCAATGAACGTCAGCCGCGACATAGAGACAAAGGGCGATGGAACCGTCGGCAAAGCTCTGGCTGTGCTTGATCATGTTGCCAATTTCGGACGGCCCGTGCGCTTCACCGAATTGCTCGAACAAAGCCCCTATCCCAAAGCAACGCTTTATCGCTTTTTGCAGACACTCACCAACCAGGCGATGCTCAGCTATGACCCTGAGCGGCAAACCTATAGCCCGGGCATACGGCTGGTGCGTCTGGCCCATTCCGCTTGGCAATCGGCCTCGCTCGCGCCAATCGCACGGCCCCATATCGACGCGCTCTCGGCGGAATTGGGTGCCACGGTGCATCTTGCGCAATTGGACACCGCACAGGTGCTATATGTCGACAAACGCAACGCAGGCGACCCGATCCCGATGTATAGCCAAGCGGGCAAGGTCGGGCCTGCCTATTGCACAGGTGTCGGCAAGGCGATGATGGCGTTTCTGCCCGAGGCGGAGTTGAACCGCGCAATCGCGCAGCAAAGTTTTCACCGCTTTACCCCCCAAACGCTTGCCTCCGAGGCCGAGCTGCGCGCCGAATTAAGCGCGATCCGCGAGCGGGGCCATGCCTATGACCGCGAGGAACACGAGCCGGGCATCATCTGTGTGGCCGTGCCGATCCTGTCGCGGTCCAATCGTGTCTTGGGCGCGCTTTCTGTCACCTCATCGACCGAGCGCACCTCGCTAGAGGCCCTCGACACGCAAGTGCCCCAAATCCGCAGAACCGCGGAAGCCATCGCAGATGAAACCCAAAGCTGGCAATTCCCTGACAGCGCCACGCGATAACAACCATTAAAGGAGTGCCGCCATGTCTGGCGTGACGCTGAACAATGTCATCAAGAAATACGGGGCCACGCAAGTGATCCACGGCATCGATCTTGAGATCGAGGATGGTGAATTCTGTGTCTTTGTCGGGCCGTCAGGCTGCGGGAAATCCACATTGCTGCGGATGGTCGCGGGCCTTGAGGAAACCTCCGAGGGCAAGATCGAGATCGGCCCGCGTGATGTGACCCATCTTGATCCATCCGAGCGTGGCGTGGCGATGGTGTTTCAAACCTATGCGCTCTATCCGCATATGACCGTGGCCGAGAATATGGGCTTCGGCCTCAAGATGAACGGCCACCCCAAGGCCGAGGTCAAAGCCAAGGTCGATGAGGCCGCGCGCGTCCTCAAGCTTGAGCCTTATCTCTCCAGAAAACCCAAGGCCCTGTCAGGCGGACAGCGCCAACGCGTGGCGATCGGGCGGGCCATTGTGCGCGGCCCCGAGGTGTTTTTGTTCGACGAACCTTTGTCCAATCTCGACGCCGAATTGCGCGTGGAAATGCGGGTGGAAATCGCGCGCCTCCACCAAGAGATCGGCGCAACGATGATCTATGTCACCCATGATCAGGTCGAGGCGATGACTTTGGCCGATAAGATCGTGGTCCTGCGCGACGGCCGCGTCGAACAGGCGGGCCGCCCCTTGGAGCTTTACAACGATCCTGACAATCAATTCGTTGCAGGCTTCATCGGCAGCCCCGCGATGAATTTCTTTGATGCGCAGGCTGCAGGTGGTTTGGTCCGCGCGCCCGCATTCGCGGGTCTGGAACTTCCCGCGCCCAAATCCTTGGTCGGGGATCGCGCAATCCGTATCGGTCTGCGCCCCCATCAAATGAGCCTCGCCAAGGGCGAGACACACCGCGTGGAATTATCCGAGCAATTGGGTGGGGTCAGCTATCATTATCTCGTTGCCCCCGATGGCGCGAAACTGATCGTCGAGGCCCATGACCAGCATTCCCCCAAACCCGGAAGCATGACGGGGTTGAACGTCAAATCGGAAGAAGCGCTGTTCTTTGACGCCGAGACTGGGTTGCGTATTCGCTGAGCCACAGCTGCCCACTTCGGGGGCAAACACCTGCGCCTAGCCTTGCGCCAAATCCTGCAAGATCGGGCAATCTGGCCGATCATCGCCTGCGCATTTCTGGACCAGATCTGACAGGGTGTCCCGCATGCTCGCCAGCTCTGCCATTTTGGCATCGATCTCGGCCAAATGGTGCAAGGCAATCGCTTTCACATCCGAACTGGCGCGCGCGCGATCCTCATACATCGCCAAAAGGGTTCTGCAATCCTCGACGGAAAAGCCCAATCGCCGCGCCCGCCCCAAAAAGGCAAGCTTGTGGATATGGGTCTCATCAAAGGCGCGATACCCGTTTTCCGACCGCTTGGGCGTGATCAGCCCGATGTCCTCATAATAGCGGATGGTTTTGGGCGGCAGCCCCGTGCGCAAAGATGCATCCGAGATATTCATCTCTCACCCCCGACATGCCGCAACCGCAAGGCGTTCATCACCACCAGAACCGAGCTGGCCGCCATCGCAGCCGCCGCCAGCATCGGGTTCAAGAGCGGCCCACCAAATAGCGCCAAAACACCCGCAGCCACAGGGATCAATGCCACATTATAGCCAAAGGCCCAAAACAGGTTCTGCGCGATATTGGACATGGTCGCGCGGGACAGTGCAATCGCGCTGACAACGCCCATGGGCGCGCCCGAGACAAGGACAACATCCGCAGCCTCCATGGCGACATCGGTTCCTGTTCCAAGCGCCAATCCCACATCCGCCGCCGCCAATACGGGCGCGTCATTGATGCCGTCGCCGACAAAGCCCACCTTGAGCCCCTCGGCCTGCCATGCCCGCACATGCGCCAGTTTATCTTCGGGGCGCATACGGGCCTCAAAAGCCTCAATCCCCAGCGCTTGGGCGACATTGCGCACAGGACCCACCGCATCACCTGACAGCATGGCAACCCGTATCCCCGATGCCTTGAGAGCCGAAACCGCCTGCGCCGCATCCTGTTTGGGACGATCGGCCAAGGCAATCGCCCCTTCCAAGACATCGCCGCGCGCGACATAAATCAGCGTCTCGGGGCTATCGGTATCCTCCAGTTCAAATCCGCGCGCCCGCAGCATCGGGGCGGAGCCCACCACAATTGTCTGCCCCGCAACCTCGGCCTGTGCCCCTTGGCCCGTGACGCTTTCAAATCCGCTGGATTTGGCCAAAGGCAGCCCACGCGCCTGCGCCTCCTGCACGATGGCGCGTGCCAAAGGATGCTCGGAATGGGCCTCGACACTGGCCGCCAAAGCCAGCACCCGATCCTCATCCTTGGCCATGATCGCCGTCACGCGGGGGGTGCCTTCGGTCAAGGTGCCGGTCTTGTCAAAGACCACGAGGTCCACATCCCGCAGGGATTGCAAGGCATCCCCCTTGCGAAACAAAATCCCAAGCTCGGCGGCGCGCCCCGTGCCCGCCATAATCGAAACAGGCGTGGCCAGCCCCATGGCGCAAGGGCAGGCAATGATCAAAACCGAAACGCCAATCACCAATGCGCTGACCAAATCAGGCCCGAAAACCCACCAACCAAGTGCAGCGGCAAAGGCCACCCCCATCACCACGGGCACGAATATTCCCGTGATCTTGGTGATCAAACTCTGGATCGGGAGACGCGTGGCTTGGGCGTCCTCCACCAGTTTCACGATCTGCGCGAGAACGGTTTGCGCCCCCACCGCCGTCGCGCGGTAGACCAAGCTGCCCGTGCCGTTCAAGGTGCCACTGGTCAGCACCGCACCCTCCGCCTTGAGAAGGGGCATCGCCTCACCCGTGATCATGCTTTCATCGATATGGCTTTGCCCCTCAAGCACCTCGCCATCGACCGCCACCCTCTCACCGGGACGAAGGCGCAGGATATCACCGACCTGCAGGTGAATGGTTTTCACCTCACGCTCGTGGCCATCATCCAATCGCAAGACGGTATCAGGGCGCAGCCCCATCAGCTTGGTGATCGCAGCCCCCGCCTGCCCGCGCGCGCGCCCCTCAAGATAGCGCCCCAGAAGGATCAAGGTGACGATCACCGCGGCCGCCTCAAAATAAACAAAGCGGCTGTTCTGGGGGATCAGCTCGGGCGCGAATGTCACCACGGTCGAGAACCCCCAAGCCGCGGTCGCCCCAAGCACCACCAATGAATTCATCTCAGGCGCCCCGCGCCAAAGTGCAGGCACCCCATGACGGAAAAACACGCGCCCAGGTCCTGCCAAAACGGCGCTGGTCAGAACGAATTGAATCAAACGCGAGGGGAAGATGCCAATTTGGGCCATGACCCAATGATGAAAAGCAGGAAAGACATGCCCCCCCATCTCCAAGACGAACACTGGTAGGGTCAGCACCAATGCGACCAGGAAATTCCGCTTGAGCGTGGTGACCTCATCCAAGCCATCCGTTTCGGGCGTCTCGATATCCACGGGCGTCGCGGGATAGCCTGCCTTTTGCGTGATCCGTGCCAAAGCCGCCTGATCCAACGCGCCTTGTGTCGTGATATCAGCCTGTTTGGTGGCCAGATTGACCCGCGCCTCAACCACATTTGGCACGCTCAACAAAGCTTTCTCGGCCCGTGAGGCACAGCCACCACAGGTCATATTCGCAACATCAAGCCGCGTGTCGATCAAGGATGTATCCCTTGCCATATGTGCAGGCCTTTTCTACCGCAGTCTCACAGCAGATAAGGGTTCCAGTAACAGGAAGGTCAAGGCCTCAGATCAAAGACAGCAAATATTCCCCATAGGCATTCTTGCCAAACAGCGCCGCGCGGCGTTCCAGATCATCGGCGGTGATCCAGCCTTTTGCAAAAGCAATCTCGTCGGGGCTGCCTGTCTGCAGGCCTTGGCGCGTCTGCAAGACCTGAACAAATTCCGCCGCCTCCAGAAGGCTCGCATGTGTGCCCGTATCCAGCCACGCATATCCCCGCCCCATGCGGCTCACCGTCAGCGCGCCATCCGCCAGATAGCTTTCAAGCAATGAGGTAATTTCCAACTCCCCCCGCTCCGAAGGCACAACGCCTCTCGCCCGCTCAGGTGCTGAGCCATCAAGGAAATACAGCCCCGTCACAGCATATTTCGAAGGCGGCACATCGGGCTTTTCCACGATCTGGTTCGCACGACCAGCCTCATCAAACCCCACAACCCCATAGCGGCCAGGATCGGCCACATGATAGCCGAACACGGTCCCACCATCAGGCTGTTGATCTGCCTGTGCCATCAGCTCGGGCAATCCATGCCCGAAAAACAGGTTGTCCCCCAAAATCATCGCCGAAGGATCGCCTGCGAGGAACTCCTCAGCCAGCAGATAGGCCTGCGCCAACCCATCTGGCGAGGGTTGTTCGATATAGGTCAAGCTGACACCCCATTGGCTGCCATCTCCCAAAGTGCGGATAAACTGCGCCTGATCTTGCGGTGTGGTGACAATGGCAATGTCGCGAATACCCGCCAGCATCAGCACCGACAAAGGGTAATAGATCATCGGCTTGTCATAGATCGGCAACAGCTGCTTCGACAGCCCCATGGTGATCGGATAAAGCCGCGTGCCCGTGCCACCTGCCAGAATTATGCCCTTGCGCGCGCCCATGCCGCCCTCACTCGCCTATAATGTTGGTCCGAGTGATAACCGCGAAACGCACTCAGTGCCACATCGCGATGCACAAACCCTGTTGAATTCCCGCAGATCTGTTGCCCGATGCCCCTTTCCCGATACCACCGACCCCATGCGCCGCCAAAGCCCGCAAGGCATATGAGACCAAGAGCACAGATGCTCCAATCTTTGCTTTCCAAATACTTTGTAGGGGGCTTGGGGGGCACCTCCCCCCATGCGGGCCAAGAAGGGCGGCCAAGCCGCCTGCCGCGGCCCGCCCACCCCTTTGATTTAGCCGATCACATTATCTGCAGGCCCATAAGGAAAGCCCGTAATATTCTCGGCACCATCTTTGGTGATGATCAAAATATCATGCTCGCGATAACCGCCTGCACCCGCCTGCCCCTCAGGGATGGTCAGCATAGGCTCCATCGAAATCACCATGCCCTCTTCAAGCACAGTGTCGATGTCTTCGCGCAGCTCCAAACCTGCCTCACGACCGTAGAAATGGCTCAACACTCCAAAGGAATGCCCATAGCCAAAGCTGCGATATTGCAGCAGGTCATGCTCTTCAAACAGCGCGTTGATGGCATGGGTGATCTGGGCACAGGTGACGCCCGGCTTCATCAGGCTCATCCCCAATTCATGCGCTGCGACATTGGCCTCCCATATTTTCAGGCTGGCCTGATCCACCTCGCCCACGAACATGGTCCGCTCTAGCGCAGTGTAATAGCCCGAGATCATCGGAAAAGTATTCAGGCTGAGGATATCACCGCGTTGCAAGGCCCGAGCCGTGACAGGGTTATGCGCCCCATCGGTGTTCAGCCCTGATTGGAACCATACCCAAGTGTCGCGATATTCCGCATCCGGGAAGCGTTTGGCGATTTCCAATTCCATCGCATCGCGCCCTGCCATGGCCACGTCAATTTCGCGGGTGCCAACACGGATCGCATCACGGATCGCAAAGCCACCGATATCGGCCACCTGCGCGCCTGCGCGGATCAGATCGCGCTCGGCTTCCGATTTGACCATGCGCTGGCGCATCGTATGGCCTGCGATATCGATTTGGGCTTTGGGCTGCATAAATTCTACCAGCTTGCCCTGTTGCATCATCGTCAGATGGTCACCCTCGACGCCGACAACACAGCCCGCGCCCGCAACATGCACAACCGCGCGCCAGAAATTGTCGCGTTGCCAATCGGTATAGGTAATCCCGTCACAGGCGCAGCGCCGCCAAGGTTGGCCCGCATCAATACCAGCCGAGATCACCACAGCATCGGAGGCCGTGACAACCAGCCCATAAGGCCGCCCGAAGCTGCAATACAAAAAGCCCGAATAATAGGCCACATTATGCATCGAGGTCAGCACAACCGCCTCGATACCATTGCCATCCATAATGGCGCGCAGCCCCATCAACCGCGTATCATACTCGGCCTGAGAAAAGGGCAGCACGGCTTTTTCGCCATTGTGAAAACGGAAAAATTCAGGTCGCGTCATCGCCGACCCTCCTTTGACAGAAGGCCCCGGCGTTCAGGGCGTTAGAGTTCTTTTAAAGGCGACGCCATCGCCCGAACTCATGTGGATATCCATGCCCTCAATTTCGCAGAATTGCAACTCCGCTCTGGTCCAATCGTGGGCGTCTGGCTAACGTCAGCCTCATGTTGCGATATATTCTAAAACGCGCCTTATCCCTGACGCTCTCGCTTGTGGTGGCGAGCCTTGTGATCTTCGTGCTGATCGAAGTGATCCCGGGCGATACCGCCAGTTTCATGCTTGGCCTGAATGCCACTGAGGAGGCTGTGGCCAATTTGCGGGCCGAGTTGGGCTTGGATGGCACAGCGCTTGAGCGCTACCTGTCTTGGACGGGCGGGATGCTGCGCGGTGATTTCGGCATTTCCTATACCTACCGCGTTCCCGTGTCGGAGTTGATCCTTGACCGGCTTTGGGTGTCACTGCCTTTGGCAGTATTTGCATTGCTTCTGTCCAGTTTGATCGCTTTTCCCATCGGCCTGATCGCGGCCGCCAATCGCGGGCGTTTGGCCGATTACGGGATCATCGGTGGCACCCAGCTTGGCATTGCGGTTCCCAATTTCTGGTTCGCGATGCTTCTGGTTCTGGTCTTCGCGGTCAAGCTGCAATGGTTTTCGGCAGGCGGGTTCCCTGGCTGGTCGACACCTGGGGCCGCGTTGAAATCGCTGCTGTTGCCATCGGTTGCACTGGCTTTGCCACAGGCGGCCATTCTGGCGCGGGTTATGCGTTCGGCTTTGATCGAGACCTTGTCGCAAGACTATATCCGCACGGCACGCGCCAAGGGGTTGTCACGCCGCCAAGCGGTTCTGCGCCACGCGCTGCGCAATGCCTTGATCCCCGTTTTGACCATCATCGGATTGCAGTTTTCCTTTCTTCTGGCAGGCGCCATCATCATCGAAAATGTCTTCTTCCTTCCAGGCTTGGGGCGGTTGATCTTTCAAGGGATCACCCAACGCGATCTCATCGTGGTGGAAAGCGTGACCATGCTTTTGGTCTTTGCGGTGATCCTTGTGACCTTCCTTGTCGATATTGCCTATGCCGTGGTTGATCCGAGGCTGCGTCGCCGATGAAACATATTCCCATCTCCCTGCTTTTGGGCGCGGCCCTGTCCTCGGTATTCCTGCTTGCAGCGGGGCTCAGTCTGATCTGGGTGCCCTATGACGTGGAAAGCCTGTCGATCGCGGACCGCCTGCAAGCCTCCAGCCCCGCGCATTGGCTTGGCACTGATCAATTCGGGCGCGATCTGGCGTCGATGTTGATGGTGGGCGCGCGCACCTCGATTGCGGTGGCGCTGGTCGCGGTTGGCATCGGTATCACCATTGGTGTGCCTTTGGGGCTGGCCGCAGCCGCCAATCGCGGCTCTGTGCTGGACGAGGTAATCATGCGCGGCAATGACCTGATCTTTGCCTTCCCCTCGCTGGTGATCGCCATTCTGATCACGGCCGTCTTCGGCCCCTCGGCCCTCAATGCCATCATCGCCATCGGCATTTTCAATATCCCCGTTTTCGCCCGTGTGGCCCGTGGGGCCGCGCTCAGCCTTTGGACGCTTGATTATGTTTTGGCCGCGCGTGTCTCGGGCAAGGGCAAGGCGCGCATCAGTGCCGAACATATCCTGCCCAATATCGGCAACCTTTTGATCGTGCAGGCCACGATCCAGTTCTCGCTTGGCATTCTGGCCGAGGCAGCCCTGTCCTATGTCGGGCTTGGCGCGCAGCCCCCGACGCCTTCATGGGGGCGCATGCTGGCCGAGGCGCAGACCATGATCTACACCCATCCCATGCTGGCGATCCTTCCCGGAGTAACCATCATCTTGATGGTGCTTGGTCTCAACCTGATGGGGGACGGGCTGCGCGATGCGCTTGATCCAAGGCTGCGGAGGGCGCGGCAATGATCCATATCCAAGACCTCTCGCTGTCGATCCATGGCACCCCAATTCTCAATGGTCTGTCCCTCACGATTGAGGAGGGCACGGTTTTTGGCCTTGTCGGCGAAAGCGGGTCTGGCAAATCCATGACAGCGCTGGCCTTGATGCAGCTGACCCCTGAAGGATCATCCATCTCGGGGCAGGCCAAACTGGACGGCCTTGAGCTTCTGGGCATGTCCGAGGCCGAGATTTGCGCCTTGCGCGGCAATGACATCGCGATGATTTTCCAGGAGCCGATGACAGCGCTCAACCCTGTGCAAACCATCGGCGATCAAGTGGCCGAGGCGCTGTTGATCCATGGCGCGGCCAGCAAATCCGAGGCCCAAGCGATCGCGCGCGAAAAGCTGGACCGCGTGGGGCTGTCCCATATCGGCGCGGACCGCTATCCGCATGAGCTATCGGGGGGGCAGCGCCAGCGCGTCTGTATCGCAGCCGCCATCGCCTTGCGCCCGCGCCTGTTGATTGCAGATGAGCCCACAACAGCGCTGGATGTCACCACGCAGGCCGAAATTTTGCGCCTGCTGCGCGGCTTGGTGGCAGAAGACGGCATGAGCCTCATGCTGATCACCCATGACCTTGCGGTCATTTCCGAGGCCGCCGATCATGTGGCCGTCATGCAAAAAGGCGTGATCGTGGAACAAGGCCCCGTGGCCCAAGTTCTGGCCGAGCAATCCCACCCCTATACCCGCGCGCTTTTTGCGGCCTCGGGCCATCAGCCCGATCGCGTGGAACAGCTTGCGCCCGAACCTCTTTTGTCGCTGCGCGATGTCGTGCGAACATATGCAGGCCCGCGCCAAGGTTTCAAACGCGGCGCGCCTTTACGGGCCGTGGATGGTGTCAGCTTTGATCTGCACAAAGGCGAAAGCCTTGGGCTTGTCGGCGAGTCGGGCTGCGGGAAATCCACGCTGACCCGCGCCATTCTCGGGCTCGACCCGATCCAAGGCGGCGATATCCATCTTTTCGGCGAAAGCATAATTCCCGTGATGCCCGCGCATCTGCGCCAAGGTATCTCGGTCGTGTTCCAAGACCCTTACGGCAGCTTCAATCCCCGCTGGAAGGTGGACCGTCTGATCTCCGAGCCCTTCCATCTATTGGCGGAAAGACCAAGCGCCACACAGACGCGCGAACGCGTGGCCGAGGCCCTGCGCGCCGTGCAGCTTTCCCCCGATGACATGACGAAATACCCGCATGAATTTTCGGGCGGCCAGCGCCAGCGCATTGCCATTGCCCGCGCCCTGATCACCCAGCCGCGCATCCTTGTGCTGGATGAGGCCGTCTCGGCGCTGGATGTCTCGGTGCGCGCGCGCATCCTTGATCTTCTGGCAGAACTTCAGGGCCAACTCCAACTCAGCTATTTGTTCATCAGCCATGATCTGAGCGTGGTGCGCGCCATCACCGATCGTGTCTTGGTCATGCAAAAGGGCAAAATTGTCGAGCAAGGCACCACTGAGGCCATTTTCACATCACCACAGAGCGCCTACACTCAAAGCTTGCTGGAGGCCGCGCCCAAGCTGTCTGCGGCTATGGGAGGATAGAATGAAACTTTGGTTCGACCCGTCCTTGGTGCTGATCGGAGGCATTTGGCAGGCCCCTGCCTCAGGCGAGAGCTTGGCCCTGCACGACCCCTCAACAGCCGAGGAAATCGCGCGCATCGCCCGAGGCACAGCCGATGACATCAACGCCGCCGTCTCCGCCGCGCAGGCCGCGCTGGAGGGTGACTGGGGTGCGATGCCCGCATTCGAGCGGGGCCGCATCCTTGCCCGCCTTGGCGCTTTGGTTCTGGAACATGCCGATGATCTGGCCCTGATGGAGGCCCGAGATGTGGGCAAGCCGCTGCAACAGGCCAAAGGCGATGTCACCGCATTGGCGCGCTATTGCGAGTTTTATGCAGGCGCGGCCGATAAGCTGACGGGCGACACCATCCCCTTTCAGCAAGGCTTTACCGTCTATACCCTGCGAGAACCCCATGGCGTCACGGGCCATATCGTTCCTTGGAATTACCCGATGCAGATCATCGGGCGCTCGGTTGGGGCGGCCTTGGCCACGGGCAACGCCTGTGTCCTCAAACCCGCCGAAGAGGCCTGCCTGACAGCGCTGGCCTTTGGCGATCTGGCCCTGCAGGCGGGGCTTCCGCCAGGGGCGCTGAATGTCGTTCCGGGCTTGGGCACCGAGGCGGGGGCCGCTTTGAGCGCGCATCGGGGCGTGCAACATCTGTCCTTCACAGGCTCGGTCGCGACAGGGCGCAGGGTGCAGGCGGCAGCTTCGGAAAACCTGATCCCCGTGACCTTGGAGCTTGGTGGCAAATCGCCCCAACTGTTCTTCGAGGATGCCGATCTGGAACGCGCCCTGCCATTTCTGGTCAATTCGGGCATCCAGAATGCGGGGCAAACCTGTTCGGCGGCCTCGCGTATCCTTGTGCAAAAATCACGCTTTGACGAAGTGGTCGATGCGATGGCCGCGCGCTACCGTGACTTGCGCGCAGGGCCTGCGATGGATGATCTGGACCTTGGCCCCCTGATCTCGGCGCGGCAAAAGCAGATTGTCGAGAGCTACCTCAAACTTGCCCAACCCGATCAGATCGTGGCCCAAGGCAGCATCACCGAGACCGCCCCCGAAGGCGGGCATTACATCGCACCGACCCTTATCAAGGGCCTCGCCCCCGAGGATCGCCTTGCCCAAGAAGAGATTTTCGGACCTGTGCAAATCTTGCTGCCTTTCGAGGATGAGCAAGACGCCATTCGCATCGCCAATGGCACCGCCTATGGGCTGGTCGCCTCAATCTGGACGGCAGATGGCGGGCGGCAAATGCGGCTGTCAAAACAGCTGCGCGCGGGTCAGGTTTTCATCAATAATTATGGCGCAGCCGGCGGCGTTGAACTGCCCTTTGGCGGTGTGGGTCATTCAGGGCATGGGCGTGAAAAAGGGTTCGAGGCGCTCTATGGGTTTACGAGTTTAAAAACGGTGGCGGCACATCATGGGTAAATTTCCTGCTCTCTTTCTTCTTCTTGCATCGGCCGCAGCGGTCGCGGCCTTCTTTGGGGCGGCGCATAATCAGCTGAGCTATTCGGTCGGACCCGATTATTTCCACGCGATCAAATTCGCACAGTTCGGGATCGCGGCAGATACACCCCCGCGTTTGGGGGCTGCGATTGTGGGTGTGCAGGCAAGCTGGTGGATGGGGGTTTTGGTTGCCCTTCCTGCCTGTCTTTACGGCTTGATCACGGTGCCGACTGCGCGCAGCTATCTGGCCGCTGGTATTGGTGCGATCGGGCTTGTGTTTCTGCTTGCCATCGCGGCGGCATTTGGCGGGCTGATCCTTGGGGTCTTCGCCGCAGACGCTGCGTTTTTGGACGACGCAATTCCGATCCCGCAAGGTGTTGCACGCGGTGATTTCCTGCGGGCCGCCCTTATGCATGAGGCCAGCTATCTAGGCGGTGGCTTGGGCGCAATCCTTGCCTTTTGGCCCATGATCCGTGCCAAACGCCGCGATACCGAAATTGCAGCCATGAGGCCCTCATGAGGTGTGGGGCTCGGATTTGACAGATTTCACCCGTCATAGCCTTCCCGCCGAAATCGCGGTCTTCATGGGATGCTTCCAAAGTCAGATCTTGGTCTTCGCCCATCTGCAAGATGT
>ENA-OUOG01003764-OUOG01003764.1-marine-metagenome-genome-assembly--contig:-NODE-3764-length-13779-cov-2.792366_pt1 | contig 13779 bp, 13 predicted proteins | sample MGYA00248635_ERZ508505 | MGnify/ENA primary metagenome ERZ508505 (study PRJEB26176, sample SAMN06267871) | marine metagenome | isolation source: Saanich Inlet, British Columbia, Canada | place: Pacific...
CTGGCTTGGCTATCGCTTCTAAAGTACTTAGGTTGAGTGGAATATGATTGACGATAAGTTGGAACAGCTGCGTAGTCGAGCAGAAGCGGCTTTAGGTGAGGGCGACATTATCCAGTTTATGGAGAATGCATCGGCTAGTGATTACAAGAGCGCACTTACCGAAATGGCCATATACCAGGCTGAGTTGCTGGCACAACATGAGGATTTAGAAGAAGCTAATCAGCGCGTCACACAGAGTGCTTCCAAGCTCTCGCAGCTACTCGACTTGATGGAAGACCCTTACGTTATTTTAGATCATCATCTGCGTGTCATTGATGCTAACCGAGCAGCAGATCGTGCACTTAATTTAAAACAAGCACAGGGGTTTGATAACTACGCCGACTTCTTCGCTGCTAATGATCGTGCGCTTATCAAGGCTTGGTTGGCTGAGTCACCCGACGATCAGACAATCGACGTGTCGGCTAAAGGCCCTGAAAAGGGTCGCTACACGCTGAAGAAACATGCGTTTCAGGATGATACAGTGCTGGTAATTGCTCGCGACATAACTGAACTACAGACGCAGACCACCCTCGCCGAGCAGCTTAAACACTCGCTGCTGCGTATTGAGGAGCTTCAAAACGAGCGCGAGACGGCGTTTGCGTTTCTTGCACATGAAATGAGAACGCCCGCTTCAACTATCGCTATGTTGCTTGAGACAGATAGCAATCTACGCCAGACCGATACAGGCCATCTGATTGAGACTAATATCCACCAGGTGCTATCCCTGATGGATGATTTGAAAGTTGTCATCCGCCCCGATGCCGAAGTTTTTAAAGAGCAAAGTACGGTCGACCTAGCGGTGGTCGTAAGAGATATAGTCGCCTCCCACGCTTCGTTGTTCAACAAGCAGGGCATAAGTGTTCATGTAGATGTGTCGGAGCGTTTGAAACGCTCCCTGAAAACCAACCTCCAAAGTGTGAGGCAGGTCGTTACCAACCTGGTAAAAAACGCAGCGCTCCACTCGGGAGGAACCGAGCTCTGGGTCAGTCTCGATTCGCTGCACTTAAAGGACAGACTCTCTGTTTTAGTTAAGGTGAGCGATAACGGAAAAGGGGTTCCAGACTCTGACAAAGCGCGCATTTTTCTGCCGTTCGAGCGCGGCGAAGGTACAACTGAGGGGACGGGAATCGGACTGGATGTTTGCAAACGCTTGGCAAAGCAGCTGCATGGTAATGTGACCCTCAAGGACCGCCAGGGTGGCGGTAGCGAGTTCACCTTTTCGTTCTATGCGGAAGTAGAGCAAGTCCCCGCTGACTCTGAGCAATCTTCTGGAAAAGATATCCAGTCGCTTGATGGACTGTCTGTACTGTTTGTGGATGATGATGTAATGATTCGCAAGCTTTCAGCGACAATTCTTTCGAGGCTGGGTGCGCAAGTTGTCGTTGCCCGTGACGGAGAGGACGCGCTAAAGCAGCTCAAGCGGCATGAGTTTGGATTGGTGATTACGGATATCATGATGCCAAACCTAGATGGTATTGGCTTAACCAGAGCCCTGCGCGCACGTCATTTTGAAGGTACTATTCTAGGCTGTTCGGCAGCGACCGTGGGTGATGAGTTGGATAACATCCTCGCTGCAGGTGCGGATGCGGTGATGCCCAAGCCTTTAACATCTAAAAGATTGCTAATGGTGTTGTCCAACTATCCTGAGTTGTTGTCTGATCAGGAATGATCGTTCTGGAGCAAACGATTAATCTTGTCGAGGGAGGCCTCGCTTTGCAGAATGAGAGCTTGGCTGAGCTTGACTAGTACTTCAGATTGGGCGACGTTATAGGCGTCGCTTCCCCAGACTTTTTCGGAGTGGTTTCGGTTTAGGAGCCTGTCAGGCTGCGTACCTGAGAACGCGTCTTCCATGCTATTTGTTCTACTCATCCATGCTAACCTTACACAGAAAGGCTAGAGTCTTTTTTAATAGTTATCAATTATTAAATTACTCTCAACTATAGTGTTTTGATCTATAGCGATTAGGTTGCGTTGTTATGCATCTGACAAGGCCGGTTTTCACCGTTGTAAGAATGGTGGCATCGCCGCTGTAGCGTTCATTTGGATACCTGAAACGAGAGTCTTTTTACTGGCAGAAAAGTGCAAGCGTATGTAGTTCACCGACAGCTGACGCAATGTCCGCGTTCACGATTTCTTTGACCTGAATCACCATTTCAAACGAGCCTCCTCGTAAACTCACCGGCGTAGCCTAGGCTTTAATCTCCAAGAGAAATTGGAGGTAGATTATGAGCTTTTCAGTAGAGCATGGCGGCTCGTGGAACAAGGGTCGTATTTTAGGGCAAAAGCGCCCCCTCAAACTTCAAGAGATCTGGTCAATACGCGTTCGTTTAGAACTTGCCAAAGCTGTGCGAGATTTGGCGCTTTTCGACCTTGCGATCGACAGCAAGCTGCGTGGTTGTGATTTAGTGAAACTTCAGGTCAACGATGTGATGCATGGAAATACCATGCTCACGCGAACGATGGTGGTTCAGCAGAAAACTAAGCAGCCCGTTCGCTTTGAAATTACCTAACGGACGCAAGATGCACTGAAGGCCTGGATCACAAAAGCGAACCTTCGGGGTACCGACTTTATATTCCAGAGCCGGTTACACGCTTCAAAACATCTCTCAACACGCCAGTATGCGCGAATTGTGAAGACATGGGTTGAAAGCATAGGGTTAGATTCTGCTGAGTACGGCACCCATACAATGCGTCGCACCAAAGCCTCGTTGATCTATAAAAAGACCAAGAACATCCGGGCCGTACAACTTCTGCTCGGGCATACCAAGCTAGAGAGTACAGTCCGCTATCTAGGCATCGATGTCGACGATGCGCTTGAACTCTCAGAACAGATTGATGCTTAGTGAAAAAATTGCCGTGATGGTTAAAGAGTGTACAATGTACGCCAAATAAGGAGCGGTATTTGACAAAAGCCATAGAATTCATCGAGACGAGTATATTTACGCGTCAGATTAAAGAGTTAGCGTCAGATGATGAGCTAAGAGAGTTGCAGGCTGAACTTATCGCAAACCCTACAACTGGGGCGCTAATAGTGGGTACCGGTGGTTTGAGAAAAGTACGACTGGCGACTGGGGGTAAGGGGAAAAGCGGTGGTTCACGTGTTATTTATTTCGTAGCTACCGAGGAAGTCATCTACTTGGTTTTAGCCTATCCCAAATCCGTGAAAGAGACTTTGACCGCTGCCGACAAGACGGTCTTGAAGTCGCTTGTAAAGCAGTTGAAAGAGGAGTGATATCGATGAGTATTGCAGCTGATTTAAAGGCCTCCTTAGAGGAAGCGATAGAAATCAAAGATGGTCGAAAAGAGGCATCACGCGTCACTCGATTTGATATCGCTGACGTAAAAGCCATACGCGCGCAGCTTAATGTTTCACAAGCTGAGTTTGCCCGAGCCCTTGGCACTAGCCTCGATACTGTTAAGAGTTGGGAGGGGCGGCGCCGGAATCCGACCGGTCTGGCTGCGAAGGTTCTGGCGTCAATTAAGGACGATCCGAAAATTTATGAACAACTCGCTTCACACTAGCTGCCCAAAGACGGAACTTTGAAGTACTCGCGGAACAAGAAGGCGCTCCGTTGGTTGTCGCTATTATGTTTAATTTAACGGCCAGAACGTACCCTAAAGTGCTGGGTAAAAACGCACTTTTCATCGAATGCTGAACGGCGGCTCTGGGCAAGCGCTTGAAGTTGCTCGCCAAAACGCGAATGTCTGCTTCTTCCAACACGTGATTTCCCGCAAAAGCGGTCATTCAAATCATACGCACACTCAGGTGCTGCTACGTTCTCGAAGCGGTCGTTGAGACCGGTTTAGACATAAAAAACGTTGAGTAAGAAGGTTAATACCTCATACTCACGTAAGTTTTTGCAACACGCTAGTTACACGTGGTGTAAAAAATTTCAGGTAGAGTAAGGTAGCAATAACTCTCGGCTATCTTGCCGACTTTCTCTCTACTAATGGGCACTCCAGCTTAATGGTACGTAGCTTTCTTTTCTGTGCTCTTTGAGTAGTGAGTAGTTCATCAATAGCGAATTGTCCCATCTCTCGGTGGGGGAGCGAGATTGTAGAGAGTGGAGGGTTTAAATGGGAGGCTAGTTCATGATCGTCGTATCCAACAATTCGGATGTCACCTGGTATATCAAGCCCGGCCTCTTTTATAGCTTCATAGGCGCCAATAGCCATTAAATCGTTTGCACAAAATATGCCGTCGGGCCTGATATCTTGACTTAGTAGCTCCATGGTTGCGGTATATCCGCCAGAGGGCATAAAGTTCCCGGGTTTTACTATTTGGTCATCGTACTCCAGCCCGTAACTGGAGAGCGCGTTCTTATAACCTTGCAGTCGTTCGGCCGCAGCCTCCATCCATTCCTCACCGTTTATGTACGCGATACGTTTACATCCGGCTTCAATTAAGCACTCTGTTGCGCTAAATCCACCCATGATTTCGGCAGGTAACAGCGTCGGGTAACTATGATCGTCCGTGTAGCAGTTCAAAAGCACCGCATTAATTTGCTTAAGAATGCTCGGTGGATTTACTTTACGGGTTAAAATCGACCCGTAAACCACGCCCGTAACTCCCTCCGCTATCCACCGGGAAAGGATGTCTTCCTCATAAACCTTATCATTATGCGAAGTAGCGAGTTGCAGCAAATAACCTGAATCCCAAGCTCGTTGCTGGGCTTCGTCGATCGAAAGTGAGGCGAAAACGCTCGTGGCGATTTCATCAATCAGGAATCCTATAAAAGGTGCTTTCGGGTCTACAAAGTGGCCAGAGTTTATGCTTCGTAACTCATAGCCAAGATCTTTGCCCATGTTTATTACGCGCTCGCGCGTTTCATCTGAAATCAAGACATCTCGGTTTTCGTTGAGTACGAAAGATACTGTCGTTTGTGAGACTCCTGCCGCTCTGGCAATGTCTTTCATAGTCACTCTTTTACCACGTTGAGGGTTTTTTGCTGACAAAACAATTACCTGTAAATTTTTGTTTGCATGATTCTGGGTGGATTAGCGGAGTCCCACTTACATCATAACGAGTTGTTGACATCTGGTAAATGTTACTAATATTATTACTAAAAATTAATAAGATCAGTGAGCCAAACACATCATGTCAGCTGACTCTAACAAAACCGCTAGTGTTGCCAAGATGTCTGTATCTCAGAGAGAGTCGCTCACGGCAGTACTGTTTCTCACACCGTTCCTGATCGTCTATCTGGTTTTTTTGGTTTATCCCTTCGTCAAAGGCTTCTGGATAAGCTTGCATGATTGGAATCTTCTTAAAGTAGCCTTCAATCCAGCGGCGAAAGAGTTTGTCGGTCTCGACAACTATGTGCGTTTGTTTTGGGGCTCAAATATGGAGTGGGGCGCTATGAATGCAATTTGGTTGCAGTTCGGCGCTCTTTGCTTTGTCGTCCTCTCACTGTTTGCTTCGCACAAAGGGCTATTGGGCAAGCGAGGTCTTTTGCTCGCCTTAGTTACATTTCTTGGGATCTATTTTGCTAGTGGTTGGGCTCCGGGTGAGGAGGGACGATGGTTTGATCGGCGATTCTGGCCAATCGTAGGCAACACTCTGATTTTTGTTTTCTTGACTGCGCCTGCTGTAACGCTGATTTCGTTAGTGTTGGCTGCTGCCTTGAACCGGGAAAGTAGAGCGATGGGGGTATTTCGAACCTTATTTTTCCTGTCGCAAGTTCTGTCGGTGACGGTCGTGACACTTGTTTGGCAAATCATGTTCTCTCCCCGCCAAGGGATGCTTGCTAACATTACTGAGATGCTCGGTGGTACCCCCGTCGCTTGGCTAACTGAGCCAGGTTTCTCAATGGCTGCAATTGTAATAGCTACAGTTTGGTGGTCTGTCGGTATTGCTATGGTCTTATTTCTGGCTGGTTTGCAGGAGATTTCCGGGGAAATATATGAGGCAGCCAAGCTCGATAATGCGGGTCCTGTAGCAACCTTCTGGCATATCACGATTCCAAACATGACTCGAACCATCACTCTGGTCGTGGTCCTTCAGATAATTCTTCACTTCCAGGTATTCGGGCAGGCTCATCTGATGACGAGCGGCGGCCCAAATGATGGTACCCAAACACTAGTTCGGTACATCTACCAAACTGCTTTTCGTGACAGCGATCTAGGCGTGGCATCTGCTATGGCCGTATTTCTGTTTGTAATAATGGCGGTGTTCTCGGCCATACAGTTTCTTATTCGTAAGGAGGAAGCATAATGAACCGAGGGTATTATCTTTTATGCATGGCGTTAGCGATACCGGCCTTTTTGTGGATGGTACCTATTCTGTGGATGTTGTCTTTATCGTTTCAGCCCAACGAGTTGTTGGCAACCAACACGGGCAATACCGCTCTCGGTCTCATTCCTGTTCCATTTACCTTGGAAAACTATGAGTCACTCTTCTCTTTTGGGCAGACTCACTTTTGGTTTCTAAATTCTTTCATCGTAGCCGGTGGTATGACCCTAGCTGTTCTCGTTCTGTCGACCACTGCTGGGTACGCGTTTGCGCGATTAAATTTTCCGTTCAAGAAACCTCTGCTGGTGTTTTGCTTACTTGGCCTTATGGTCCCCGAACAGGCCGTATTTATTCCGCTCTACACCTTCTTTGCTGATATGGGGTGGCATAACAGTTATCACGCGCTTGTCATACCTAGAGTAGCTGTGCCGATTGGCGTGTTTTTGATGCTGCAATTTTTTCGTGGGGTACCGAATGAGATTGAGGAAGCCGCCCGCGTTGAAGGAATAAATCGTTGGCAGATCTTCCGTTTCATCATGCTGCCACTCGCACGTCCAGCAATGATCACGCTCGCGATTCTCACTTTCCTGTATGCGTGGAACGACTATCTTTGGCCGCTAGTTTCGGCGCAGCGTCCAGAGAATTTTACTATCACTGTTGGGCTGGCGTCGCTGCAGTCTAACTTCGCTCAATCAGAGGGGCTGGGTCGAGTAATGGCTTCGGGTGTAGTTGCTTCAGCTCCTGTGGTCATACTGTTTTTAATCTTCCAGCGTTATGTCGTTCGTGCAGTTGCGCTGGGTGGATCGAAAGGCTAACGGACAAGATTGTTCGTTTTAGAAAAATAAGTAGGAGAAAACATGAACAAATTCATCAAAGCTACGGTGTTGGGTGCTTGTATTGCGCAGACCCTTCCTGCTGCTAATGCGACTGAAATCTCACTAGCTCGCTTCTTTGGGGCTTGTGAGGATGCCGGCACTAACACAAAGACGTCTGTCGGTGAGGCCTGCATTATTCAATCAATCATAAATGCTGGTTCGGAAGAGATTGACGGGGTAACTATTAAGACCCTTCCTACAGACTGGGGCAACTATTACGATCAGGTTAAAGCTTCATTTGCAGGTGGAACACCGCCCGACGTGTTTGTTATGCATCGCCACCGCATAGCTGAGTTTGCAAGTCTTGGAGCAGTGGCCGAGATTGGTGACGACCTAGCACGCGTCGGTATAGACAAAGACGATTGGTCGATGAACGCGCTAAATGCAGTCTCTTACCAGAATGGCATTTATGGTGTTCCAATGGACTTTCACGCCAACCTCTGGCACGTAAACATGGATCTCATGGAGAAAGCCGGTCTTGTGAAAGATGGCAAGCCTGTGTTGCCCACTTCACCCGAGGAGCTCATGGCACATGCCATGCAGTTTAAAAAAGCGACGGGTAAAGAATACTTAGCTGCAGATTTTGCACAGTTTCCGATTGGGGTCCGACTCGTTCTAGCGCTAATGTGGCAGCAAGGCGCTAATATTTTCTCTGACGGCAAAGCCACTATAAATACACCCGAAGGTAAAGCTGCAGTTGAGGCAATAACACAGTTGTTTGATGCAGGCCTAGCCGATCCGAAGCTGAACTATGCGGATTCGCAACAGGCTTTTTTAAATGGTGACGCAGGTGTTCTAGTTAACGGTACTTGGGTTGTGGACTTTTACACGGCTGAGGCAGGGAAGGATACCACTGGGCTGGATAGTTACCAAGTCGCTGACTTCCCAACGCTTTTTGATCAGGGCGCTACCTGGGCTGATAGCCATATGTGGGCGATCCCCGCATCGCTTAAGTCCGATCAAGAGAAGTACGAGGCGGCTCTACAGGTCTTGGCTTTCATCAATGATCACAATATTGACTGGGCGAGGACTGGTCACATGGCAGTGCGAAAGTCAGTGCTAGAGAGCCAAGAATACGCGGATCTTCCTCATCGCGGTGAGTATAGCGGTACAGCAGCAATAGCCAAAGACACCCCGCCATCTGAGCGTTACGGGATGATACAAGATACTCTCAATCGGGAGTTGCAAGCTATTTGGCTGACCGGTAAAGATGTAGACGCAGCGCTATCTGCGGCAGATGCTGACGTTCAATCGATTCTTGATCGTTAATTCGTCCAGCATGCCCGCTCTGAGAAATTTTTCTGCAGAGCGGGCTCCTCTAGAGAAAAACCTATGCTAGATACAAAACTCCGCGAGTTTGAAATTTCCGGATATGGGACTGCTATTGCTGGTCGCATTGAGCGACTCGAGCAAATGCGTTGGTCAAAACAACGTGCTAACGCCTGGTATTCAGAGTGTCCTTGGCTGTGTGGTTTCAACTTTCTCCCGAGCTACGCCGTCAATTTTATCGAGATGTGGAGTGCTGAGTGCTTTGATACGAGTCTAATTCGGTTGGAACTTGCTTGGGCTCAGAAGATTGGCTTCAACACGCTGCGCACAAATATTCCATTCACTCTGTGGCAAACAGATCGAACTGCACTGCTTGAACGCATCGACCTGTTTTTGAGCTGTGCCGAAGAGGCTTCGCTTGGAGTCGTGCTGTGTCTTTTTGATGATTGCGGATTCTCGGGTAGTGCACCAGAGGCCGGACCACAGGGATATCCAATCCCTGGCGTTCATAATAGCCGTGCAATTGCTAGCCCAGGCAGGGATGCCGTAATAGACCGGAAGTGTTGGCCTGATCTATTCAATTACACGACTGAGATCGTATCCCGTTTTGGTCAAGATTCTCGCCTGCTTTTCTGGGATCTGTATAACGAACCGGGGAACCTGATGGTGTTTGGCGAAACGGGACAAGCCGAGAGCGATCCCCGACTTGAGCCGGCATCACTGGAATTGATGTTGTGTGTCGTGGAGTGCGCACGAGCAGCGAAGCCAAACCAGCCTATATGTGTTGGGGCTTGGCATGTCCCAATGCCATGGGAAAAAAGCAACAATACTTTTTTCGAGCACCCTATCGATCGGGCTGCATTTGCGATTTCTGACCTTATCAACTTTCATTGCTATCAAACTCTCCCAATGGTGGAGAAGGCCTTGAAAGTGCTGGAGAAGTTTGAGCGCCCTATTATGTGTACTGAATGGATGGCTCGCTCTGTAGGAAGTCGGATAATTGAGCAACTACCTTTATTCCGAACTCGCAAAGTAGGAGCCTGGCAGTGGGGCTTGGTTAACGGTAGAACGCAAACACATATCCCTTGGCCAGCAGTAAAGGAAGGATTAGAAAACTACAGTGAAACTGACTCTGAGTGGTTCCACGATTTGTTACATGCAGACGGTCAACCGTACTGCGCGGATGAAGTTGAACTCATCACCCGACTCACTAAACAAGCCCCTCTAAACGAGTAAAGTCATATGTCAGGATTACAACTTAGGAAAGTTCGTAAGCAGTACAACGATATTCAAGTAACGCGTGACGTCGATTTAGATATTTCGCCTGGAGAGTTTCTTGTCTTCGTGGGGCCCTCCGGTTGCGGTAAGTCGACTCTGTTGCGCCTCATTGCCGGTTTGGACAGCGTCACCTCCGGAAAGATTTTTATTGGCGGGCGTGATGTAACCAATTCAGAGCCTGCACAGCGCGGCATTGCTATGGTTTTCCAGTCTTATGCACTCTATCCCCATATGAACGTTCGGGAGAATATGAGTTTTGGATTGAAGATGAATGGGCTTAAGGCAGAAGAGATTGAGCGTCGAGTGACTAACGCTGCGGGTATTCTGCATCTGGAGAGTTTGCTTGACCGCAAACCCAAAGCGCTCTCCGGAGGTCAGCGCCAACGAGTAGCTATTGGGCGTGCAATCGTCAGAGAACCAGAGGTGTTTTTGTTCGACGAACCGCTCTCAAATCTTGATGCCGAACTTCGCGTTCAAATGAGGCTTGAGATAGCCAAATTGCACAAAGAGCTCGGTTCAACAATGATCTATGTTACACACGATCAGGTTGAGGCTATGACACTGGCAGACAAGATTGTGGTTCTTCGCGCAGGCCGTATAGAGCAGGTGGGTTCGCCGATTGAACTTTATGATAATCCCGACAATTTATTCGTCGCTGGATTTATCGGCTCTCCCAAGATGAACTTCTTAGGCGCAACTGTGACTGCTGTAAGCGAAAGTAATTTTACCGTTCAGTTTAATGAGTGGGGTGAAACGAAGTGCGAACTTCCCGCTCTATCTCAGAACCTGACTGTTGGTCAGAATCTTATTCTTGGTATTCGACCTGAGCATTTCGTATCCGATAGTCCCGTAGAACTACAAGTAAGTGTTGACGTAGTTGAAAACCTGGGGGGAACGGCTTTTGCATACGCAGGAACAGAGTCGAGTAGCCCGCTAGTTATCGAAGTTGATGATCTCGGTGCTATTCAAAGCATGAGTGAGTACCGTGCAGGCATCGACCCAGCGCGCGTCTGTGTTTTTGACCCGATAACTGAGCTCCGCATACGGTAAATCTAGCTTTTTGGCAAAGGGCAAACTTTTTATGCAAACGACTCGAGAGCTATTTGGGTTCACTAGCAGCGGCGAGGCAATCGAGCGCTTTGTCGTCCGTAACAATGCTGGTATGGAAATTAGTCTAATCAACTATGGCGCTACGCTTACGTCCCTCCGTGCTCCTGATCGGCGTGGGGTGAGCGAGGATGTGGTTTTAGGCTTCGAAACTCTCGCTGAGTACGAGGAGAACGACTGTTACATCGGCGCTATCGTCGGACGCTATGCAAACAGAATTTCTGGCGGTCGGCTGAATGTTGATGGCAGAGCGTTCCAACTAACTTGCAACGAAGGAGAGAATCAGCTTCATGGCGGTTTTGAGGGGCTTAATAGTCGAGTGTGGAAGGCGTGTGAGTTCAAAGATTCAGATGCGTCTGGGGTTGAGTTCTCTACCCGTCTGATGGACGGGCAAGACGGGTTCCCTGGTAATCTTGATATTTGCGCTCGAGTATCGCTCAGCTCGAAGCACGAGGTTCGCTTCGAGTTCACTGCGGTGACCGACAAGCCCACAGTAGTAAATATCAGTCATCATGGGTACTTCAATTTAGCTGGCCGTCACTCAGGTAACTGCCATCAGCAGCTACTTTGGATTGACGCTGACGCCTACACGCCAGTTGATGCTGAATTGATACCGATTGGTAATAATAAACCGGTAGCAGGTACTGCATTTGATTTTCGTCTGGAAAAACCAATTTCACAGGACTCAGGTGCCGCTAATGGACAGCCAAGGGGTTTTGATCACAATTGGGTGTTAAACAAACCTCTGGGAAAATTTGCCAAAGTCGCGGAGTTATCTGATTTGCAGAGCGGTCGTCGCATGCAGGTTCTGACAACTCAGCCCGGACTGCAGTTCTACGCCGGCCAGTATTTAAATGTCCCTGCCACCCCGACTCGACAAGGATTTGAGTCAAGCTCGGGAATTTGTCTCGAAACTCAGCACTTTCCTGATAGTCCGAATCAGCCCACTTTCCCGAGTACCCTACTCTTACCCGGTCAAAAATATGCGGAACGTGTAACGTACCGTTTCGATGTGATTTAGGTTCCTAGTTAAATTCACCTGAATAATGATTATGCAGAGAAAATCTGAAAAATAGGATGACTCTGTGCGTTGCTTAGGTGGTGAGTGAGTATTTCTAGAGATTTCAGTTGTGAGTAACTACAGCAAAAAACGCCGTTCGCAGAGCTGGTACGGTAAACCCGACAGGGATGGGTTCATTCATCGATCCTGGATGAAAAATCAGGGCTATCCCGATCACGCTTTTGATGGCCGCCCGATTATTGGCATTTGTAACACCTGGTCTGAGCTGACGCCCTGTAACTCGGGACTTAGAGACCTCGCAGAGAAGGTTAAGCGAGGTGTTTGGGAAGCCGGTGGCGTACCGGTTGAGTTTCCAGTGATGTCACTTGGCGAAACACAGATGAAGCCAACTGCAATGCTGTTTCGCAATCTGTTGGCTATGGATGTTGAAGAGAGCATTCGGGCCTATGGTATCGATGGGGTGGTGTTGCTAGGTGGATGCGATAAGACTACACCAGGACAGCTTATGGGGGCTGCGAGTGTTGATCTTCCTACTATAGTCGTCTCATCAGGTCCAATGCTCAACGGTAAATGGCGTGGCAAGGATATTGGCTCTGGTACAGATGTCTGGAAATTCTCTGAAGCAGTACGTGCCGGCGAAATGTCGCTGCAAGATTTCATGGCAGCCGAGTCTGGAATGAGCCGTTCCAAGGGTGTCTGCATGACTATGGGTACTGCCAGCACGATGGCTTCACTCGTCGAGGCGATGGGCTTATCACTTCCGACTAATGCCGCACTTCCAGCTGTCGATGCGCGGCGCGAGGCCTTGGCTCACCTTACTGGTCGACGTATTGTAGAGATGGTTGAGGAAGACCTAAAACTATCCAAGGTGTTAACTCGCGAGAGCCTTGAGAATGCGATTGTTGCGAATGCTGCTGTCGGTGGTTCTACCAATGCTGTGATGCATTTGTTGGCAATTGCTGGTCGGGCTGAGATTGATCTTAAGCTCGAAGATTTTGAGTTAGGTGCTGAAATCCCCCTTCTAGTCAACTGTATGCCCTCGGGTAAATACCTGATGGAGGACTTTTGCTACGCCGGTGGTATGCCGGTTATTATCAATCGCCTGTCTAGTAAGCTACGCCCCGCCAATACGGTGCTGGGCGTCGACATTTCTGTATATGGTGAGGGTGCTGAGTGTTTCAATGATGATGTGATCACCACCTTTGACAAGCCGCTCAAACCGGCAGCGGGACTGCGAGTCTTAAGGGGTAACCTAGCACCTCTGGGGGCAATCATTAAACCCTCAGCGGCTTCCGATCACTTGCTGCAGCATGAGGGGCGCGCCTATGTTTTTGAGAACATCGAAGATTTGAAAGCGAATATTGATCGTGATGACCTAGATGTCGATGAAAATACCATTCTGGTCCTTAAAGGCTGTGGTCCTAAGGGTTATCCGGGTATGCCGGAGGTTGGAAATATGCCGATACCCAAGCGCTTGGTCGAAAAGGGAGTCAAAGATATGGTGCGCGTCTCCGATGCACGAATGTCGGGTACGGCCTTCGGTACGGTCGTGCTGCATGTGGCGCCTGAAGCCAACGCAGGTGGGCTTTTGGCGTTAGTTAAAACGGGGGACAGAATTCGTCTTGATGCTCATGCCGGTGTATTAGAGTTACTCGTAGACAAAGCTGATTTAGAGGCGCGTAGAGCAAACTGGCAGCCCGAGACATCGCGCTACACTCGTGGTTACGCAAAGCTCTATATCGATCACGTTATGCAAGCTGATAGAGGAGCCGATTTGGACTTCCTCGTCGGTAAAGATACCCAACCTGTGACACGGGAGAGTCATTGATGGCAGAGTTCGCGCAATTTTCTGATCTGAAAGGAATCAGTGTTTTTATTACGGGTGGGGGTTCAGGAATTGGTGCCTCGCTGACGGAGGGGTTTGTTGAGCAAGGTGCGAAAGTCGCTTTTGTGCAGCG
>ENA-OUOG01003766-OUOG01003766.1-marine-metagenome-genome-assembly--contig:-NODE-3766-length-13769-cov-6.055653_pt1 | contig 13769 bp, 14 predicted proteins | sample MGYA00248635_ERZ508505 | MGnify/ENA primary metagenome ERZ508505 (study PRJEB26176, sample SAMN06267871) | marine metagenome | isolation source: Saanich Inlet, British Columbia, Canada | place: Pacific...
CCATTCTACGCTAAATCAGCTCTCAAAATCAGAACCAAAGAAGGCAAGGTTGCGCCACTGAAGCTCAACCCAGCCCAGCAGATACTGCAACACGCAGTAAACAGTCAGCTGGCAGCTGAAGGCAAAGTAAGGGTAATCATCCTGAAAGCCAGACAGCAGGGGCTATCAACTATGGTTGGTGGCTATCTGTATTTCAGCGTTTCTCAGAATACAGCTAGAAAAGCAATGGTGATTACGCACCATGCAGACAGCACTAGAGCTTTGTTCGATATGACCAAGCGCTACCATGAGAACTGCCCAGAAATACTGAAACCACACACCAAATACTCATCCAGGCGTGAACTTAGCTTTGACGTTTTGGATAGTAGCTACGTTGTGGCTACAGCCGGAGGCGATAGCGTGGGAAGAGGCGAAACGCTTACCCATGTACACGCATCAGAGCTGGCCTTCTGGCCTAAATCGACAGCAGAAGAAATCTGGAATGGTCTGGCGCAAGCAGTGCCAAATACCAAAGGAACAGCTGTATTTATTGAAAGTACAGCCAATGGCGTGTCGGGCATCTTTTACGACCTCTGGAAAGGGGCTGTAGAGGGAACAAACGGCTATGTGCCTGTGTTTATCCCTTGGTTTACTGACCCAGAATACAGAGAGACAGTGCCACAAAACTTTGAACGCACTCCAGATGAAGAACAGCTGGCTGACAAATACAATCTTGATGACGAGCAGCTGATGTTCAGAAGGCGCAAGATAGCGCAGAACGGCCTCGACCTTTTCAGACAAGAATATCCAGCAGAACCAGAAGAAGCGTTCCTGACTACAGGACGGCCTGTGTTCAATCCTGAGCAGCTGCAGAAATGTCTGCAGGACACCAGAGACATCGAAGAGAAGCTGGCTTTAGAGACAGATGAATGGGTTCACCATATGCGTGGTGAGCTTCAAACCTACAGAAAACATGATATTGGAGAGAGATATGTTATTGGGGCAGACGTTGCTATGGGAGTACGTGATGGCGACTGGTCGGTGGCTCAAGTCCTCGACAGCAAAAAGCGTCAAGTGGCTGTTTGGCGTGGCAGAGTGCATCCGGACTATTTCGCAGAAGTTCTTTACCATCTTGGGTCATATTACAACGAGGCTCTTATATGCTGCGAAAATAACTCTCATGGCATCCTCACGTGTACACGCTTGGGTAAGGACATGGCTTATCCTCATTTCTACACTGAAATTCAGCACGATAAGGTTACTGATAAAGAAACAGTCAAGCTTGGCTTCACAACAACAGCGAAATCCAAACCCCTAGTTATTGACCAACTAAGAGCGTCAATGCGTGAAGGCGATTTGGAACTTAACGACAAAACAACAATCAGGGAAATGCTTACCTACATTGTGACCGAAAGCGGTGCAATGGAAGCAGAGCAGGGCTGCCATGACGACTGCGTTATGAGCCTTGCACTGGCGAACTATGTCCACGAAGGGGCATGGGAAGCAGTAGAGCAGCCCGATGGTATCTACATGGAAATGATTTAAAATGGCAAAAATAGAAGACTATAAGCCTATGGATGATGGTGACATCCTCAAGGCTTTAGAGCTGAACATTAAATCAGCTGTGGGGTACTACGATAGCGAGCTATCCAGAGAGCGAAAGCTTGTCACCGAATATTACAACGCTGAAAAGCCAAAGCCAGCACATGATGGTAACAGCAAATATGTTAGCCAAGATGTCTGGGCTGGCGTTCAGTCAATGTCAGCATCACTGCTTGAAACCTTTGCAGCTGGCAATCGCATCGTGCGCTTTGCACCACAAAACCCTGATGACGTAGCTACAGCAGAAATCTGCTCGGCTTATACGGACTACGTACTATTCAGGCAGAATGATTTTTTCGATGTCGCCCAACAAATTATTTTGGACGGCCTCATGGCAAGGGTCGGCATCTGTAAGGTGTTCTGGGAGCAGCGCTACGAAGCGCAGGAAGAAGAGTTTGAAAACCTGACTGAGGACGAGCTGGACTTGCTTCTGGCTGATGACGACCTAGAGCTGGTAGAGAGCGAAACCAATGATATTGGGCTTATCTCTGGCACTATTGAGCGTAAAATCGACACCTCTCAGGTTTGTATTCTGCCTGTAGCACCAGAAGAATTTATCATCGAGGCTCAGGCTGGCGCATTAGATACAGTCGATTTCTGTGCGCATCGCTCACGCAAAAGCTTATCTGAGCTGCGTGAAATGTACCCAGATGATGAAGACAAGATAGCCAACATTGGCACAGACCATGAAGATGTGGAGCTGGAAACCGACCCAGAGATACTAGCTAGATTTGAGCGTATCGGTGGCGACAGGAAAAACCATGCACATGGCTATATCGACCAGGTGCGTGAAGTCCTAGTCTATGAGGCTTACATAAACCTCGACCCAGAAGCCACAGGCACAGCTAGCCTTTACAAGGTAGTCAAAGCTGGCAATCAGATACTGGAAATGGAAAAGGTAGACAGAAGGCCATTTATTGTCTTCACACCACTACCCACACCACATTCATTCTATGGGGCTAACTTTGCGCAGAAGCTTATTGCTACACAGAACGCAAAGACAGTTTTGACACGCTCTATCCTTGACCATGCGGTGATTACCAACAATCCACGCTATATGGTTGTCAAAGGCGGTCTGACGAACCCTAGAGAGCTAATCGATAACAGAGTAGGGGGCTTAGTTAATGTGTCTCGGCCTGACGCAATTCAGCCGATGCAACAAGCACCTCTCAACCCTTTCATCTTCCAGACAATCAATATGCTGGACGAAGAAAAAGAAGATACATCTTCAGTATCAAGCCTATCACAGGGCTTAAACAAAGACGCTATCAGCAAGCAGAACTCTGCTGGTATGGTCGAGCAGCTGGTGACTATGAGCCAGCAGCGCATGAAGATTATCGCACGTAATTTTGCAAATCAGTTTGTAAAACCCCTATTCCACGAAGTTTATCGCCTGGTCGTTGAGAACGAGCAGTATGAAAAAGTCGTGGATATAGCTGGCGGCTTCGTACAAATCGACCCACGCAACTGGAAAGAAAAGCGTGATGTAATGGTCGAAATGAAGCTCGGCTATGGCGAACAAGAGCGTGAAGCACAGAAATTCTTAGCTGTACACACGCTGTTTAGCCAAGACCCATCACTTCAGCCAATGTATGGCCTAGAAAATCGCTATGCGATGATGAAGAAGATGCTGGAGCAGCAGGGCATCCTAAACGTGGATGAGTACCTGACTAGACCAGAAGAATTACAGCCACCACAGCCCGACCCAGCACAGCAAATGGCAATGCAGATGCAAGCGAAGCAAATGGAGCTTCAGGAGCGTCAGACTGCAGTTGCTGAGCAGAAGGCTATGGCTGATGCGCAACAGGCAGCCGCCAAGATTGATTTGGAAGCAGCCAAAGCACAATCACAATTCGCATTACAAGAAGACCAGCAAGACCTTCGTGAAGCTGAGTTCGCTCACAAGAAGAAGATTGATGAAGGCGAACTGGAAATCTTGAAAGTAACCGATGACCGGAGGGGCATAGTAAGCCCCACTGGTTAATCTCAAACCTTTAAGGAGATAACCCCTATGTCCAAGAAAAAGACATCAAACAATATCGACCCGACCTACAGCGAAGAAGAGCAGAATATCCTGGCAGCAGGAGATGAAGCAGAAGAGCTTCTTCGTAATCAGGTGTTTAACAAAACAGTTAATGGATTGGTTGAAGCAACCTTCCAGGCATTTGTTAACACTGCGCCTGAAGACGCAGACGGTCGTGAAAAATCATATCACCACTACAGAGCTTTAGTGGACATCATTCATACGCTTCAGCAGCGTGTGAACGTGCGTAATCAAGTTCTGGAAAAGGCTGATAACGACAACAGTGGAGAATAAGCACTATGGATAACGTGCAGCAATCTCAAGAACAAGAGAAGCCTATCTATTCAGATTTAGCTAGCGCTTCTGATGCCCTCTTAGCCCGATGGGAAGACGCTTCCGAGCCATCTGACCAAGCGACTGAAGAGGCTACTGCAACAGCTGATGAAGAGACAGAAGAGCTGGAGCAGGAACAGGAGATACAGGAAGAAGTCGAACTAGACGATGATGATGAGGAGATAGACCCTGATGAGTTACAAGACACCGAAGAAGAAGAAGCCGAGGAAGAAGTAGAAGAGCTAAGCGATGATACTCTTGTCGAGCTTGTAATCGATGGCGAAAGTAAACAGGCATCTATCAAAGATTTGAAACGTCTTTATGGGCAAGAAGCCAGTCTCACCCGAAAGTCTCAAGAAGTCGCTGCTCAGCGTAAGCAAGCAGAAGACAATATTGGCAAAACATCTGCAATCCTACAGCGATTAGTAGAGCAAGCGGAACAGCGTTATAAGCCATATAGCGAAGTAGATATGCTACTAGCATCAAAATCTATGGAAGACGCAGACTTCGCTCAGCTACGAAAAGAAGCGCAGGAAGCTGCAGATAACCTTAAATTCGTCAAAGAAGAAGCTGACGCATTTTACAAAGACATACAAACCCAACAACAGCAGCAGTTACAAGAAGCAGCATCAAATGCTGTCAAAGTGCTGCAAGAGCAAATACCTGACTGGAACAACCAGCTCTATGATGACATCAGAGCATATGCGGTAGGTCAGGGATTAGCACAGGCTGAGGTTGATAACTATGTTGACCCAGTTGTGATTTCCATCTTGAACAAGGCTCGTCTGTACGACCAAGCCAAGCAAGTAACCACAACCAAGAAAAAGCGTGTAGCGAAAAAGGTGCTGAAATCAAAGAAAGCACCAGCCAATGACGCTCAGATAAAGGCCAAGCGCATGAGAGATGCGAAAGCCAGACTTCAAGAGCGTGGCAACGACATTGACGATATAGCCGATATTCTTTTGCAGCGTTGGGAAGCTTAACAACCCAATTACCTAAGAAGGAATAAATCAATGGCGGTTTACACCTCATATGACCAGGTGGGCTTGGCTGAAGACGTATCGGACATCATTACCGATATCACCCCCACCGATACCCCATTCTTCTCGATGATTAAGTCAGAGAAGGTGTCTGCTCGTGTATTCGAGTGGCAAGAAGATAGCCTAGCGGCTGCAGCTAACAACGCACAGGTTGAAGGCGCAGCATTTACAGCTGGCACATTAACACCAACAACCATGCGTACTAATAACACCCAAATTCTGTCGAAAGTATTTGAAGTGTCAGCAACAGCTGATGCAGTGAAGACCTACGGCAGAGCGAAGGAAACTGCGTTAAAACTGGTAGCGTAGTATAAACCCTGTGAATTGCTGGAAAGCCTAAGTTGAAAGATATGGTAATCAGCAGCCAAGCCCCATCAGGGGAAGGTTCAACGACTATCCGACAGGAGTACACCCTAAGTAGGGTGGAAGCGCAGGGCATCCAAAGATGGATGATGATATAGTCTCATCTCATGTCGAAAGCATGAGCTGCCAATAGGCGGTCTGTGATTAACGAACACAGACGAAGATAATGACCAAATGTCTAAAGCACTCAAGGAAATCAAGCGTGACCTTGAACGTGCATATGTAGGCGTTGATAACGCAAAGGTTAGTGGTACTAGCTCAGTAGCACGTGAAATGGACAGCGCAACCCAGCAGATTACTACAATCGAAGCTGGTGGTACTGCTGCCCTGACAGAAACAATGCTTTTGAACCTGGGGCAGGATTGCTTCAATAATGGTTCAGACCCATCAGTGTTTATGATTAAACCAGCTGATGCGCAAATTGTTGCTGGCTTCACTGGTTCAGCTGGTCGCAATCGTAATTTCAACGATGGCACAAAGACACTGGTAAACGTGATTGACCTCTATGTTTCACCTTATGGTGAATACAAAGTGGTGCTTAATCGTCACCAGCTAACTGACCATGCGTTCCTGCTTGACCCATCAATGTTCCGGTCAATCGTACTGCGTCCATTCGCACGTACATTGCTTGGGAAGCAGAGCGATGGCGATACACACGCTATCACAGCGGAGATGTCACTCAAGCACATGAACTACGCTGATTCAGGCGTAATCAACGCCCTAACCTAGGCGTGAACTAATTGAGGGCGAGGGGAGTGGGTTTGCTCTCCTTACCACCCCTTCGTCCTCTTTACCCCTAATCAAAGGAGATTGTTATCATGGCAGACCATGACACAAATCTTATCGGCATTAACACAGATTATCTGGAAGATGGCGACAATGTAGTGCGCAAGCACACACAAGACATACCCCAATCATTTCTCGATGGCCTAGCCGAACAGCGCAACAACAGCACCTCAGTTCGAGAGGGCGAGTTTATGCGTGTAGCGTCTATTCCGACTGTAGTGGTCGAGAAGTGGATGCGTGAAGGCTTCGACATTCTATCAGACCGAAACATAACAGGCGCTGACATTGTGAAGCGACTGAAGGCTGAAAACCTTGATGCGTTCTTGACCACTGAAAAGAGCATTTAGCTATGACCCCATGCAAATCATGTCGCACGAAAACGAAATGCCGCAAGGCCAATAAATGCACCAAGAGAGCGAGGAATTACTAATGTCACTTTATGAAAACATTCATAAAAAGAGAGCCAGAATAAAAGCTGGCAGTGGCGAGAAGATGCGCAAACCAGGCTCAAAAGGCGCACCAACAGCTGCCAACTTTAAGAAAGCAGCCAAAACAGCCAAGAAACCAACGAAAACTAGGAACACCTGACAATGAACTATGGAGAACTGAAGTCTCACTTTGAGGCACTGCTTAACCGAAGTGACAACACTTCAGCTTTGACAGAGACATTCATAACACAGGGCATAAGCAGAATTGGTCGTCAGCTGAGAACAGCTATGAACGAAAAAGTGCAAGCCTATGCGCTTACATCCCAAACAGCCTTATTTACCCTGCCTTCCGATTTCTTGGAAATCATCTCGCTTTACTATGGCGACAGGCAGCTCATCAGATTGCCTATGGCTAAATTCAGGCCATTTACGTCCTCTGCAGCCACTGGCGCACCCAAATACTTTACCAGACAGCAAGAAGGCATCCTCTTATATCCTCAGCCAACTGATGGAACTCTGACGCTCTACTATTATGGCGACTTCGATGACCTCATAGCTGATAGCGACAGTAACGCACTGAGCGTAGCTGCGCCTGACCTGATTATCTATGCAGCGCTGACCTATGCAGCTGATTTCTATTTGGATGAACGTGCTGAGCTGTTTGAGGCCAAATATCAGGGCTTTCTGTCTGAAATCCAAGAACAGGCCAATGACCAAGAACTGAACGGCTCTATCAATACGATTGCGCCAGCATATGCTTATGGAGATGACTGATGGCAACATCCAGCTTTTATAACACCTCTGGTAGTACGCCTACACAAGCTACAGACATCGCTACTAGCGTTGACCAGGCGCAGGACGCAGCTCAGGAAGCTGAAGCCAAACTCACCGAATTTAAGTCGCTCTATATGGGCGTTTATTCGACTGAACCAGTGGCAAAGCAGGATGGGTCGCTATATTTCAACGATGCTACCAGTCTTCTGTACTACTGGAATGGCACTGCCTGGACAGCAACAAACACAACAGCTGGCTCAACTGACGATATAGCTGAAGGCTCGACAAATCTGTATTTCACTGCAGAACGTGTCGATGACCAGGTCAATACCCTTCTGACAGCTGGCAGTAACGTAACGCTTACCTATGACGATGCAGCTGGCTCACTAACTATTGATGCCACTGGTGGCGGTTCAACGCTTACAGATACAGACGACCTTACTGAAGGTACGACTAACCTCTACTTCACAGACGCTAGAGCAGACGCTCGTATAGCTGCAGCTGACACAGATGATATCAGTGAAGGCGCTTCAAATCTGTATTACACAGATGCCAGGGCAGATGCACGTATTGCGGCTGCCAGCCTTAATGATTTAAGCAACGTGAACAGCAGCGCAAGCCCCTCAGATGGGCAAGTACTTGCGTGGGATAATGTAAACAGCTACTGGACACCTGTAGCAGCTGCATCAGGCGGTGGCGGTATTTCGCTGACTGATATCAGCGTTACGCAGAACACTGCTGGAACAGCAGCATTGAGCTACAACAATACCACAGGCGTTTTCAGTTACACTCCACCTGACCTCAGTGGTCTTGGGGGCATCGCTTTAACTGATTTGTCGGTAAGTCAAGGCTCAGCCTCTGGTGGCGGATTACTAGCTTATAACAACACAACAGGCGTATTCAGCTACATCCCACCAGATTTGACAGCCTATGTTACATCTTCGAGCCTAACATCCACTTTGAGCAGCTACCTTCAAAACATCAACAGTGAAAGCCTGGCTGACTTGTCTGACGTCAACAGTGCTACTCCAACTGATGGACAGGTACTGACTTGGGATAACGCCAACAGCTACTGGAAGCCAGCTACAGGTGGTTCTTCTATTGATTACGCAGCACATGGCACTGATGCTGATAGCTCTGGCAGCCCAACAGCAAATGCAGATAACTCAGTTGCGCTAGGTTATGGGGCAGAAGCCACAGCCGCTGATACAGTCGCTATCGGGAACAAGGCCAAAGCGACAGGCTCTGGAGCAATACGAATTGGGCTTGATAGCAACGTAACAGGATTGCCAGCCTCTGGCACTGGTGCAATTAGTATTGGCTGGGGTTCAAATGGGTCTGGCTATCTGGGGCTTGCGCTAGGATATTCCTCAAACGCATCAGCCTCCACATCTATGGCAATTGGGGCTAACACATACGCAACCCACAGCAAATCCATTGCTCTGGGGTATGGGGCAGACACATCAGCAACAAATCAGCTAATGCTGGGCGATGCTGGTACGACATATGGCTTCAGTAGTATTCGTGTAGGCAACACAAGCTACACACCTACCGATAATATGGATTTGGCTACAAAGAAGTATGTCGATGACAACGCTGGTGGTGGCGGTAGCGCAAATATCGTCACAGGTACATTTACAACCACTAGCACCACCTATGTGGACGCTGGGGAGCTGCTAGATACCGATGATGGCTTTATTGGCGCAGTTGAAGTGTTGTTACACGCAACAAGAGGTACTGGCACATCGATGAAAACCACGTTGCTGCCCTGCTTGTTCTGTTTCAACCCCGGCAATCCATCAGTATCAAATTGGACAACATTTCCAACTATCGGCAATGCAGGGAGCGGCTCTTATGAGCAGCTAGGATTTGTGTCTTTCAGGTTCGATACCTCAACCAACAAACTTTACCTACAAGTCAAGAATAATGCAGCCACCAGCACAGTCTATAACTGGACTGCTAAAATCGTTTAATCGGAGAATAGATAATGAGTGAAGCAAACTTAGAAACCCCTGCTGGTTTTACAGTTACCGGGGGGCTAACTGTTACTGATGGTATTACAGTCACAGGCGGCAGTATCGATTTCTCTGGTGCTAGCAGTAGTAATGCTCTTACACTGACTGATTTATCAGCTACCACAGCAGCAGCTGGTACAACTGGTCTGGCTTATGATAATACCACAGGCGTTTTTACTTACACCCCACCCGACCTAAGCACCTATTTGACTAGTGCCACACTTACAGGCAGCGACTTAGATATGGGTGGCAATAAGGTACTATTTGCCAATATGTATTCGGCAGAAGGTAACTTACCCTCAGCGACTACCTATCACGGTATGTTCGCCCATGTTCACGGTACAGGGAAAGGGTACTTTGCCCATAATGGCAACTGGATAAAGCTAATTGATGAAACCTCATCAACAACTGACAACCTAACAGAAGGCTCAACCAACCTTTACTATACAGACACTAGAGCAAGAGCAGCTGTAAGTGCGACAACTGGTGTGGCTGGTACAGCTGCGCTGTCATACAATAGCAGCACTGGTCAGTTTACATTAACACCACCAGACCTTTCTAGCTACGCTACTATAGCTAGCCTTGCTGGATATCTGACAGACATCACTGGCGAGAGCCTATCTGATTTGTCTAACGTGGCCTCTACAGCCCCGATTGATGGGCAAGTGCTAACCTATGACACCACAAACGGCTGGCAGCCAGAAACGATAGCATCAGGTGGCATTGCCCTTACTGACCTTTCTGTAACTGAAGGCACTGCATCTGGTAATGGCTCACTGTCTTATGATAATACGACAGGCGTATTCAGCTTTACTCCAGCAGATACTTCAGGCAGCGGTGGTAGTGGTTACAGCTGGCTTGCTGGTGGTACTCTTCAGATGCAGTACGCCCAAAAGACAGACACAGCTACAGTCAGCCTTAGTGCGGCAACAGACACTGTATTGCATACCGACCTTCAGGTTACCATTACACCAAGCAGTACCAGCAGTAAGATACGGCTAGATGCACAGGTATTTGGTGAGCATGGGGATGCTAGCAACCCTTACAATGCAATGGTGTTCTTTTATAGAAACACTACAAAACTAGGCGCTGCCGCCTCTGGAAGCAGACTTGTTGGCGTGGCTACTTTGCCTACTACCTTCCATAGTAACGCTGGCAGCACCCCTGAGTTTGGTTCTTATACTTTCTTTGACGAACCTAATACAACATCAGCAGTCACTTACAAAATAGGCATAGTCAGTAGAAACGCAGAAACATTCTACTTAAATCGTACTGTTTCAGACACCGATGACACTGGTTCTGACAGAGGCACATCCTTCATCTCTGCAACAGAAATCGCAGGGGCGGCTGGTGGCAGTGGCGGTGGTGGCTCTGATTATCTGTCTGTAAATTCAACAGGGACAGCCGCAGCAGCGTCAGGCACAGACGCAATCGCTATTGGTGAGACATCATCTAGTACAGCTGGTGCTTCAGTAGCTATTGGCTCTGCCGCAACATCTGGAAACGATGGTGGGGTGGCACTAGGCCAAAGCAGCACAGTGAATGGCAACAGGGGTATCGCCCTTGGGCAAGGTTCAACTGGTGGAACAGTAGCAATTGGTCTGGGTTATCTAGCTTCTGCTACGGGAAACTACAGCACATCGATTGGCTACAACGCTACGACCTCAACTGCAAACCAGCTAATGCTAGGCGATGCTAGCAACACAACTGGCTATACTTCTATCAGGGTTGGCAATACTTCTTACACTCCAAGCAACAACATGGACTTGGCTACGAAGGCTTATGTCGATGCAAACGCTGGTGGTGGTTTACCCTCAAACTTTGCACTTTATGGAACTGGTACTGCATCAGCCAATACAACTGATGGTATCGCTATGGGTAATAACAGTAATGCGTCAGGTTCTACCTCTGTTTCCATTGGTGTAAACTCAACAGCATCTGGACAATGGTCTGTAGCGGTTGGTCGATACTGTTCTGCATCTGGTTATCTAGCTCAATCCTTTGGTTCGGGGTCATACGCTCAAGGCCATACTTCATTTGCCGCTGGTCAAGGGGCTGGGGCAACACATCAAAACAGTACGGCTCTTGGCTTTCAGGCTCGCGCACAGGCCAATAATACATTCACATTGGGCAATCTAAGCATCAGCAACCTGAAATGTCAGGACACATCTATTTCAGCTACCTCAGACTATCGGGATAAGGTGCAAATCGAAGATTTAACGATAGGTTTATCCTTCGTTAATGCGATTACACCCAAAGCGTTCTACAAGAACAATCGTGCTAACTATTACACTCCTGTTTATACGATAGAAGAGTTATACGATGACCCAACTTTAAAGCAGAGTTTTACTGTCGATGAAGAGGCATATCAAGCTGGCACAGAGAAATGGAATCAGCGAGAATTTGGGTTTGTATCTCAAGACGTAGCTGCTCAACTGCCAGAAGAATATGCAGATGCTCGTGTCAGCTATAATGAATATGATGACCTTTACGAATTTGATGTCCAGCATTTCACAATGGGCGATATGACCCCAATCCTGTGGAAGGCAGTGCGTGAACTATCCGACAAACATGACCAGTTGCAGAGCGATTATGATGCTCTGTTGGCTCGTGTGGTTGCGCTGGAGAACGCCTAATGAACCAGAATGATATTGCTATCGCTACAGGGGGCATTTCAGCCCCCTTGTGGCTTCCTGCGTTGAACGAATGGATGGCGCTGGTGTTAGGTGTCGTGTCCATCATCTATGTCTGCGCCAAGCTCTGGAAACTTTACAAAAACGAGGATTGAAATGGTTGACCCAGTGACAGCAGCCCTCACTGGTATTGCTCTTGTCACTAAGGTTACTGAGCATATCAAGCAGGGCATCAACGCCTATAACTCAGTTGCTGAACTGGGCGACCAGATTGACCTTCTGTTCAGAGGTGAACAGCAGCTGCAAACAGCAAGAAACAAACAAGCATCAAAACACGACCCCTTCAGCACAGAGACTGTAGCCAAAGAGGTCATCGAGCATAAGCTTGCCCAGGAGAAGCTCCAGGAGGTCGCTGTCGCTATCGATATGCGCTTCGGTCATGGCACTTGGGCAGGAATACTAACAGAACGCCAGAAGCGCATCAGAGAGGCCAGAGAGGCCGCCAGACAAGCTCTGATAGAGCGTAGGCGACAACATCATAAGAACATGGAAACACTGAAGGCCGCTGCAGTCGGTGTGATTACAGCAGTCCTGCTAGTCGCATCACTGATAGGGGCTTTCGTGTTCGCAAAGTGAGAGACATGAATAAAGACAGATTAAAGAACAATCTTATAAGAGAAGAGGGGCTAAGGCTGAAGCCCTACAAATGCGCAGCCGGAAAGCTAACCATTGGGGTGGGTCGCAATATTGAAGATAGAGGCATCAGCGAAGCTACAGCTAACCAGATGCTGGACGAAGATATTACTATCTGCATTGCTGAGCTGGAATTACACATTCCCCACTTCAACGACCATCCTAGCGCAGTCCAGGAAACGCTAGTTGACCTCTGCTTCAACCTCGGCATCAGCAGATTGAAGAAGTTCAAGAAGACGCTGGGCTACATCGAAGAGGGGCTGCAGACAGGCAACTACACGAAGGCTGCAGTCGAGCTGATGGATAGCGAGTACGCAAGACAGCTTCCAGCTAGAGCCAAGCGCAACCACGATAGGCTATTCCATGCCGATTGAACTGCAATACTGGCTGGTGGCGATGGTCACTCTCAACACTTTCATCAACGTAATCGTCTTTTTAAGGCACAGGTTCAGAAGAAGCTGACGTTAGTAGCTAGCCTTTGCAGAACGCTATGTAAAGGGTGGCATATTGTGATGCCTCAGCTAACTTTTTGTCAGCTGTATCATAATAAACTTGAGCAGTACTTGTGTCCCCTTTCAACTGATAATCCACGCCCTTTTTGAGCTGCTCGTTGTGAAAATCCATAGCCCGAGATGCCATCAAATTATAGCTTGAACAATTATGGATAGATGCTTGAGCTGACAGTGGTAACAGCATAGTTATGCTGCATATGAAGATTAGTAATTTCATGCTTGCCTCACGTTAGTCACATCAAAAACAAACAAAACACATTAACAAAGAAAATCCAACGCTTCTTTGTTTTCAACAAGTAGGGAGTAACGCCTAATGTGGACAGCATTGATATCACCCATAGCCTCTTTGGCTGGTCAGTGGATGACAAACAAACAAGTCAAAGCTGAGGCTAAGCAAAAGCTGGAAGTCGCAAAGATAGAAGCCCAGGTCAAAAAGGTCGAAGAGACTGGCGACTGGGAACAGATGGCTATGAAGGCCAGCGACAACAGCTGGAAAGACGAGCTATGGACTGTATTCTTTGTCGTAGTGATAGCTGCTTGCATGATACCAGCAGCGCAGCCTTATGTTGCTGAAGGTTTCAGGGTGCT